>Ga0334892_1000242_pt1 | contig 81021 bp, 82 predicted proteins | sample GraSluR3_MG_4_FD_207213 | JGI IMG/M metagenome (GOLD analysis project Ga0334892, IMG submission 207213) | Sludge microbial communities from methane-producing bioreactor in Wageningen University, Netherlands - Granular Sludge_15_04-R3 | ecosystem: Engineered > Bioreactor > Anaerobic >...
GAAACAAGCCGAAGGTTTCGTGGCAAATAAGGGTGGGAGTGAGCTCGTCTGAAATTAAAGGAGGAGAACCGTCGCAGCAAAAAACATTGGAAATTCCGTTTAAAAAGCGGTCGTTTCCGGTGGCTGTTGTGGGGAGCGGACCGGCTGGTTTTTTTGCAGCGCTGGTGTTGCAAAAAGCCGGGTTTCAGGTTACTTTAATCGAACGGGGCTCGGAAGTGAAAACCCGCAGCCGGGCGGTTTCCCATTTCGAGCGCACCGGTTTTTTCGACCCGAAAAACAACTATTCCTTTGGCGAAGGGGGTGCCGGCACGTTTTCCGACGGAAAACTCACTTCGCGCTCCAAACACATTTCACAGGAGAAACAGTTTATCATTTCAAACTACATAAAAGCCGGGGCGCCGGAAGAAATTGCGTACCTGGCACACCCGCACCTGGGAACCGACAACCTGCGGAAAATAGTGAAAAACCTCCGCCTGCACTTTGAAGACCTGGGCGGGCAGGTGCTGTTCGAGACGATGATGGAAGACATCACGTTGAAAAACGCAAAAGTTACCGAAGTGGTCACTTCACGGGGTATTTTGCCGGTGGGCGCGCTATTTATCGCCCCCGGTCATTCGGCTTTCGAAACCTACCGGATGCTGATGCGGCGCGGAGTTCCCTTCCGAACTAAAAATTTTGCCATTGGCAGCCGTATGGAACACCGGCAGGAAATTATCAACCTGGCCCAGTGGGGACGCGAAAAACTGCCGGGTTTGAAAGCGGCTGAATACCGGTTAACCTCGCCCGCCGACGGCAGTCATCCGGTTTTCTCCTTTTGCATGTGCCCCGGCGGAACTGTGGTGCCCGCTGCGGCGTATCCCGAAACCAACATTGTAAACGGCATGAGCTACTACCGCCGCAACGGGCAATTTGCCAACGCCGCCTGCGTGGCAGGCATCCATCCCGATGAACTGGCCGGAAAAACGGTTTCACCTTTGGAAGCGCTGGAATGGGTAGAGGAAATGGAAAAAGTATTTTACCGGCATACCGGAAATTATCGCGCACCGGCCTGCAGCATTGCCGGGTTTTTAAAAAATCAGAACCAGCAATCTTCGTTTGAAAGCAGTTACCCGCTGGGTTTGGTGGCAGCGCCGCTTTGGGAGTTACTTCCTGAAACGATTGTAAAATCGATGCAGGCAGGTTTGACTGATTTTATCCGCAAAATAAAAGGATTTGAAACCGGAAACCTGCTGGGGCTGGAAAGCAAAACCTCCTCACCGGTGCAGGTATTGCGTCAGCCAAACGGGCGCTGCGAAGGTTTTGAAAACTTGTTTATCGTGGGCGAGGGAAGCGGCTATGCCGGGGGAATTATTTCGAGCGGGGCTGATGGAATAAAGGCGGCGGTGGGGTTTTCTCTGAAACAGTAGTTGTATAGGTAAAACTTCTTATTTTTGAAAATCAAATTTTAATGCGATGAAGAGAATTGTTCATATTACTTTTGCTTTCCTCCTGATAATGTCTGTATCGGAAATGGCCGTTGCCCAATTCTCCTGGCCTAACGGCGCCAAAGCAGCGGTTGTTTTTACTTACGACGATGCGCTGGACGGGCACCTCGATGTGGCTGTTCCGCAACTGGATGAATTTGGTTTCAAGGGAACGTTTTACTGCACCGGCAATTCCCAAAGTTTATACAACCGGCTGGAAGAGTGGCGCGAAACAGCACAAAACGGCCACGAACTGGGTAATCATACCCTTTTTCACCCCTGCGACGGCAGCAAAGCCAGCTGGGTAAAACCGGAATACGATTTGAACAATTATACCGTCGATCAACTGCTGGAGGAGTTGAAAGCCGCCAACACTTTGCTGAAAGCCATCGACGGAAAGGAGCAGCGCACCTTTGCCTACACCTGCAGCGATATTACGGCTAGCGGCGAAGACTTTACCGGCCGGATGCCATCGCTTTTTACGGCGGCACGGCGCGACGGTCCGGTTCCCGAAAGAATGGAAGGATACGACATTTTTCAGGCCACCAGCCGGATGGTGAACGGGAACAGCGCCGAAGAGCTGATTGCTTTTGTGGAGGAGGCCAAAGCCAAAGGCACCATTGCGGTTTTCATGTTTCACAGTGTGGGCGGCGGGTATTTGAACGTGGGTGCTGACGAGCACCGTGCATTGCTGAAATACCTGGATAAACACCGCGATGAATTTTATTGTGATACATTTTTTGAGGTAATGCAATACATAAGTGAAAATCTGTAGAATATTTTCAGAGTTGATATTATTCCGGTCATTTTTACGCGGGTGCTTTTATTTCACAAAAACTGTAAAGCAGTTTGACAACAATTCACTATTTTAGCCATCTCAAGATAAAATTCAATTAAAATCTATATTTCATGAAAAGAAGAAATTTTATTAGAAACGCTGCTGCCAGCGGGATTGCAGTGACAGGACTGGGTAGCGTTATGAGCGCAGCCGCATCAGAATCAGTTATGGCGAACGAAGCCAAATTCAAGTTAAAGTATGCCCCACATTTCGGCATGTTTAAAAACAGTGCAGGTGATGATTTGATCGATCAGTTAAAATTTATGGCCGATCAGGGTTTTACAGCTTTTGAAGATAATGGACTGCTTGGGCGTGATACAGCAACCCAGACAAAAATTGGTGAAACGCTGGACAGGCTTGGAATGACGATGGGCGTATTTGTCGTTCCCAAAGGAGGGAATATGGCCAATACACTTGCTGCCGGTAAAAAAGAACACCTCGACATTTTTCTGGATGGTTGTCGCAAATCTGTTGAAGCAGCCAAGCGAGTAAATGCCAAATGGATGACTGTGGTTCCGGGTGCATTTGAGCGGAGATTGCCCATCGGGATACAGGATGCCAATGTTATTGAAGCATTACGCCGCGGAGCCGAAATTCTTGAACCTCACGGACTTACTATGGTATTGGAACCGCTTTCGGATTCGCCGGATTTATATTTGCAGACATCAGATCAGACCTACATGATTTGTAAGGGGGTTAACAGCCCGGCCTGTAAAATCCTTTTCGATATTTACCACCTGCAAAAAACCGAAGGGCACCTGATTCATAACATCGGTCTTACATGGGATGAAATCGCCTATTTCCAGTTGGGTGATAACCCGGGAAGAAATGAACCCACAACCGGTGAAATCAATTACAAAAACGTGTTTAAATTCATTTATGAAAAAGGTTTTAAAGGGGTTGTAGGGATGGAACACGGAAACTCCGAACCTGGCATAGAAGGAGAAAGGAAATTAATTAAAGCTTACCGCGAAGTAGATTCGTTTGAAGTATAGATTGTTAAGTTATTGATTTTAATATCTTTCTCTGTATTTTATGTAATCTCCTTTTTTTCAGCTCTTTTGGTTTTATATAGTGGAAAAGTGCAAGGTAAATGATGTAAGGGAGTAGTATATTTAAAACAAGCAAAGACAGAAATTGCCCCCCGGATGAAAACAGAATAACAAGCGCCAACCATACGGTATAAACCACTATGGTTTTAAAGAGCGCTTTTATTCTTACTGTTTGTATTGTTCTTAATTCTTTTTTCTCTTTGCTGAATACGATAAGCGTGAATCCGGCAATGAACGATAAGAGAATGATTTCATCTGCAAAACCATTTTTCTGAAATTCAAAAATATGGATTTCTCTTACTGAATGGAAAACAAAAAATCCTTCCCGGGAAACATCAACTCCATATATCAAATGGAGACCAGCTATACCTGCTGCGGCAATAACGAGTACAATGCCTGCAATTTTAAACTTATGGGAAAAGACAGCTTTCATGTTTATTCAGAAACAATAAAAAAAAGAGGAAAAAGGACTGATTTGCCTTTTCCCCCGGAATTGTTAAGGATTTCCTTAAGGACATTTTCTATATTTTCAGGAATTATTGCCTGCATTGTCATTCATTTTATATTTTTGCCTTCCTGATAAACAAAAGTACAGGTTCTTTAAGTGGTGGAATTACCAAACTGTAAATTCAATATCCAAATCGTAAAAAGTTGAGTTTACTCGCGCGTGTGAGAACCTGTTGCCGCAAAAATTGGTATTAGAAACAGGAATTGAGACGTTAACGGAATGAAACAGAAATGGTAGAGGACCTTATTGCATATACGCCTATGTATGTTACCTTTTTCTGGGCAGTAGTCTTGTTGCTGTCGAATAGGGAAAAGAACCGGGCCAGGTTTTTCCTTGGCGTATTTATGTCGGCTGCATTTTTGGTTTATATGTCTCATGCCGTTTTCTTCAAAAAAGATATTTCGACATACCAGCATATTGACTCCATCTACATTTTTGCCATGCTTTCGGTTTACCCGCTTTATTACTGGTACATAAAACTGCTTACCATTGAAGCGGAATTACGACGCTATAACCTGAGGATGCTTTTGCCTGCTATTATTTTGGCTTTTAGTTCCTTCGTGCTTTACCGGTTAATGACAGAAGAAGAAAGGATCATTTTTATAGATCGCTTTTTAATTCACGGCGATTTGAAAATGCCTGATGGAGCAGTTATGCAAATACAAAAGTGGGTTGTTCTTACTTCAAGGTTAGTATTTGCCATACAGGTGCTTTTCTTTTTGGTTTACGGCAGGAAACTGGTAATACGGTACAACAAGCGGATTGCAAACTTCTATTCCAACCTGGAGAGTAAAACCATTGTATGGGTTAAATTTCTGCTGTACTCATTTGTTGCCACATCTGCCATGAGCATAATTTTTAATTTCATTGGCAGAGGGGTTTTTATGGAGTCGACTTTCCTTTTACTCATTCCTTCCTTCATTTTCAGTTTGCTTTTGTTTTTAATCGGCTTGCAGGGATATATGCAAAATCATACCGTGATTGACCTTGAGCGCGACGAAGGCGGAAGTCATTCCGAAGGGCATAAAAAATACAACAGCGAGCAGTTGCACGAAAAATTAGTAGAGTTGTTTGCCAGGCAGCATATTTACCGGCAACCCGAGCTTAAAATTACCGAAGTGTCTCAATTTCTGGCAACCAACCGTTCGTATGTGTCGTCGCTCATAAATACCGAATTTTCATGCTCGTTTAGCGAGTTTGTAAATGGCTACCGGATAATTGAAGCCAAAAAGTTGCTGGCCTACAGTTCAAACGAGCACTATTCCCTCAATTACATTTCCGAAACGGTTGGGTTTGGTTCGGTAGGTACATTTATTCGGGTTTTCAGGGAATCGGAGGGAGTTACACCGGGGAAATACCGCGAAGAAATAAAGAAGAGGGAACAATGGTAACCTGCGATTTGCGATGCATCACACCTTTTTTGAATGCATAAAAATTTTCTGGTAAATGAGGCCCGAATGCAGAATTGTTTTACATTTATTGATAATTTTGGAACATTTCCCGGACCGGGGAATAAACCATTTGCAAAATAAGTTGTTCAGTTTTTCAGAAATTCATTATGGTTGAAAGAAATATAAGGAAAATATTGATTCCGGTGGATTTTAAAGAACCCTCGGAAAAAGCTGTTCGTTATGCCGGCAGAATGGCTGAAAGGTTGAAATCACAACTGGTTTTGCTTTACGTTATCGACACGCCGGGCATTCTTGCGCAGTTTTTTTCGTCGGGCGATCATCTGGTAAAAGTTACCGGCGAAGCCAAAGAGAAGTTGTTTAAACTGGCAAAATCGGTTAAGAAGGATATTCCCGGCATAAAAACCGAAACCCGGGTTGAACGCGGCAAACCCTATCAAAAAATTCTGGAAGTAGCCAAAGAAACCGGCGCAAACCTGATTTTGCTCGGAGAAAACCATCAGTGCGGCAACCCCGAAGACGAACTGGGCACAACGGTGTACCACGTTACCCTGAAGTCGAGGGTTCCGGTGCTCACTGTAAAAGGAGATACCAGCAGAATGAAAGACAACATTGTGGTTCCGCTCGACCTGACCAAGGAAACGCGCGAAAAGCTGGCAGCGGCCCTGTTTTACGGGCTGGAGTACGGCGCTAAAGTACATTTGGTGAGCGCCTTGGTGGGAGGAATCGCAAAAAAAGAGAGCCGCATTTATAGAAAATTGAATGACGCGCGGGAAACGCTGGAAAAGAACGGAGTGGAGTGTGAAATGAAACTTTTCGATCGGTCTGATGTCCCGCCATTCAGCAGAGTGCTGGAGTATGCAGAGAAGGTGGATGCAGGAATGATTCTGCTGATGACCCACCAGGAAGGATATACTTACGACAATTATATCGGCGCATTTGCCCACCACATCATGAATTTGTCGAAAATCCCCGTACTAAGCATTACCTCGGTATCGAACAATTTGGATTTCTCTCCGTTTTTTAAAGCCATTGTCGATCCCATCGGGGTTTTTATCAACAAGCAGGAATGAGTTAAAAACTAAAAGAAAACGATATTGATGCTGATTATACTTGTTGTTTTTCTGATTGTGTCTTTGGGGTTATTTTTTCTTCCGGGCGGGTTGAAAAAGCAAAAAGCGTTGTTTCTGGCCCTGGTCCAGCTGGGAGCATTTATCTGGTTTGCAGCGCGTATTCAGGAGATTACCAGCGTTGATTCGCAACATCTTTTTATCGAATGGATTCCCCGTCTGGGGTTAAACCTCGACTTTATTCTCGATGGATTGAGTATGGTTTTTGCCCTGTTGGTAACGGGCATAGGCACACTGGTTTTCTTGTATGCCAGAGATTATATGAAAAGCTATGCGGGAACCGACAAGTTTTTCTTTTATCTGATGATGTTCAGCGGGGCCATGCTGGGCCTGGTTTTGTCGGCCAACCTCATTCAGTTGTTTATTTTCTGGGAACTCACCAGCTTTTTGTCATTCTTTTTAATCAGTTTTTTTCATGAAAAGGAATCGGCCCGGAAAGCAGCTTTTCAATCGCTTTACATCACAGGATTTGGCGGGTTAAGCATGCTGGCCGGCATTGTGCTTTTGGGCAGTGTAATTGACAGTTATTCGCTCACCGACTGGGTTGCCAATGCCGAAATGATCAGGGAAAGCCATTTGTATTTGCCCGGATTGCTGCTTATTCTGGTGGGGGTTTTTACCAAATCGGCACAGTTTCCGTTTCATTTCTGGCTTCCGGGCGCCATGCAGGCGCCGGCGCCTGTGAGTTCTTACCTGCATTCGGCCACCATGGTTAAAGCCGGCGTTTTTCTGCTGGCCCGCCTGAGCCCTGTACTGGGGGGAACGCCCGAGTGGATCTATATCATTTCACTCATTGGCGTGCTTACCATGCTTACAGGTTCCTATTTTGCCGTAACCCAAACCGATTTGAAGGGAATTCTCGCCTACACCACCATCAACGCGCTGGGCGTTCTGGTTCTGCTGCTCGGCATCGATACCAAAGAGTCAATAAAGGCCGCCATGCTGTTTTTGTTTATCCATGCCTTTTACAAAGCCACGCTGTTCATGGTGGCCGGCCTCATCGAGAAGAAAACCGGCACACGGGAACTGTCGCGGCTGGGTGGTTTGATTAAATACATGCCTTTCACCTTCATTATTTCATTGCTGGCCCTGCTTTCCATGGCCGGGCTGCCTCCTTTGCTTGGCTTTTTGGGCAAAGAACTGATTTACGAAGCCAAGGTGCAGTCGCCCGGAATTGCTTCGCTGGTGCTGGTGCTGGGGGTAACTTCCAATATATTTATGGTAGCTGTATCTCTGTTTTTTGTCCGGAAAGTGTTCCTCGGAAAACCCAATTCGTATAAGAAACAACCCAATGAAAAAGGACTTGCATTTTTAATCGGGCCCGGAATACTTGCGCTGCTCAGTTTGTTTCTGGGTTTGTTTCCCGGAAATCTGGGGAATGCCATTATTAAACCCGCACTGAGTGTGGTTTATGCCGAAGCCGTTGATGTAAAACTCGTTCTCTGGCACGGGTTCAACAAGGTTTTCTTTTTAAGCCTGCTTACCATTGTGCTTGGTGTGCTTTTGTTCTGGGGTATGTTAAAACGGAAACAACTGCTCGAAACCTGGCGAAAAGTGAACGGTGTAATTTTCTCCATTGAGCTTGACCAGGTTTTTGCCTGGGTAATGGATAAGTTTGTGGTCGTTTCAAAATTGAAAACAAAAGCAGTACAGCATGGATATCACCGCTATTATATTCTTACCATTTTTGTGGTCACAACCCTGCTGCTATGGTTTCAGGTTTTTGTCACCCGGTCGTGGGATTTTGGAATTCCGTTCACACTCAAACCCTTCTACATGTCGGGACTGGGAGTGGTTATTATTCTGGCAGCCATTGCCAGTACAGTGTCACGATCGCGAATAGTAACCATTATTGCCATGGGTGTGGCCGGCTATGGTATTTCGCTCATTTTTCTGTACTACAGTGCCATCGATTTGGCCATTACCCAGATTTTGGTTGAAACCCTTACCATTGTAATGTTTATGGCCATTTTGCAGCGGCTTCCGCAGTTTGCAGTGCTTTCGCCACGAAGCACCCGGCTGCGCGACCTACTCATTGCCATTAGTTTTGGCGGTGTAATGATGGTGCTGGCACTCAAGGCTGCTAACGTAAATTTAAGTCCTTCCATTTCACATTTCTTTATTGAAAACAGTTATGCCAGGGCTTTTGGCGAAAATGTGGTGAATGTAATTCTGGTTGACTTCAGGGCGCTCGATACGCTGGGTGAAGTTACCGTTTTAACTATCGCTGCAGCCGGCGTGTATGTGTTGTTGTCAACGAAAAGCAAAAAACTATGAATTCGGTAATTCTTCAAATAGCGGCAAAATACCTCAGGTGGTTGCTCCTGGTGTTTGCAGTGCTGGCACTTTTCAGGGGGCATAATTACCCGGGAGGCGGTTTCATTGGCGGGCTTATGGCAGGGCTGGCCATCGTTTACAAAGGTTTTGCCTACAATGCTTTTCAGGTTAAAGAGCAAATGCAGAACCGCCCCGAGCTTTATATTGGTGGGGGGTTGTTTGCTATTTTGCTGAGCTTTGTCCCTTCGGTTTTAAAAGGTGAAACACTGATGAAAGGAATGTGGTTTAAAATACCAACTCCGGTGGGTGAGGGAATAAAGTTGGGAACACCGTTTTTATTCGATGTAGGGGTGTTTTTCGTGGTTATAGGGGTTACCCTTATGTTTGTTTTTTCATTAACAAAAAAGCAGTAATGGAAATAGTATTGGCAATAGTAGTTGGAGTTTTATATACCGTGGGTGTTTACCTGATGCTCCGGCGAAGTATTCTGAAATTTATTATCGGATTGATTTTTATGAGTAATGCCACCAACCTCCTGGTATTTCTTTCGGCAGGGCTTGTGCCCGGCAGTCCGGCCTTTGTGAAAGGAGAAGAAACCGCAGCCGGAGTTATGGCCGATCCCCTTCCCCAGGCTTTGGTACTAACCGCCATTGTGATAGGTCTGGGTATAGTTGTGTTTACATTAGCGCTGAAATATAAATTTTTTGAACTTACGGGAACTGACGATTTGGATCAGCTTAAAAAAACCGATTACTGATGATTACGTTTGTTGCATTACCCATTTTGATACCTTTTGCGCTGATTATCAGCTTGCTTGTTTTCCGGTCGGATAAACTGGCCCACCGGGTTGGTATTTTCGGTTCGGGCCTGTTAATACTACTTTCAGTTTATCTGTTTGTTCTGGTGCAGCAGCATGGTGTGGTTGCTTTGCAAATGGGCGGCTGGGAAGCACCCTTCGGCATCACGCTGGTTGTTGATTACCTGAGCGCCCTCATGCTGGTTGTTTCTTCTCTCATCATTTTTCCCATTGCCGTGTATGCGCTGCGGTTTTTACCGGGGGAAATCAGTCCAAACCGGTTTTTTGTTTTCTTTTTCGGCCTGACAATGGGAATGAACGGCGCCTTTGTTACCGGCGATGTTTTCAATCTGTTTGTTTGGTTCGAGGTAATGCTGATGTCGTCTTTTGTTCTCATCACCATGGGCCGCAAAAAAGAGCAACTGGAAGGCGGAATTAAGTATTTGGCACTTAACCTCATAGGGTCCATGTTTTTTCTGGCCGGAGTGGGGTTGTTATATGGCATAACAGGTACGCTGAACATGGCACACCTGGCCACCATTTTAAGAGACAACGATCAGGCTTTTCTGGTAAATACAGCGACTACCCTGTTTTTTATGGCTTTTGGAATTAAAGCGGCTGTTTTTCCGCTCTATTTCTGGTTGCCAGCTTCGTACCATACTCCCAACATTACCATTACTTCGTTGTTTGCAGGCCTGCTTACCAAAGTGGGTGTTTATACATTTATCCGTTTTTTCACCCTCTTCTTTGTGCAGGATCAGCAGTTTTGGCACCAGCTTTTACTGGTAGTTGCAGGGTTTACCATGGTGGCCGGCGGTATGGCCGCTGCCGCACACTACGAAACCCGGCGGATTCTTTCCTATCACATCATCAGCCAGATTGGGTATATGATTATGGGATTGGGAATTTTCACCCCGCTGGCCATTGCCGGGGCCATATTTTTTACTATGCACAACATGCTGGCCAAAACCAACACATTCCTTGTTTCGGGAATGATTAACAAAGCCCGCGGAACTTTTGAACTGAGAGATATTGGCGGTTTGGCCAAACAAAGTCCACTCATGGCAGTGCTGTTTATTATTCCTGCCTTTGCTCTGGCCGGTGTTCCGCCCATTTCAGGCTTTTTTGCCAAATTCATTCTTATAAAAGCCGGCATCGAAAACGGAAACTACGTAATTACCGCAGTAGCGGTTCTTACCGGAATGCTTACTCTCTATTCCATGATAAAAATATGGAACGAGGCTTTTATGAAACCTCAACCCGAAAATGAATATGTCGGAAAGCCATTTCAGAAATTGCGGTTTACCGAGTATTTTCCTTCGTTGTTCCTGGGCGCAATCAGCATTTTGATGGGGATTTTTGCCTATTATGTTTTCGGTTTTACGATGGAAGCAGGCACCCAGCTGATTGATCCGTCCCTTTATATTGAAACCGTTTTAAAAGGATTAAGATGAAAGTGATAAAAAAGGCTTATTACATTCTGGAGTTCATCGTGTTTTACATGGTAAAACTGGTGCAGGCCAACTTGTACATTGCCTGGGATATTTTAACCCCGAAAATGCACACCAAACCGGCTTTTATGGAAATCCCGGTAACGCTTAAATCCAATGCCGGACTGTTGCTTTACAGCAATCTGCTGTCAATGACTCCCGGTTCGCTGAGCATGGACATCACTGAAGACAAAAAAACAATTCTGGTGCATGTTCTGTATTATTCAACCGACGATATTATGCTGAAAGATTTTATGAATATTCAGGAAAAAATTAAACGCATAACCGAATAGATATGGAAAGTACCGTACCAACCATTGTTTTGCTTATTGCATTTTCGCTGTTGCTTGCGTCGCTGGTTTTGGCATTTGCACGGCTGCTGCGGGGCCCATCGATAAACGACCGCATTGCAGCCATGGACCTGATTGCCTCGGTGGTAATGGGGTTTGTGCTGGTTTACAGCGTCATGATAAACAAGTCAATCTACTTTGATATCCCGGTTATCATTTCGCTCATTTCATTTATTGGAACAGTGGCCGTTTCAACCTATTTAAAGCATCGCTATGGATAAAATTATCATTTCAATATTTATACTTTCCGGTTCGTTTTTTATGCTGGTGGCAGCTATCGGTCTCATACGATTTAAAGACCTATACAGCAGGCTTCATGCCGGTACAAAAGCACCTTCATTCGGTATTTTTTTAATTGTGCTGGGAGTAAGCATCTTTTTCAATTCTCCGGTGGTGTATTTAAAAGGACTGTTTATCGTCCTGTTTGTTTACCTCACTGCTCCGCTGGCGGCACACGCCATTGTGAAATCATATAAAGAGCGGGAAAAGGTGGATCAAAAACCGGTCGAGGATCAGGAAGATCCGATAGATGCAAATTGATTTTACTTCAGTTTTTTAGAAACAGCAGGCAGCAGAAGAAATTGTCTGTTGAAGTTGTAATATTTCTTAAGTACGAATGACCAATTAATCAAATTTTGGAAAGGGAATTTTTACACATAATACAAGAGAACCAGGGCATCATTTACAAGGTTTGTAATATGTATTGCGATACCGGGGAAGATCGGAATGATCTTTTTCAGGAGATTGTTGCGCAGTTGTGGAAATCGTATCCTTCGTTCAGAAAAGAATCGAAGGTAACTACCTGGATGTACCGGGTGGGTTTGAATACAGCCATAACAACCTTCAAAAAAAGCAAACGAAGACCTGACCAGAACCGGTTGACATACGAGAATTTTCAGATTGCCGATGAAAACCATGAGGCCGAAACCGAAGAGAACATTAAACTCCTGCACAGCGCTGTTGCCCAACTCACTGGCATTGAAAAATCGATAATCCTGTTGTTTCTCGAAAATAAAAAGTATGAGGAGATTGCCGAAATAACCGGCATCACTCAAAATTATGTGCGTGTGAAAATGAACAGGATTAAGAAAAAACTGAAAATTCTGATGGATAAGGAGGAATAGGGAGATATGGAACTAAAAGATCTAAAAAGAACATGGGACAAGCTTGCTCCTGACAAGGAACTGGATGAGGAGCAAATTATGGGGTTGCTGCGTAAACGGACAGGAAATTTGATTGACCGGATAGATCGAAACATTCGGATTGCTCTGGTAGTGCTGTTTGTTTTTATTGTAGTATCCATTCTAGATGATTTTGTATTTGCTCCAATTTTGATTAAGAATATGAACCTTGAAATTCCTAAATGGTTATTGTATTTAAATATTATTACCTATATTTTTATTCTTTCAACCTATATATATTTTGCCGTTTTATATTTTAGAGTAAAAAATTGTTGTGATATTTTATATAATTTGAGAGAAATCTTAATAAAATATATTGCTATATTATTGATCTATAAAAGGTTATTTTATTTTGCTATCGTAATAATTCTTATTACAATATTTATTAACTTTTTAACGGGTATATATTTAGGAAAATCATCAGAATTTAATGAAATTGAATTAGTTATAAATTACAGGCAAGTATTTTTTAAAATTTTCTTTATTCTAATTGTCTTTATTGGTGTAATAATAGGATTCTTTATTTTTTTTCAAAAAGGTTTTAATCGTTATTACGGAGATTATAATGAAAAATTAAGGATAGTTTTGAAAGAACTAGACTCTTTAATAAAAAATTAGGCAGTAAATATTTAAACTGCCTAATTTTTCAAAAATCGAATTACCTAATCTTCATCTTTTTCAAGTAATTCTGTAATTTTTTTTCCAACCCATACCCCAAACACATACATTAAACCACCACCTTTTACTTTTCTCATTTCTTCGATAGAAAGTACTTCATAACCTTTGCTTGAGTTAAATTCATTGTTTGTATTCATAACATTTAATTTTATATTTAGCGTTTAAATTTAGTTAATTTTTTTATAAGAATCAAATTGAAATTTTTTTAAATGACACTCATAAAATCTATCTCAGGAATTCGTGGTACTATAGGCGGAAAACCGGGCGAAGGACTTAGTCCGCTGGATGTTGTTAAATTTACTGCCGGTTATGCTGCCTGGGCAAAACAAAATTCCGAAAACGAAAAACTTACCATAGTTGTTGGCCGCGATGCCCGCATTTCGGGCGAAATGGTGAGTTCACTGGTTGTGGCAACTCTGGTGGGTATGGGCTGCAATGTGGTAAACATTGGCCTGGCAACCACACCAACTACCGAAATTGCCGTAACCGAAGAACAGGCCGATGGAGGATTGATTCTCACCGCCAGTCACAACCCTAAGCAGTGGAATGCTCTGAAACTGCTCAATTCAAAAGGTGAATTCCTGAATGCCGAAGAAGGAGCAAAAGTGCTTGGACTGGCCGAATCCGGTGATTTTATTTTTGCTGAAGTGGACGATCTGGGCACGGTATCCGAAAAAGATTACACCACTATTCACATCCAAAAAGTACTTGAATTGAAGCTTGTGGATAAAGCCGCCATTAAAGCTGCCGGTTTTTCTGTGGCTGTAGATGCCGTTAATTCAGTGGGTGGAATTGCCATGCCGGCATTGTTCAGAGCGTTGGGCGTAAGAAATGTGGAGGAAATCAACTGTGAACCCACCGGACATTTTGCCCACACACCCGAACCGCTTCCTGAAAACCTGGTGGAAACTTCGGAAATCATTAAAAAGAGCAATGTAGATGTGGGTTTTGTGGTGGATCCTGATGTGGACCGCCTGGTAATTATCAACGAAGACGGCAGTATGTTCAGCGAAGAATACACGCTGGCCGCAGTAAGCGATTATGTGCTGAGCCAAACGCCCGGTAATACCGTTTCCAATCTTTCCTCGAGCCGGGTACTGCGCGATGTAACGGAAAAACACGGGCAGGAATACACAGCCGCGGCTGTTGGCGAAGTAAACGTGGTGGCCAAAATGAAGGAAACCAACGCGGTAATTGGCGGTGAAGGAAACGGCGGGGTGATTTATCCGGCCAGCCACTTTGGCCGCGATTCACTGGTTGGTGCTGCGCTGTTTTTAACGCACCTGGCCAAAAGCGGAATGAAATGTTCAGAATTGCGAAAAACCTATCCCGACTATTTCATGTCGAAAAATAAAATTGAACTCACACCCGAAATTGATGTGGATAACATTCTGTTGAAAATGAAAGAGAAATATGCACAAGAACAGGTGACGGACATTGACGGGGTGAAAATTGATTTTGCCGATTCCTGGGTGCATTTGCGCAAATCCAATACCGAACCGATTATCCGCATTTATTCCGAAGCAAAAACGCCCGGGGAAGCAGACAACTTAGCTCAAAAAATGATTGAAGAAATCAAATCGTTAATTTAGAAACATTCGCTTAACGTTTTATTTGCTTTAGACGGTTGAAAATTAACTTTTCAATAAGTTTTTGTTATACAGCAAGTTACTGTTGTGTATATTCATTGGTTCGGGTTATCTTTGCCGGGAAAAGCGGAAATGAATGCCGTTAAACAATTGTTTCCCAAAAATTTGAAAGTCATGAAGAAGAAAAAAAATATAGCCATTGTGGCACACGATAACCGAAAAAAAGACATCATTGAATGGGCCGAATACAACTGGAAGGAACTGGTTCCGCACAACCTCATTTGCACCGGCACTACCGGGAAACTGATTGAGGAGGCATTGGATGCCAAATGCCGTGAAGAAAACGTAGTTCCGCCAACCATAACCCGTCTGAAATCGGGCCCTCTGGGGGGCGACCAACAGTTGGGTGCTTTAATTGTGGATGGCGCTATTGACATCCTCATATTTTTCTGGGACCCCATGCAGCCGCAACCCCACGATGTGGATGTTAAAGCGCTGCTTCGCATCACGGTTTTATACAATATTCCAACTGCATCGAACCGGTCAACCGCTGATTTCATTGTGTCTTCCAGCTTGTTTCACGAAAGCTATAAGCCCATTCTAAAAGATTATGAAGGTTACATAAAACGAGATGTTGATTTGGGGTAAACGATAAAAACAGGAATTTTTTCTATTTTTATACTTTTTAGAAATCATCTAAATCTGTATAAAAATGAAAAACAGAAAATTTTCCTTTTTACTTCTTCTTGCCGGAATTTTATTAATCAGCCAGAACCTTTGGTCTCAGCCCTCGGGCGGTCCTTACGGACCAATTCGGCAATACTATGAATTGCCAGATGTCCCGGGTTCCATCTGGTATGTAGCGCCAAACGGCGATGCCGGCGTTTCCGGGTTAACGCTGGATGCTCCCACCACCATCGAGTCGGCCATTGTGCGGGCCGTTTCAGGAGATGCCATTGTGCTGCGCGGCGGAGTTTACCGAACCGGCAATCTCACTTTTAACCAGCGCATTGTAATTCAGCCCTACCAGGATGAACATCCGGTGCTGAAAGGCACCCAGGTGGCTGATAACTGGCAGCAGGCCGGCGAAGGGATGTGGGTAACCCACTGGAAACATCTTTTTCCCGGGAAACCCGAGGCCTGGTGGAACAGGCAACGCAACGAACGGTTTACACCCATGCACCGGTTTAACAACGACGGTATTTTTATCGACGGCGAATACCTGCAATCGGTAGGCAGCAAAGAAGATGTGGACGAAGGAACCTATTTTGTGAATTACGACGATGAAAAAATTTATATCGGCAACGATCCTTCCGGAAAATTCATCGAAATCACTGCTTTCAGAAGGGCCATTGTGCGCCCCAATGCAGAGGTGCGTGGGAAAAAACCCGATAAATACGGGCCCGTTATCCGGGGTCTTGAAATCACCCAGTATCCTGACACCATGGTCCATATTGGCGACGATTTTTGGGTTATCGAACAGGATGCCAGCGATTTGGTGGGAACTGTTTTCGAAAACTGCACCTTCTCCAACTGCTTCCGTATCGGTCTTTTTGCCATTAGCGACAGCATGGTGATAAAGAATTGCGAAGTTAGGAATACCAACACCGAAGGACTTTACATAGTTGCCTCAAAAGATGTTTTACTGGAAAAGAACATCATTGCCAACAACAACATCGAACGGTGGACCGGCTTTTTCCCGGCAGCTGTGAAAATTTTCAACCAAACTATCCGAACCAAATGCAACGACAACCTGGTTATCGATCATCCTTACTCCAACGGAATATGGTACGATGTAGGCAACAAGGATGGCATTTTTGTAAACAACTGGATTCAAAATGTGGGCATGCAAAACCAGCCGTTCAACCCCAACAGCATCTGGATTGGACAAAACGGGTTCTTTTTCGAGATTTCCAAAGGAGCGGTGTGCGCCGGAAATGTGTTTGTGGATTGCGACCACAGTATAATGGTGCTGAACAGTTCGGATGTGAAAATTTATCAGAATACATTTATCAACAGCCAGGTATGCATCGCACGCGACCAGCGCAGCGCCGAAGGCGACACCTTCGACTGGCATCCCAGCACAGGCCCCGATGTGGAAAAACGGACCGGACACGAGTTTTCAAATAATTTGCTATACGGAGATTCAGGCTATGATTATCCCTTGCTGTTTGTGTGGCAACCCGAATCGATGTGCGAGCGATTAAAAGAGCCTGCACTTCAAAAACTGGATAATAACGTGTATGTAACCCAGGGTGTTATGGAACCGTTGATTCTGCTGAGCCAGAACCTCGGTGAAACCTGCCAGGCCGGCTTTAACACGCCCGGCGAGCTGAATAAGGCCGTTCCGTCGTATGCCGCCAAAAGCATCAGTCTGAAAAATTACCACGGCTCCCTGTTTAAGGGTGTTCACCTGGGCAATTACCAGTTAATGCACGATTTCCCTGGAATGAAAGCAGCCACCGAATTGCCCGATAACATTAAAAAGCTGATGGGAATAACCGGAACCGTTAACTGGCCCGGAGCGTACAGGCCGTTAGGGGAATAATTTGCAGCTCCCTCGTATTTCCCTGTACGCGGATGAAAATTAAGCTTAAATCTGACCCACTCCATATTTTTGGGTAGTTTAATCAGCTTTTCCAATTTATTGGAAAATTAAAACGTTTTTTGTTTCAAAAAGAAAAAGGCTTCTTAAACCCAAAAGAGCCGCGGAATTTTCCGCGGCTCTTTTGGGTTATTACCGGTTGCCCGGTATTATTTTGGAATTGATTGGTTTATTCCACTTTAAACACATCGTCGGAAACACCGCTATTCAGTTCTACTGACACCACTTTCATATCCATGGTTTGCGGTCCGGTTTGCTGCTTTAATGCAAAGGGAATTTTTACGCCTTCCACATCGCGGTAGTCGTCGTAGCTGGCTGAAACAGTCATGGGTCCCATCTGGGTTTCCTGGGTGGTTATGGTACGCACTTTCAGACTGCTGGCTACATCGTAAAATTCAGTAACTGATGTTCCCGACGGATTGGTTACCTGCAGCTTGTAAGCAGGTTGGCCCCCGAGGTCTTCCACTTCCAGCAGTTCCAACTGGTATTCGCCATTGGCATAATCCAGTTCCGGGAACATTTTGGCCTGCAACCGCATTTCATCCAGTTGTTTACCTTCCAGTTCGGTTTTCTGTCCCATGGCGGTGGCCATGCCGCGTTCGCCGTCGAACACCTGTTTTTGCATCACATTTCCGCCCATGCTTACGGTAATCAGCACTTTGTCGGGCGCTTTTTGCACCGATTCCATTTCAATGGTCATCCCCTGCATTTCGGTGCTCATTTTCATTTTTTGATCGGTAACGGATTTCAATTTATCTGCGCCGCCAATGGCCTTAATATAGCCTTCAACTACTTTTTCGGCAGTCATTCCTTCGGGAATAACAGCGCCCGAGCTTTCCACTTTTCTTCCGTACGGATCAAAAAACAATACTTCGTTTGCGGCACTGAACCGGGCCAGTTTGGGCGAAACTTCGCCTTTGTTGCCGGCCACCAGAATCCAGGCATTTTCGGGTTTGATGTATTTTTTCGCCATAGCCGTAACATCTTCTGTGGTAACGGCTGCCAGTCTTTCAAGGTAGGTTTTGTAATAGTCCTTCGGCAGGTTGTACCGTTCGATGTTGAGCGCAAAATTGGCGATGGTGCGCGGGCTCTCCAGCGAACGGGCAAAGCTGCCGTTCATGAAATTTTTCACCAGCTCGAGCGATTCGCTGTCCACCGGTTCATTCACCATGCGGTCCAATTCGTAAAGAATTTCCACCAGGGCACTGTCGGTTACATTGTTACCTACTTCGGTACGTGCAGTAAACCGTCCCACTACTTTATCGGACGAAAGCGATGATCGGGCGCCGTAGGTGTATGCCTTGTCCTCGCGCAGGTTTTGCATGAGCCGACCGGAGAATACGCCCCCACCCAGCACGCTGTTCATCACGCTTGCTTTTATGGCATCGGGGTCTCCGGGCTGCATTTCGATGGGATAGCTCACTGCAAGCACGCTCTGAACGGCGCCGTCGCGGTTGGCAAAAGCCACCGTGTTTTCAGCCGGGGCCTGCGGGTTCGCATAAGTGGCTTTTGGCACATCGCCTTTTTCCCAGTTTTTGAAATATTTTTTAGTCAGTTCTTTCGCTTCTTTGGTGGTAATGTCGCCCACAATAACCAGGTAAGCCGTGTTGGGCTTGAAATATGTATTGTAGTAATTTGCCACGTGGTCGCGGGTAATGTTTTCCAGCTTTTCTTTGGTAACCACCTCTCCGTAGGGGTGCTCTTCACCATAAACCACCGAAGTAATGAGGTTATCCACCATGAAGTTGGCGTCGTTTTCGTTGGCTGCCAGCGCCGAAATCGATTGTTCCACCATTTTTTCAAGTTCGTCCTGCGGAAAAACCGGGTTTAGCAGCACATCCGACATCAGGTCGAGCAGTTTGTCTTTATGTCTGGTAAGAGATGAAGCGTAAATTCCTGTGGAATAGGTACTCAGCGATGCCCCGATAAAGTCGATTTCCTCATCGATTTCCTGTTTTGTACGGTTTTTTGTTCCTGAACGCATAAGCTGGCCGGCCATGTCAACATATCCTTTGGCATCGCCTTCCATCACCGGATCGATATCCAGCGAAAGCTGCCACGAAATGACCGGGGTTTTGTGATTTTCCACCACAATCACCTTCAATCCGTTGGAAAGGGTAAACATGTTGTAATCGCCTATATTAACCACAGGCGCCGGACCCGGTTTGGGCGGCTGGCTGCGATCGAGTTGTGCACTGAGGCTAAAGGTCAGCAGGATACCTGCAAATAAGAATAAAAATATCTTCTTCATTGTTTTTGGATTTTTCGGATTAATTCATCTGGCTTTTAGGCATGAAATAGAGCACCACGCGGTTGTCTTCCCTCAGGTATTCCTGAGCTACGTTCAAAATATCTTCGCGTGAAACCGACAGATATTTTTCGAGGGTTGAGTTCACAAGGCTTGCGTTATTAAAATAGGTGTGGCTCATGGCCAGGTTTTGCGCACGGCTGGCAATAGTGGTATTGCTGTTAACGATCCGGTTTTCGAACTGGTTTTTCAGCTTTTCCAGTTCGCGTTCAGAAATAAGTTCGGTACGCGCTTTTTCCAGTTCTTCGTTAATGGCATCTTCCAGTACTTTTGGATCTACGCCTACCTGCGGAATGGCAAGTATGAGGGTAAGTCCCGGGTGCTCGAGCGAAAGCGGCTGCGCAGCTACCTGGAGCGCCAGCCGCTTTTCATCGACCAGTGAACGGTAGAGCCTGCTGCTCTGTCCCTGCGAAAGCAGTGAACCCAGCATTTCCATGGCAAAATAATCATCATCGCCACGGCCCGGAATATGGTAAGCCTGTAAAATCAGCGGCAACTGCACATTGTCGTAAACCGTGTCGCGCACTTCCTCTGTCCGGCGGGGTTCGTTGGGTAGTGGCCGCCTGATATTCATAGTTCCCGGGGTGATTTCGGCAAAATATTTTTCCACCAGCGGTTTGGTTTCTTCCACATCGATGTCGCCCGAAATAACCAGCACGGCATTGTTGGGAACGTAGAACATATCGTGGAATTCCCTGAACTCATGGTCTTCGGCATTGCGAATGTGTTCGTCGGCGCCCAGCACATCCCAGCGGTAGGTATGTTCGGTAAACGCACGGTTCACGGTTTCAACGAGCAGACGACCATAAGGGCGGTTGTCGCGGGTTTGTTTCATCTCCTCGGTAACCACACCTTTTTGGGTGGCAATACCAATGGAATCGACCCGGGCGTGCATCAGCCTTTCCGACTCCAACCAAAGACCCAGTTCAAGCTGGTTAGACGGAAGCATTACATAATAGTACGTTACATCATTCGAGGTAAACGCATTGAGTGTGCCACCTGCCTCTTCTACATGCCGCGAAAACATGCCGCGCGGTATGTTTTCAGTTCCTTCAAACATTAAATGCTCAAAAAAGTGGGCAAACCCTGTACGGTGAGCCAGCTCATTTTTCGAGCCTACGTGGTACATAATACTCACAATCACGTTGGGCGTAGTGTTATCGGGCTGCAAAATCACATGTAACCCGTTGTCGAGTTTATACTCTGTAAACTCGATTTTGCTGGTTTGTGCCAATGATGGCAATGCAAAGAGCACCAGCAAAAGCGCAAGAAAATTTCTGAGATTACTTTTCATTATAAAAAAATTAATTTAAATGTATTTTCGGTATCTGTTGCAAATGTAAACATTCGCTTCAAAAATTCTAAAATTTTTTGCAATAACCATTTGCCAGCTGTAAACAACAGCAATGACAATATGTTTTAATAGGTATCGGCAGAGCTGTGAAAATTACAGGAAGAGGGATACTGAAGTTGAATCTGTTAAAAAACATAAATAATGGAAATTACATTATCAAAAAAATTTGTTTCTTTGTCCTACCGTTATGATAGGATAAGTAGGATTAACAATTAAAATTTGAATAAAATGAAAAGGATTAAGCTGAATCTTCTTTTTACAAGTGTACTGGCGTTACTGATATTCACCGGCGTTCAGGCACAGGAATTTTATAAAGTACAGTCAAACAACAGCAAACTGGTTGTTTCAGGAACTTCATCGCTCCACGACTGGGAGATGGAGGCTGCTGATTTTTCTGCTGAAACGCTGGTTAAGCTGAATGACAATGTTGTTTCGGAAATCAGCCGGATTGAATTTACATCGCCGGTTTCGGGGCTGAAAAGCGGAAAAAGAATTATGGATAACAAAACACTGGAAGCCCTGAAGGAGAAAAAATTCCCTGAAATCAAATTTTCACTCGGCAATACCGGCGAGGTTAATCTTGCAGGTGAAAAGGCAAATCTTACCGGCTTGCTAACCATTGCCGGAAAAACAAAGGAAGTAAAACTTGCAGTTAATTTTGATGTTCAAAACAATCAGCGGTTTCTGGTTTCGGGAAATGTGCCGCTGAAAATGTCAGATTTCGGTGTTGAACCTCCCACTGCAATAATGGGCACTGTAAAGACTGATGATGAGCTGGTGGTGAGCTTTAGTCTTGAGTTTCAGAAAAGCAGCGATCAGTTTACCGAAAACTTTTAATCATATCAAATAGAAAACAGTTATTTAAATTTTTTAATTTATGAAAAACGTATTGATTTTAGTGTGTGCTCTTTTGCTGAGCATTTCTTCTTTTTCTCAACAGTTTGAGAAAGAAAAAATTGACGACCAGGAGTTTACGGGCCTGAAAGTAAAAGTTGGAGGTGATTTTGCCATTCAGTTGCAGGCACTCGACCATGAAGCACCGGTGGAGCTGATCGATCTGAAAAACAACTTTAACCTGCCCACAGCAAACCTTAGTATCACGGCAGATTTGGCTCCGGGCATTCAATTGTTCATGAACAACTATATGTCGTCGAGGCACCATAACGAGGCTTGGGTGGAAGGCGGTTATCTGATCATCGACAAAATGCCGTTTTTGCCTGCCACCGATAAACTGATGCAAAACCTGACCATTCGCGCGGGTGTGATGATGCCCAACTATGGCGATGCACATTTTTATCGCAGCAACAATGCCTCGGTCATTCAGAATCCGTTTGTAGGAAACTGGATTATGGATGCTTATACCACCAACCCCGGACTTGAAATCATGTACCGGAAAAGTGGTTTTCTGGCGCTTGTGGGAACCAACAACGGAAGGGTAAATTATGGCCGGGGGAACGACCTTGGCGAAGATTTGGTTTTCAACTGGAAGCTGGCTTACGATACCGAAGTTACGGATGATCTCCGGCTGCGGGCAAGTATTTCGGGCTTTCACGCTGGCGAGGGACACAGCGGCGCATACCTATGGGATGGCGACCGTGCCGGAGCGCGTTACTACAGTGTGATGCAAACAGCAGAAGCTACTGCCGACAATTTTCGCTCGGGCCGCTGGAGCCCAGGCGCCGGACAGTCGGAAATGAACAGCTACATGGCCAACATTTTTGCACAGTTTCACGGGTTGGAAGTTTTTGGTATTTACGAAAGCATGAAAGGCGTTCGTAACAATGCCGACCAGCATTTTACGCAAACTGCCTTTCAGGCCATCTACAACATAGGAAGGTTTTACGTAGGTACCCGGCTGAACAAAGTCGATAATAAAGATGGTTCAACCGTTAACCGCACCAACATTGGCGGAGGATGGCACATGGTGGACAATGTGGTTGTAAAGCTCGATTATGTAAATCAAAAATACGAAGGCAATGCCCACGGAGGCATCGACGGAGGAAAATTCAACGGATTGGTGCTCGAGGCTGCCATTTCGTTCTGAGATGATTTGAAAATAAAGGGTTGCACGGATATACATGCCGGGCAACCCTTTTTCACCTTTTAATAAAAATGGATTTGAGTTGGAAGTTTTTAAAATATAATTTGTTTTTGGCAGCGTTGCTCTGTCTGCCCTTTTTTTTGGCTGCAAATACTACCGGCAGCGGCGAAGGGGAATGCGATAACTATATTGTTATTCAGGGGTCTTCCAACATCAACCAGTTTCAGTTTGTAAACCATAATCCCCAAATCAATCCGTCTGCGGGAACACATCAAAGTGCATATCCATACCGGCATATCCGGATTCCTGTTCATGCATTTACTGGTCCGGGCAACCGGATGCTTAACGATTTTTTCAAAATGGTTAATGCACCGGAACATCCCTATATTCAGATAGAAATTGAACCCAGAGAGCTGGCCGATTTTGACGAAACCACGGGAATGACCAACTTTGAAACAGACATTACCCTGGCCGGTGTAACCCGCACGTATGTGGTTCCGTGTCAAACGGTTTTCTGCGAATCTTCCGGGTTTGTTCTGAAAGGCGATTTGGAAGTGGAACTGACTGATTTTAAAATTGATCCGCCCGAAAAAGTATTTGGCGCCGTAAAAGTGAATAACGAGGTTTTTATTACCTTTGCTTTCCGGTTTCGTTCCGAAGAGTTTTTAACTGAAAAAGTGAACCAGTGAAGTTTAGCACAAAAACAAGATATGGCATACGGGCAGTTCTCGAAATTGCCATGAACGGTGATGTTGACGGAATTTATCAGAAAGAAATTGCGAAAAACCAGAACATTTCCTACAAATACCTGGATCAGATCATAAATGCCCTGAAAGTTGCCGGCCTGGTTACCAAGGCAGCCGGTAGGAAAAGCGGCTATGTGCTTACACGCGACCCCGCCGATATCAGCGTTTACGATATTCATACTGCATTTGAACCCGGCATTTGCGTGGTTGATTGCATGGAAGAAGGGTTTTTGTGCGATCGTGAAAAAACCTGCTCGCTGAGAGATTTTTGGAAGACATTGAATAACCAGGTTACCGGTTATTTTAAATCAACAACTATTAAACAGTTAATGGAGCAACAGACTACCCTGAAAGAGCTGGAACAGGCAACCAGCAATAATTAAAACAGTCACACTACCTGGCCTTGGTGCCTTTGGTTCATCCGAATATTTTCCGGAATACTTCCTCCACACGCGATACTTTTTCCAGTTCGATGGAAAATTTGGAGCTGTCGAACCCTTTGTTCAGCCTGGGAATGAATATTTTTTTGAAACCCAGTTTGGCCGCTTCTGCAATGCGCTGCTCGATGCGGTTTACGCCACGAATTTCACCGGTAAGGCCCACTTCGCCTGCAAAACAAACTTTATGGTCGATGGCAATATCGATATTGGAAGAGAGGATGGAGCAGATTACCGCCAAATCGGTAGCCGGGTCGTTAATGCGCAAACCGCCGGCGATGTTCAGAAAAACATCTTTGGTAAGCAGTTTGAAGCCGGCCCGTTTTTCGAGTACAGCCAGCAGCATGTTCAGCCGGCGCAGGTCGAAACCGGTGGAGGACCGTTGCGGCGTTCCGTAAGCTGCCGAGCTCACCAGCGCCTGAATTTCAATCAAAAACGGACGAATTCCCTCGATGGTGGCTGCCACCGCCGTTCCGCTCACATCGTCGCTCACTTTGGAGATGAGCTGTTCCGAAGGATTCAGAATTTCACGCAGTCCGTCGCCACGCATTTCGAAAATGCCCAGCTCGTTGGTGGAACCGAACCGGTTTTTACTTGCGCGCAGAATCCGGTACAGGTAATTGGTGTCGCCTTCAAACTGAAGCACCGAGTCCACAATATGTTCCAGCACTTTTGGCCCGGCCAGACTGCCTTCCTTGTTGATGTGCCCGATTAAAATAACGGCAATATGATTTTGTTTGGCAAACTTGAGAATGGCCGATGTACATTCGCGCACCTGGGTTACCGAGCCCGGTGAAGATTCAATGGCTTCGGTGGAGAGAGTCTGAATGGAATCGACAATCAGCAAATGCGGATTCACCTGTCCGGTTTGTGCCAGCACATTTTCCAGCGAAGTTTCGCTTAGAAACAGGCAGTTGCTGCCTTTCATTCCAAGCCGGCCCGCTCGCAGTTTTATCTGCTGCAGGCTTTCCTCGCCCGAAACGTACAGGATTTTTTTGTCTTTCAGCCCCAGCGCCATTTGCAAAACCAGTGTCGATTTTCCGATGCCCGGTTCGCCGCCCAGCAAAACAATGGAGCCCGGAACAATCCCTCCGCCCAGCACCCGGTCAAACTCGGCAATACCCACTTCAATGCGTTCCATTTTTTCGGTAGTAATGCTATCAAGGGTAAGCGGCTGGTTGGCAGCCAGGTTGCCAGCAACTGCCGGTCCGGGCTTTTTCTTCTCAACAATTTCCTCCACAAACGTGTTCCATCCGCCGCACGAAAGGCACTTCCCCATCCATTTGGGTGATTGGGCGCCGCAATTCTGGCAGATGTAAACCGTTTTTGTCCGGGACATTAATCCAGGTTTTTAATTCTGTCAATCAGTTCCGAAGTGGAAATACCGGTAACCAAATCGAGGGTTTCCACAATTCCGCCATGCTCCAAAACTGTTTCATGACCGGCAATTTCATGTAACTGGTATTCTTTCCCTTTCAGCAAAACATCGGGAAGTATCCGGGTAATGAGTTGGGCCGGGGTTTCTTCCCCGAAAATGATTACGGCATCGACAAACACAAATGCAGCCAGCATGTTGGCACGGGCATCCACATTTAGCACAGGCCGCCCCTTTCCTTTAAGCAACCTCACCGATTCATCCGAATTCAAACCTACAATCAGGCGGGTTCCGTATTCCGACGACTTCATGAGCGAATCTACATGTCCGTGATGAATAATATCGAAACACCCGTTGGTGAAAACAATTTTTTCTCCGTTTTTTCGCCAATGTTTGAGGGTTGGTTCAAATGCCCCGAAGTCGGCAAATATTTTTTGGTTTATATCAAACTTCATATCATCTTTTCAAACTTTGCCCAAAAATAATAAACCGGAATGGTTCAAACTTCATTTTTATGAAATAATTCCTACTTTTACACCAATATTTGCTAACCTGGTATAAAATGAATTATATCGATATCATCCTCGGATTAATTTTTCTTTTTGCAGCCATAGGTGGTTTCCGTAAAGGACTGATTTCAGAACTGGCATCGCTGGCTGCTTTGGTGCTTGGTGTATGGGGCGCCATCGAATTTTCATACATCACTTCCGATTTTCTGACTGAAAACTTCAGTCTGGAGACCGAATACCTGAACATTATCTCATTTATAGTTACATTCATCGTTATCGTTATTCTGGTGCACATTGTGGGCAGCGCTGTTAACAAGTTTATTGAAGTGGCTATGCTCGGCTTTCTGAACAAGGCTGCCGGCCTGGTGTTTGGCTTACTGCGTTCGGCGCTTGTGCTCAGTATTGTTTTGCTGGTGTTCGACAAAATTGACGAGGATGTGGAAATTCTTTCGCAGAAAGCCAAATCCGAATCGCGTATGTACGAACCGGTTCGTAATTTTGCACCATCGCTGTTCCCATTCATTCAAAACTGGGTTGATGGAAAAAATGAAGAGAATAAGGATGAAAATGTTTTTGAACAAATAAAAGATGCCTTGAAAGTAAGCACGATTCAATCGCGCGGGAGGGGGGTTTGTTTTTAATATTTAAATGAAGTATTTTTGTTAAAACATTTTTTTTAGCACTTTAATATGAAGCTGCAATATATTTCGGACGACAAAGGACAGACAACGGGCGTATTCATTCCCATTAACGAATGGAATGACCTTAAAAATAAATACAAGGATATTGAACAGGAAGAAGTCAGTGTTCCCGAATGGCACAAAGATTTGGTACTAAAACGCCTTGAAAAGTACAAAAAAAATCCAGATTCTGCGTTGGATTTTGATTCTGCCATGGACGATATAGAAAAAGAGCTGTAATGTATAAGTCTATAATCCTACCTCTTGCAAAAGAGGATGTCCGGGAAGCTGCTCAATGGTACAACAAACAACAAAAGGGACTTGGTAAAAGGTTTACTACAGAAGTCCGTGAAAAAGTCCATTTTAATAATTGTTTCGGCAGTGCTGCACACAAGTAGAGACCCGGTACTTTGGAAAAACAGATAATAAAAAAACCCCGGAAAATTCCGAGGCTTTCTTATTTTATTCTTCTTTCTGCTTGCGCATCTGCTCAAACTCCTTTACATACCGTCTAAAATCAGTACTGTTTTTTATTGGGTAATTAAGCCTGATTATGGATTCTTTCCCGAAGACTGGTTGATGTAGTCGATGTGCCAATAGTTCGGGAGCGGGGGTTTTGATATAACTTTTAAGTTTCGTATTTTTGGCTTATTATTTATGAACCAGATGTTATCTGAAAATTGTGGGTTTGGGGAAACGTCTTTTGAAAGCCTGAAAAGAAAAAGCATCTATTTTCTTCATTAACTAAAACATCTTTTTTAATTCGCAATATATTTGCGAATACAGTAAATAAAAACATTGTTGCACTTTAAAAAAAGCATTTATGATACGAAAAGTTATAACACCCGATAAAAACTTTCTTTCTTTCAACATTCCCGATAAGTATATTGGTAAAAAGATGGAAGTAATTGCTTTTGCAGTGGATGAGCCTTCGGAAAGCGTTATTTATACTACCAAAAGCCATAAAAGCTTTTCAGCGATTAAATTAAACACCAAAGGGTTTAAATTTAACAGGGAAGAAGCAAATGAACGATAATTGTTTTATTGATACCAATATCCTTGTTTACTGCTATACCGATGACGAACCAGTTAAACAGCAGAAAGCTTTAGATATAGCCAATGGTTCTGATGCTTTTATTAGCACCCAGGTTTTAACTGAACTATCGAACACATTAAAAAGAAAGTTTAAGTTGGACTGGCAAGCTGTTGAAAAGGTAATTTCGGAAGTAAGCTCTGATTTTAATGTATTTGTAAACAAGCCCGATACTATTGAACGAGCTTGCCAAATTGCTGATAAATACCAGTATTCTTTTTATGATTCACTGATTATTTCGGCTGCAATATCTTGTAACTGCAAAACGCTTTATTCCGAAGGTATGCAGGACGGACAGGTAATCGACAATAGTCTTACTATTGTTAATCCGTTTAAGTAAAAAAGCCCCGGTTTCCCGAGGCCTTCATGTTTTATTCTTCCTTCTGCTTTCGCTTCTGCTCAAACTCCTTTACATACCGTCTAAAATCAGTAAGGTCTTTTATTGGGTAATCAAGCCTGATTATGGATTCTTTGGGATTTTCTGTATCATAAATTACAAGAAATTTTTTCCCTGGTTTTGTTTTTTTTCCTTGCCCATCCGTTTCCAATCCTGTGCGCATCCGTTTGAAATTTCCTGCGCAGAGAAAAAATTTCCCTGCGCAGGAAAACCATTGTACTATTCCTTTCAGATTTTCTCAATCGCTTTTGTCAGTTCGGCAAGGCTCAGTTCGCCGGCCATGACCGTACTGGCATAAAACTTTTTTTCGCCACCCCCGGGAACACCGGGCTGGCCTCTTTCAACCACTTTAAATTTAATGGCCATAATAATTGTTATTTTGGTTTAACACTGGCCCTTGCGGGCAAATAATTTTGCTTTTGCAAAGCAAGGCACGGGTCACAGACCCGCGCCACCAGGATTATTCTTGAAGCTTAGTTAACTCATAATCCATCCCTTGATTCTTTACATGGAAGAAACGAATTCTGTAATTATTGAAAACTACTGCTGAATCCCATAAGAATTCATAACAAGTTTCTGATTCCAAAGAGTATTTAACCATAATTGGCAAACCTACAGGCAAAGGTTTTAGGAAAGCTTTTGTTGTAAAATATTGTAAGGTATCAACAGGGTTTATAAACCCTGTTGATACTTCATTACCGCTTCCCCTGAATGTTTCTTTTGAATACTTACAAAAAACAACCTGCTGGATGCAGTCATCTCCCCTTAATAATTTCTTACATCTTTTATCTCCTGAAATTCCCCAGGTTATTATACCAATCATAAATATTCCCACGATTATTCCTGGAATGGCACGTTTTACCTTTTGCTTTTTTGTCAACATAGTCTAAAACTTATTTAACTGAAGACTTTTTTGTATATCCTGATTATTGGGAGAATAATTGTTAATATTCTCCCAATAATTATCGGGAAGCGGTGTTTCGCCAGGCAATAAAGGCACTTGAGGAGGTTCAGGCACTACTTGTCTTGAGTCATAATATTTGTGAGACCACCAACCTGCACCAACTGAAGCCGGAAGGTCAAATAGACCCTCTAAGACTTGTTTTTTTACAGGGTTATTATTTAATACCCAAGGCTTATCAGAATACCAATGCTTAATAATGTTGTTGGTAGCTTGAGTTGCAGTGTATTGTTTTACAACGGTATAGGAATATTCTGTCCAAAACTTATCTCCCCTATTAACAGTAAATTTTTCACCATCGGATGCAGACTTCCAGTCATAGCGTGCGGAGATTGCAGGAAGTCCTGCATTTACACCAACTTGTCCTACCCTGTAAAAAGTTTTGCCTATTTTCCCTGCTTTATATACTTTGTCAAGCCCCATCGTTGCAATGCCAGCAACCCCTGAGACCCCCGCATCTAGCCAATCAATATCTTTCCATGCCCAATCCTTAAAAGATTCACCTGGCTCTCGTGTTACATAATTTGTAATGGCTTGTGTGGCATAGTCAATAGTTGCACTCCATAAAAATACATCTATAACAGTTCCAACTCCCGGAAGTATTAAACTAAAGAACCATTCTCCGTTAGGGTCGGTGTAAATGAGCGGGTTATTCAGGCAATAACTATACCTGTTAAAGTTCTGGCTGAAATCCGGCATTTGTACATTTTCATCCGGGCTTAAGAACCTCCCTACCACCGGGTCGTACAACCGGCCGTTCATGTTGTACAGGTTAAACCAGGGGAGCCATTCGTGGCCGGTAAAACCCCGGTCGTAGGTAAAACTTTCGCTTTTGCTACGCAGGTAGTTCTGGCGCGAGTTCAGGTTACCGGTTACCGGGTTGAACGAATAACGGTAGTCCTGCACCGGCCCGTAGCTCGATGAAGTGGGAAAACCGTATGCGTCGAAACCGAATGCGGCTGTTATTCCATAAGAAGCTGCTGTTATCTGTTGCCTTGCATTCATTGCTACTAAAGTATAACGTGTTGCACCACCTGCCGATATGGAAGTCAGGTAACCATTACTGTTGTAATTGTTTGTTTCCACAATCCCCGAAGGGTGAGTGCGCGTGCTTAACCTGCCTTTGTTATTTTCTAAAAATAATAGAAAAACCTATTTCACCACCAATGCCTTTGGCGGTTGTTTTCCAGTCGTCAAATTACGCAGTAGCCGAACCATATCCCAGGATGAAATCAAGCGATATGTTTGGGCTGATAAATACTGCCAACCCACCATCGAATTCATAACCAACGAGGTTTTCCGTTTCCTTGTTGTTGCTGTAACCCCATTTTTCCCAGCCGGGACCAACGCCTGCCTGCACAAAAGATTTAACATTGCTTTTACCGAAGTACAACCGGACAAACGGCAGGAGCATGGTCGTGGTTTCAGTATATTTATCTCCGTCTTCCTCCTGTCTTGCGCTGTTCACCGAGAACTGCACTCCAAGGCCAGGTTGTCGGCAATAAAATAACCCGCTCCCGGCGTAAATTCCAGGTTCGACATTTTCCCGGTGTCTTCGCTGGTGTTGTCGTTTTCCAGTTTCAGTGAAATAAATGCAAAATCCAGGCTGCCAGAACCGCTTAACAGGAAGTTGCCTTTTTCTGTCTGGGCTGTTGCCACTGTGGCAAACCCCGTCAGAATAAACAAAACAAAGGTGATTTTTAGGTTCTTTTTCATTGAAGTTGACTTTAAAAGTTATTTTTTGTTGTACAATTGGTTTAAAAGAAGCCATCCGGCAGTTGCCGGACAGCTTCATTTTTGTTGTTTCTTCACAGAACGCTTTACAAAAATGCTCCAACGAGATTATCATTCTATTTTAAAGAATAATTTATCCTGCGTTAAATTAACCTCTATGCTCATTATTAAAAGAGAATCAATTTTAGTCTCTTCTGAAATAAATTTTGAGAATTTTCTTTTTCTTTTTGTTTTTATTATGGTTTCCCATTTTTCATTATTTGCGATGCTATCGAATTTGGGAAGAATATAATTCCATTTTTCACCAGAGATATTATACTCAAACTCCATTTTCCCTAAATCGATATTATGTTTCCCTTTAAAATCCATATAATTACACTCGTTTACAAAAGGAGTTAGCCAAGAGTATTTTTCCAGGTCCTTTTCTTTTAATGTTACATTATCACTACATGATAATAGTAATACTAATGAGTACAATACAAAACCGTTTTTTAAAATATTCATGTCATTAATATTTTTCAGGTAAATTTTTTGGTCTATACAGTTTTAGAGCTTCTCTGAATTCATTCGGGCCAAAATATTTTGACTGCTCTCTCCCATATCTATTAGCATCTTGGTCTAATTGGGAGTCAGAACGAGGATAACCTTTTATTCTTTGATCCCATATCTCTCTGAGATTACTAAAATGTTCTGCAAAAAACTCTCCACCTGGACCACGATGTGACGCTTGAAAATTCGCCTTAGCATGAAAATATTTATCAGAATATAGCCAATTAGCTTGTCTCATATCTTTGTAATTTTTATAAAAATCACCCATCCCCATACCAAGCTCTAATAGAAATGTTCTATTATAAGGATCAAAATAGCGAAAATCACTATTTCTATATGTAAAATTATAAGCTCCTGAATAGGAGGACTCCATCCACGCCTGCCCGTGAGCTTGCCTTACATCATTAATTTCCTGATTCACTTTTTCTTCCGGGCTGGTTGTTTGTTTACCTGGATATCCCAAATTTACTCCATCCGGCGACCAATAACCTGCACCAAACCCGTCGTTATTGTTGAGACCAATCGCTGGTAGTGCCTCTGGTGACCATCCGATTCCCAGATGCCAGGTAGAACTACTGCCATCCAAAGAAGAAGTATTGCCAATCATGAAAAATGCCCTGCTCCAATCCCACTTAAATGGATTTGGTTCCTGGTTGTTTGCCTTTTTCCCGTCAAAATAGTTTTTGCCAAGTATAATTAAACCAGCAATTACATATTGAAGCCATTCTCCATCCGGGTCGGTATATTTCAACGGATTATTCAGGGCATAGCTATACCGGTTAAAGCTTTGGCTAAACCCCGGCGCCTGCACATAATTGTCCGCGCTGAGGAACCGGCCTACCACCGGGTCGTAAAGCCTTCCATTCATATTATACAGGTTAAACCAGGGCAGCCATTCGTGGCCGGTAAAACCACGCCCGGCAAACAGGGCCGGTTCGCCTGAAACATCGTAACTTCCCCAGTCGTCAGGGTCGCGCCGCCTTCCCCAGGCATCATAGCTGTATTCGGCCACCACGTTGTTCGAGGTATTTACCACGTGGGTAATGTTGCCGAGGTGGTCGCGCAGCAGGTAATACCAGGTGGTGTTGGCCCCTTGTTTTACTGCCACTGCCGGGGCCGAGTAAGCATCGCCCCCAACCCATGTAAACTCTTTGGTCACGGCGTCTTCGGTTTCCTTAATGTAACGACTTCCCACGTACCAGCGGGTGAGAACAGGGCTGCCCAGGTCGGTTACCAACATCTTTGCACGCTGGTCATCGGCGTTGTAGGTGAAAGTTGCATGGTAGTCGCCCTCATCAATGGTACTCACCTGTTCGAAAGAGGTGTAAGTTGCTACCTGGAGGTCTTCGGGCACCAGGCCGCTTGCCGTTTCCAGGTCCGTCAGCGCGTAGGGCTTGGTGGGATGGTTGTATTCGAAGGTGTTTGTGCCCACGTCGCTTTTGGTCAGGATGTTGCCGTTGGCGGCATAATCCATCGTGAGGTTTTGAGGCCCGGTAACGGTTTTTAGCCGGTCCAGGTTGTCGTAAGTAAAGCTTTTGCTGAGCAAATAGTTTTGCCGCGAGTTCAGGTTGCCGGTTACCGGGTTGAACGAATAACGGTAGTCTTGCCGGTAGGTGCCGCTGACATGGGCTTTTGTATGCGTTGGATAACCATAATCATCAAAACCAAAAACCCCAAGCAAGGATGTACCGTAAGTTGCCGCTGTTATTTGCTGCCGTGCATATTTAGCTCTTCCGCTGTGGACAAGGATTGCCGCATAAAGATTTCTTCGCGACAATCCTTGCCAGCTTTTGTTTATACTAAAAAACATAAATTGTTATTACTACAAAAATTATTATTGTACTAAAACCAATAAGAATATTAGAAAATCCGTAAGAAATAAAATTTAGTGGATCTTCTTTGTCAGGCCCTCTCCAAATTTCATCAAATGTTTTTAATCTATTTTTATTCAACGGATATAACAAGTACTGAAAAGCAAACCTTACAATTGCCCCAATAAATTCAAATACCAATGAACCCCATAACATAATTTATCTATTTTAATATCCACTAATAAAAAAACTGCCAAAACCAATTCCTCCCCATACTCCTTGGAAGTTATTGCTATTTCTTACAACATAATTGTATTGACGAATAAAATGGCCTCCATTTGTTGCGGAATTTATTCCTGTTCCTTTATAAATCTTATTAAATTGAGAAACATTTAAAGGAGCCTTTGTAATTCTTAGCCCTTGCGCAACCTTTGACATTGGCGCAAAGTTTGTCATTGTATTTATTCCAGCATCGACTAAATCACTCCCCGCAAGACCAGACCTGTTTAAATGTGAAATTTGATCAGGAAATTTTTGAAATACCATTCTCTGTGTAGTTACCCAAGTTTGGTCTATAAGATTATATCCTGCTCTTCCTACAAAACCAAAATTGTCCCTAAAGTTTTCCCAACCATTAGATTGATAAGGTTTAATAAAGCTTTGTGGCATACCATAAGCCCAACTGGCATTCCTTACAGCTCCCATTCCCAATCGTGCCGTTCCGTAAACGTTGACTTCCCTAATGCTAAAAGGTCCATATACCTTTCCACCACCTTCCAGTCCGGCTGTTGCCGGGCCGGTTATAAAATCACCATCCCAAAAATTACCGTGCTTGCTCATCGAGCTAAATCCGCCAACCAGTCCACCAATGCCTCCACTAATAAGGCCACTTGTGATACCGCCATTTAGACCGGCCGAAAGTCCTTGCCCAAAATCAGCGCCATTCATCCAGGCACCACCTGCCCCTCCAACAAATCCTCCTGAGAAACCACCAACAAACCCCGAAGCTGCCCCGCCAAGGAATCCTCCGGTACCAATCGCTCCTGCAACAGCACCTCCCGTCCATGCGCCTGCTGCTCCAACTGCTGCTCCAACAAACAGCCCTTTTGCCATATCGCCAACCAGTCCCCAGCCTTGCTTGTCGCTGCTAATCATAGCCTGGCCCATTCCCATCCAACCTCCAATGATTGCAGCAAGCAAAATTAAACTTTCCCCATCCGGATCAGTAAACTTCAGTGGATTATTCAAGGCATAACTATACCTGTTAAAATTTTGCGTATTATCCGGCATCTGCACGTAGTTGTCGGGGCTGAGGAACCTGCCTACTACCGGGTCGTACAACCGGCCGTTCATGTTGTACAGGTTAAACCAGGGCAGCCATTCGTGCCCGGTAAAACCACGGTCGCCAATTAGCTCAGCATCGCCTACAAGGGTATAGCTCCAGTCATCTTTATCACGTCGCCTACCCCACGCATCAAATGAATATTCTGCTGCCACGTTGTTTGTTGTCCATACCAGGTGGGTTATATTTCCCAGGTAATCGCGCAGTACATCATACCAGTTGGTGGTTGTACCGTATTGATACACCAGAACAGGTGCCGTATATGCATCTCCGCCTATCCATGTGTAATGACGTGTTGAACTGCCTTTAACTTCTTTAACATACCGGCTGCCGGCGTACCAGCGCGTGAGGATGGTACTGCCCAGGTCGGTTACCAGCATCTTTGCACGCTGGTCATCGGAGTTGTAGGTAAAGGTGGCGTAATAATCGCCTTCCTCTATGGTGCTTACCTGTTCGAAGGAATTGTAAGTAGCTACCTGGAGGTCTTCGGGCACCAGGCCGCTTGCCGTTTCCAGGTCCGTCAGCGCGTAGGGCTTGGTGGGATGGTTGTATTCGAAGGTGTTTGTGCCCACGTCGCTTTTGGTCAGGATGTTGCCGTTGGCGGCGTAGCCCATCGTTAGATTATACTCCCCTGAAACCCCGGTCAGCCGGTCTAAGTTGTCGTAGGTGAAATTTTCGGTGGTGCTGATTTCCAGGTTCCTCCGCCAATTCAGGTTCCCGGTCACCGGGTCGAAGTTGTACCCGTAACTTTGAAGGTTCCCCGTGGTAACCGACGACGGATAGCCATAGGCTGTGTACCCAAAGGTAGCATTCAGGTTGCTGCCATAGGTCGCCGCTGTTGTTTGCTGTCGTGCATTCATAGCTGTTACCGTAAACCGGGTTGCACCGCCTGCCGAGATGGAAGCCAGGTAACCGTTACTGTTGTAATTATTGGTTTCCACAATCCCCGAAGGGTGAGTGCGCGTGCTTAACCTGCCTTTGTTATCGTAGGTAAAGGTAGTGGAAAAGTGGATTCTACCTTTGCAAAAAGATGGAATCCTATTTTTTTTACATTGTTGGGCACGGATTTTCTCCGAGAAATAACTTTGTGATAATTCTATACTAATAATTGAAAGAAATAAGTTTAATCTTCCCACCATTTTTGATGTTCTTTCATTAAAGCTGCTTTATTTTGTTCAATATAAGCCTTGTAATAATTATCCCAGCCATTTTTTAAATATTTAATATTAGGAGAAAAAAAACCTGTGCCAACATCCAAATTATTGGAACATGGTATTCTTGAGAGCCCCCAATTACACATTTTTTTAGTATCAGAGTTATACATTTGCCAAGACCCAACAAATTGATTGTTTGAATAACTATCGCTAAATTTTTTATCAAGATCATTGAGAATTAATTGTTCATCTTTAATAAAAAAAGTTGATTTTAGATAACCGCTAAAAATTCCAGAAAATTTTTGACTTTGATCTTCATAGATGGTACATTTTGCAATTAAAATATAAATTGGATATTTTGTCCGTTTATATGCTTCATGATCTTCATAAATTTTTGCCTGGTTGTTTAGAACTAAACGTAAGCCCTCATTCAATAATCTAATTGATATGAGTTCAATTTCTCCGTGAAAATCACAAACATTATTTCTAACTTTTGTTTTCCCAATTACTTGATATTTTCTCTGAGAATTATAGCATTTCAGAAACGAATTAAAATGAATAAAGAGTCGTTGATAATTATTCCCTATAAAACCAATTGGTTCTTGCTCAGTTAACCAGATAGAACTAAAATCATGATTTATCAGACTATCCAATAATTCATTTTTACTGATTTCAAAATCTTCATCTTCACAAAAAATTTCTTCAATCTTCTTTTTTGAAATATACTGTGAAAAACAATGTGTTATAATAAACGAAAATAATAATACAAATATTAGTTTCATAATGATGTAAAGTTAATAATGAATGATTATTTGTGCATTATTATTACCGATTATGTCTCTTAGTTGGTTCATAACTGTTTTACTATTCCAAACAGCATAATTGCCATTTACCAAAGAATATGAAGAGCCAGGTAATAAACAACCAGAAGTATCGTAATGAAAGTTTCCAGGATGAATCAAAATTCCTCTATCCCTGAGAACAAGTTCATTTGATAATCGGTACACATTTTCCCAATTACCAGAATATGGTTCTAAATTGTAAATATCTGCAGGAATTATTTTATCCATTCCTGAAGTATAAGTAGAAGGCCCCCCAGGTTCTAAGAAATAACCTTCTACTGGTCTGTACGGAATTTTTCCGTATGCAGTAAATTTACTTACGGTAGATTTAGGTGAACTGGCAATTCTTTTAGCATCTATATAATTTGAAGAAGATATTGAAGATGTTATACCATAAGCCCAACTAGCATTCCTCACAGCCCCCATCCCCAATTTATAATTTCCAGATACAGTAACTTCCCTAATGCTAAAAGGTCCATATACCTTTCCACCACCTTCCAGTCCGGCTGTTGCCGGGCCGGTTATAAAATCACCATCCCAAAAATTACCGTGCTTGCTCATCGAGCTAAATCCGCCAACCAGTCCACCAATGCCTCCACTAATAAGGCCACTTGTGATACCGCCATTTAGACCGGCCGAAAGTCCTTGCCCAAAATCAGCGCCATTCATCCAGGCACCACCTGCCCCTCCAACAAATCCTCCTGAGAAACCACCAACAAACCCCGAAGCTGCCCCGCCAAGGAATCCTCCGGTACCAATCGCTCCTGCAACAGCACCACCAGTCCATGCGCCCGCGGCACCCGCAGCAGCACCAACAAACAGCCCTTTTGCCATATCGCCAACCATTCCCCAGCCTTGCTTGTCGCTGCTAATCATAGCCTGCCCCATTCCCATCCAACCACCAATGATTGCAGCAAGCAAAATTAAACTTTCCCCATCCGGGTCAGTAAACTTCAGAGGATTGTTTAGTGCATAACTATACCTGTTAAAGTTCTGGCTGAAATCCGGCATCTGCACATTTTCATCCGGGCTTAAGAACCTCCCTACCACCGGGTCGTACAACCGGCCGTTCATGTTGTACAGGTTAAACCAGGGGAGCCATTCGTGGCCGGTAAAACCCCGGTCGCCAATTAGCTCAGCATCGCCTGCAAGGGTATAGCTCCAGTCATCTTTATCACGCCGCCTACCCCAGGCATCGAATGAATATTCTGCTGTCACATTGTTTGATGTCCATACCAGGTGGGTTATATTTCCCAGGTAATCGCGCAGTACATAATACCAGTTGGTGGTTGTACCGTATTGATACACCAGGACAGGTGCCGTATATGCATCTCCGCCTATCCATGTGTAATGACGTGTTGAACTGCCTTTAACTTCTTTAACATACCGGCTGCCGGCGTACCAGCGGGTAAGAATGGTGCTGCCCAGGTCGGTTACCAAAATCTTTGCACGCTGGTCATCGGAGTTGTAGGTAAGGGTTGCATGGTAGTCGCCCTCATCAATGGTACTCACCTGTTCGAAAGAGGTGTAGGTTGCTACCTGGAGGTCTTCGGGTACCAGCCCGCTTGCCGTTTCCAGGTCCGTCAGCGCGTAGGGCTTGGTGGGATGGTTGTATTCGAAGGTGTTTGTGCCCACATCGCTTTTGGTCAGGATGTTGCCGTTGGCGGCATAATCCATCGTGAGGTTTTGAGGCCCGGTAACGGTTTTTAGCCGGTCCAGGTTGTCGTAAGTAAAGCTTTCGCTTTTGCTGAGCAAATAGTTTTGCCGCGAGTTCAGGTTGCCGGTTACCGGGTTGAACGAATAACGGTAGTCTTGCCGGTAGGTACCGCTGACATGGGCTTTTGTATGCGTTGGATAACCATAATCATCAAAGCCAAAAACCCCGGACAGGGATGTACCGAAAGAAGCTGCTGTTATCTGTTGCCTTGCATTCATTGCTACTAAAGTATAACGTGTTGCACCACCTGCCGATATGGAAGCCAGGTAACCGTTACTGTTGTAGTTGTTGGTTTCCACAATCCCCGAAGGGTGCGTGCGCGTGCTTAACCTGCCTTTGTTATCGTAGGTAAAGGTAATGGAAAAATTTTCTGTTTCCATACTTACCGTAATTTATAAAACTTTTTTTTGCCACCCCCAGCTGGCCTCTTTCAATCACTTTAAATTTAATGGCCATAATAATTGATATTTTGGTTTAACACTGGCCCTTGCGGGCGTTCATTTTGGTTTTTTTTGGGCTGCAAACAACGCGAAACAATCGCACAGCAACGACGTTTTTTCCAATCAATTTTTCTAAAAAATAATAGAAAAACCTATTTCCCCGCCAATGCCTTTGGCGGTTGTTTTCCAGTCGTCAAATTTCGCAGTTGCCGAACCATATCCCAGGATGAAATCAAGTGAAATATGCCGGTTAATGAATACTGCCAAACCACCATCCACCTCATAATCGGTGAGATTTTCCGTTTCTTTGTCGTTAATGTAGCCCCACTTTTGCCATCCGGGGCCAACGCCTGCCTGCACAAAAGGCTTGACATTACTCTTGCCAAAGTACAACCGGGCAAACGGCAGGAGCATGGTAGTGGTTTCGGTGTATTTATCTCCGTCTTCCTCCTGTCTTGCGCTGTTCACCGAGAACTGCACTCCAAGGCCAGGTTGTCGGCAATAAAATAACCCGCTCCCGGGGTAAATTCCAGGTTCGACATTTTACCAACATCTTCGCTGGTGTTATCGTTTTCCAGTTTTACCGAAAGCGATGCAAAATCCAGGCTGCTGCTACCGCCTAAAAGGAAATTGCCTTTTCCAGTCTGGGCTGTTGCCACTGTGGCAAAACCCGTCAGGATAAATAAAACAAAACTGATTTTCAGGTTCTTTTTCATTGAAGTTGATTTTAAAAGTTATTTATTTGTTGTACAATTGGTTTTAAATAAGCTATCCGGCTGTTGCAGGACAGCTTATTTTCTGTTGTTTTTTACATTGTGCTTTGAAGGAGCAACTTATCAATTAATTCCACTTTTTCTATGGATAAGAAATCGTCCAATTCATTCGCTGTAAATCCTCCAAACTCAAATCATACCGTTTTAGAATGTTATAATCAATCCTGATTTCATCCCAACTATATTTATCAATTGTATCCTTGCTTAAGATGAATATGCTGATAGTTTCTTTAGGTGGTACTAAAACTTCATCCCAGTCTTTTTTACTATCCAAAAAACTGTATTTCGAAGGGAATACCATTTTTAATCTTGGTTTTGTTACATCTATTGCTGTATCAGGATAAATATAACTTTCGTAAAATTGTATGGTATCACTATAATTATTTTGAATTTTAATACTATACACATGGTCAACCAGTTTTTCGCAACTGGCACTACAAAGAATTATCGATAGTATAACAAAAATATTCATCTTCATAATTTTAATATTAATAGATTAAAAAAACAACCACCATGCAAATGGTAAATGTGGATGTGAAAAAATCCAGTACCAAGTAGGACTGTACTTTCTTGGGTAACTGTTATTATCCCAATTTAAGGTCGCTAAAGCACCAGGGTCGTGGTTGCTAAAATATCGTTCTGCCATCCGGTTTGCTTGCGTTTCGTACCACTCCCTGTCATGATCATTTATACCTACATTATAATCTAAAAATGCTCCAACTAGACTTGGTAGTCCAACACTTGTGAGATACAAAGGCCCAACTAAACGGCTTTGTAGCGTATGGCCGTATTCATGTCTAAATACATCATCTGTGTAAGGATCAGCAACCAAATTTTTAGAGTTTATATAGGGTCCTAAAGTAAGCCCCCACCTTTCCCTTGAGTTATCATTTTTATTAACCAAGGTAGCTCCGCCGTAGTAGTCCACATTATCTACTCCTCCAAAAAAATTCCTTGTATGTGAGAACAACTTGCCCGTCGCAGTTTGTGGCAATTCCCATGTCCATCTTGATAACAATTGTATTCCCTGACCCACTATAGTTCTGTTGGGGTCTGTAGCAAAACCGCCCATGTCAATTTTAAAAGCCTTGTTTGTTTTAGACCATGGGGCTGTTGGGTCAAACTCCCTCCAGGCATTTTGCCTTGCATTACTGCTGGTTGGGTCTAAGCCTCCTTTAAAAAAGGCTGTTTTAACTAAATCACTAACAAAAGTTATTATTGTACCTAAAAAGAATTCTCCATCTGGATCCGTATATTTCAGCGGGTTATTCAAACAATACGAATACCGGTTAAAACTCTGCGTAAACCCTGGCATCTGCACATAGTTGTCCGCGCTGAGGAAACGGCCTACCACCGGGTCATATAACCGGCCGTTCATGTTGTAAAGGTTAAACCAGGGCAGCCATTCGTGGCCGGTAAAACCACGCCCGGCAAACAGGGCCGGTTCGCCTGAAACATCGTAACTTCCCCAGTCGTCAGGGTCGCGCCGCCTTCCCCAGGCATCATAGCTGTATTCGGCAGTTACCGTATTCGAGGTATTTACCACATGGGTAATGTTGCCGAGGTAATCGCGCAGCAGGTAATACCAGGTGGTGTTGGCCCCTTGTTTTACTGCCACTGCCGGGGCCGAGTAAGCATCGCCCCCAACCCATGTAAACTCTTTGGTCACGGCGCCTTCGGTTTCCTTAATGTAACGACTTCCCACGTACCAGCGGGTGAGAACAGGGCTGCCCAGGTCGGTTACCAGCATCTTTGCACGCTGGTCATCGGCGTTGTAGGTGAAAGTTGCATGGTAGTCGCCCTCATCAATGGTACTCACCTGTTCGAAAGAGGTGTACGTTGCCACCTGTAATTCTACGGGCACCAGGCCGCTTGCCGTTTCCAAATCCGTCAGTGCGTAAGGTTTGGTCGGATGGGTGTATCCGAACACATCGCCCACGTCGCTTTTTTCAGTAATATTCCCTTTCGAAGCGTAATCCATCGAAAGGTTCTGCGGGCCCGTAACGGTTTTTAGCCGGTCGAGGTTGTCGTAGGAAAATGTAATGGCCATAATAATTGTTATTTTGGTTTAACACTGGCCCTTGCGGGCAAATAATTTTGTTTTTGCAAAACAATACACGGGTCACAGACCCGCGCCAGCGGGAGCGGAGCTTTTGTTAGTTAGCTTTTTTAATTGTCAAATAATAATACCTGCTTTCTTCATGGGTAATCCAATTTATTTCAAAACCTTTGTAGTTAAATACCTTATCCGGTAAAACAATGCTGCGCCCCGGTTTCTCTTCTACATATCGTACCATTATTGGAATCTCCTTAAATGGGTAGCCTGGCGGTAATTCAAATGGCTTCCAAAGTGGTGCGGTAAAATACTTACCGTCTACTTTATATTGAAAATAATATTTTTTCGTAGACATTCTTCCAGCAGGATAAACATAAAACGCAATGGTTTCTTTACCGCTCGTTTTTAGGTACTCATTCCATTTTTTTGCGTTTTTACCACCGATAATAAAAAATGGAGAGACTACCGACAATATGATTAGCATTGCCAGGGCAAAATGCTTAAATTTTGGTTGTACTTCGGCTTTAGTATTGTTCCCACCACTTTTCTTCATAATTGAATTTCTCCCACCATGGTTCATAGTAATTCTGCTTTTCCCAACGTTGTAATTCTTTATTATAGTAATAGTTGTTACCTCTCATAACATCATTATAGATAGCACGGTTCCAATTGTTAAGTGCAGGGGAAACGAAAGTTTTAACAGCGAAGTTTTGCAACCTTTCAGAAAATTTGTCTGATAACATGTTCCCAACAATTTCCTTGGGTAAAAGCCTGTCAATACCAAAATCATAAGTTTTGCCCAAGGTCAAAGACGTTAGGTTGCTTGCCCACAGCTCTGCATTTATTTCATCTCTCGATTTTGATGTGTTCCAACCTGTCCCTGGTTCATAATCAACATGGGCTTTTACTGTATTTGAGCCAAATATGGTAGCGGCTTTCAGTCCAACCTTAGCATACTTGGGTAGTTTGGTAATTTTACCTATCCCCAAAGTTGCTGCATCGGTTAAACCTGATACCCCTGCATCAACAAAATCTATTTGGTTCCATAATGCATCCCCCCAGTTGATTTTTTGTCCCATAGATTTCTGGATGGATATGTTGTCCACAACTTGTGAAGTGTAATCAATGGTTGCTCCCCACAAAAATGCATCTACAAATATCAAGACAGGAGCAGCCGGTGGAAATAATAAACTAAAGAACCATTCTCCATCCGGGTCAGTGTAAACCAGCGGGTTGTTCAAGGCGTATGTATCCCGGTTAAAGTTCTGCGTATTGTCCGGTATCTGTATGTAGTTGTCGGGGCTGAGGAAGCGTCCAAGCACAGGGTCGTACAACCTCCCGTTCATGTTAATGAGGTTGAACTCCGGCAAATGTTCGTGCCCGGTAAAACCTCGCCCGGCAAACAGCGGATGGTCGCCGGCATCGAGCGTATAGTTCCAGTCGTTGGCGCTGCGCCGGCGTCCCCATGCATCAAAACTGTATTCTTTATACGTTAAATCAGATGCCTTCACTACATGGGTAATGCTCCCCAAATGGTCGCGTAAAATGTAGTAAATAACCGGAGTGCCTGTATTTACTTTTACACTTAATATCGGGGCGGAGTAGGCGTCGCCGCCCAGCCAGGTGTAGTGCGTTTCCGTTGTCCCAACCTTTTCTTTCATGTACCGGCTGCCGGCATACCAGCGGGTAAGTATTGCGATTCCGCTATGGGTTACTGCCATTTGAACCCGTTGGCCTTCGGTATTATATTTAAAGGTGCCCTGGCAGGGGCTTTCGGTTATTACCGAAGGCTGCTCAAACGAGGTGTAGGTAATTTGCTGCAGTGTTAGGGGCACCAGATTGGTGTTGGTTTCGATGCCGGTAAGCTGGTATGGACGGGCGCTGTTGTCATAAATATACTGGTTGGCCGTGCCCAGGTCGCTTTTGCCGGTTATGTTGCCGTTGGCATCATAGTTCATTGTAAGGCCCTGCGGGCCGGTAACGGTAAGCACAACGCCACCACAAACTGCCCCCCACCTGTCAGAAAACATGTGGGGGCAGTAGTTTTGCAGTGTTATTTGTTGCTGTATTTCCATTAGCCAACTTACATTTTTTAAGTTTTAAAAATAGCCATTTGATAGCAAATTACAAACAGCTTTTTTGATTGGCATTGCAAATGCTGAACAGCTTACCCCTCGTTGCAAACGAGGGGTAGCGTGGACATTAAAACGCATGAAGCAACTGGAAAAACTTTCCCCGGAAGATAAATCGCACGTGTTCGCCATGTTGGACACTTTTTTTGCAAAAAATAAACTACAAAGTTTGTTGATATGAAAAAGCCCCGAAACTTTCCGAGGCTTTTCATTTCTAAAGCATTTTTAGCATTCCTTTTTTATCGTACATAAATTTTATACGGGAGGTTTCTTTTTCTGATTTCTCGACTACAATAACATTTGAACTAACTTCTACTTCCTTTTGTATAAAAAGATTATTCGCTGACCTCTCTGTATAAATATAATTGCACTCTCCATTAAAACATGTATAACTAGCCACTCTAGTTAATGACTCGCATTTATTGTTTTTCACGTTCATTAAATAAAGGTTTCTAATCAAATTATATTCATTATCAACTCCATCAATTGACAAAATCAGAAAGCTTTGAAATTCCTCTGACAAGCTCACTTCCCCTAAACAAAATAAACTTAATTCCTTCTTTCGTAATTCAACAAATTCTTCAACTTTATTTGGATACAGATTTAAATCGTCATCTTTCCAAAGATTCCAACCATTAATTAAGTCTAAATCACATAAAAAACTAAATACATTGCCTGTAATCTTTTGACTCTGTTTAGGCTGCAACAATAATTCTTCATCTAAAAAAATACTATCTGTTATTACATGGGTATTAATAGAAAAGAACTCTGTAGGTAACTCCATTTCTTTTGAGTAGTTCTCAAACAATAAAGCAACAGTATTTGGATTACTTTTATCCATAGTAGAGCATTTCATAAAAAGTAAATTTAGCAAAACAATTAATATCATGTTGTTTTTAATTTTGGTTACCATGGTTTTATGCTTAAAAGAAAGAACCCTAATTTACTATAATCATATGCTGAATTATAAAATGGTTTATGAGAAATATACCGACTTTTATAATAAGTCTCATTAAAACCCCAAAGCTTTGCTTGTTGTGCCTCCCACTTATAAATAGAAGCATGCTGACTCTTAGTATTCATTAAGCCAGTACTGAAATAACCTGCATGGAGATATTCATGTCCCATTGTAAAGTAGAGCTGTTCCTTTGAAGCAAATGCAGCTTTATATAAATACACATTAGAGCCTTTTCCTGTTCCTAAATACATTGTGGAACCTCGAACAGATTTACCTGAAGCGTTTAAAACGACATCCCCTTTTGTTGAATAACCAGGAGGCAATGTCCCATCAGCATATAAGTCATTCACTCCTTTTACATTCGTTCCAAAATTTTCGTTTGAAAAAGTTTGTGCATACTCATTGCTATAATCCATTCCTTCTCCAATCTTAATTACATCTCCTGGAACTCCAAGTGCATCAAACGTAGCCCCTTCTCCTGACCAAAATTTTCCACCATGTTTAGTTGCTGTGATACCTCCGGATATACCACCAATTAAACCTCCAGTAGCAGCTCCAAAACCACCGCCAATTAAACCTTGCCCAAGACCTTGCCCGAAAGAAGCTCCTCCTGCCCAGGCATTTCCAGCCCCTCCGACAAAACCTCCTGCAAAACCTCCTGCCGCTCCAGTCATTGCTCCTCCTGCAAAGCCAATCGTTCCAACAGCACCAGCAACTAACTGTCCTGCTCCATAACCTGCTGCACCGGAAAGCGCTCCAATTCCCATTGACAAAAAGAAATCATCTGCACTATTAATATTTCCAGAAGCTCCTTGTATAAAAGTGTTAATGAAAGCACCTATTATCATTGCTTCTATGAAAAACTCTCCGTCAGGGTCAGTATATTTTAGAGGATTATTGAGGGCATAACTGTACCTGTTAAAGTTCTGGCTGAAATCCGGCATCTGCACATTTTCATCCGGGCTTAAGAACCTCCCTACCACCGGGTCATACAGCCTGCCGTTCATATTATACAGGTTAAACCAGGGCAGCCATTCGTGAGAGGTAAACCCGCGCCCGGCAAACAGCGGATGGTCGTTCCCGTCGAGTGTATAGTTCCAGTCGTTGACGCTGCGCCTTCTTCCCTCCCGAACCGCCTGGCTCATTGGGATTGGTTCAACTAAGCTTTTTGTTCCACTCCGTTTACAAAAAGCAAGTTTCACCGAACAGGCGTCAAAACTGTATTCTTTTACGGATGATAAGAAGGTGTGCACTTTCTGCCAGCAGTTTTTTATTTTTCAAAGAACTCTTGGTAAAATTAAGGGTTCCACCTTGGAAACAAAATGGAACTCCTTAATTTATTTTGACAGTTTTTTTAACAAATTTCAAATTCTTTGGCTATAATTTTAATACTACCTCCAGTCGAATTCAATTCTATTACATAGCAATTTAGATCAACATTTTTTATTAATCCTTTCCATCGTAAGAAAAAATCGACCATTATTTTGTCATCATTGCTTGCTAAATAGGCATTTAGTACATTTTCCGGGCTTACTATTCCAAAATTCATGTTAAAGTTCGCCCAGTAAACGCCATTAAAACAAATTGTATCTTCATTATCATCAGGCCAAATAATTTCAATCAGTATGGAATCATTTTTCCCTGGATTGTTTCTATCAATAACTATCCTTTTAATTATTGAATCGTGCCAATTACAATTATTGAAGTTCATATTAGTATTTATTAAAAATACAAAACCGTCCTTTAATAATTTTTTCTGGACGGTTTTGTTCGGCTATTTTTCTTTTAAAATTGTTAATTCCTGTTCTAATGAGCTACAAATTTTTTCGATTTGAAAAAAATCTGATTCAAACTTAAATGATAATGTGTTACCATTACCAATAGGAAATTGGACAAAGTCTTCCCATTCTATTTTGCCTAAATATGTTACATTACCGATCAAGTAAATTGATTCTTCTAAAGTTTTAAGTTCAAATGTATCTGTCTTTTTATCTAAAACTTCTTTTAATGAAAAGTAAAATTGTTTGAAATCATCTTCAATTAGTTCTGTACGAAAATTTGCTTTAAAACCTATTAGCTGGACATAAATTTGAACTTGTATCCATTTTTTGTCCCATTCATTCATAGATGATACATTACTTTTACCTACTACTTTAATTTCTAATTTTGAATTATCTCCAATTATTTCCATAATTTATTGAGGTATTACAGTTATTACATCTCCAAATAAATTTACTACTACTTTTAACCCGCTACCATAATGGACTATTGTATTAGGAGTATTTCCTGCTATGGATTTGATTGAATTGTTAATAACTTCTTCTACCATTGAAGGTGTAACCCCTCTTCCCTGCATCTGATCCAATGCATGTCCAGTATAATGTCTACTTCCCAGCTGCTTTTTTACCACCATTAAGATAAAAATGGCTACTGTTCAGCCCTTCAATGCCCGGAAATGTACCGTGGTCAATCCTAAGCTTTTCAACAAACTTGCCATCCCTTAAAACCATAACTTCTTTTCCTGATATGCAGACTTCGTCATTTGTACTCGAAAAAAAGGAATTCCTTCTTAAAAAGAAGGAACTCCTTTAACTTTTAAATTCCATTAATACTCTAATGATTTAATCTTGTTAAATAAATGAATTTTAGTCTCACCATCATCAATTCTGTCAAAATCATAAACAAATTGTCGTAAAAATTGATTCACTCCCAGTTTATCTTTGAAAATAGCTCTTGCAAGCACAAATTGTATTTCCCCCAGAATTCCAAAAATCATTTCTGCCTCATCAATATCTTTAGTTTCCTTTATAAGATTAAATAATAGTTCAATTTGTTTTTGAATAAATTCTAAACTAAAGGTATTGTGTGAATATAGCTCCTTCTCAATTAGCTTAATAAAATTATTCATCTTTCTCATTTTATAGGTTGAATGTGCCATACCTTCTTGAGCAGTTAAGAGAAATCTTTACTTCCTTAGCTATCAGGGTACTGATTTAACTAACTTAAGTTTAGCTTCATTAACTAAATTAATAAATTCTTTTAAGGGAATCGTCCGCAATATCAGTTGCTGATCAAGATTAATACACCCAGGAAATTCAATTTCAATTTCATCAATACCTTTTTCTTGATTCAAAAGTGCAACATACTTATCATGATAATACATCTCTACAAATACCTTCTCGTGAATATCATCACTTGCGACTATAATTTTATACATATTATAAAAATTAATGGTAAATATCTATGGTTCCAGAAACCCCATGAAATTTTTCGAAACACCAAACCTAGCACCTCGTCCCGTAAAAAGATCAAAAATATCGTAACCTCCAAACCGGTTAGGAATAATTGACTTATTTGGACTATTCAAAATACTATTTAAAATATTTTGTCCTTCAATATTTAAATTTTTTCCTGCAACATTAGGGAAAATGCTGTTTGGCCTGCTTCCATGTTTCTGAAGAGCCCTGCCAGTCCTAGTCAAACCATTCCTATCTATTTCGTTACCAGAGACTAAGTAATCTTCGAAATTAGTCTCCCCACTTGGATTTTTAACCCACTTTTTCGTATAATCCCCAACAATATCGTTTATCCCGTAAATGGTAAGGCCAATGGCAACCCGTTTGCCAAAATCGTCCATACCTACTTTTTGCCAGCCTTCGCCGGTAATGTCAATTGCCGAAGTGGCAATAATTTCGCCTGCATAAATCAATTTACTGTTTTTTACCACCCAGGTGCCAAACTTTCCAAGTTCTTTACCCGCCTTTAGCTCGGCGCCATAACCTCCGGTAGCCCCGCTAACAACAGCCGACATTCCCACGTCAAACCAGTCGATTTGTTTAAACCAAATATCTTTCCCTGTCCATCCTTCCTGTTTGTTGGCATAGTTCATAGCTACTTGCATTCCATAATCCGTCATCCAGCCAATATCGGCAGCAATGGCATACGGTAATAAAGGCTGTGCCCCTGGTATTAATGCTGCAAGTAGTGTGAAGATTATCTCCCCGTCAGGATCATTATATTTCAACGGATTATTCAACGCATAGCTATACCTGTTAAAATTCTGGCTGAAATCAGGCATTTGTACATTTTCATCCGGGCTTAAAAATCTCCCAACTATCGGGTCGTACAACCTGCCGTTCATATTGTACAGGTTAAACCAGGGGAGCCATTCGTGGCCGGTAAACCCACGGCCGGCAACCAGGTCGGGCTCCCCGGTTAAGTCGTAGCTCCAGTCATCGGGGTTCCTCCGCCTTCCCCAGGAATCAATGCTAAAAGCCCCTCCAACCTGGGCACCAATAATATTTCCCAGGTAATCGCGGAAAACCCAGCATGTACTGGTTTGGCCACTCTGAGTTATTGCTACGAGCGGAGCCGAATAAGCATCGCCGCCAATCCAGGTATATTCTTTGGTAGCTCCTCCAGCCGTTTCTTTCATGTAACGGCTGCCGGCATACCAGCGGGTGACGATGGGACTACTGTTTTCATTCACTACCATTTTACAGCGCTGGTTATCGCTGTTATAAGTAAACACGGCATCGTAGTCACCTTCGTCAATCGTACTCACCTGTTCAAACGAAGTATATTCAGCGGTCTGCAAATCTTCCGGGACTAACCCGCTTGCCGTTTCCAAATCGGTCAGCGCATAAGGTATGGTGGGATGGTTATATTCGAAGGTGTTTGTGCCCACGTCGCTTTTGGTCAGGATGTTGCCGTTGGCGGCATAGTCCACCGTCAGGTTATACTCCCCTGAAAACCCGGTCAGCCGGTCTAAGTTGTCGTAGGTGAAATTTTCGGTGGTGCTGATTTCCAGGTTCCTCCGCCAATTCAGGTTCCCGGTCACCGGGTCGAAGTTGTACCCGTAACTTTGAAGGTTCCCCGTGGTAACCGACGACGGATAGCCATAGGCTGTGTACCCAAAGGTAGCATTCAGGTTGCTGCCATAGGTCGCCGCTGTTGTTTGCTGTCGTGCATTCATAGCTGTTACCGTAAACCGGGTTGCACCGCCTGCCGAGATGGAAGCCAGGTAACCGTTGCTGTTGTAATTATTGGTTTCCACAATCCCCGAAGGGTGAGTGCGCGTGCTTAACCTGCCTTTGTTGTCGTAGGTAAAGGTAGTGGAAAAATTTTCTGCTTCCATACTTATAGTAATTTATAAAACTTTTTTTCGCCACCCCAGGGAACATCGGGCTAACCTCTTTCAATCACTTTAAATTTAATGGCCATAATAATTGATAATTTGGTTTAACACTGGCCCTTGCGGGCGTTCATTTTGTTTTTGCAAAGCAAGGCACGGGTCACAGACCCGCGCCAGCGGGGGGATGCATAAAAACATCCCCTTGTTTTTTTGTCTGACAAATTATTTCTGGGCCATTAAAGGCTCGGGAACGGTCAACACTCAATCAAAAAAATTGAGTTCAGCATACAAATCGTCTTCTTCTAAATATATATTCTGAAAAGAGGAAAAAGGTAACCCTGAAAAAGAAAAAAGTTTTTAACCCGGCAGTTATTTGGAATAGAACTAAATAAAAGCCGGATGGGAAAATGAAATTTAAATACCTGATTCTAAAAACATTAAAAAATATCGAACCCGTGCGCCTGATAAACCCGGCATTTTTTATCTTTGCGCCACATTTTGGTCTGGCTTTTTACAGACACTAAAAACGGTTTAAAATGAATTTTGTAGATGAACTTAAATGGCGGGGCATGGTGCACGATGTAATGCCCGGAACGGAAGAACAACTGGATAAGGAACTTACTTCGGCTTACCTGGGAATCGACCCCACTGCCGATTCGCTGCATATTGGTCACCTGGTAGGTGTTATGGTGCTGAAACATTTTCAACTGGCAGGGCACAAACCCATCGCATTAATTGGCGGCGCCACCGGCATGATTGGCGACCCCTCGGGAAAATCGGAAGAGCGCAACCTGCTCGACGAACCCACCCTCCGGCACAACCAGGAGTGCATTAAAAAACAACTGGCCAACTTCCTCGATTTTGAAACCGATGCGCCCAACGCCGCCGTGCTGGTTAACAACTACGACTGGATGAAGGAAATTTCTTTCCTGGATTTCATCCGCGACATTGGAAAACACATCACTGTAAACTACATGATGGCCAAAGATTCGGTAAAAAAACGGCTCAGCGCCGAATCGAAAGAAGGCATGTCGTTTACCGAGTTTACCTACCAGCTGGTGCAGGGTTACGACTTTTTGTGGCTCTACCAGAACATGAACTGCAAACTGCAGATGGGCGGTTCCGACCAGTGGGGAAACATTACCACCGGCACCGAACTCATCCGCCGGAAAGTGAGTGGCGAAGCTTATGCACTTACCGTTCCGCTGATTACCAAAGCCGATGGCACCAAATTTGGCAAAACCGAACAGGGGAACGTGTGGCTCGACCCCGAGCGAACCACGCCCTACCAGTTTTACCAGTTCTGGCTGAATGCTTCGGACGAGGATGCCGAACGATACATAAAAATTTTTACGGCGCTTCCCAAAGAAGAGATCGATGCACTGGTGGCCGAACACAAAACAGCGCCCCATGCCCGTGTACTTCAGAAAAGGCTGGCCGAAGAAGTGACCGTTATGGTACATTCGAAAGAAGATTACGAAATGGCGGTGGAAGCTTCGCAAATTCTTTTCGGGAAAGGCACAGCCGAACAGTTGCGTAAACTCGGCGAAAAAACCTTCCTTTCGGTGTTTGAAGGCGTTCCGCAATTCCAGGTATCAAAAACCGAACTGGAACAGGGAATTAACATTGTGGATTTACTGACTGAAAAAACCGAAATTTTCCCGTCGAAAGGCGAACTGCGCAGAACCATCAAAGGCAACGGACTGAGCATCAATCAGGTGAAGATTGGCAATGAAGACATGGTTATCGACAGCCATTTTCTCATTGGCGGAAAATACATTCTGGCCCAAAAAGGAAAAAAGAACTATTTCCTGATTATTGCCGGCTAAAATTAAGCCAAATTCGATGCGGCTCAATACTAAAAACACAACCTTTACGTTGCATAATTGCTATCAAATTATACCACATTTATGAATGATTTTTTTGACAATCAACGCATCCTCCAGGTAATTTGGAGGCGAAAGTTTCATTTTATCGCTGTTGGAGCCATTGCCGTGTTGCTTTCAGCCATTTTTTCGGGCCCGGCATTCATCAAACCGAAATTTAAATCAACTGCGCGTGTTTACCCAACAAACAATGTTGCGCTGTTTAGTGAAGAATCGGAATCGGAACAGGTGCTTGAAATTATAAATTCGAGGGACATAAAGCTGAAAATGTTCGATGTTTTCAATCTGAGCGAAGCTTATAATATTGATCGCAACGATCCGCAATACCTTACATACATGTTCGATACGTACAACAAAAATGTAAACGCAGGCAAAACAAAATTTGAAACGGTTGAAATTGCAGTAATGGATTATGATCCGCAGCGGGCAAGCGATATGTGCGATTCTTTAATTGTATTTTTCAATCGGAAACTTGGGAAAATGCACGCCGTAAAACACCTGGAGGTTGTAGAAATTACTGAAAAATTTATCCATGAAAAGTCGGCAGAACTCGACTCGGTAACCGATTTGCTTCAGCAACTGCGTAACAAAACCGGAATTATAAGTGTGCCCACACAACTGGAGCGGGTTACCGAAGGGTACATGAATGCACTTTCCGGGAATCGTGGCGAAAATGCCAGTACACAGCAGATTAAAGAGTTACTGGATAATTTTATTGATTATGGCGCTCAAATCTCAATTCTGGAAAAAAAATTTAACAGGGACACCAGATTGATTGATTCTTTGCAAACGGTTAAACAGGTACAATTACTGGAAGCCGGCAAGAAGATTACCTACAGCCATGTTGTTGAGTCGCCCATACCGGCCGACAAAAAATCGTATCCGGTGCGCTGGATCATTGTGGCATTTTCAACCATGGCGGCCGTTTTTCTTGCGTTGCTGGTTTTTCTCATTCTCGATTACCGGAAAAACGATTGACGGGTGATTCGCAACAACACCATAAAAATTTCCCTCTTTTATCTGATTTCAATAAGTTTCATTTTGTTGAATATCTGGCTTGTTGTAACCAGAGACACCCTGGCAGCAGCAGCTCTTCCTGTTTTGCTCGCCGTAGCTCTTCTGGTTATTTTTTCATCCGACAAGCTGATTTTTGCCGTGGTGTTTTTTTCTCCCTTGTCGGTAGAACTCAGCCGCCTGATGCCGGGTTTTGGTTTCGATATGTACCTGCCTACCGAACCGCTTCTTTTCGGGATATTAATTCTGTTTCTTCTTAAAGTGATTCATGAGCGCAGGTTCGATAAAAAAATTCTGCTTCATCCCGTTTCACTGGCTATTTACCTCAACCTGTTCTGGATTTTTTTAACCAGTTTCACCAGCTCCATGCCTTTGGTTTCGTTTAAATTTTTGCTGGCCCGCATCTGGTTTTTGGTGGCTTTTTACCTGTTAACGGCCAAAATTTTTTCCGGCGGCAAAAAAATGGAGCAATACGTGTGGCTTTATATGATTTCATTTCTCATTGTCATTTTTTATGCCATTTCGCGCCACTGGGGATACGGGTTGCTCGACAAGCAGGCGGCCCATTATGTGGTAACTCCTTTTTATAACGACCATACTTCTTACGGAGCCGCCATAGCCATGTACCTGCCATTTGCCGTTCTGTTTGCCATAAACCGGAGCTATTCGCGGAATATCAGGATGTTTGCCCGGGTTATTTTGGGCATTCTGTTCGTGGCCTTTGTTTTGTCGTACAGCCGGGCGGCCTGGCTCAGTATGATTGCTGCGCTTGGTGTTTGGGGTATCATCAAATTGAAAATCCGTTTTCAGCCTATTCTTATTGCGGTAATCGTTTTTTTTACGCTTGTTTTTTCGTTTCAGCACAACATTGTGATGTACCTGGAGCGTAATTCCGACGAATCGTCGTCGAACCTGACGGAGCATTTTTCTTCGATGACCAACATTTCCACGGATGCTTCGAATCTGGAGCGTATCAACCGTTGGAATTGTGCCATAAGCATGTTTAAAGAAAGGCCGGTTTTTGGTTACGGGCCGGGCACCTACATGTTTCAGTATGCCAAATACCAGCTTAAAAAAGACCGCACCATCATCAGCACCAATGCCGGCGACGGCGGAAACGCCCACAGCGAATACCTGGGCCCGCTTTCGGAATCGGGTGTTTTGGGGCTGCTTACTTTTCTGCTGATTATTGGCACCGTAATGTACACAGCAGTTCACACCTGGAGCAGGCTAACCGACAGCCGGCTAAAAGGCATTGTGCTTGCTGCCATTATCGGACTGGTTACTTACTATGTACACGGCTTTTTGAACAATTTTCTCGATACCGACAAGCTTTCTGCTCCGTTTTGGGGCTTTACAGCCATGATTGTAGCTATCGATTTGTATTCGCGGCAAGAGAATACAAAAGCAAATTTTACAGAAGCTGTTACAGCCCCAACCACTGCAACTGAAAACTGTTAACTAAACGACATTGAATTAACTTTTCCAACGCTCGAACTTTGTAAAAGGTTTCCGGGTGGGGCGGGCCGGGCAGTTGGGCAAAGGCCAGGATTTTATTTGCGGATGTGTTGGTCATTTTGTTATCTGTAATTTTTCCCTGCAAACTGTTTTTCCGTCAATCACCAGATGCACAAAGTATAATCCTTCCGGCAAACCACTTACCGGTATCTGGCAGGAAACCATGTCGCTTTCCACTGTTTTTACCAATCCGCTGAATTCGTTCCAGATTTGCAAATCATAAGTACCAATTTTTTCCATTAATTCTCCTGAGGAAGTTTTTACCCCCGAATTTTCTGTTTGGGAATTCAAGTTGCAGTTACATGTACCTTAGTGCCTGGCAATGACATATTTTTCTCAAATGTTGCCGATGTGGTCCCCTGGCCTGAAACCAGCGAAAACAATAAGCTACTGCTACTTGCCCAGGTAATGGATGTGTCTTTGGGCGGGTTGCTGATGGTGTAAGTGCCTTGATCACAAACAATGGATGGGCCGGTAATATGGGGATAAATCGCCTGCACCGCTGCATAGGCATTTACCCGGCCATACCCATAGGTATTATCAAAACCTGACGCCCCCATATCTATTGCTGTTTGTTGCAGAGTTGTCCGTACTTCTGCTTCTGTTAAATCAGGTTTTACCGACAACATTAGCGCTGCAACGCCTGCGACTTGAGGGCAGGCTGCTGAAGTACCACCAAAGTTGTTCATATAATTACCGGAGTTATAACCCAAATCACCCATTCTATCTGTAGTTGTAACATCTCCCGAGCCAATATTTCCGCTTGGCGCAACCAAATCCATTGATGCTCCACGTTGACTATAATTCCAAATTGTTCCCTGATTAGTTATAGCTCCAACTGTTATTACTCCATCCAAACGACCAGGATATGCGACATCTGTTGCACCAGGATACCCATTACCTGATGCAAAAACAACTACAGTGCCGTTGCCATTTCTCCCGAAAGTTCTCGCACTGTCAATCGCTATTGTAATATCGTTGGACGGGTTTCCTCCACCCCAGGAGCAACTGAGCACATCCGCTCTGCGCCATGCCCAATTGATGGCTTCGGCAATTTCAGTATTTGTTCCAAACCCCTGAATAATATTACCAAACAGCTCAAAAGCCTGATCAGGGATTATATTTACAGGTAAAACATTTACATTGCTGGCAACTCCCCTAATACCTATTGTATTATTAGAGGCAGCTACAATCCCGGCACATGCCATGCCATGGGCTTTGGGATTTAGATCATTGGCATTTTGAGGTTCACCATCCCCGGTGGCATTCCTTATAGTAAAACCTTCCAACACACGGGTTCCCATATCTTCATGATCCCGGTCAACACCCGCATCGATTACTGCAATCGTAATACCTGAATTACCATTTGTAATGTTCCAAGCAGGTTCTGCATTAATATCAATTCCTGCTGTTCCCCCGTATTGACCAGTATTATTCAAATAATATTGTTGCGGGTACAGGGTATTGTCAACTTTATAGTCAGACAAAAATTCCGGTTCACACCAAACAACATCGTTCCTTGAGTTTATTTCATTGACCAACTGCAATACTTTTTCCGAGTGGGCTACATTACACTTTAAAATAAATTTCTGATTGCTTCCGCTCTCTTTAATTAATTTCCCTTCATATTTGTCCAAAACAGGTTGTAAAGCATTTCCTTCTTTGAACATAACTACAATACGAGGTAAAATAATTACGATACCATTTTCAATATTCCGGTAAACATTTGAAAAATAATCATAATTTTCAGGGTGCAGTTTAGCCGTAATCACTAAAAATCGATTGTTTGGTATTTGTTGAAAAAACTCAATTTCCCCTTTTTGTAATTGTTCTTTAAGAACTGTATTTTGTTTTTCAATCAACAACATATCTGACTGAACAACAAACGTTGAACTATCCGCTTTTAAATCAATCTTCTTCCCCTGATACCAATAAAAAGACTGGGAAAATAATACTGTAGAAGTAAAAACGATAGCTAGTGTTATTATAATCTTTTTCATAATTTAAGTTGTTTTAGTTGTTGCAAAATTCTATTGATGCTGCAAACTGCGGCCATAAACAATCAGCAGTAGCAGGACCTATCCACTGCTCATATTCAAGAATTTTAAAAAATACAACGTCTCCCACCTTTAATGTACCCTCGTATAAATCCGGGTTAAATGATATTGTAGTGTTTTTTACAAGGTTACCATTTTCAGCAGGCTCTGTAATTTCTATAATATTCTGGCACCCATCTCCCTGATTAAGGGTTACCACCTTACCCTGATAACAGAATGAATCCCGCTGTTCTTTTTCGCACCCTGTCCCCAATAAAACCAAACAAAGCGGTAACAGGAGCCGGAGAATAGTAATCAATCTTAAAATTTTTGTTTTCATATTTTTCTTTTTTAGCTGTGAACATTGAGCGGCGAACTGTGGCTCCAATAAATTTTTGAATTCAAGACAACCGAGTTGTCAGGAAAAGAACATTTAGAGTGGGTTGTGTTGGGGGTGCCGGGCGAAACAATCTGTTTGCTGCCCGGAAAAAGTTTCAATGTTTTGTTCATGGTCTGCATCGTATTTTTTCAAGGTTTTATGTTCGTATGGTTTAAAGATGCCTTAAGGGAACAAAAGGTTGCGTGGAAAATATTTTTTTTGTTTTGAATGCATCCGGAGAGGTTAACTTCTCCAACGTTCCGAACTTTGTGAAAAATTTCCGGGCAGTTGGGCAAAGGCCAGGATTTTATTTGCGGATGTGTTGGTCATTTTGTTATCTGTAATTTTTCCCGGCAAACTGTTTTTCCGTCAATCACCAGATGCACAAAGTATAATCCTTCCGGCAATCCACTTACCGGTATCTGGCAGGAAACCATGTCGCTTTCCACTGTTTTTACCAATCCGCTGAATTCGTTCCAGATTTGTATATCATAAGTACCAATCTTTTCCATTAATTCTCCTGAGGAAGTTTTTGCCCCCGAATTTTCTGTTTGGGAATTCAACGACACCGTGACCATATCTGATGCCGGGTTTGGATAAAGTAACAGATTGTAGATTATTTCGCCTGTAAAAGTTATGGTTCGTGAATACTCATTGCTCCAGCCGCATGTTCCATTAATTTTTAGTTTAAAAGTGTATTGCCCTGGCACCCTTGCATAATAGTTAATTGCAGGGCCATAATCAATTTCATCGAATTGGGGATCTACTCCCGGAGGATTTTCAGGCACAAGGATGGTCCACCGGTAATTTAGATCGCCGGTGGGAAGATCATCCCCCTCGGCCTGAAAATAATAATGTACCCCGGTATGGAGGTTACCGTAAGCGGGTTGATTGTTTGAAGAAGTATAAGCAGTATAGCCGGGGGTAGGGGTTCCAAGAGTAATATCATCACTGTATAGTATTGTATCATTGCCACACCCCGTGTTAATGGTTGCAGTTACATGTACCTTAGTGCCTGGCAATGACATATTTTTCTCAAATGTTGCCGATGTGGTCCCCTGGCCTGATAACAGCGAAAACAATAAGCTACTGCTACTTGCCCAGGTAATGGATGTGTCCTGGGGCGGATTGCTGATGGTGTAAGTGCCTTGATCGCAAACAACAGATGGGCCGGAGATTGTGGGCAATGGAACACCTAAAACTGTATAGGTAAAAGTTACATTGGCAGGGGATGAAGGATAGTACCCCAGGGAACTGCCCAATATGTTCCATACTTCATAGACATAGGTACGTAAAGTTACCTCTGTTTCTGTTAAGGTCCCCGGAACTATTTCACAAAAACCTTCACCGAAATTAGGGTTTGCAAGGTTCCAGCCCGTTGTAAAAGCGCCCCTTGTCCATACACCTTCTATATGCAAAAAATTTTCGGGAAATGTAACTGTCTTTTGCACTTCATGTCTTTTTACGATATAAGTAGCTGAAGCGAGGCCGGAAGCCCCCATTATTACCATCTGGAATGTACCTGTGGAACCAACAGAACTTCCCGATGTAGCTGTCCATTGCCGTAAAGCATAAGGCTCCTGCAAAAAATTTAAAGCACGCTCGGCATTTAACCGGCCATAACCATATGCATTATCAAATCCAGTAGCTCCTCTATCATCGGCGCTTAATTGGATAATATTTTCAATATCATCGTTGGCAAGGTTAGGGTTGTACCCTTTTAACAATGATGCGACCCCGGAGACATGCGGAGTTGCCATTGAAGTCCCTGACATATAATCATATCCTCCATTTACCGTTGATAAAATATCAACACCTGGTGCACACACATCAATATGATTGTTTTGGACTGAAAAGTTGGCAATTACGTCGGCATTATCAGTTGCTCCAACGGCAATAACATTATCAAAACCTCCCGGATAATTAACTACACCTGGATCAGTTTGTTGGTGGTTACCCATTGAAGCCACCGAGGTCCTGTTGGCTTTGTATGCATAAGCAAAAGCCTGTCGTACCGTTGAAGAATACCTGCCTGGATCTCCATCTTCATATATAAGCCCCCAACTACTATTCAATACCCGGACATTGGTACTATAATTTACAGCATCTACAATAGCCTGGTATGCATCAGCATCATCAGAAAGATTATCAATTTTTTGAGGGTGGATACGGGCATTCCAGTCAACACCCGAAATGCCCTGCGCATTATTTGATTCTGCAGCGGCAATCCCGGATACATGAATTCCATGTCCATCCCATCCATAACCTGTATCACCTCCTGCTATTTTACTGTTAAGATCTTCGTGAGTTGTTTGAGTACCACCATCAATTATTGCAATAATGTTATTTGAATTTCCAGTATAGATATCCCATGCAGCCACTGCGTGAATATCTGCACCTGTGTTAATTGTATTTCTTAACCCCCATTGTTCACCAAAACGCGTATCTGTTGGGATAACATCAGGCTTAATTCTTCCGTTAGGTTCGGCATACAAAACTTCGGGCAGGCTGTTCAGGTATTCAGTCATATCTTTTCGGTTTCTATCTTTTGAAACTGTAACCCGGATTAATTTTGACATGTCCGGCTGTTTTATTTCCTTTCCGCCTGATAAAATTTTTAGGGTATCTTCCCTTTTAAAATCAGGCAGTGCAAATTCCATCAATGAATCTGGTATTCCAACTGCATTTAATGACCGTTTAAGTTCTGCTTTGCTAAAGTTTAAAGTTTTAACAGATGCGCCATTGACTTTTTCAACTTTTTGAGTTATTCCTTCAGAAAAAAAAACAAGAATTTCATTATCAGGGTTTCGCTGTGAATATCCGGTCAGCGACCAAATTGTTACACAAAAGACTAAAGTAAATTTTTTGAAGTTCATAATTTTTAATGGTTAATGATTATTGGATTATTTGGAAGTTGTTATATGTAAGTTGTTGTTTATTATTCCTATCGGCATCCATTACCCACAAAGTCCCTTTTGTTTCATCAATACGGCTGTAATCAAATTTTAGATAAACAATCTTCCCTCCTGGGGACCAGGAAAAGTTAAGTGCTCCTGACGTTGTGAGCTGTTTGAATTCATTTTCTTTATTATCGAACCTCCATAATTGTGTGCCGTCCGAGGATTGTGACTGAGATATATAGCATATAAATTTATCATGAGGGGAATATTTAGGATATTGGTCCATGTCTTCATTCTCGGTTATTCGTATTATATTATTGCCGGATGAATCCATCTCGAATATTTCGGATGAACCAATGCCAACGTATCTAATATGCACAATCTTAAAATCATTTCCCCAAAAAGGCATACGGGTTTCACCATCATTTGGCGTAAAAGCAATTCTTTTTTTTGAGAGACCGTTACTTTTCATTTTCCAAATAAACTTTAAACCAGTTGGGCTATCCACATCTGAATCGTAAGCAATCCATTCCCCATCGGGGCTCCATGTTGGAAAAAAGTTGCGCCCTTCAAATGTCAATTGTTCAATGGCCGTAGTATCAAACTGGTTTCCGTCAAATGGCATTTTAAAGATTTGCGCCCCTTGTGAAAATGCAATCCAGTCGCCGTTAGAACTCCAAGCCGGCGTTGTAAGTGTATATGAAAGAACCCTTCGCTGGTTTGTGCCATCAGCATTGATTAACCAGAAACCAGCGGAATCTTTGTCGTAAATATAGGTTGCCTGGTGAGGACAATCGAAACCATAAGTATAATGTATTTCTTTAATGGGAATATGGTTGAATCCAATGATTTCACCGGATGGATGCCAGATTGGATCATTATAAGGAGATGAAGGGACTATATCAAACATAGGGCACCCTTCTGTTTCTGACTCATTATTTTCACACGAAATAAATAAAAAAAGCAAAAAAATTACTAGTTGGTGTAAAAAAATATTTTTGTTGATTTTCATAGTTTTAACTATTAATTTTCAACTGTGATTTATTAGCTAATCATGTTTTCAACCATTTCTTCGTATTCAAGGTAATCACAAGTTACCATGCATGAGAACATTTGGAGCGGTTTGTGTTTAAGGCGCCGGGCGAAACAACTTTGTTGCTGCCGGGTCATTCTTTGGGTTTGTTTACGGTCCATGTTTCATTTTTATTGGTTTTTAAAATGGTTTTGCAGGGTAGATGTTGTTCGTTTTAAAAAGGTTGCGTGGGTACTATTATTTTTTGGCTTTGGGTTCATTCGGTTTTCGTTTTTTATAGCAAACATAAACCGTTATCTTTTCACCACCAGCTTCCCGGTTAAAATTTCACCGTTGTAGTTTACCCGCACCAGGTAAACGCCTTCTTTCCAGCCTGCGGTTTGTATTTTGGCGCTTTGCCCGCGCAGGTTGGTTTGTTTCGCTTTTAACTGTTGCAATTCCGAATACACCTCCAAATCCCATTGGCCAGTTTCATCAAAAGTTTTTTCTGAAGAATTGGTTTCGATGGTGAGAGTTGTTTCGCCAGTGGCGGGGTTGGGTGAAAAAAGCAGCTTAAAAGGGTCAACGGCATAAAACATTTTTGCCTTTCCCATTAAATCATCGCTTCCGCAGGTATTAGCGGCGCTAACCCGAACTATTTGTTGCGAAGGTGCGCTCGTGGTTAAGTAAATGAGTGCCGAACCATTGTCATAACCCATATACTCTTGGTAACCTGCAATATATGGAGACCACGACATAAAATCCCAAATATAACCTGTAACTCCCTGACTCATTGCATCCGTGTTTGACCCTACTCCAATATAGGCTCCATGTAAAATGGGCACTTGATCATTTGGAGGAGGTTGTTGAAATACCCCAAATTCAATATTATCATTGGTTGGGATGCCTACCCAAACATTCTGCCTTGGCCCGGGCGTTTCGTATCCGTTTGAAATAAAATTCACCTGAACCCAACCTTCACCTTGCGAAGAAGAATATTTTGCACGGATAGTTGGTGTTGCAGTTGTTCCCCCGGTTTGGATAGAAAGATTTGAACTTGTCACCCACTTAATGCTTGATCCATTTGGGGGATTGTTTGCGGTAAACGTTGAAGCGGAATAACAAACCACGCTTGGGCCTGAAATGGTGGGCTGTTCCGGGTTGCTGCCTACGCCTACAGCATACCAGGCATTGGCTACCTGTAGCGAATGGAATGAATTGGCTCCAAAGATATCATCAGCGGCATCTATCATGGCATCCCTTGCATCTGCGTAACTTGACACAGAGGCAAATTCGGTTGTTTGTCCGTCAAAAACAATTTCTGCAGCAATATCTAATCCAAGCTCATATACTGTATATTCGTCGTTATTGTCATTTATTCCTGTACCGCCTTCTGATAGAAGATAAAACCAATACGACAAAACACCACTCTTCTCATAAGCTTCATCATTTCCACCATCATTGTACCTGGTATCACCGAAACAATCAGCTATTTGGGTGTAGGAAGTAGATGATTCCGGGTATTGGATATTCCTTAAACAATCATCACCAGTTACATCAATCACTTCTTCTCCTATTTTCCAGTGATCCTTTTCAGGGGCTACTTCATTTTCGACTACCACGCCCCATATATCGCTAAAGCCTTCGTGTATGGCACGCCGAACCGTTGTTAAGTTAGCCCACCCCGTGTGATTATGGGTTATAGCATGAGAAAACTCATGGGCAACGGCATCCAGAGCTCCTATAGGTTTAAAAATCGTCTGACCATCGCCAAAGAAAAATACCTGATCGCCATTAGGGAACCATTGAAATCTAGCATTATCTCTATCATTGCCCTCGAATTCAACATGGACAAAAGCATCAATCATGTGATTACTGTCATTGAAGCTTTGAAGACGATGTTCTACATCAAAATAGTCATAGATTTCCTGTAATGCCCAATGTATGTCTAACGCCATTTGATCATTATTTGCCGAGTGTTCCTGCTGTGTCCAGTTATTATCATTGTCGGTAAATTCATCGGCATTAGTTGAATAGGTATCGAAATATGCATTATCCATGTCCCAGGTATTGATAATCGCATTCCGGCTTGAATCAATTAAATTATAAACGCCACCGTAGTATTGAGTCCCCGCGTTTTTGGTACCACTGTACAAGGTCGCGAACGTTCCTGTTGCCGAAGAGTTAAACCAGTTCTTTTGTGTCTTTAATATTTTCCCGGAATGGGCATCAACATAACCGGTTTCCCCCTTACTGGAAGGACTGTTTAACAAATCAATCTTATAGCAAAGGTTCGCATTGTATGCAGTGTCAGTTCCCGAAATTGTTTCTATTTCTACAATTACCAAATCGTGAAGAAATTTTAGGGCCGATACATCCGGAATTTGTAAATAGGCAGCATAAGATTTAGCCGCATCATCAGGTGTCAGTTTTGGCAAAGGATCAATACCATCTGTATCGATGTAATGTCCGTTGGCTTTATTGAGTTTTCCATTTTTAAACTGCAAAATAAAAATACCGCCATCTACTTCAACCCCCTGGTAAAACTGTTTGTAGTGCTCAGTATATGAACCGTTCTTTTGTTCTCTTTTGTTCTTTAATACGAACTGGTCTTGTTCGCTGGCATTTAGTACTTCTTTAAAAAAAGCTACAGATGAGGTTGGGCTCCCCCATTTTCCGGTTTTGTTTTCACCGTCGAATTTGATGTATTTTATATGGCCTGATTTGTCAAATTTTAGTTTTGGAGTTAATTGAACGTTAGGTTGCTGGGCGTACCCCCAGTTATAAAGCAAAAATATTGCGATTAAAATGCTGATTAGTTTTTTCATGATTTTTTATTTTGTTCGTTTGTAAAAGCTGTAATCACCTAGCGAGAAAGTGTTTATCAACTTCAATGTGTCATTATTTATTTCAAATACATAAAAGTATTCATCGTAAATTAAAGTGTCTTGAACAATTGAGAAAACTGTTTCACTTTTGATATCTCCATTTTCTCTTAAAATTAAATCATTATTGGGCCTAAACTCAAATGTTAAAGTCTGTCCCTCTTTTGGATAAGAATAGCTAGCAGTAAAATCACCATTAACAGAATAGAGCCATTCCCATTTACCGATGATATTACTGGGATCGTGATTGAGATCATCTTTTTCGCACCCTGCCCCCAGCAAAACCACGCAAAGCGGTAAAAGGAACAGGAAAATAGTAAGTAATTTTAATTTTTTTGTTTTCATATTTTTCATTTTTAGCTATGAGCTTTAAGCCATAAGCTGCGAGCTATGGCTCAGATGGATTTTTGTATTCAAGGTAACAGAAAGTTACCAGGCGGGAGAGCATCTAGAGCGGGTTGTGTTTGAGGCACCGGACGGTGCAACCTGGTTGCTGTCCGGGTCATTCTTTGGGTTTGTTTACGGTTCATGTTTCATTTTTATTGGTTTTTAAAATGATTCTGCAGAATAGATGTTGTTCGTTTTAAAAAGGTTGCGTGGGGAGCAATGATTTTTTTTAAATTCCGCCTGTTTTTCGATCACGGAATTTATTATTAACCCTGACGGGGCTCGGAGCCCCGTCAGGGTTAGTCTCATTACTTTCTCACCGGCGAGTTTACTTCTCCAAAGTTCCAAACTTTGGAAAAGGTTTCCGGGCAGGCACAAAAAAATCCGGTCTGAACATTCAAACCGGATTCTCCTGTATTTTTTGCGGTAATCTTATTTCACCCGTTCGCTGTAGGAACGGTCGCGGGTATCTACTTTAATTAATTCGCCTTCGTTAATAAACATGGGTACCATAATTTCGGCGCCGGTTTCGAGCGTGGCCGGTTTTAAAGCGGTGGAACTGGCGGTGTTACCTTTTTCACCTTCGATGGTAGAAGTAATCTGAAGCTCGACAAACGAGGGCATTTCTGCCGTTAAAGGCGTTTCGGTTTCGGCATGAAACTGAATTTCTACCAGCTGCCCTTCTTTCATCAGGTCGTTGTTTTCAATCATGGTTTCCGGAAGCGATATCTGTTCAAACGTTTCCGTATTCATAAAATTGAATCCCATATCGTCCTTGTACAAATACTGGTACTGGCGTCTTTCAACCCTTACTTCGTCCACTTTTACTCCCGAGTTGAAGGTGTTTTCAATCACCCTGCCGGTTTTTACGTTTTTCAGTTTTGTGCGCACAAAAGCTGGTCCTTTGCCCGGTTTTACGTGCAAAAAGTGAACGATGGTGTAAATATCGTCCTTAAACATGAGGCACATGCCATTTCTAAAATCTGATGTTGTTGCCATTGATTATTTTTATATTATTTGCTATACATTTTTTAACCGCTGCAAAAATAAACAAATCGGTTAAAAATGAACACATTCGGGAATTTTTTGAACCAAAAAAATGAAATTTTACCGGGCGGCCTGCTGTTTGCCGTCGATGGTGTAGCTCACCAACTCGGCCCTGAGGGCTCCCACCCGCATATCGAACTCGAGCATTACGGGCAGTTTGGTTTCTTTGGAAATGAAAAACTTAAGTCCATCCGACCGCTTCAAAACCTTACCTTTATCTACGCTGGGAACCAGCACATAACAGTCGATTTTACCAAGGTCGGTATCTATTTTTTCATCGCCCAGGTACCTTACGGTTATATCCGAAATTTTATCGGCATGAAAAGTAGGCATAATAACGCTCGAGCCCGGGTTCATATCGTCAACTAAATGGTGATGGATGAAGTAGAAAAATACCGAAACAATGTCAACCAGATTGTGGGGTACCTTTCTTCCGCCTGATTTTTGACTGAAAATGGAGTCAGAATCATGAAAATAGAGGGTTTCGTTATACCACATGTATTTTCCTTCTTTTATATTTCTAATGGATTTCAGGGGCAGACGGGTTTCGGCATCAACTGTGGTTTCGTAAATGTCGTTTACCCCGAACAACCTGTCGGAAAGCCCGGTGGTTCTTCCTGCCAGGTAATAATGCACAGCCCGTTGGTTGTTAAAAAGGGTATCGGAAATGATCAGTTCCGCTTCGCCCCCTTTTATAAATCCAAACTTCAGATTAAATTTTATCCTTTCCTTTCTGGCCTCTGCCGAAAAGGCAACGATAAAAAGCAGTATTGATATGATTCCAATTTTCTTCATTGAATAATTTTATTTTTCGGGACCGTTGCTATGAAGTTTTTCAAATAAAACGGTTCAAAATAAGCAACGTCCTCAAAGTCGTTCTTGTTGTATTTTTCTTCCGTTAGTTTTATCATAAACCGTGCCGAAGCTTTCAACGGCCCTGAAAACAAGGCATTGGGATGGGTTAAAGCCTCTTTGCATTTTTGGGCGCCATTTCCGAAAAACAATACCGGGTGTTGGTTTAAATATTCGGAAAACGAATATTCATCGATAATTTTGGCAGAAACCGGTTGTATCTTATCTCCTTTTGCATTGTATAGTGCCGTGTAAACTTCCATCCGGCGGGCATCAATCATTGGGCAAAAAAGGGCATTGTCTGGATTTACGGAAGCGGGAACGAATTCTTCGCTGTTCCTTGCGGTATATTTTCCAAGCAAATCCAGGGTTCCAACGGCAATTAACGGAATGCCGAGTGAATAGCAAATACCTTTGGCTACCGAAACGCCGATGCGCAAACCGGTATATGAACCCGGCCCCTTGCTCACAGCAACCGCATCGAGCCGGGTAAAGTCGAAATGGTTTTCCTCAAAAATTTCCTTAATAAAAACCGTTAACATTTGAGAGTGGTTCAGCCCTTCGGGGCTTTCTTTCCCAAACAAAACTTCACCATTGCTGGCAAGATTAACTGAACACACTTCCGTTGCAGTTTCAATATTTAAAATAGTCGCCATTTTTTTTTGCTTCAATATTGCGTGTAAAAGTACGGAAATGTTTTCAGTTTTAGATTTAACAGGGGTGTTCAGGAGGTGAACAACAAGTTATGCGATGAATGGAATGTTCAGCTTAAAACTTGTTAAAATTCTCCGTTAAAAATTGTTATGCTTCACATGTAAAAAATCTTTTCCATATTTTTGAGGGTTACAATAAAAAGGATGAGGATTATACATTTCACAGGATTGATTTTATGGATGTTTGCCGGGTTACACAGCCTGGCACAAACCGACCCTTTGCTGGTCGATCCCATCCTTGTGCGGCTGAAGGCGAGGCTGGTTAGCGCTGCCGACAGCTCCGGCATTCCGTATGCAAATATTGTAAATCCCCGTTACCGCGGAGGTACCATCACCAATGCCGACGGGTATTTTTCACTGGAGGTGCTGAACATCGACAGCCTGCTGGTTACCTCTGTGGGTTACGAAAAAAAGGTGATTTACATTCCGCACAACTACACAGGCCAGGAAACCCTTACGTTTACCATGAACCCGGTAAGTTATGCCGTTGGCGAGGTGGAGGTGAAAGGAGAACGCCCCAGCCTGGATTTAGGCCTGGGCACTGGCAAGCCGGTGGATATTCCACCTGAGCTGCGCGGCGATGCATTTAACGAAAAGCCCCCTGTTTTGGCAGCGCTTTTCAACCCGGTCTCTTTTCTGCAGTACTACCTGAGCGACAAGGAACGCCGCAAACGCGATGTGCGCGAGGCATTGGCCCTGCAACGGAACTGGGAAATGCATGCGCAAAATTACAACAAGGAAATGGTGATGATGCTTACCGGTATCGACGAAGCAGAAGCTGATTCGTTTATGGTATGGTTCAATGCACAAAACGTGTTGCCCTATACCTCAACCGAATACGAAGTACGGGCTTCGATTATTTTTTACTACGAAATGTATAAACAGAAGAAGAATTAGCAAAGGCCAAATTTCGCGTTGAAACCAAAGGTTGAATTTTGTTAATTTGAGTATTGGAATTGATTTGAAATTTGGTTTTTGTGTTTTAAAATTTCCTTTACAGTTCTCTCACCCTCATATTCCGCCATTTCACTCTAATGCCGCCCCCATCGTGAATTTGCAGGGCAATGGCGCCTTTTCCTTCGGCAATTTTTTCATCCTCAAGGTCAACCATTTGCTGCCCGTTGAGCCAGGTGGTAACGCGGCCGCCCACCACTCTGATTTTCATGGTATTCCACTCGCCCATCTGCAGGATATGCTCTTTTTCGTCGGGGATGCGGGCCAGCCAGCCCCGTCCATATGATTCGTAAATACCGCCGGTATCGTGGTTTGGCGGGGCAACTTCCACCTGCCAGCCATTTACACGTGTTCCCTCAAAAGTAGAACGGAAAAATACGCCGCTGTTTCCGTCGGCTTCCTGCAAAAACTCCAGTTCCAGTTCAAAATCGTCGTAATTTTTTTCGGTAGAAAGGTAGCCGTATTCTTCATCCGGGCCACTTTCGCATACCAGGAGGCCATCTTCCACAAACCATTTTTCGGTGCCGTGAATTTTCCAGCCATCCAGGTTTTTCCCGTTAAACAGGGGTTTCCAGTCGCCGGCACCGCCGAAAACTGCGACACTCAAAAAAACAGTCAGCACTAAAAATAAATACTTCTTCATATCCTTTTATTTTGCATTAAAATTTAGTTTTCTCCGCCACCCAGCTCTCTTTTCAACAGGTTCACATTGTTCTGCAGGCGGGTAATGGTTTGGTCTTTCTCTTCCATTTGTGCCTTCAGCGCATTTGCTTCTTCTCTCATTTTTGCCATTTGCTGTTCCAGCTCTGACCGTTGCCTTTCGCCCCGTTCCTTTTCTGCTTCGAGCATCGAAATCTGGTCGTTTAATGCACTGATGCGCACGTTGCGATCGCTGAGGGTCGATGATTGCCGTTCGTTCTCTCTTTCCATTTCAGCAATACGCCTTTCCAGCGCCCGAATGTTTTTTTCACGTTCTGCAAGCGTTTCAGAAAGCCGTTCCCGCTCAAAGCCGAACGTAAAATTCCGTTCCTGTAACGATTGTCTTTGTTCGTTGAGCTGTTCATTCAAACCGGCCATCTCTTTGTTGAGGTTGTCGATGTACTGGTCCTTTTCTGCATTGCTTTCCATCAGTTCGTTTTTCATACTTTCAAAATCGGCAATCATCGCCTCGATGCGGGCTGCGCGGGCATTGTTTTCGGCGGTAAGCTGCCTTACCTGCTCTTCGGCGCGCAAACGTCCGTCCTGCATTTCAGTAAATTTCTTTTTTGAAACACAGGAAGTAAAAACCAGGGCTAATCCGGTAAACACCAATATGGAATATTTTGCAATCATCTTTATTTTTTTGATTTTGAGCAAATATAACAAATAATAAAACGCTATTGTAACGTTTATATTGAAGTGAATGATACGATTTTATTACTTTTATTGCAAATTTTGAAACAATGAACAAATACCTGATAATTCTGGCGGTTTTAATTTTCGGATATCCTTCTTTTGCCCAAACCGGATCGAGGGTGGTGCAAAGCATTAAGGGAAAGGTGATTGACGAAATTACCAACGAAGCCGTTGCCTATACCAACATTGGTATTGAAGGTACTTTTTACGGTACCGCAAGCGATGCCGACGGAAATTTCGAGTTGAAAATTCCGGAGGAAATGGTTTCCAGGCAAATCTTTTTCTCGGCCCTGAGCTATAAAAACGATACTTTTCCGGTAAGTGATTTGTTCGACAGGGAATTCAGCATTATCAAGCTGGAACCATTGACATACGATATTGAAGATGTGGATGTGGCGGCACTGTCGAGGGTGCTGATTCGCATTTTGCGAATGGCCTCGGAACACACGCCCTACAATTTTTTGGGCGGGCCATTTAATTTAGTTTGTACTTTCGATAATGAAAAAATTATTGACGATACGTTGAAAGTAACGGACAGGGCCGAAGTACTGATTTATGACCGTACCGGCTACCGGAATCCCTCGAAAACGGAAGCATTTAAAATGCGCAATTATGAACTGAGAAAAGAAACACCCGACTACAGTTTTGCAACGGGAATTACCAATTTCGACGAATTGCTGGGTCTGGACTGGGTTCGTTCGGCCACTTCGGTTTTGAATCCGGCGTTACTGAGCACTTTCAACCTTAGCCTTGAAGATGAAACGGTAGTGGATGGTAAACTGGTTTGGGTTATCTCCTTTTCGCAGGACGTTCCTACTCTGGCAGGTTCACAGGATTTTCATGCAACCCAATTCAGTGGAAGAATCACCATTGCCAAAGAAGATTATTCTGTAATAAAAATTGAGGGGAAAGGCGAATCGGCCAGGCACCATCGCCAGGGCAAAAATCTGGCTGTGGGTAATTCCAACAGCAATTATTTTGAAGACGTGACTTACGATTTTTCAATTAGCTATTCCAGGCTGAAACCCGACATCTTCAGCCTGAACAAAAGGTACAGATTCAATGGAAAAATCGTGGAGGAAAAATCGCGGCTATTGGTAAATCAGGTGCAAATGGCAGATGTAAAAGAGATTACCACCCGCAATTATTTTGCAAAATAACTATTTAGCCCCCCGAAATAATTCTTCTTCGGTAACCACTTTCACAGTCATACTGTCGGTGAGTGTTTTGCTAACAGCATTGTACGGAGCAGTAATTACCTCGTCGCCCTCGGTGAGACCTTCGGCTATTTCAATACTCACGTTATCCTGAATGCCGGTTTTAACCGGGGTTTTCCAGGCGCGACCATCTTTGTGCAGAAAAACCACTTCGGTCCGCTCATCGGTTTTCGGTAGTCCCGACTGGATTCCGGAAGTCTGTTTTTCCTGTTTCTTTTCATCCAGTACACGTGTGGTAACGGCTGCAATGGGAACAGAAATCACATTTTCGCGGGTGTTGGTAAGGATATCTACCGTGGCCGACATCCCTGGCCGAAACGGATAGAACTTCCGCGCGATGGAATCAACCAGATCGACATACGACTCTTGCAGAATCAGCACTTTCACTTCAAAGTTTGTAACCTGGTCGGTGGCAGTACCCGAAACTTTGGCCGAATTGGCAATTTCGGTTACCGTGCCTTTAAATTTCCGGTTCAGGTAGGCGTCCACTTCAATGAGTGCCGTATCGTTCAGCGATACTTTTACAATGTCGTTTTCATTCACTTCGGTCAGCACTTCCATTTTATCGAGGTCGGCTACCACCATCATTTCGGTACCGGTCATCATACTGGTTCCCACCACGCGTTCGCCTTTTTCCACGTTTAAGGCAGAAATAGTTCCGTCGATGGGCGCAAAAATCCGGGTTTTTGTAAGTTGTTCACGGGCTTCTTCCACCGATGCCTCGGCACTTTTAACCGAAAATTCGGCAGCCCGCACTTCTGCCTGAGCCACTTTAAAGTTAGCTTCGGCAGCTTCAAATTCCGAAACCGGTATGGTGTTGGTATCAAACAGCTGCTTTGCCCGTTTGAATGCCAGTTCCCGCTCAATGAGCTGAGCTTCGGCCTGTGCCTGGCGGGCTTTGGAAGAGTTCAGTGTAGCTTCGGCCCGGTTCAGCGCCGAAATGTACATGTCGGGCTTGATGACGCACAACGGGTCGCCAGAATTGACTTGTTCGCCCTCAACAACATACAGCTCAATGATTTCGCCCGAAACATCGGGGCTGATTTTCACTTCGGTTTTGGGCTGAATTTTCCCGTTGGCCGTAATAAACTCGGTAATGGTTTTGCTTTCTACTTTTTCCGTGACTACGCTAACGACATATTCCTGACCTATCCAGCCGGCCTTTTTGCCAACAACCAGCAAAACGACAATCAATATCAGTAACCCAATGGCGTAGGGCAGCAGTTTTTTCTGTTTCATTGCATGAGATTTTGTCTCATTTGTCCTGCAAGTTATTCCAAAATTACATTACCATATACACATACACCCAAATAATTCCGAATAAGCACCTGTTATTCTTTCACAAGCATTCTGGCCGTAAGCCGGCTGTGCTGCTCCAGGTATATGTCTTTTTCCTTCACCATCCAGTCGAGCACCTCTTCGGTATAGTGCCTGATGGTTATTAACGTAAGCCCGGTGTTGTAACGAATGGTGTAATAGGGTTCCAGTTCCTGCATCAGCCAGTCCCAGTCGGCTTCCTGAGCATCGAGCACCAGGTTGAGGTCGATGGCCGATTGCTGCATCAGGGTTACTTTCACCCGGTTTTCAACCAGAAAGTTAACTACCCGGTCAATGTCTTCAATATTAATGAAAGAAAAATCTTTGGGTGAAAGGGTAATGAGCACCTGGTTTTCGCGCAGAATGAAAATAGGTGGATGTTGAATTTTGTGGTCGATTTCGTGGATAACCGTTCCCGGGTCATCCGGGGCCAGAAAAGATTTCACATATAATGGAATGCCCTTGTTGTGAAGCGGTTTCATGGTTTTAGGGTGAATGATTTTTGCTCCGGAATGAGTCATTTCCACAGCTTCACGATACGAAAGTGAATCGATTTTTATGGTACCTTCCATTTTTTTCGGGTCGGCACTCAAAACTCCCGGAACATCTTTCCAGAAGGAAACATTTTCGGCATTAAGTACATTGCCAATAATGGCGGCTGTAAAGTCAGAACCTTCCCGTCCCAGCGTGGTGGTGAGGTTTGCCGGAGTTGACCCGATAAATCCCTGAGTGATATACAGGTTATTGCCGTTAAAGGTAAATGTTTCCCTGCAGAATTCTTCGGTGAGCTCCCAGTCGATGTTTGCATCGCGGTATAAATCGTCGGTACGGATGACTGTTCGGGCATCTACCCACTGATTTGTCTTACCGCCGGCATTTAAAAACTCGCTGACTATACAGGTAGAAACCAGTTCTCCAAAACAAATAATCTGGTCGTATTCAAAGTTATAGTCGAGCGAAGGTCCTTTTTCCAGTTTTTCTTCCAACTCGTCAAACTGCTCAACTACCGGCGAGGGTGTTTTGTTTTCGTCAAAAAGCTGATTGCAAATTTCGGTGTGGTACTTTTTGAACTCGCTAAAAATCTGCCGTTTATTATCGTTCTTGTCAAAATACGCCCTTACCAGGGTTTCCAGTAAATCGGTAGTTTTGCCCATGGCCGAAATTACCACCACCAGGGGCTCGTTGTAACCGTTAAGTATTTTTCCGAGGTTTCTTACTGCATCGGCATTTTTTACGGAGGCACCGCCAAACTTGAATACTTTCATTTCTGTTTTTCTAAAAATTACGGCAAAATAAAGATATTTTAATAAACCTGCTGCCGGTAGAAAAGCAAAATCTGGCAGTTAGGCCAAAAATTAGTAATTTAGAGGTCTTCAATGAAACAAAATGATTATGAATATTACATCGAAAGTAAGATTAAATAACGGAGTGGAAATGCCCTGGCTCGGCCTGGGGGTTTTTAGAGCCGAAGACGGTAAAGAAGTTGAAAATGCGGTTGTTGCTGCACTAAAACATGGTTACCGCAGTATCGACACCGCGTCGGTTTACCAGAATGAACAGGGCGTGGGTACAGGTATAAAAAACAGCGGAGTACCGCGCGAGGAAGTTTTTCTTACCTCGAAAGTGTGGAACAGCGACCAGGGATACAAAACTACCATGAAGGCGTTTGAAGAAAGCCTCGACCGGCTGCAAACCGATTATCTCGACTTGTACCTCATTCACTGGCCCAAAGGAAAACTTTCGATGGAAACCTGGAAAGCCCTGGAGGAGCTATACGAAAAAGGATTAATCAGGGCCATTGGTGTCAGTAATTTTCTGGAGCATCACCTCAAAGATTTATTAGCCGGATGTAACGTAGTTCCGGCAGTAAACCAGATTGAATTTCACCCGGAACTTATTCAGCCCCAATTGCTGGAATACTGCAAGGAAAAAGGCATTCAGCCCGAAGCCTGGAGCCCGATCATGAAAGGAAAAGTGCTGAATATTCCTGTGCTTCAGGCACTGGCAGCCAAATACCAAAAAACTCCCGTGCAAATTGTGCTGCGCTGGGACATTCAAAAGGGTGTGGTCACCATCCCAAAATCGATAAAACCGGAACGAATTGTTGCCAATGCCGATATTTTCGATTTTGAGATCACCGACGAAGATATGGCCAAAATCGACCGGCTGGATAAAAATGGGCGCATTGGATTTCACCCCGACGAAGTTCCGTTTTAAACCTGAAAATTTTAAAATAAACACGATTTTAGCCTGATGAAGAAAGTTTTATTTTTTGCCTTCCTGTTGGTTGCACTGACAGGCTATACCCAAATTCAGAAAAATAACCAAAGCCGGCTCACTATTGAGCAAATAATGCAGGCGCCCGAAAAATGGATTGGCGCTTCTCCCGAGGAAATTTTTTGGAGTGAAACAAACGATGCCATCTTTTTTAACTGGAACCCGGAACAGGACACACTGGCTTCGTTGTACAGGTATTCGCTGAAATCGGGAAGCATTGATAAAATTTCCTGGGAAGAAAAGGGAAAAGTTACCGACAGAGGAGAATACAATTCAGACCGAACCAAAAAGGTGGTCGTGCGCGATGGAAACATTTTTTTGCTCGACCTGAAGAAGAATACGGAAAAACAACTCACCGACTGGCTTGAAAGGGTTTCGTCTGTAAAATTTGCTTTGAACGATTCACACATTTCGTTCATGAAAAATCAAAACCTGTTTGTTTTGAACCTGGAAAACGGGCTCATCAGGCAGGTTACGAACTTTGTGAGCGATGAAGAAAAACCGGAACGGGAAAGCAGAGGCCAGGCCGCGTGGCTGGAAAACCAGCAACTGGAACTTTTCGAGGTTTTAAAAGAAAAGAAAGTGATAGAAAAAGCCCGCGAAACCCGTCGCGAGGCAGAAAAACCAGTACAACCCGAAAAAATATTTCTGGGAAGCAGAAGGCTGGGAAATGCTTCGCTTTCTCCTTCGGGCAAATTTTTGATTTACAATACCTTTCAGAATCCCAACGGAGTTAAGAGCACTTCGGTTACACAGTGGATAACCGAATCGGGCTACATCGAAGAACATAGTGCACGGGCTAAAGTGGGAAGCCCCGTAACAAAGGTGGAATCGGATATTTTCGATGTGAAAAACAACAAAATCATTTCCATTGAGACCTCGTCTATTCCAGGTCTGAAAGATTTGCCGGATTACCTTTCGAACTATCCGGAAAGAACGCCCAAAGACAGTTCGGAAATCAAAAATCGGGAGTTTAACCTGCTGGGGCCGATATGGAACGAAACGGAAGACCTGGCCGTGTTAGTGGCTTTGGCACACGACAACAAAGACCGCTGGATTTTGCTGCTCGACCCGGCAACCGGCACCCTGGAACTGCTGGACCGCCAGCGCGATGAAGCGTGGATAGGCGGCCCGAGCATTGGCGGACGCGGTTTTTCTGCCGGATCCATTGGCTGGATGGCCGACAGCAAATCGGTGTGGTTTCATTCCGAAGAATCGGGCTATTCACACCTTTATTCTGTTAATGTTGAAACCAAAAAGAAAAAAGCGCTGACTTCAGGAAAGTTTGAAGTTTCGGATGCATTTCTATCGAACGATAAAAAACATTTCTACTTTACCGCCAACCAAGTGCACCCCGGTGTAAAACACTTTTACAGGATGCCGGTGGAAGGCGGCGAACTCACACAAATAACCTCGCTGGAAGGAAACAATGATGTGACACTTTCGCCCGATGAAAAATTCCTGGCCATTCGATATTCGTTTGCCAACAAACCCTGGGAGTTGTACCTCCAGGAAAACAAACCGGGTGCAGAGGCAATGCAGATAACGCACTCCACCACCAAAGAATTTGAAAGTTACGATTGGCGCATTCCGGAATTTATCACTTATAAAGCCAAAGACGGAGCTGAGGTTCACGCACGGCTTTACCGCCCTGAAAATCAGCAGCCCAACGGACCGGCTGTTATTTTTGTGCACGGTGCCGGGTATCTGCAAAACGCGCACAAATGGTGGAGCCAGTACTTCCGTGAATACCAGTTTCACAACTTTCTGGCAGATAACGGATACACGGTGCTCGACATCGACTACCGCGGTAGTGCCGGTTATGGCCGCCACTGGCGCACCGGAATTTACCGGCACATGGGTGGCAAAGACCTTTCGGACCACTTGGATGGCGCAAAAATGCTCGTTGAAAAATACAATGTTTCACCCGAAAAAATCGGAATTTACGGTGGTTCCTACGGCGGATTTATTACGCTGATGGCCCTGTTTACCGAACCCGGGGTGTTTGCCGCAGGAGCTGCATTGCGCTCGGTTACCGACTGGGCACATTACAACCACAGCTACACATCGAATATCCTGAACACACCGGTGGAAGACAGCCTTGCGTATGTGCGAAGCTCACCCATTTATTTTGCCGATGGGCTGGAAGATGCCCTGCTCATGTGTCACGGCATGGTGGACGACAACGTGCAGTTTCAGGATATTGTGCGGCTCACACAGCGCCTCATCGAACTGGGAAAGGAAAACTGGGAACTGGCTGTTTACCCGGTGGAACCCCACGGGTTCAGCGAACCCAGCAGCTGGGTGGACGAGTACAAACGAATTTTTAAGCTTTTTGAGGAGAATTTGAAAAACAATAGCGATTAATAATTCACACTCGGAAATGAATCCAAATGAAAACACCTGCAACCATTTGAATGGTTTCGGAGGCAAAATCCGGATGAATGATTTTTTCCAAACAGTGGGAATAAATGTAGTTTTCCAAAACTGGAATATAAAGTATAACGTTGGCGTTCATTGTGAAAAGAGAGAAACAAATAATCGTTAATAACTTGAAAAATAAATAAAATGACCTCTGCTTTATAATGGTTATATTTGCTAAAATAAAATTTGTTTTGAGATGAAAGTGAAAGAGCCAATATTTGATTATATAAATCCAGAAAATGATTTTCAAGTTTTGAATGGAGATAGTTTAAAAGTTTTAAAGTCAATTGAAGACAAAAAATTTGACCTAATTATAACCTCTCCACCCTACAATGTTGGTAAATCATACGAAACAAAAACAAGTATTGAAAAATATCTCGAAACACAAGAAGAAATTATAGATGAACTTGTTAGAACACTTTCGGATAAAGGGAATTTATGTTGGCAAGTTGGAAATTATGTTGACAAAGGTGAAGTCTTTCCTTTAGATATTTTCTATTATCAGATTTTCAAAAAGCATGGTTTAAAACTCAGAAATCGCATAATTTGGCATTTTGGTCATGGACTACATGCTTCAAACAGATTCAGTGGTAGGTACGAAACTATTCTTTGGTTTAGCAAAACTGACAATTATATTTTTAATCTTGACGACGTTCGAATACCTGCAAAATACCCTGGAAAAAGACACTTCAAAGGAGCAAAAAAGGGACAATTATCAGGAAATCCAAAGGGAAAAAATCCCTCTGACATTTGGGAAATTGTTGTTCAGGATTGGGAATCTTGCATGTGGAACATTCCAAATGTAAAATCAAATCACCCTGAAAAAACTGAACACCCATGTCAGTTTCCAATTGAATTGGTTGAACGTTGTATTCTTGCATTGACAAATGAAGGAAGCTGGGTCCTTGACCCTTTTTCTGGGGTTGGTTCAACAATTATTGCTTCATTAAAAAATAATAGAAATGCTGTCGGGATTGAAAAAGAGAAAGAGTATTGTAAAATTACCAATCAACGGATTGTAGACTTCAATGAAGGAAACTTAAAAATTAGACCAATAAATAAACCTATCCATAAACCATCTGGAAATGATAAAGTTTCTCAGTTTCCAAAAGAATGGTTGCAACTTGAATTAAGTAAAGTAGATGGCAGCAAATAAAACCAAATTATGAAAATCGCCCAAAAGTACTCGCATTTAAATGGTGAAGAATATTTAATTGTTCATCATAACAATCTTTATCAGGAAATTAAAGATGTTATTAAAAGTGTCAATGCTAATGATTTTAGAACAAAAGTCAGTAAAGAAAAAAGAAAAATTGGCAATAAACTTTTTAGCCCCGTCGATTTAAATAAAGCCTTTGATAAAGAATTTGAAAAAAAAGGCTGGTCGGAAAGCAGATACAATTACTACATAACTCTCAATCGTGAGTTAATGGAGAAAAGTGTACTAATGTCAGCAGCGGAACAAAAGCAATTTTTAATAAACAATGGCGAAAAAGAGCCAATTTATAGCTATAATCAAACGGACTTTGTAAAAGAGAAACTTGCTGTTGAGGTTCAATTTGGTAAGTATTCATTTGTTGCATATGACTTATTTGTAAAACATATGCTGTTTTATTCTGGTGGAGTAATAAACTTGGGTATCGAAATATTACCAACAAAGAAAATGCAGTCTGAAATGTCATCCGGAGTTGCATATTACGAAGGAGAAGTGTACAATGTAATGCGACAAGGAAGAAATAATCCTCCTGTTCCATTATTAATTTTAGGGATTGAACCATAGAAAAAACAAGGAAACGCCAACAGGGATACAAATGATGACATAGAAAACTTTACTGAATATGATACATTAGCTGATGAAGATGTTTTATCACATTCAGATTTCAACTTTCAGATATATAAATCCAAAATATTTTATGAGGAGCAAATTATTGAATTGTATTATACCTTTAATTGTCTATTAGCCCTGCTTTCAGGGGATGGAGGGTATCTTGACAAGAAATTAGCTTTTAATAACGGACATGGTAAAATGACCATTGCTTTTTATCATATTTACCCATAAATAATGGATTTCTTATGAAGTAAATAATAATTTGAGAAACTTTTGGCTTACTTTCCTCATGTCTGTCTTTTTATTAACCATTGTCCATATTTAAAAACATCAATCTTTTGTTAAAAAGCAATGCACGCGGACGTGGTATTCCGGAACTGTTACCAACAATGGGCTGTGGTACATTTTAGTCGTGCAACCCACTAACTGAATGTGCTTTGTCTTGCATCCGGGGTTCGATGTTTAAGCTGTGGAGTTTAATGTTTGTGTCTTGTCCTTTCAACCGATGTGGACAAACGCTCCGGTGAAAGGTGTTGCTATTCTTTCACCACGCCACATCCACCCACACCAGGCGGTGGTCGGAGCCTTTATCTCCGGTTGTAAGGTAAAACAGCGAATCGGATGGGGCGGGCCAGAAAACACCGCTTTTTAGTGGCTGCAAATCGGCTGAAGGCAAAACGTAATCGACACGCAGATTAAAGACAGCGGTTTTATGAGCCGGATGACTATCGTTTGGTCTTTGCTCATGCCAGATTTTGCTCCCCTCGCTGGTGGGGACCAGTTCACCGGTGGCAGGTTCCGGGTGAACGCGGGGATGCTTCAGCAAGAGGTCGATGGCATTTCTGAAACTGCTGCCGCCCAACGGGTCGGCGTTCATATCACCCATAATAACAAAAGAGCTGTTAGGTCTCAACGAAGCCGGGTTGCCGTTATCGTCATACAGATAAGCGCCTTCATCAGGAGAAATGTAGTCTGCAAAAAGCCGAATCTCGTCGTGGTTGCGCTTGCCGTTGCGGTCTTCTTCACCATCGAATCCTGGTGGTGTGGGATGAGCAATCAGCACGTGAACTGTTTTTCCACCGATAGATACTGGAATATCCACATGATTTTTGCTCGACAGCCGGAAAACTGACAAAACTTCTTCGGAATACCACGAAGTGCTGTCTTCGTTCACCGGCAAATGGGCGCCGGGCATATCCTTCCACAAAGATTTCCGGAAAGTGACCAGGCTATCCGTTACCAGCGGGTATTTCGAGAGGATTGCAAAGGCATATTGTCCCGGATATACGCCATAACCAAAAGCATCCTCAGGCGTATTTGTTTCTCCGTCGTTATTTAAATCAAGTCCGGTTTGTATTCCGGTATTTGAACGAAATGCCATCATATAAGAATATTCTATGGGTTCGGAACCGTTAAATGATTTGGAAAGGTAATTTTCCTGAAACAGTTGCAGGTTTGTGTTTTCCTCATCATAATCGAACTCCTGCAGCGCCAGCACATCGGGCCTTATACGCTGAATGGTTTCGGCAATGATTTTAATTTGTTCATCGTCACCTTTTTCAAGATTTTTTTGGAGCTGGCCACCTTCACTTCTGTACAAAGCCGTATTAAAAGTTGCGAAGCGTACTATTGTTGATTTTTCTTCTGTCTGGCAGCCTGAAAGTAAAAAGGCTAAAAAAATTATTGCGTATGTAAACTGTTTCATGATTTTGAATTTTTTGGCGGTTAAAATTAACAATTTTCTGTTTTGATAATGTGAATAAACATATCACCCGAAATGATTCTGGTAATAGCGAGGAGAACTAAATTTTTTCACTTAAAAATCCTAAATCCCCCTGAAATCCCCCTTTGGTATAAAACATCTGTTTTCCAGATTTAAAATCTCAACCAAAGGGGGACTCGCTCCGATGAATTTCATCCTAAATCTCAATGAACTGCAACTAAATACGTTTTTAGTTTGATGATAGTTTACTCCATCCAGTAACTGCCTTTTTTGTAAATTCGTCTTCCCCAGTAAACAAAAGGTGTGTCGGCGGCGGCCACAATCCATTTCAAAAAATAGGTAGTGATAAAAATTTCGAACAGTACGGCCGTTTCAAAAACGCCGTAAAAAGCAATGAGTACGAAAACTGAACTGTCGATAAGTTGCGAAACCATGGTACTGAGGTTGTTGCGCAGCCAGAGCTGATTTTCTTTGTGAAAACGTTTTTTCCAACGCTGAAATGCCCACACATCGTGGCGCTGCGAAAGCAGGTAAGCTGCCAGGCTGGCTATAGCAATACGGGGCATCAGTTTAAAAATGGTGGTTGTGGCTTCGTGGGTAACAAGTGCAAACTCATCGCCCTCCAGGGGTTTGAAATACAACGCCAGGTTCATCAGCAGCGTCATGGAAATGAGACTGAAAAATCCGATCCACACGGCCTTCTTAGCCTCCTGTTTCCCGTAATTTTCCGAGAGAATATCGGTTACCAGAAACGAAGTAGCATATACAATGTTTCCCAAAGTGGCAGCCAGTCCAAACAACTTTACCGTTTGTACCACCTGGATGTTGGCCACAATTACCGAAACGGGAATCCACATAATGAGGCCCCATTTGCCAAACAGTTTGTACGCTAAAATTATCAGCAGGAAATTTGCCAGCAGCATAGCCAGCCAAAGCAATTCGTTATGCATTTTTTTCATTTTTAGCCGCAGGGTGATGCCACCTGCGAAGTGTTAATAATCAGTTGTCCCGCCAGGGTTCGAACCTGGACTCTTCTGATCCAGAGTCAGACGTGTTGCCAATTACACCACGGGACAATTTGGTTTGCAAAAATAGCACAATTGTGTCAAAGAGAAATAACCTTTCTTAAAAATTTTCGTCCGGCGGCAGTTTTGAAGTATTTCTCACGGCTTATGGCTTCTTCTCTGGTGTTAAAAGTTTCAAAATACACCACCTCCCAGGGGATGAATGGTTTGGTAGAAAACGTTTCGCCCCGGTTATGCTGAATGAGCCTTAGTTCTAAATCCTGGCAATAGCCTTTATAGAACCGGTTGAATTTTCTGCTAAAAAGAACATAGGCATAAAATTT
>Ga0334892_1000243_pt1 | contig 80493 bp, 62 predicted proteins | sample GraSluR3_MG_4_FD_207213 | JGI IMG/M metagenome (GOLD analysis project Ga0334892, IMG submission 207213) | Sludge microbial communities from methane-producing bioreactor in Wageningen University, Netherlands - Granular Sludge_15_04-R3 | ecosystem: Engineered > Bioreactor > Anaerobic >...
AGGTGTTTACCCGCGACGAAATCTTCGCAACGGTATGGGGCGATAATATCATTGTGGGCGACCGAACCATTGATGTTCACATCAGAAAACTCCGCGAAAAGATTGGCGATGAGTTTATTCGTACCGTCAAGGGTGTGGGATACAAGTTTATGGACTAACTTTTTTAATTATTATTCGTTAACTTGCCAAGCAACCTATACGAATAATTTTCCCATGGAACTATTTAAGTGGAGCAACCGCTACAGCGTTTGCATCGATAGTATCGACGAGGAGCACAAGGGGCTTTTTAAGCTAATAAATTCCCTTTACTCGTCGCTTACCGAAGGCCAAGCGCAAGATATTCTTTCCGAAGTTTTAGATAAGCTATTCGAGTACACCCAAAAGCACTTTAGGCGCGAGGAATCGTTGCTTAGGGCGGCCAACTACCCATATTTGGCTAACCACATCGCCCTGCATGAGTACTTTGAGCAGTCTATAGTGAAGTATAATCAGCAGCTACAGGACGATCCCTCGTCGCTTACCATCGAAATCCTTTCCTTTCTTCGCGATTGGCTAATCCAGCATATCCAAGGAGTAGATATGGATTACGTTCCCTACCTAAAGGACAAAAATTTAAGCTAGCCAATCGATACCAGTAATTCTTTATCCAATATTATGACGTTAGATCTGCATATCAGAAGCTATAAGCCTGAGGATTTCAATCGGGTAATGTCGCTTTGGATTGCAACAGGATTAGGGAATCCTCAGCGAGGGGACAATCAACAGATTGTTGAGCATAGCATTTCGCTCGGCGGCGAGCTGCTGGTTGCTGTTACTCCCAGCAACGAGGTAGTGGGTACCTCGTGGATGACTTTTGATGGGCGAAGGCTGCATCTTCATCATTTTGGCGTGTTACCCAAATATCAGCGTCGTGGAATTGGCGATTTACTAACCCGCGAATCGCTTCGCTTTGCCAAGCGAAAAGGCTACCAAATTAAGCTAGAGGTGCACCAATCCAACGCAGCCGCCATTGCGCTATACAAAAAGCACGGTTTCCAATTCCTAGGCGATTATGATGTGTATATAGTAAGAGACCTAGAATTAATAAACCTTTAAACCTGTTTTTTTATCATCTCCGTTCTCTAGCCTCGGTCGTATTTATCTCTTCGAGTTTACCTGCTCTACCGGTTGGTAGACAGGCTCTGGTAGGCTCTACCCGGCAAATGTGGCTAAATCTTCAACTTTAGATTGGCATCCCGATGGGAGTAACTGTATGCGCAGCAAACCGTCTGCTGGAGAATTTGCAAAATTGCCCGACTCAAATGCACCCAGTACGAATGGGGCCGAAACTAAAGAGTAAATTTTTGGAGTGCTATTGTTTGTAATGTGGGTGCAACCCCCAAGTATAGACCGACGGCGGTACAACCTCCGCCGAGCGAGGCGTAAAATTCGAGTCCTAAATCTTTATCATCCTTTCCACCGCATCGCTAAACCCCGATTCGTTATTCGATCGCACCACCTTAAACTGCCTTTTCAGCTCGTCTGGTGCATTATCTACCATGAAGCTATGCGGCGTGTGGTTTAGCATATCCAGGTCGTTGTAGTCGTTTCCAATGGCCATTAGCTCGTTGGGTTTTACGGAAAGGTTCCGGCAAAGCCGTTCAATACCATAAGCTTTTGAAACATCGCGCCGAAAAATCTCCATCCAAATGGAGTGCCCATCCAGTGGCGATGTGGCTCGAATAACCTTAAGGTCGGGAAACTTGGTTTTTAAAGATTCAAACCACTTTACATCACAGGGGAGAATAACAATTATTTGAGTAGCATCGGATTCGTAAACCACACCAGGGATGTAGGGTTGACAGAACTGTGAGTATATTTTAACCCTACGGGTAAAGTCGGGGTTACTTTTGCTGCTCTGGTGGTACAAAAATCGGTGGTTGGTAGGAATCGGTTCATGCACCATGAAATCTACTCCATGAGCCACTAGCTCATCCACAACACCCTGTACCTGGGTGCTGTTAATTTGGGTTGTGTAGAGTATTTGGTTATTGCTCCACCTAATAGCACCTGCCCCCGACGAGAAAACCAGATAGTCGATGGGGAAATCGCTTGCGATAACCTTACCAAAAGAGTATGGCGAGCGCCCTGTGGCAACCACTCTAACAATACCCATCTCGCCAAGCCGATATAATGTATGCAAATCCTCATCGCTAACCATCTCGGTTGAGGTTAGCAGTGTGCCGTCGAGGTCGGTTACTACCATTTTTATTGGTGTGTTGCTCATGCGTATGCTGTGTATTATGCTTGGCACACTTTAATCAAAAATCTATGGCCAAAACTAAACATTATGTATTGGTATTCGTTAAACCAATACGGACAAAGTAAGGTATGCTGACAAAGCACACAAATTTATCAAATCTTTTATGAAGCCCCAAAAGAGTTGCTTTTAGGGCAATGTAATTGTTTTGTAGTGTAGCCCTAGCTTTGTAAGTTAATATGAGTTAACAAGCATTAATACACACTTAATAATTTTTTAATTTGAAATGTATTCTTTATTTTTATAGCACATTATTACTTAACTAAACAGCAAAGCTATGTCGAAAACAATCACATTTAACGAGCTCAGGAGGGTTAAGGATCAGCTTCCTGATGGGACTATGCAGATTATTGCAGAGAAGTTGAACCTGAATGCGGAGACCGTTCGTAATTATTTTGGCGGCACCAATTGGGAGAATGGCGAGTCTGTAGGGTTTCATTATGAGCAAGGACCCGATGGCGGAATTGTGACACTTGACGACACCACTATACTTGAATTGGCATACGAAATGATAGAAAACCAAGCTAAAGCCGAAGTGTAGTCGAGTAAACTTATTGGCGAGCAAAGGCAGAAATCAACTTTCTGCCTTTGTTCATTTATTGCCCTTTGTACTAACTTTGCACCGTGGATAATTTGGCAGAATACATAAAACTGGCCGAGGATAAATGGATGCCATCCATTTACGCTTTTCTGCATTCGCTTTACAAGGATGTTCATATGCCTTCGCACGACGTTAGCCACCATGAGCGGGTGTGGAGGTATACCAAGGAGTTGCTTTCGTATCTCAATGCAGTAAAGCCTGCCTCTATGCCCTTGGTAGAGCAAGCGCTGGTTGGCTGTATGTTTCATGATACAGGCCTAATTGTTGACCATAGCGAGCGCCATGGACACCATAGCAAGGTGCTTTTTGAGCAGTTCCTTAGCAAATACCCTCAGCTAGCCCTACCTAATGTTGAAGATACGCTTTATGCTATTGAGCATCATGACGATAAAAGTCTGAAGCAGTCGACAGGCTTTGGCGTAGGAACTTCTCATTCACTTGTCGATCTGGTTTCTTCTGCCGACGATCTAGATGCATTTGGTCGTATAGGTGTATATAGGTATATCGAGATATATGCGCTAAGGGGTATCCCGGTTGAGAATATCCCAGCTATGGTTATTCCTAACCTCTCCAATAGATTTGAGAATTTCTGCTGCAGATTTTCGAACTTCCCAACCCTAGTGGAAATCCATAGAGACAGGTATTTGGAAACAAAAAGATTTTTTGAGGAAGCAGGCAATCAGAGTACGCAAGATTTTATATTTAGCTCAGATGAATTTAAGATAGTCAACAATATGGTGGATGTGCTGGTCAATAGGCAGATGGACATTAAATCGGCAATAGTTATGGGTATTATGTCTGGACTCTCAGCTGGTCAGGTGGGGTATTACATGGGGTTAAAAGAGGAGTTAGGGCTTTAGAAAGACTCAATATGCTCTTTTCTGATGATAATCTTCCCTTTCAATTCAACCTTTTAGCTATTTTCGCGTCCTATTCACAAAACATATTATCCCAGGCTATGAACAAGTTTTTTCGATACTTTTTGGTAACCACCGTGCTGGTTTTGGCCTTTATATGCGTGGCTAAGCATATCTATAAAAAGAACGTTACCAGCACACCGAAAGTTGAGCTGCGCTTCCATGAGAACTATAGCGTTACCTACGATGAGGCAATCGCAGCTTATCGAGCGCTCGACCTTGAGCATCGTGAGGCAAAGCTAATAAAGTATGGCCCCACCGATTTTGGTAAGCCTCTTCATCTTTTTGTTATCTCAAGGGCAAGGGTTTTCGATCCAGAGATATTGCGAAGTAAGGGTTTACGAGTGGTACTGGTGAATAATGGAATTCATCCTGGCGAACCCTGTGGCGTTGACGCCAGCATTCAGCTTGCCCGCGATATCCTTTCGAAGAAAAATGACCTTTGGAGCCTTATGGATAGCACCGTGCTATGCATTGTGCCAGTTTATAATATTGGTGGTGCGCACAACCGTTCGTACTACAATAGGGCTAACCAAAATGGTCCCGAAATGCAGGGTTTTAGGGCTAATGCTCGAAATTTGGATTTGAATAGGGATTTTGCTCCCATGGAGAGTCGCAACGCTCAATCTTTCGCTCGCATTTTTCATCACTGGAAACCAAATTTGCTAATAGATACGCATACTACCAACGGGGCCGATTATCAGTATGAGATGACGCTTATATCATCGCATCCGCAGGAGATGCCCCCAATGCTAGGTAACTTTTACGATGAGGTTATGGAGCCCTTCCTATTTAACGCTATGGAGGAGAGTGGCTATCCAATGATCTACTACGTATCGCCCATGGGGCAAACCCCCGAAAGTGGTATACAGCAGTATCCAAACCCACCACGCTACACATCGGGGTATGGCCGTATGTTCAACGCCATATCATTCATGACCGAGGCACATATGTTCAAGCCATTTGCCGATAGGGTGCTTGCTACCTACGAATTTATAAATGCATCTCTTGAATTTACACATCGTAATGGATACCAAATGGCCAAGCTAAAGCAGCAGGCCGATGAGTATACCGCCAACCAATCGGAGTTTGTTATACAGTGGGAGCTTGATAGAGATCAGGAGGGAACAATTCCATTCATGGGGTACGAGGCCGAACTGATGGATAGTAAGATTACAGGAGGGAAACGCCTGCATTACGATCGTAATAGACCATTTACCAAGGATATACCATTCTTTAAATACTATAAGCCTGCTATTACCATTACTGCCCCAGAGTTTTACTATATCCCTCAGGCTTGGTACGATGTTATTCATCGTCTCGAGATAAATGATGTGAATATGCAACGGTTTGCAAACGACACCATTATGGAGGTTGAGGCATACTACATAACCAACTACAAGTCTAGCTTCAGTTGGAATTCGAATGGCCATCAGCTGCATAGCGATGTGGAGGTGCGTAAGGAGGTGCAGAAAATACAGTTTTACGAGGGCGATTTCATTGTGCCCATGAACCAGCCTGCAAATCAGTTTCTTGCCGAAATGTTGGAGCCACAAAGCACCGACTCTTACTTCGCTTGGAACTACTTCGATTCTATCCTTCAGCGTAAGGAGTATTTCTCACCCTATGTGTTCGAGGATTTTGCCCTAGAGATGCTCAACTCCAACCACGAACTTAAAGCCGAGTTTGAGGCCAAGAAAAGAAGCGACAAGGAGTTTGCTTCTAACGCGTACGCCCAGCTAAACTTTTTGTATGAACGCTCGCCTTATTACGAAAAAGTTTACAATCGATACCCCATATTCAGATCAGTTACAACCAAGAAGTAGCGTGCGTATAAAGTGTAAGCCGATATAGATAATCTGTAATGTTGAAATAGTAAGGCAATGGAAAGTGTTGATGTAGTGGTGATTGGAGGAGGGCCAGCGGGTTTGCTAGCCGCAGGCAAAGCGGCTGCTGATGGAGCCAGCGTTATTTTGCTTGAAAAAATGGAGAAACCTGCTCGTAAACTAAGGATTACTGGTAAAGGGCGGTGCAACATAACCAACACTAAGCCTTACGACGAGTTTATAAACGATATATTCCCAGAGCCCCGTTTCCTCCGCGATGCCTTTAACTCGTTTTTTAGCGATGATATAATTCGGTTGCTAAACCAGCAGGGTGTTGCAACGGTAGAGGAGCGAGGTATGCGTGTTTTTCCTGTTAGTGGAAAGGCATGGGATGTTGCCGAGGCACTTGTAAAATGGGCGCGGGCAAATGGAGTGAAGATTTATAACCATGCCCATGTGACAGATATTACGTCTACCCAAGGGGTAGTAGCAGGTGTAAAGTACACCGATAAGGATAGCAATTCGAAGGGAGTTGAATGTAAATCGATTATTCTTGCCACGGGGGGCAAATCGTATGCCGCTACCGGCTCAACAGGCGATGGGTATGAGCTAGCCTCAAGCCTTGGTCACACCATAACCCCTTTGCTACCCGCCCTTGTTGGGGTTGAGACTAGACCCGCCATTAGCCTAAAGGATAACCTTTTGCTGCGTAATGTTAACCTGTCGCTTTTTATTGAGGGTAAAAAGGTCGATGAGGAGTTTGGTGAGCTAGAGGTTACATCCTATGGTTTCAATGGCCCCATCATGCTAAGGCTTAGCCGTAGAATAGTTTTTGCGCTGAGCAAGGGAAGTAGGGTAGACCTCGAACTAGATCTTAAACCAGCGCTAAGCCACGAAAAACTTGATGCTAGGATTCTTCGTGAGGTTGACGAAAACCCTCGGATAGCAGTGGCCAACCTGGCCAATCGTTTGCTTCCGCGCGATTTGGCCTCGGTGATGATTGACGAGATAGGACTTGCGGCTCAGAAAAACTTGGGTAGGTTAACTACTGGAGAGCGAAAATCAATTCGCCTTTGGCTTAAGGAGCAGCGTTTTGAGGTGTTGGCTCAACGCTCATGGCCCGAGGCCATTGTAACTGCAGGAGGCGTTTCGCTGAAGGAGGTGAACCCAAAGACCATGGAGTCTAAGTTGGTTAGAGGGCTGTTTTTTGCCGGCGAACTGCTCGATTTGGATGGCTCTACCGGTGGCTATAATCTGCAGATAGCCTATTCAACTGGTTGGTTGGCTGGCAAAAGCGCAGCAATGGTAATACAAAAACACTGAAGACACACTATCGTACAAAAAAATCAAGCATAAGCTCGCCCCCAAGGTACCCCTTAAGCCTATCGCCAATGGAAACCGGGCCAACCCCTGCAGGGGTTCCTGTGTATATCAGATCGCCAATTTTTAGGGTAGTGTATTTGGATATGTGAGCAATTAGCTGGTCGAAGTTAAATGTCATATCGCCAGTATTTCCTCTCTGAACCACTTCTCCATTTTTCTCAAGCCAAAAATCCAAATTGCCGAGGTCGGGAATTATGACTTTACTTTTAAACTCGCTAATGGGTGCCGATCCATCAAATGCTTTGGCTACTTCCCAGGGCAATCCCATTGCTTTGCAGTTTCTCTGCAAATCGCGGGCGGTAAAATCTACTCCCAAACCCACCTCATTGTAGTATCTATTTGCAAATCGCTCGCTTATATTACGGCCAAGCCTACAGATTTTTAGAACAACCTCAAGCTCATAATGAATTTCGTTGGAAAAGTTAGGGTAGAAGAAAGGCTGATTCTTTCGAAGCAGGCAGGTGTCGGGTTTAAAAAAGAATATAGGTTCAGTAGGTGTGATGGAATTCATCTCCTTTACATGATCGGCATAGTTTTGCCCAATGCAAATTATCTTCATATTTCCACTTATATAATATAAGGTATAGTACCAATGCTTTTCGACGCCAAAAGTATGCTATCTGCACATATTATGCAACAATCATTTTTTTGTAATCGGCATATCATCGTTTATAGAAAAAATGTACATTTGAGAAACTAAAATCATAAGCTATGAAGTTGATGCTCCAAACCACAGCAGTTTTGCTGTTCGCTCTAATATCATTTACTGCTATTTCGCAGGATGCTAAGAACGAGCCCAAGGAAGAAAAGGTGAAAACCGGCTGGAACTTTGGTGGGTTGCCCGTAGTTTCGTTCGATTCCGACTTGGGCTTTCAGTACGGTGCGCTCCTAAATCTATTCAACTATGGTGATGGAAGTATGTACCCCGATTTTAAGCATAACCTGTATTTGGAATGGTCGAGGTTTACCAAGGGTAGCGGAATTAACCGCATATTTTTCGACACCAAGTACCTTATCCCCGGCATTAGGGTTACCACCGATTTGAGCTACCTCACCGATAGGATGTACGATTTCTTTGGATATAACGGCTACGAGTCGGTTTATAACCCCCATTGGACAAATAGTGACGACCCAGAGTACCTCTCTCGCGCCTTTTACAAGTACGACCGTAAGCTGTTTCGTTTTGCCATCGACCTGCAGGGTAAGCTTCCCCTCGAGAACTTTGGCTGGGCAGCAGGTGTGTGGCTGCTGAACTACAACGTGGGTGCTGTGGACATCGATAAGTTGAACGAGGGCAAAACCGAGGATCTGCTGCCCAATATACCAAGTTTGTACGACCACTACATTAGCTGGGGATTGATAACACCCGAGGAGGCAGATGGTAGCTTTGTGTCGTATGTAAAAGCAGGCGTTGTCTACGATACGCGCGATAATGAGCCCAATCCAAACAGCGGAATGTGGACCGAAGCGGTGTTTACCTACGCCCCATCCTTTATGGGCATTGGTAGCAACTACCAGCATATGAAGTTTACCCTAACCCACAGGCAGTACTTCACCCTTTTCCCCGAGCGCCTTACATTTGCCTACCGCTTGGGATACCAAGGAACCGTTTTTGGCGATGTTCCTTTCTACCTACAGCCCAATATTACTACTCTTATTCTGCGGGGATCAACATCAGAAGGGTTAGGTGGTGGCAAATCCCTCCGCGGAGTTATTCGCAACCGTGTTATTGGCGATGGCGTTGCGTGGGGAAACTTGGAGTTGCGCTGGAAATTTGTGAAATTCCAGTTCATAGGGCAAAACTTTTACCTGTCGCTCAACGGTTTTGTCGATGGTGGGCAGGTTATTACACCTGTTAAGGTTAACACGAGCAATGTTGATTGGGCCAGCTACGATTGGCAAACTCCAGATCGCAACTTGTCGCGTGACGATATTTTTGGAACCGATAAGGAGTCGCTGCACCTAAGCTATGGCGCAGGCCTCAGGGTAGTCATGAATCGCAACTTTATCATCGCCATCGACCATGGCCGTCCTTTTGATGAGCGTGATGGTGCTAGCGGCACGTATATTGGGCTGAATTTTTTGTTTTAATAATAAGTGTTTTAGAAAACTGTAAGCAAAGAGGTCCACCAACCAGGATGGGCCTCTTTGCTTACAGTACTTTCCTGGATTAGGAATAGCTGAAGTTAAATAGATAGCGTCTATATTTATTTTCTTTTAAAGCCGATTATCTGTCGAATTCTAAGGATAATTATGCTAGCCCTTAGTTGTTAGGCTTTTTAACGGGTTTAAACAATTTGATCAATATTTTTATTGATCAATAGTTTTAATAATACTATTGATTATTAGAAGATTATTTTTCACAAACAATTAAGTTTTATTTAAAAAAATATCATAAAATATCATAAATGTGATTTTTATCAGTTGTAGATGTTTGTGTGTTTAAAAAAAAATTATATTAGCAGTGCGTTTAACATATATTAGCTCTATTCGTAAACCTAAAATTATTTCTATGAAAAGACTATGCGTATTCCTTGTAGCTGTTGTGTTTGTGGGGATAAATCTCCTACAAGCGCAAACAGTGCAAATTTCCGGTACTGTTACCAGTGCCGAAGATGGACTGCCCGTTCCTGGCGCATCCGTACAGGTAAAAGGAACTACCATTGGTGTGGCAACTAATGCCGATGGACAGTACTCTTTAGCTGTGCCTCAATCAGCTACCACCCTTAGTTTTAGCTTTTTGGGCTACAGGACTCAGGAAGTAGCGATTGCTGGACGTACAGTAATTAATGTAGTGCTTGAGACCGATGCGATGGCTCTTGAGGAGATTATTATTTCTGGTGTGGCAGGTGCAACGCCACGAAGAAAAATGAGTGTATCTGTTGAACAGGTAAGCGCTGAAACGCTAGAGGCCGTACCTGCAACCTCAGCTGCAAGTGCTCTTCAAGGTAAGATTTCAGGTATTACTATTGTACAACCATCTGGTAACCCTGGTCAGGGTGCATCCATTCGATTAAGAGGTGCAACTAGCCTTCTGGGCGACTCAAAGCCCTTAATTATTGTTGATGGAGTAATGATTGAAGGTGACCTGGCCGACATTAACGTGGATGATATTGCCAACATAGAGGTAGTAAAAGGTGCTGCTGCATCTGCCCTTTATGGTTCACGTGCAGGTGCTGGTGTTATTGTTGTTTCCACCAAAAGAGGTGGTACTGCCAAGGAAGGGGCTAAAGTATTTTTTCAAGTGCTAGGCGTAGTATTTTTTCAATCTAAAGAAGAAGAAGTTTTCGTCCCTTACGCCATAGTTTACGTTAATAAACCTCTGTATTCTTGAGTTTATGTTTTCAGCCATTGCATTAGTTTGTCCGGTAATGGCGTAGTTTAGTATTGTTTGGTAGTTTTTATCGAACATTTTCACGAGTCCTTTCATTTCAGGAATCGCAGAGATTTCGACGTCCTCTATCCATTGCTGGAGTTTATTTTCGATGGTGAACAGTGTTTTCCCCACATTTCTTCTGTCGTACCAATCTCTAAGTTTCTCCACTAGGTAGTAGGCTTTGTGCAGTTCAGGGAAAAGTTTAAATAGTTGTTTTGCCCTGCTAGCCTGCCATGGTTTCCAATTTACTTCCCTTTTAAATAGTATATATCGACATCGGGTTAGCATCTCTACATTGGTTTCAATTTGCTTCTCCTGCTCTGTTTTTTCTTCTGTGCTATTTCTCTTTTTTATTTTTTTGGGAAGTTTTGCCAACTCCTGATTTTTAAGCCTAATCCTAATGGCCTGCAAGGACTCAATGACGTTACTAATCACATGAAATTTGTCGGCTGTGAGGGTTGCATTAGGGAATACCTCCTTGCAAAACTTTTGGTAAAGAGGACTCATGTCGCTGTTAATGAATTGAACCTGTTCCACCTTGCTGTCAAAATGTTCAGCCAAATCAACCAGTTGGCTGAACTGCATGGTTTGAGCCAAAAGAGCAATTTTACCCGTGTCTCCGTTGCTCAAAATAGTATACATCTCATCGTTAATCATCTTCTCGTCTAACACCATGGTGCGGCCCATGTTATCTGGTTTTAAAATGGGAACGGGTAGCGGGGAGCCATCGATGTGCTTGAGGTCGTATTCATGAAATGCTCCGGAGGAGACCTCTTCAGCAAAACCGCTCAGGTGATTACGATACCAATTGTATATGGTTTTTGGCTCAATGTCAAACACATAGCCTATAGTAGCGAAGTTCAAGGGCTTATTATCCAAAAGCTTCTTTAAAAAAAGCCCCTAACTCGGGGGTTATCTTTGCGCCTGCCATATGAAAATCGTAATTATTGTGATAATGCGCCTTTTGACCGCGCTCCTTCCAGCGCCTACGACGAAAACGAACAAATATCTTCTTTAGCGAGAATGCATGGGTTAATACATCGATGCTGCCGCAATAGCCGTCGAGCACGACGTCTTTGCCTTCTAGTTCTTGAGGAACTCTATCAGCCTTCTCGGTTAACTCGATAAGCCACTCTGTGGGTTGCTCCTTGATTTGGCTAACTTCAAAATCTTTCAAAAACTCTTTTGGCAGTAGTATTGATGCCATCTGATGAAACAAGTCGTCTTTTTGCATAATCAACGCGTAATATGGAGACTAGGTTTATGATCACAAAAATAATCATAGCACTGGATATTTTACCTTAGCCAAGGAAGGGTCTACTAGTGTTCGTTTAAGAAACGAGTACGGTATTTCCCAGTTACCAAATAAAATTGATCTTGCCCAACACCATGCTTACCAGTTAGCAAGCGACTGGGAAAACTACTCCACTTTTACAAAGTATGCTGGCGTTACTTACCCCGCCAACTATGTGGAGGGAAGAGATGCCAATATCGCTGGTAATAGGCTTGTAACTCATAGTAGGTATGCAGATCAACCCTATGTAAGATTATATGATCAGCAGGATGTGCTATTCCAGGATGGTTCTTACTACACCAACTATGTGGGTGTAGCTCATAATGCTGGCAAAACCAGTGTGTTTAGTTCTTTCGAGAATACTGCCAACTCAGGTATTGTTTGGAATACTGACGGATCGAAAAGACAAAACTTTAGGCTTAATGCCGACCACTGGATTGGCGATAAGATTTCTTTTCAAGCAAGCACCTTTGTTTCCCAAAACAAAATGGATGTTGCTGATGGTCGATTTACCGACGGTTGGGGAGGTGGACAGGGTTCCGCTTTCTTTGATATACTGTTCTTTGAGCCTGACATCAATTTGAATCAGGATGGCTTGGCTAGCGCAGCACTTCCATTGTACGCAATACACCCTAACCCATGGCAGCTTGATAATGGGAACCCTCTGCATTCTCTATACTACAAAAGCCAAACATATGAGCGGAAAAACGTGATGCAAAGTTTTCAAGCCAATTGGCGTGCTTTTGATTGGTTAAATTTTAATGGTATGTATAGCATTGAGAGAACCAATACCCAAAGAACAACCTATGAACCTAAAGGGTTTTCTCGCTCACAACAGGTTAATACCGATGGTATGCTATATAAGTCAGCATTCGAAGGTATAAGTCAGGTTTATTCGTTTACAGCCAACATGAATAAAATATTTGGCGAATTTACCCTTAAGGGAAAGCTAAACTACCTTTATGAGGGTTATGAGAGTAATAGTTTCTATGTAAATGCTGCCAACTTTGCCATTTCTGGAGTTCCCCAACTCAATGCTATAAAGGGCGATGCCTACAATACCATTGGGTCTCAAAAAATTGAGACTAGAGCGCGTAATTTCTCTGCCATTGTTGATGGAGACTACAGGGATCGGTACATCTTCTCTGCTCTTTTCCGTTATGATGGTTCATCACTGTTTGGTGAGAATAATAGGTGGAACCCATACTATAGGGTGTCTGGAGCATATCGTATATCGCAGGATATAGAAATTCCTGGTATTCAAGAGTTCAAGCTAAGAGCTGCTTACGGAACCTCTGGCCAACGCCCGGGCTTTAACTATCAGTATGAAACCTACAGCCTATACCAGGGTAATATTTCAAAATCAACCATTGGTAATAAGGATTTAAAACCTAGTGAAACAGCGGAGTTAGAGGTGGGCTTAAACCTTGAATTTCTTGATATGTTTAACTTTGAGACAACTTATGCCATTGGAAACACCGAGGGTGCTTTCTACAATGTACCTCTTGCTGCAGCATCCGGATTCACTAACCAGTGGCAAAACGCAGCCGATATCGAGTTCAAGGCAATTGAGTTTAGCCTGTCCATTACTCCAGTTCGGTCTGCTGATTTTACATGGACTAGTAGATTTAATTTCGATAAAATTACTCAGGAAATCACCAAACTAAATGCTCCTCCTTTCCGCGTAGGCCCTACAGTAAACGATTTGCAGGTATTCTATGTGAAAGAGGGTGAGGTGTTTGGTATGATGTATGGCGGCGATTGGGTAAGAACATTGGAGGAGATGGCTGCTCAACTGCCAAGTAACCAGAGTATCAATGACTACGTTGTAAATAGTGATGGTTACGTTATCCTTAAAGGAACCGAAGGAACAATCAATGAGGCTCCAATAAGGTTGTTAGATGAGAATGGCGATGAATTCTTTGGTAGAATAGCCGATATGAACCCAGACTTTAACCTATCCTGGTTAAACAATATTACTTACAAAGGTTTCAACTTCAATATGCTTTGGCACCTGAAGATGGGCGGTGATGTTTATAACCAAACCAAGCAGTGGCTATATCGCGATGAGCGTCACGGCGATTTTGATCAAGCTGGAAAACCTGAGAATCAGAAGAAAGCCACTACCTACTACCAGACCTTCTACCGTGTGAATGAGATTAACTCATACTTTGTTGAGGATGGTACTTACCTTAAGTTAAGGGAAGCGTCGTTGTACTACAGTATGAATAAACAAACCCTAGCAAATCTTGGCGTAGGCTTCCTAGGTGGGGTTAAGTTTGGGGTGATTGGTCGAAACTTGCTAACATTCACCAAGTATTCAGGTTGGGATCCTGAGGTTTCGCAGTCAGATTATGCTACAGGTAATCCAAGCTTGTACTATATCGATATGTTTAACTATCCTAATTATAGGATGTTAACATTCTCGCTTGAACTTACTTTCTAGTAATTTTTTAAAACAGAACAGACTATGAAAAGATACATAAGTAAATTCACATTACTAGTAGCGGTGTTGGTGCTTGGCGTTAATACCAGCTGCGAAAAGCTTGAGGTTGAAAACACCAACCTTCCCGATATGGAGAGAGTGTTGGCTTCACCTGAGGACGTTAAACTGGTGGTGATGGGACAGTTTCTATCCTATTTCCAAACTATAAAGGCCTATAACGTGGGTATGACAGCTCACGTAGCGGCTGATCACACAACATGTAGTTGGGGTAACTTTGCATGGAGGGATATGTCATGGGAGCCTCGCAGAGCCTGGAATAATGACCCCTCTTATAATGATGCTGATTTAACAGAGGTTGTTTACTATGACTTAAATGGTGTGATCTCCTCTGTGAACGATGCGATTAACCTAATTAATGGAGGTATGGAGATTGGCCCTAACGGCGCAGATAACAATATGGTGCTGGCTTCAGCATTCTTAATCAGAGGGATGTCTCTTGGTCAATTAGGGCTAACCTTCGATAAGGCTATGGTTTCGAAAACTGATGAGGCTCCAGGTGGCGATGTTGGTGCATACCTTGCCGAGTTGGATTTTTTGCCTTGGAATGAGGTGCTTGAGGAAGCTATTGCTGACCTTGATAAAGCCATTGCAATTGCTAAGGCCAATAGCTTTGATATTCCAACAGGTACTCTAAATGGCATGACCGTTAACAATGAGTATATTGCAAAACTTGCTAGTTCTTATGCTGCACGTTTCCTTGCTCTTGGTTCAAGAACAAAAGCACAAAATGAGGATTTATCATGGACTAGCAATTACTCATGGTCCGATGTTTTATCATATGCCAATAATGGCCTAACTGTTGACTTTGCTCCCGTGGGAAATGGTTTGCCTTGGGATGGAGGATCATGGTACGATCTTAATATCAAGTATCTACGTCAGTCTGGTTGGGGGCGTGTCGATATGCGAATTATTAATATGATTGATCCTACTCAGCCTGTACGTTACCCTACCGATTCAGAGGGTTTAGCTACAATTGGAACCCCCCCTAACGGCGGCTTGGCAACAACTGATGATGCCCGTTTCACCCAGGATTTTGAGTATTTGCCATCCAATGATTTTCGCCCTGAAAGAGGTGGGTGGCACTTCTCGCATTACCGCCATAGCCGCTACGACCTTCCCGCTACAACTAGTAGCGAAGGTTTGCATATGGGTGAATCTATTGGCCCAATCAGAGAACTCCGCGTATGGGAGAACGAGCTAATGAAAGCTGAGGCCATGGCAAGAACTGGTGATGTAACTGGGGCAGCAGCCATACTAAACAGCGCTAGTGGACCAAGAAAGGCTAGAGGGAATATGCCAGATGTTGCTGGTAACAAGGAGGATGTCCTAAAAGCAATATATTATGAACGTTTCACTGAGCTAATGCATAATGGTTACCTTATCTCCTTCTGCGATACCAGGAGGAATGATGATCTTCAGTACGGAACTCCGTTACATTTCCCTGTTCCAGGCAAAGAGTTGTTGGCTCTAGGGCTCGAAATGTATACTTTTGGTGGAGTAGCTAATGCAGATGGTGTCAATACATCGAATGGTGGTGATTGGATTAAGGCTGAGTATCACTTCACCCCAACCTGGTAGTAATCAACTTAAAAAATTAACAAACAATGAAAAATAAATTATCATATCTAATTGTACTATTACTGGGAGTAATTGCAATTACCTTCAACTCCTGTGAGGAGAAGGATGATTATAACTATGATGGAATCGACCCAGTTGTGTCCGATATTATGGGCCCGACAACTGTGCGTGGAGGTACTACCGTTACCTATCGTGCAGTAGGCAGGGCTGGCTCATCGTATGCATTTTCCTACACTGGAGCCATTGAGAACACTGCAAGTAAGAGCGACGAGGCTTACGCTCTAGTGGTTGATTTTAAAGAACACACCAATTTGGCCGATACTTTAGATGCCACTATATCTGTAGTTGAAACAACTATGGGTGGCAAGGTGTCGCCTTCTAAGACCGTTGCCTTAAAGGTTCTACCTTTGAACATTGCCCTTGTTGGAGATGAAATTCTCTCTATTCAAGAAGGAAAAGTGGCTGAGGTTGTTTACACAGTTGACTTCTACTATCCTGGTGCAACTTATGCTTGGACTGTTGATGGCACAGGGTTTACTGTTGAGGAGGGTACAACTTCGAAAGAGTTGAAACTTACGGTTGATTACCCCGATGACTTCTTCAACGAGATTGATATTAGCGTAGAGGTTACAACTCGTGGTGGCAACAAGCTTACCGATGATATGAGCTTAATCGTATGGCAATTTTGCCCCCTAGAGGTTGAAGAACTATTCCTAGTTGAATGGCAGGGTAATGCGTTCACATCTGGTGGTGTTCAAATTGAGGCTGATCCTATACTAATTAAGGATCCTTTAGATTTGCCTGATGACATTCTTAACAACCCATTTATAACCGTTGGTCTTCCTCCTGCTTTTGCCGGAAAAGATAATGTTGTTCTAATTGATGGGCTTGCAAGTGCTTTCATTAACGATTACTGGGGAGAAGCATGGCAAGATCGCGGTTTCAGTTTGGCCATTCTTAATGAGCCTGCTGGCGAAATTGAGATACCGCTCCAATTCCTTGGCCAGTCTGATTATCCAGATAACTATTGGATTGTAGGTTATGGAACTTACAATTACTGTGTTCCATCGCTTACCATACATTACGCCTTTGGATACGACGGGCCAGATGCTGACGAAGATCCCGATGGTGTTGATATGGAGAATGATATTGTTTGGATCTTTGGGTGGAATGATGATGATGGTGAGCCGAACTGGGTAACAACCGAATTGGCTGTGAAGGATGCCAAGAGTTTCTTCAAGTTAAATTTCTATACACCAAGAAACCTTAAGTAAGACTTAGTTTTTATTGAAGAGAGGTGGTTCAAATTGAATCACCTCTCTTTTTATGTAATATGTTTGTTGACTGCAGTGCTAGTTATAAAGGCTAATCTCCCAGTTTCCCTGCTCTACGATCTCTACCTCGAACCTTACTGGAATTCTTAGCCCTTGCCCCAGCTTATCGGGCACGGTATACCGAATACTTATCTTTGTAGGGAACGATACTTCTTCGTAACCAGTATTAAGCCCTTCGGTTAAGCTAACCCCACTTAGAATCTTAAAATCAAAGTCAGGAGGAACCCTACCATTCCTTCCCATATACAGAAATCTTACCATAACCTTATTTCCATCGCCTAACCGCTTTATGCTATACCTTTCAAGGTTGGTTATTTGGCCAATGCTATAAGGCTTAACAGGGATCGCTCTAATATACTTACCCTTTCGCCAAATTCCGTTCTTTACTTTAAGTTCTCCATTTTCTTTGTATGTGTATACACCTTGTCCATGCTGCATTCCCTTTTGCCAACTACCGGTGTATACATCTCCATTAGCCCAAGTGTAGGTTCCCTTTCCGTGGGGTAATCCATTTCTAAAGCGACCTTCGTACCTGTTTTTGGCTTCTGCCACACCATAGCCATGAGCAAGCCCGTTGCGGCATTTGCCAATATAAGTTCCATCTATACCGGGGTCAAGCACCCTGCATTCGGTTTGGGCCAAGGTACTATTCGTTATAAGGAGAGATATACCCAAAATTATCAATAATTCAGTTTTGATATTTTTCATGATGTTAGTAGGGGATTTGCTTTTACATAAGGTTATTTGCTAGATAGTATAGACCTTACAAATTATAGTTTATAAATTGTAAAGTCAATAATTGATCAACTTTTCTTAAGTATTATCTGTGTTAATAGTTGTGAGTCAAAAATTGTTGAACATCAAAGCTGTCAACATTACTTTTGCATTCAAATGATCTCGTATTTCAGTTTGGGCTCAATTTGTGAATTTATTGACAATTTTACTAGAAGATTACGCTCAAAGTTGTAAATTTGACAATCTTGTTACGTGTAACTTTAATGTGGTACCTTTGGTTTTAGGTTTATTTAAAGATGTTACTTTTTGTCTCTTCGTATTATAAGGAATTGTGGTTAAACCAGAACGATATATGCACTACCTAAAGAGAAATGTCATTTTAGTAGCCCTCTTTTGTTTCCCCGTTATGTATTCTTGCGATTGGAAAACCGAAACCGAAGAGGAGCCCATCGAGGTGCTTTCGGCATTGCTTTATAGCACGCAAAGCAACCTGATCTCATTAACTTACGCCGAACCTACATTGTTTGGCAGCATATTTTCACAGCAAATCTCTGGTGTTGATGGAGCTATGCTCGATGTGGAGAATTATAGTCTGCAGACCACACACTTCGATAGAAGTTGGCAAGCCTGTTACCTAGGTGTCTTCTCCAACATTCAATCTATTTTATCTGTTGCCAGTGAACATAGGTATGGGAAATACAGAGGAATTGCTAACGTTTTAACAGCACAAGCTTTGGGACTTGCTACTTGCTTATGGGGTGACATACCCTACGCTGAGTCCTTTGGCTCAGATGAACTTGTGTTGGAGCCCGCATACGATAGGCAGGAAAATATTTTCGTTCAAATTTTCCAACTGCTTGATCAGGGTATTGCTGAGCTTGGTGAGTACGGAGAGCAGTACCATCCAGGTGACGAGGATATTTTTTTTAAAGGGAATTCAAGTGATTGGATTCGGTATGCACATTTCTTAAGGGTGAAGTTTTTACTCCACCTGTCCAAAGTGAATGGTTTTGATGAACTTGCAGATGAATTCGGTAATGAAATATTTAAGGAGCCCGGCGACGCATTTATTATTGATTATGAAGAATTACAAAGGCCTAATCCAAGAGGGCAGTATCTTTCGAATCACAAGAGTAACCTTAGGGCTTCTGATGTTTTGCTTAAGGTTTTAGAGAAGTATGATGATCCAAGGTTGCCAAACTTTTTCAAGCTATCTGGAGATTCCTATATCGGAAATATTCCAGGGGAAGCTAACCTAAACGCATCTTCATTAGCCGACATGCATTTTTCAATAACATCCCATATTACTCTTGCTTCCTACACAGAATGGATGTTTATTAAATCCGAGTATCTCCTGAGGAAAGGAGACCTCAATGCTGCCGAGGAGGCTTTTATTAATGCGGTGAAATCGTCGTTGATTGATTATGACGTGTATACCAAAGAGTGGTTAGAAACATACATTGCAAGCGTGGAGTTTTCTTTGGAAACTCTATTGGTTGCGAAGTATACTGCTATGTTCTTAACCCCTGAGGCATGGCTAGATTGGCGACGCACAGGACACCCCGCTATACAGCCTGTAGCTAGTAGTGCCGTGCCAAGGAGGTTTCTATACCCCCAAAGTGAGTACCTTTACAATTCTGCCAATGTGCCTCAGAATATTTCCACGACCACAAGAATGTGGATTGACCCTGAGTCAAAGTTCAGTCATTAATCAAAATATTATATACTATGAAAAGTATTATAAACTCCACAGTCCTCCTTTCTTTCATGTTAATTTTATTTCTAGGTTGCAATCGTAAGTCAGATGTTCTTATAGGAACCTGGGAAATGGATGTCTCTTATGTTAATGGAGTTAGAGAAAAAGAGAACTACCCTTTAACGCTATATCTATTCGATGACGGCACATTTAGGCAGGTAATTCAATACCCTTCCAGAACTGAAGATGTAAAGGGTGACTGGGATTATAGCGCTAGCGAGAAACTATTAAATTTTAAATATACCTATACAGGTACGGATGTAAAGTGGGCCGTTGTTAAGTTTGATAAAGACAAAATGGAACTTAGCCATAAAACACAAGGTTTTTTTGTTGAAAGAACATTTGTTAAGAAAGAGTAAAACAGAGGTTCGTATTGCTTCTGTGGCTGTTAGGTTATCATAATAACAGGTTGTTTAGTTAATAGGCTTTCTAGTATAGTAAAATTTAATTTACGGAATATGGAGTTATTGTTTTCAGAAGATAGCCATATATTTATAATAACAAAGTATTTTTAACCATTGCAATAGCATTATTTACTTGTTTGGTACTACTGCAATTTTAGTGGAATGATTTTAGGGTCGGAAGTCCGAAGACCCCCGCCTGAACGATGCAGTCGGGCAGGGAAGTTGGAAGGTTGAAGCATGTTAATTCTGTCTTCTGACTTCTGTCTTCAAACCCAAACCAAAGATTTAGGTTTACTATAATTTACATTCTTCCATTAAATTTGTGGTAGAACCACTTGTTTTTTGTGGTTTCAGTTATTTGAAATTTACAAAAAGTAATCGAAAATTATATTAAATAAGCTATAGTAGTTGTATGAATTATAGGGTCATAGTATGCATTGCATTTGTAATTGGGGTAACTACTTTAAATTGTATTGCGCAAGATGAATCAGAAAGATTCATTGATGCAGATGAATTTTTTAGTAGGCTCGAAACCAATAGTTCTACTAAAATCTTTTACAAACCCACTTGGTTTACTGGCCATGAGTTTAGCGAATCATTGGTTGATAAGGGGCTGGAGTCAGCTATCGCGTCCGTTTCTAACCGATTTAATTTAACCGTTATTAATGTAGATGGTTACATTGTTTTGTTGCCCAGAGATTTATTGCGGGATTTTCAAGCGGAGCCTTTACTAGGTGATCATCAGGTTGTGGTTGTTGGTAGCCCATTGGATTATGGGCGTTACTCAAGTGCAAAAGTACAGGGTTTCATATTCGATGGTGCTACAGGTGAACCGCTTATTGGAGCAATAGTATTCGTTGAGCGTTTAGGCCTAGGGGTCTCATCGAATTCCGATGGGGCATACTCAATTAACCTTCCTGTAGGAGAGCATAAGCTTCGATTGTCATACTTAGGCTATCAGGATAGCTATTACCATATTAAGGTAAATGCTCCCGGCAATTTGAATTTTGATCTTTTCGAAAAGAGTGTTCAGCTTGAAGGGGCAACCATTACTGCTTTTCGAAAGGACGAAAACATAAGAAGTACCCAGATGAGTACCCTTCGAATTGACCCATTGATGATGAAGGAACTCCCGGGGGTAATGGGCGAGAAGGATATCATAAAGAGCTTTACATATCTACCCGGCATTCAAAGCATGGGAGAGTTCGGTACGGGTTTTAATGTTAGGGGTGGCGATTCCGACCAGAATTTAATCCTTGTTGAGGATATGCCCCTTTTCAATTCGTCGCACCTTTTCGGTCTGGTATCAATAGTAAATCCCGATATGGTTACCGGAGTTACCCTTATGAAGGCAGGTATTCCTGCTCGCTATGGAGAGCGGGCATCATCGGTTGTTGATATCCGAAAGCGAGGAGGAAATCCCCAGAGAGCAAAGCTAACCGGAGGGGTTGGATTGCTTTATAGCCGCCTTCACCTTGAGACCCCACTGCTAAAGAAAAAAGTATTTCTGTCTGTTGGTGGTAGAACTTCATACTCAAACTGGCTGCTGAATAGGATTCCAGATGTGGATTTGATGAATAGCTCAGCCAATTTCTACGACCTTAGCGGGGTGCTAACCATAAATTTAGGGTCTAAAAATTCAATATCAATATTTGGATATCAAAGCAACGATGCATTTCTGTTGGCCGGTCAGGCTCAGCATGGATACCAAAGTCAGATAGCTTCGGTTAGGCTTAGCTCCGTTTTTACCCATAGTTTAACCTCACGCTTTACTTTGGGGATTAGTAACTATGCTAATCAGGTAAAACAGCCCCCAGCTATACAGCCACGCGATGCGTTTGAACTGAACAGTTCGATTCGTTATAATACTCTAAAATGGCATTTCGACTATCAACCTGACCCTAGTTGGGCCTATAGCTTCGGTGTGCAGGCTATTGGTTATGATATTAACCCTGGCCGCATTGCCCCTCTTGGCGATGAATCATATGTAAACTCGCTATCCCTCGCCAACGAGAATGCCATAGAAACAGCTCTTTATTTAAGCTCCGATTTTGATATAAGTTCGAGCATAAGCGCAGAGATTGGTATCAGGGGAACATGGTTCGGTTTGATGGGGCCAGCAAAACAGTTTATATATGATGATGGCTTTCCAAGATTACCTCAGCATATCATTGATACCACATTCTTTGCCAAATGGGAGCCAGCGTGGACCGATTTTGGCATCGAGCCAAGGGTTGGACTTCGTTATCTTCTAAATGATAATAGTTCTGTAAAGCTCAGCTACAATAGAAACCAGCAGTTTGTGACCCTTATTTCAAACTCGGCAGTTATGTCCCCAACCGATGTATGGAGGCTAAGCAATGAGCATACGGGTGCTATGAGGGGCGATCAGGTGGCCATTGGTTACTACAGGTTATTCCCCAGTTACGATTTGGAACTAAATGTAGAGTCGTACTATAAATTTCTTAATAATATTGTGGAGTACCGCGACGGTGCTAGGGTGTTGCTTAATGAGCATATAAATAGCGATTTGGTTAGGGCTAAGGGGTATAGCTATGGGGCGGAGTTTTACTTGTCAAAGAAAACCGGAACGCTCACAGGATGGATTAGCTACACGTGGTCCAGAAGTTTGCGTCGAACCGATGAGGTACATGAGCACTTCAAAATTAACGATAATGTTTATTTCCCTTCAAGTTTCGATCGCCCTCACAATTTGGTGCTCAACACAACCTATAGGGTTACCCGTCGTTGGCGATTTAATGCAACTTTCACCTATAATACTGGGCGCCCGGTCACCTACCCTGAACAAATTTTCGAGTATCAGGATCAGCTTGCCATTAGCTATTCCGATAGGAATAAGTATCGATTGCCAAGTTACCACAGGCTGGATATTTCCATTTCGCGCGACGAAAACTTAAAACTTAATGCTCGGGGTAAAGGCAGTTGGAATTTTTCGATTCTTAATATCTATGGAAGAAAAAATGTGTACTCGGTGTTTTATAAAAAGGAGCAGCCAACCGTCGAGAGCCGATATCAAAAGTATGGGTTATACAAAATGTACATTATTGGCCAACCCCTACCAACCATAACTTATAACTTTACTTTTTAGCAATGAGGAACAGAATCATCATAATACTTTCTGCAACACTTTCTGTTTGTGTAAGTGCTTGCGTAGAACCTTTTGTTCCCGAGGTTGATAGTGGCAACGCAATGTTGGTTGTGGAGGGGCAGATCCTCTGTGGCTCCAATAATCATCAGGTTAAGCTATCCACTTCTACCGATTATACCCAAGATTACCAGCGTATTCCAGTGTCGGCTGCTGAGGTTTATGTTAGCGATAACCAGAATAACCTTTATGAGTTTCACGAGATTAGACCCGGGATTTACCAAAACAAAGTGCAACTTAATGCGCAGGTTGGTATTTCTTATGCACTTACAATTATAACACCCGACGGAGAGGAGTATCGATCCGATCCTCAGAGGATAATGCCCCCAATTGAAGTTGACGAGTTAGATGTGAAATGGGATGTGAAAGAGTTCCTTGAAACAAGTTATGATGGCGAGCAAACGTTGACCCAAATAGAGGGTGTTGCAGTTATGGCAGATATACAATCGGAAACAGAAAAAGCACCAATGATGAGGTTTGAAACAGAATTGTTGACCCTCTATTGCCTTATGGATTATTTGGCTGATCCCACGTACTACTTTTGCCACGAGATGGTAACTACCGGCGATAAGCCAAATGTTCCCATCCCAGGCTTTAATATGGATGGATCATCGTCAATCTATCACAGCATAGGGTTTGTTACCCGTGGCGTAAAGGTTCTTATTCCTGACTCTCTACGGATGAATCATGTTTATAAGCGTATGCTTATTCTTAATCAATATACTCTGAACGAAAGATCGTATGAATACTATAAACAGCTTAAGCAGCAACTCGATGCAGAGGGCAGCCTTTTTGACCCTATGCCTTCTCAATTAAAAGGGAATATGCATTGTGTAACAACACCAACTAAAAGGGTGATGGGTTTTTTTGAGGCTTCATCAGTAGTAACCAAAACTTTTGCGTTTAACCCCGAACCACTGAGGCCTAATAATATTTTCATTGAGTTGGTTTCCGATTTGAGTTATTTACCCAGATTCGATATGTACCGCGAATCTCCTCCAGAATATTGGTTTACCCAAAAATAAGAGTAAATGATTACCCTTGTAAATTATACTTTCAGGCTTTTATTAGTGTTCACGTTGTGGCTTGTTCAGGTACAAAGTGCAACCTCTCAACCTTCGAATATTGAGACTAACGAGACCCTTTTTATTACTACCGATAGGGATATATATATTGCGGGAGAGGAGTTAGCCGTCTCATTAAGCATTGTGGGGCTTGATGACTCAAGTGAAACCAGTGGAGTAGGGTATATTCTGGTTCGCAATCAAAATCAAAAGGTTGTTCAGAGGGCAACAGTACGATTTCTGCACGGAAGGTCTACGTGTAGTATTGAATTGTCCGACACCCTTTCATCAGGTTATTATCAGATAGTTGGGTTTACCAACTATTTAAAAAATTTTGGATCTAATTCATTTCCCAGCAAGCAGTTCGTTGTGGTAAATAGGTTTGACCAGGAGTTTATATCAGCGTTGTCGAGTTCATCTAATAGTATAGGAATTCAGAATGAAGATGATTTAACTAGCAAGACTAATGCGCCTGAATATACCACTCGTCAAGGGGTTCAATTCCAAATTGAAACAGATAGTCTTCCCTTCAACGAGATAGTTAGCACCTCCATTGTGCCAAAGCATTTTTTACTGCCCCCTGTAAATAGACCTATGAAGGCTAGGGGCCTTTACTTTGAGCGTGATAATAATGGAATCTGCTATCCTAAAGAAAAAGAAGGAATTTATCTGTCTGGTTCGATTAGGGATTTGTATACTAATACACCCATTCGCGGTGCTACTATTTATCTGTCAACACCCGATTCATTAATAAATTTGCAGTATACACATTCCGACTCACTTGGAAACTTTTGTTTTCATCTCTCCTTTGCTTATATGGGCAAGAATGTACTGTTAATGCCAGACCCATCAAGTTATGTAGGACGAGTAGGGTTGACGCTACACCATAAGTTTGAACTTGACGATGAGTTTATTCCTAAAAGTGTAACCTTTAGTTCGGATCAAGCAAATTTTATTCGAACAGCCCAGAACGTAGTTCTTATTCAGAAACTTTTTGGCACCAAATATTTTATACCCAATTCTAACAACCGCTCTGTTACCCAGAAATTGCCAAGGGTCTACACCTCGCCTAGCTATACCTATCTTTTATCCGATTATCAAGAGCTCGATGATTTTAGAGAGATAGCCCGCGAAATAATTCCTCAACTAAGGGTAAGGATTCGAGATACGGAAGCCCTTGTGTCTGTTATGAATACTCAAGAATCATTCAATTTTTTTCAGAATAGGCCACTGATGATTATAAATGGAATGCCATTTTGGGATTTTAGTAAGGTTGTCAGATATGGTTCGAAAGAGATTGAAAGGATTGAATTGGTTACTTTACCTTGGCGCTTTGGTGAAAAATTGTTTCATGGTATAGTTGCCGTTTTCTTAAAACCTAATATTGATACTCAGCCCCTTTTACCAAGCACTAGGATTGAGCATTTTGTGGATTCTTTCTGCAAAGAGATTGAGTATAACCATGAGGTATCAGAAATGAAGTCAATTCCAGATTTTCGTTATGTGCTGCATTGGCAAACTAACTTAACCGTAGATCAGAATAAACCAATTGACGTTAGTTTTAATACTAGCCATATTAGGGGAGAGTATGTAATAGTGCTGAATGGTTATGATGAGAAGGGCAGAAAAGCCTCTACAACCGACAGGTTTTTTGTCAAATAAAATTAGAAAAGTGTTTTATGAGAATATTCCTATTGCAAATCTCGCTTTTATTGTTGTTCCCTCTGGGAGTAATGGCTCAGTGTGATTTAACTATATCTAAACCTACCTTAGCTGGCGAACAATTTATCGACAACCAAATATTTGCAGGAAGTAAATATTTTATGGATGAATGGGCAATTGGTACAGTTACTCTACAAAGTGGAGATATTGTTCAGAACCAGTTATTAAGATATAATGCTCTCGAAGACGAGTTGATATGGTTAGAGCAGAATTCTTCTAGCACTGTGCGTGTTGATAAAAGTCTGGTCTTAGGTTTTTCATTACAGCTACCCCAATCTGATAGCGCCTTAGTGTTCACCAAAGGAACTTTTTTTAAGAATCAAACAAGTAGCTTTCTTCAAGTTTTGAGGAAAGGTAAGGTAACACTCTATGCCAAGCGATGGGTTGAAAAAACTTCAAATGTTGAGATAATTCACATTGGGGGAAACGCCAAGCGTGCCATAGCCATATTCCCACGTACCAACTATTTTGTAGAGACTCAAGATGGAAATTTTAGGAGTGTTGCACTAAACCGAAGATCGTTTGTTAATGCATTTGCTGCTGACTCTACCCACTTGTCAAGAAAACTATTACGGCAAAACAGAATACGTATTAAGAATGAACACGATTTAGTTGCTGCTATAGGCTGGCTCGAGACAAACTTAGAACCCTAGATCTACTAGTGTTTTTTCTTTTACTTCCCCACGCAACCCCCAAAGTTTTTTTATCATCTATATGATATGTGACCAAATGGTGCTATATTAGCTGATGTATAACCCTAATACAGCATCACTTGGATATCAATAGGAGTATTCTGGAGCGGTGTCGTAGCAACGATCGCAAAGCGCAACAGGCCTTGTATGCAATCTATGCCCCTGCAATGTATGGTGTGTGCTTAAGGTATTACCCCAACGCCGAGGTGGCTCGCGATATTCTGCAGGATGGTTTTATCAAGGTGTTCGAGAAAATCCGTTCATTCCGGTTCGAGGGCTCTTTTGAAGGGTGGATACGCCGAATTATGGTAAATACAGCGTTGGAGTACCATAGAAGAAAAGGCGATGGGCGAGAGGTTGAGATAAACGAGGAGTCGATGGATGGCCAAGAGCTAGAAACCCTCGATGCAGATTATCAGCTCTTGCTTAGCGTGGTGGCTAGCCTACCACAGCAGTACAGGTTGGTATTTAACCTATACGCCATCGAGGGGTACTCACATGCCGAGATAGGAACGCTGCTAAATATATCTGAGTCTACCAGTAAATCAAACTATAGCAGGGCTAGGACGATCCTAAGGGAGAAGGTTAGCCAAATCGAAAAGCTTGAGGATTATGCCGTTTTACACGCCAGGACCATATGAGGAGTACGTTGGCAAGCTGTCATCCATTCGGGTTGTGCCTAAACCTGAGGTTTGGCGGGGTATAAACGAGCACCTCGACTTTCTGGCAAGTAAAAGGCGTAGGGTTTTTATTCGAAATGTTGCTGCTGTAGCCGCGAGTATCCTTCTGATGATATCAGTATCTTTAGGCACCTTCTACTTTCAACAGCACAAGGTTGATCAGTATGCATTTTCAGTGAGCACTAACAGAATTGTTCAAACTCCCATTGATCATAACATTTTACTTCCCGAAAGAAGTAATTTTTTGAGTCTACCTTTAAATGAGCAGCCCAGCGGTGAAGTGCAGCCCAGCGCGATTTCTGATACCAAAAATGTGCAGAGCCCAACTTTACCTATAGTGGGGCGTAAGGCCCAGCCTTTGTTGGTGAATTCAACATTTCCCTCTCCAAATCATATTGATAATCATAGGCCTAACCACAATGCAGAGAGCCCTAAAGTTGAGGTGTTCCGCTCCGAATCGCAAGTAAAGAATCCTTGGGGAATAACAGCATACCTCAACCCACTATACTCCAGCCACACTATGGCTGCTATGGCTAAAAACAGCACAGTGAGCGAGTCTGGTGTTTGGCTGTGGGGTGGAGAGATACAGGTAAAGCGTCAGCTAAACAAGTCGTTCTCGTTGGTTACAGGTGTTACCGTTAACCCAACGGGGCAAAATATTGATAACCTAATTTTACTGTATGGCGGAAATGTTAAGCAAAACCTGTCATACCTGTATGCAAATACATCGTACGGGCAGGTTTCCCTTGAAAGTTCCATTGCCGGCATCTCTAACATTGCTACTCTAGCCAAGGCTCCCAAGGATGTGCTCAAATCATCGAACATAACTACAGCCAATTTAAAACAAAGGTTTCATCATGTCGAGTTGCCCCTATTACTCTCTGCTCGGCTAAGTGGAGGTGGAGTAGATTTCGATTTTAGGCTGGGAGCTGCGGTGGGTGTGCTGGTGAATAATCAGTTCGAGGTTGCCAGCTCGTTTGGTCAGTACGTTGGCCAAACCGATGGTGTGAAATGGTACAGTGCTGCTGCCATTGGCGCTGTTAGCATAGGTTTACCATTAACAAAGCATATAAACTTTGTTGTGGAGCCCTATTTTAGGTTAGGTCTTTTAACGCTTGATCATTACGACCCCAACACATTCCCCTTCAATGCATCTGTACGCTTTGGCGTTGGTTACCGTTTCTAGGTTTCCCCATCATGTGTAGTTGATATTACGCAATGGTCAATGTTAGTTTGGCAGTTGTGGTTGGTATGCCATTCGGTATAGACTAGCAAAATTTTTGGGTATGAACATTGATTCTTCTCGGCTTACAGATGTTTTGTGTTCGCACCTAATTGCTGCAGTTCTATTGCTTAGTTTGAAAATATTAATGCAACTCTTTAGGTAATTTGCAAATTACAACTATGTGAACAGCTTCGTTTTTACAAAGGTTGAATAACAAAAAAAGCAGGAGTTTTTCTCCTGCTTTTTTGTTATGCTTTGTTAACCAACACCTATCCATTGGATGGTAACTCAAGGCCGTAACCTTGTTCTTTGTCGGCTTGTTTAAGTTTTAAGGCTAAGAAAATTGAAATAATACCACAGAACACTAGCATTAGGATTGGCCATGTGTAGTCGTAGTAGGGTAGTTCTCCTGCTACCTGCATTAGCTTAATCTGATCGCCAACCTCAGCAGTGGTTAATCCTTGAGCGGTAAGGGTTTCTCTTGCATTGGCAAGAGCTGAAACCACACTTGGGTTAACCTTGTATAGCAGTGCCCCAATTCCCCAGAAGAATGCACCAAGTCCCCAGTTCTGAACGGTAAACATTGAGGCGTATGCAGTTCCTAAGCGGTTCTCAGCAACAATCTTGGCCACAGAGGGCCACATAGCTGCGGGCACAAGCGAGAACGCAATACCAAGGCTTAGTAGTCCAAGGTATGCCATAAAGGTGCTATTTAAAAGCGAAAGGGAGATGTGTGCAAAGATCAGTAGGAGTGAACCCAGAATCATTAGCGATGCCGCCTTTCCCTTTCGGTCAACGTAACTACCAAAAATGGGTGTAAATATTATGGTTCCCAGCGGAATAAGCGAGGCTGTTTTAGGTCCGTTTACCATCCATGTGCCGAGGGTTTCTCTAAACATAAAGGTTATACCGGCAAAGATTAGAATGATTATTGATGTAGACATGAACTTAGCTTGCTTACCCTTCATGTTACCAGGTATTAGAGTAACCGAAAGAGCAAAGATAAATATCACCAGATAAACAAAAGTGCTACCTAGGGCTTCGCTTCCAAATGCTTCAAAAGCGGCACCATCGGGCAGTGCATAGGAAAACCCAAACTTGTTAACAAGCAGGTCAGGTGCGTACTGTATAAATGGGAAAACTGCCGAGTAGAAAGCAACGCAAAGCAATGCGATGTAGATAAACGACTTATTGGTTGCAAGTTTAATAAGATCCGAGAATTTGAAGTCATCCTCAGGGTTGGCAGCTTTTTCTGCTTTGGCTCCTGTTTGTGCATCAAGCTTAATATCAAACATGATGTACACAAGGAAGAAGATTAGCGAAAGGCCAATTAGCGATGCAGCAAATACAACGGCAGGCGAAACGGTTGCTCCAGCTATGTCAAGCGAGATGGCGATAGCCAAAGCTGAACCCAAACGACCAAAGCCCATGTTGATGGCCATGGCAAGGGCAAGCTCGTAACCTTTAAACCACTTCACAATGGTGCGGGTGGCCACAACGCAGACAACCTCAAGTCCCGATCCAAAAAGTATTCTACCAATGATTAGTCCAGTTAGTACAGTCGACTTTTCTTCACCAAAGAACCCTGCCGATGCAAGGGCTGTAACAATACCTCCAATAGTTGCCAAGCTACCAAAAACTAAACCCGCTATACGGATTCCCCACTTATCGAGGATAATTCCGCCAATAATGATCATGCCAAACATATTGGCAATGGTGGTAAGGCCAATTACACGCCCAAACTCCTCACTGTTTATGCCCAGGTCAGTTTCCATCAGTTCTCGCAGGGGCGAGAAAAAATCCTGAAAGTAGTAGGTTGAGAACAGCAGGGTGCTAACTAGCACAAGCATAAGCCAGCGCATACCAGCCGAATCACGTAGTGTTTTTTTTAGTTTCTCCATTTTTAGTTTGTTTTTATTTGATGTTTTGCAAGAATTCTTTCGGAACCAATTGATGTTTTTTTTGAACGAGCCAAAAATATAATAATAATCAATTACCGCAAATAACAATTGTTAGTTAACCCAAATTATTGTTAACATTTTTAAAATAAAAAAAGGGCATATGCCCTTTTTTTACCTATCTTAAAACTTCTCTTGGAGTAAGATCTATGTAATCTATTTACCAGCTTCATAAACCCACATCTCAATGGGCTCCTCCTTAGAACGGTTAATCCTAAGTATTTCGGTGGCTGCTTTCGAGTAGGTTTCGAATGCACCAACCGAAACCATTTTAAATCCATTGGGCGACTCCACAATTTTAGGATTCTGGAAACCAAACTTGGCAACCTGCTTCTGGTACTCATCGGCGTTTGAAGGTACTTTGAAACTACCAATTATAACATGGTAACGGTTACGGGCTTCCATTTCCCTAATTCGCATAAGCGAGTCCTGAATGGCTTTCTCCTTGGCTCGACGGGCTTCCTCAAGTTTTCTAGCTTTTTGCATTTCGGCTTGCTTAATGCTGTCCTGCTTGGCCTGCCACACAACTAGGGTGTCTTCCCCTTTGTCGGATTTAAACCTTTCGAAAAAACGGCAACCTGAAAAGGTAAATGCCAGTAATAAAGTAAGGATGAGTACTTTTCTCATAGTTGCTTCTAGTTAAATTCTATACCAAATTTCTACATTTTTTTCTCACAAACAAAAAAAAATGTAATAATTATTTGGTAATCACTCATTTTTTGTAGCCTCGATTTTGTATGTTGTTGGAATACAGGTGTAAAAGATTAGTCGTTAAAAGGATTTTTCTTTTCGAAATTGGGTAGGTAATATGTGTTACTTCCCATATTCTGCACCCATCCCCTGTGGAATCCCATTCGTTTCAACTCAGAAACCACCACCTCGTACTCTCTTTTTGTTACCGATCTGTCAATGCAGTTTAAGCTGTCATTAGAGGGATGAAACTGGCTCATCAAGGAAATGGTCAGGTTATTTGAAATTTCGCTGATTTCCCGCAGTATTCTCATACTATCCGCAGAATGACCGGGCAAAACCAGATGCCTTACAATTACTCCCTGCTCAACTATGCCCTCATCGTCAAGTTGTAGGGATGTTCCCTTTTGCCAAATCATCTCTTTTAATGCTTTGGTTGCAATAGAAAAGTAGCTGGGAGCATGGCTGTACTTTACTGCAAGTTCATCATCAAAATACTTAATGTCTGGGAGGTAAATATCTACATAATCGTAAAGCATTCTTAGTACTTCCGGGGAGTCGTATCCATTGGAGTTATACACTACTCGCGGTTTGTATCCAATTTGGTTAAGCATTTCGATAATTGTAACCATCTGTGGTACCTGATGGGTTGGCGAAACAAACCCAAGGATCTTTATCCCTCGGTCAAGTATTTCGACAATCCGTTGTATAATAGTTTCGTAATCTCTTATCCATTGGCTCGAATGGTTCGAGTTTCGACTGATTTGATGGTTTTGGCAAAAGCAACAGCTTAGGTTGCAATGAGCAAAAAACACGTTGCAAACCCCTGTGCTTCCCGATAATGCAGGCTCCTCACCCTTGTGAATGGTGATGCTGGCAACTAGAGGTTCAGAGTCCGTACTGCAGTATCCTAATTCGCCCTTAGTACGATTTGCGCCACATTGCCGTGGGCAAAGTGTGCAGCTGGCCAAGGATTCTTTCATCTTTAGCATCAATATAACTTTTAAACGCAAAGGTAGTATCTAGCATTATTTCTATCTAATATCGTTGCTATTTAACAGTTTTTTGTAGTTTTGTTGGTGGTGTTAACTGTTTTTTAAACAGCTGTTTGGACGTAAGAATCTGGTTTATAAACAAAATTTGAAAAGAATGACTACTATAATCGATCTGTTTGAGCAGAGTGTTGATAAGTACTCTGCCAATCCCTATTTGTGGGAGAAAAAGTTGGATAAGTTTACCTCCATTACATACAACGAAACTCGGAGTGAGGTATACCGTTTGGCCTCGGGGCTACTTAGCCTGGGTGTTAAGGATAACGATACCATAGCTCTGCTTTCCGAGGGAAGAAACCTGTGGGTTATTAGCGAGTTGGCCATTCTTTACACTGGAGCTATCAATGTTCCACTTTCGATAAAGCTCGAGGGCCCCGATCTGCTATTCAGATTGGAGCATTCCGAAACCTCCATAATTTTTGTGTCGGGTAGCCAAGCGCATAAGATAAAGGGCATTAAGAGCCAGCTACCGCTGGTTAAAAAAATTGTTTACCTCGATGAGCAGGATGTTTACGACGAGAACGAGATGTATGTTGCCCAACTTTTTTCGCTTGGCGATGAGTATCTTGCTGCTAATCCCAATGCATTGGCCGAATCGCGCAAGCAAATCGATCTCGATCATTATGCCACCATTAGCTACACATCGGGCACCACCGCCGACCCCAAGGGCGTAATTCTTTCGCATCGAAATTATACAGCCAATGTGGAGCAGGCACTAACACTGATGGATATCCCACCATCATACCGCACCTTAATTATCCTTCCGCTCGACCATTGCTTTGCTCACGTGGCCGGATTATATTCGTTCATGGCTTGTGGTGCCAGCATTGCCACCGTGCAGCAGGGTAAAACACCTATGGAAACTCTAAAGAATATACCTATTAATATAAAGGAGATAAAGCCCAACCTGCTGCTTAGTGTACCTGCTCTGGCCAAAAACTTTAAAAAGAATATCGAGTCGAACATTAAGGCAAAAGGGAAAGTTGTATCTAAACTTTTTGACTTCGCCATGATGTTATCCTACAAGTACAATAAGGAAGGATTCAATAAGGGGAGGGGTGGAACATTTATTTACAAGCCATTGATATGGCTATTCGATAAGATCTTATTTAAAAAGATTCGCGAGGGGTTTGGTGGTCAGCTCAGGTTCTTTATTGGAGGCGGTGCGCTGCTCGATATCGACCTTCAGAGGTTTTTCTATGCCGTGGGTATGCCTATGATGCAGGGGTACGGCCTCTCCGAGGCAACACCCATTATCAGTTCGAATTCGCTTAAGCGTCATAAGTTAGGCTCTTCGGGTTATTTGGTAACTCCTCTGGAATTGAGGATTTGCGACGATAAAGGAATAGAACTTCCTGTTGGCGAAAAGGGAGAGATTGTGATTAAGGGCGAGAATGTGATGAAGGGATACTGGAAGAACGAGAAGGCCTCTGCCGAAACTGTAAAGGATGGATGGCTTTACACTGGTGATATGGGGTATATGGATAAGGATGGGTTTCTTTACGTTTTGGGCCGGTTTAAAAGTTTGCTCATAGGGAACGATGGCGAAAAGTATAGCCCGGAGGGTATAGAGGAAACCTTAGTGGAACAGTCCAAACTAATCGATCAGGTTATTCTATACAACAACCAAAACGCCTATACCGTAGCATTGATCGTTCCTGCTAAAGAGCAGCTAAAGAGAACTGTAAGTGGATCGCACAGCGATTTATCATCCATCGAGGCGCATCAGTTTGCCATAAAGCTAGTTCAGGACGATATCGCTTTGTTCAAAACTGGCGGAGAATTCGAGGGGCAGTTCCCCGATCGATGGCTTCCAGCTACTTTTGCTCTACTGGAGGAGCCTTTTACTGAGCAGAATGGTATGGTTAATAGCACCATGAAGGTTGTTAGGGGCAAGGTAGAAAAGCACTATGCACACAGGCTGGAATATCTTTATACCCCAGCGGGGAAAGATGTATTTAGTGATCAGAATATTCAGGTGATATCTAAACTAATGGGGTAGCCCAACCCACATATTTTACTTTTAAAAATCCTATGGCAATCTGGTCGTAGGATTTTTTTTTTAGAAAAGCTTGGGATGATCCTTTTCGAATTGCTGAAGCACTTTTGATATAACCGCTTCGCGAAGAAATCTTGAGCGATTCTTAATTCTATATCGCCTGCAGTAAATGTTAATGGCTTCAAGTTCAGAGGAGTTGAAGAGTATCTCCTTCCTGTGAACCCGTTTAAGCCTTTCGTTGTTAAAGCCCGGACGTTTGAGCATCGATTGTTAAGTAATAGTTTGGTATACAAAGTAAGGCATTACCCAAAATATGCTTGCGGTTTTGGGCTGTAAAGAATTTAACATTTTGTAAAAAGTTTTTAACATTTTTAGAAACTGTTTAAGTTTTACGTTTAAAAATTTGAAGAGCCCTCGTAGAGGGCATATAGCGATTGAAAATATGTGAAACTAAACTAAGCACCCCTGCCTTTGCCAGTCAGGCAGGCCAGAGTGGGTGCAATAATGAAAGCAACTTATTGCGCACTCTACGAGGCGCTATGGTTATATGAAATACTTTTTCAATCGTTATATGCCACCTACGGCAGCATCATAAAATGAATCGTTCAAAAAAAATTAAACAGTTTCTTAGATTTTTCTACCCGTGGCTCAAATTATACCAACCTGAAAATTACCTGTAGTTGTAGTAATTTTTGTATATTGGCATTAGCGTTAAAAAGATTAATAGCTTAACCTATGGATTCTAAAAGATATCATTTGCAGGAATCACTCAGTCCACAAAGCCGCTTTGGCGTATTCCCTAAGGGAATTTCCCCCAATTCAAATATACATAGTATACCTATAGGGATATGGGAGGAGCACCCCAACGCCCACAGCAACACGTGGTCCAGCACACTATACACAATTTTAGGTATTGACCAAAGCCCCGATTTTATTCCAAGCCTTTCAGCGCTTACTAAAAACATTAAGGCCAATGATAAGCAGAGGTTCAGCGATTTTTTAAATGCAATTACCCATGGGTCGGCTGTAAGGTCAATGGCCGTTGAGGTCACATATAGGTCGGGCAGGAACGAAACCAAAAACCTTATGATAACTGCCGAAAGGGTAAGTTCCGGTGTGCAGGGGAAAGGCTTTTGGCGCGGGGTAATTCAAGATATATCAGCGGTTCGATTGTGCGAAACAAATTTCAACTTGTACGCCCAAAGCGCGCTTAACTATTTCGAGAGGTTTCCACTGTTCATGCTTATACTTGATGGTAATGGTAAGCTAACATACTGGAACAGCGTTTGCGAGAGGATCACGGGTCATAAATCGAACGATTTGGCAGCGGGTAAAGATGTGTTTAAGCAGCTGTTCCCTTTGGTGAATGCCCGCAAGAGGCTTCGGACTGCAATGCAGAATGCAGATTTTGAACCTTACGATGAGGAGTTTGAGATTGAAACCAAACGCGGTCGCAAATTTCTGTCGAAGTGGACAATCTTTCCCTATCGAAGTGCCCATAATGATTTGAATGTTGCAGCAATAGGTCGCGACATATCAAAGCAGGTGGTTAAGGAGAGGGCGTTAGAGCAAAAATTGCATCAAGCCAAAATTATCTCAAAGGTTACAACATCTCTTTTTGCGCTATCGCCAACGGATAATTACTATCATCATCTAGGGAGCACGCTCGAGAACCAAATTAACGATATGCTATTCCTTGTGTCGTCGGCCGAACCTGACCAGCAGTTCTTTACCATAGAGGGAGGTTACGGATTTTCATCGTCGGAGTGGCAGCAGGTTGTTGAGTCAGTGGGATGGAATCCCATTGGTAGGCGGTACCAACTGCAGGCCGATTCGACTTCCCTGGTCAAAGCAGCAAAGGTGCAAGCTATAGAGCAGTCGCTTTACACATTTTCCGACGGGCTGGTGTCATCGGTTGCCTCAAGAAATTTGGAGCGCATCTTCTCTATCGAAAGGTTCTACTCGGTGGGTATACAAACCGACCAGAAGGTATTTGGGTGGATACTTATTGCGGCGCAAAGTTCCGAAGTGGAAGAGTCGTTACAGCTGGTTCTGCAGCTTGCAAGGCTCTACGCTCAAGCTATGCAGCGTCGCGAGGTGGAACAGGCGGTGCTCCAATCGCGCGATGCAGCCCAAGAGGCCAACAGGCTTAAGTCGGCGTACCTTGCCAATATTGGCCATGAGATAAGAACCCCTATGAATGCCATTATCGGGTTTACCCAGCTGCTAAACATTCCCAACCTTAGCAAGAATAAGCGAAAGGAGTATGTTGATATTATTAACCGCAAGGGGCAGATGTTGGTCAAGCTTATCAACGATATGGTTGATGTGACCCGCGTGGAATCGGGACAGCTTACTGTGGTTAAATCTTTATTCTCTCCCAGCCGATTGTTAAACAACCTAAGAGATTTTTATAGCAACGAAAGGTTATTTCAGCATCGTGAGGCTGTTGAAGTACGCTTGGTTGTACCACCCAATTCCGATGATTTTATGCTTTATAGCGACGAGGGGCGCTTGGAGCAGGTGTTTACCAATCTCCTCGACAATGCACTAAAATTTACCGAGAAGGGGTTTGTTGAATTTGGTTATCGGGTTAAGGATTCAACCGTAGAGTTTTATGTGAAGGACTCAGGTATTGGAATAGACCCAGCAATGCATCGGGTGGTGTTCGATAGGTACAGGCAGCTCGACGAGCGTATTGAGCGAGCCAAGGAGGGTAAAGGTTTAGGCCTAACCATTTGCAAGGGCATTGTCGAGCTGTTGAGTGGGAAAATTTGGGTAGAGTCTGAACCTGGAGAGGGAGCAGCCTTCCTGTTTGAAATACCATTAGGCACTGATATATCCAAGCCAATGGAGGCAGTACAGCAAGATGAAGTTCAGGATGTGCCTGCAATGCCCGACTGGAAGAATAAGGTGCTGCTCATTGCCGAGGATGAGGAGATAAACTATTTGCTCATTAGTGAACTGCTCGAGGGTACTGGTGTAACAATGCTTTGGGCTAAGGATGGCGTACAGGCTGTCGAACTGGTTGATACCATAAAGAATATTGATGCAATCCTTATGGATATTCGAATGCCCAACAAGGATGGTTATGCTGCTTCGCTGGAGATTCACCAAATAAACCCCGACATCCCCATAATAGCCCAAACAGCATACGCTTTTTCCGAGGACAGGGCAAAGGCTGAGGCTGCTGGATGTAATGATTACATTACCAAGCCAATTAGTAGCCAGCAACTGCTAAGCATTCTCGATGGTTACCTTGGATAGTAGCAGTTTATCTATTCCATGCAGAGTGCAGATATCCGCCACCTAGTAGGATATCATTGCTGTATACCACGGTGGGTTGACCCTGCATGGGCGCCCATGCAGGGTCGTTGAGTTCAACAATGGCCTGGCCATTATCCCCCAGCTTAATCGTGCACTCCAACTGCGGATTTTGGCCAAATCCTCTAATCATAACCTTTACGTTATTGTGTACACCAGCCTCGACCCCTGTCAGTATGCAGTTGGTTAGCTTAAGCGTATCGAAAAAAAGGCTATCCCATGGACCTATATGTAGCTGATTCTTCTCGGCATCGATTCGGACTACGCATTTGTTTTTGGGGATATTTGCAATCCCCCTTTTCTGCCCAATGGTGTACCGGTGAATCCCATCGTGAGTTCCAATGGTTACACCATTCTCATCAACAATATCTCCAGCAATCCCTTTGTTCAAAATGCTTTGTTCCTCAAGAAAAATCCGATAATCCTTTCCCCTGAGGAAGCAAACCCCCATGCTCTCGGGTTTTCTTGCAAGCTGCTCAAACCCCCATTGTGCAGCAATAGTTTTCACTTCTGATTTTGTTAGATTACCCAGGGGCATTATTGACTTGGCCAAATATTCCTGAGGAAGATTCCAAAGAAAGTACGATTGATCCTTAGCCGGATCAATTCCCCTTAAAATCCTAAAAAAACCATCAATGGCAGATATTCTTATGTAGTGACCTGTGGCAATTTGGTCAAATCCATTGTCGCTAGCATACTGGTACAGATACCTCCACTTAACATTGAGATTGCAATACGAACAGGGGCAAGGGGTTCGGCCAGTAAGATATTCCGATCCATAGTATGGGAATACAGTTGCTTCAAACTCTTTGGATATATCCAGCTGAACCAATGGGATATTTAGCTGCTCGCAAATAGTAGAAATTCCAATCATGCTCTCTTCATGCACGTTGGATTTGTAAAATTCGAAGTGAATGGCCGTTATATCAAAACCCTGCTGCTTTAGCAGGATTGCTGCCGTGGTGCTGTCTACTCCCCCGCTTATGGCTAGCAGTACTTTGGGTTGTTTCTTCAAGGCTAACGATGATGGTTTGTGCAGGCAAAAGTAGGTATTATGATCAAATTCTGCATTTTCATTTGTATCTTTGATATCCAAAAAACATAAAACAGTGCAAAGATATTTTGTTGAGTTAGCCTACCTTGGCACCAATTACTGTGGATGGCAAATACAGCCAAATGCCAATACTGTGCAGGCCGAGCTGGAAAAAGCCCTCTCTACCATCCTACGCCATGAAGTTTCTACTCTTGGAGCAGGACGTACCGATACCGGGGTTCATGCCTCGTTTTTTGTGGCTCATTTCGATTCACAGATGATTAACCTTCAGTGGGATCAAAAGCTGCTGGTAAGCCTTAATGAGATATTGCCAAGGGATATAGCCATTAAGGAAATTGTGGCTGTTACTCCCGATGCGCATGCACGATTCTCAGCTCTATCTAGAACCTACGAGTACCATATTAGCAGGTATAAGAACCCTTTTAGTGTAGAAACTGCATGGCTGTACAAGGCTCCGCTCGATGTTGATGCTATGAAAAGAGCCGCCAGCAAGCTGCTTACCTATACCGATTTTACCAGCTTTAGTAAGCTGGGTTCCGATGTGAAGACCAATAACTGCAGAGTGTACACGGCCATGTGGGAGGTTCAGGAACAGGAGCTGGTTTTTACCATCCGAGCCGACAGGTTTTTAAGAAATATGGTGCGGGCCATAGTGGGAACCCTTGTGGATGTGGGTAGGGGTAAAATTGCTGAAGCTGATTTTGTTAAGATCATTGAGGCAAAGGATCGTTCGCTGGCAGGAACTTCTGCCCCTGCCGAGGGGTTGTTTCTCACCAGCATAGAGTATCCCGTAAATATCTTTCTAGAATAAATAAGGCGCTGAATGAAACCAGCGCCTTATACCAATTTGATGAATGCAATTGCTAGTATGCCGATTTGAGTGTAAACCTTATATTCCCAGAGATTTCATCAACAGTAATTGATTCCTGCCTATAGCTGATGTACGATGCGTTAAGCTTTGCTTCAACTACGTTCACATTGGCAAACGAAAAATTTCCATCGAAATCGGTAAATGTTTCTTGCTGGGTTCCCTCAAGAACTACCTTTACGCCAGCTAGAGACTCTCCTGTGCTATGGTCAACCACCTTACCGCTTATGCTACTAATAAATGCGGGTGCCGATGGAGCAATTTTCTCCTCAGATTTTGAGTTGTCGGTTTTTGAGGCCATTAAACTCATTGAGGCCATTAAGGTAATTATCAGAAGTGTGCTTAACTTTTTCATAATCCTAGTTTTGTTTTGTTCTGCCACAAAAGTAGGGTCATGATGTTAACCTAGTATTAACTCTACCTAAGGCTTAGGTTAAGTTTAAGCTAAGAGGTCTTCTCTTTCTTCTTAATTCCAAATCGCTTCTCTTCGCCTTTGAGCAGTCGCTCAATATTTTTCTGATGGGTAAACAGCAGCAGTACTGCAATTACCATGGAAAAGATGATGAGCGAGGGGGTAGTGTTGGAGAAAGCAAAAATCAAGATAAAGGGGAACGTGAATGCAGCAATCATTGAGCTTAGCGAAACGTACTTAGTAAGTAGCAGGGTTACAATAAAAATTCCAAGGGTAATTAGCGTTGCCATGGGGTGTAAGGCCAGTACAACACCGGTGAGTGTTGCCACACCTTTACCCCCTCTAAAGTTTGCAAATATTGGGAAAATATGCCCAATCATGGCAGCCATGCCCAGCGCTAGCTGAAAGTTAATAAAGAACCCTGTTTCGGGGATGTAAAAATCGGTAAGGTAAAGCAACCTGACGGCAGCATACCCTTTAAGCCCATCAACAAAAAACACAAAGAAACCTGCCTTTGCCCCCATAACCCGAAAGGTATTGGTTGCACCAGCATTGCCGCTACCGTGTTCGCGAATATCGATGTTGTAAAAAATTTTTCCAATCCAAATAGAAGTTGGAACACTTCCTAGGATGTAAGCAAAAGCTATTGTTAAGATCTTAAATAACCATTCCATTAATTCTCCAATTTGGCGGCAAATTAGCCATAATTTTTTTTCCTATGCAAATATTTGGGCATTCGTTTTACCCCGTGCCGCTTTGCTTTTTAGCAATAGAGATTGTAAAGTACATTTAATTAGCTATTTTGCATTCTCAATCAACTAGCCCAAATTTATATGCAAGTTACAAAGTTATTCCGTACCATTACCACAGTGGCGCTTGTTTGCTTCATTCTCATAGCTCCGCATGCTGGCAGAGCCGATGAGGGTATGTGGCTCACCTCCCTTGTAAAGCAAAATATGGAGCAGATGCAGCGAATGGGTTTGCAGCTTTCGGCCGAGGACATTTATAGCATCAACAATAGCAGTGTTAAGGATGCCGTGGTGATGCTCGATGACGGTGGGTGCTCTGCCGAGATAATCTCGCCCAATGGGCTAGTGTTAACCAATCATCATTGTGCGGTAAGCGATATTCAGTACCATTCCACTGCAAGCAGCAACCTCCTGCATGATGGCTTTTGGGCCTCTAATCAATCCGAAGAGCTGCCTGTGCCGGGTAAAACTGCGCTAATTCTTCAGCGGGTTGAGGATGTAACACAGCGCATAATGAGTGAGGTCGATTTCAATGCCCCAGATTATTTTTTACGCGTGCAGAAGATGGGTGAAAAAATTAGTGGCGAGGTCGAAAAGATGGAAAAGGGTACTCATGCCATAGTGGTTCCTATGTATAGTTACAACAAATTTTATCTTTTTGTTTACCACAGATTCACCGACGTACGATTGGTGGGAGCACCACCATCGAGCATAGGTAATTTTGGTGGAGATGTGGATAACTGGCGCTGGCCAAGGCATACCGGCGATTTTGCGCTGTATCGTATTTACACGGCTCCGAATGGTAAGCCTGCCGGCTACGCAAGGCGTAACGTACCCTATAAGCCTAGGCATCATTTTTCCATATCGCTAAATGGAGTGGGAGAGGGCGATTTTACCATGGTGGTTGGCTATCCCGGAACAACTTACCGCTACTCCACATCGTTCCATGCGCTTAACGAGCGCGATCAGGTGGCACCCTGGGTTGATAAGGTATGGGGCGAATTCATTGCCACCATTAAGGAGGCTATGCAGGCTGACCCTGAGGCCAAGGTGTTACTTACCGATAAGCACGATATGTTGGTTAATTTTTGGCAGAAGGATACCTACCAGGCCCAATCCATGCATCGATTCGATGTTGTGCCTCGGCTTAAAGCTCGGGAGGACAGCCTTTTGGCCTGGGCCAAAAGTGCTACTTCTGATGTTGATTATACTCAGGTGTTGAGCGATATTGAAGGCTACTACTCACAGCTTCAGCACAATGCTTACGAACCGATATTCAGAAGCCTAGGGTCATTAGTTCATTGGCCTGTGGAGGTGGGCAGCGTAATATATGAGCTGTATGATTTAATTATGGAGCTGGTTGCCGATAAACCCTCGAAACGCAAGATCCGACGAGAGATAAAAAGGATTCGAAGGGAGCTGCCCGAACTATTCAAGTCGTTTCACAAGGAGGTGGACATCGAGCTGTACAGCTCTGCATTGATTAGCCTGCTAAAGCATTTGCCCGATGATTTCGATAGCCCAATTCTAAAGGAGTTGGTGAAGAATGATTACTCCGAGATGCTTATTCCAATCGTTGTCGATTATTTTTACGATAAATCGTACTTCTCCTCACCCGAAAACTTGAGCAAGTTTTTGGATAATCCTATTCCCGACAGTTTGTACTCCGATCCCATCTTTATGCTTCATTTAAGCTACGAGTCACTGCTCGAAGATATGTATGACAAGTTGGGGGCGTCGTCGGATAATCTACAGCTTGCAATGCGCGATTACACCAAGGGGCTGCTTAGCATGGAGCCTGAGGCTCCACACTACCCCGACGCCAACTCCACCATGCGCTTATCGTATGGAAAGGTTGTGGGCTACAGCCCGCGCGATGGTATGCGCTACAATACGCATACCTACTTAAAGGGTAAGTTTGAAAAGGAAAACCCCGAGGTGGATGTGTTTAGGGTTAGTCCAGTGGAAAAGCGGCTCTGGGAAACATCAAACTTTGGGGCTTATGCCGATAGCGTTGGTGTTCCCATTTGTTTTATTACCGATAACGATATCACCAACGGCAACTCGGGTAGCCCTGTGCTTAATGCCCACGGGCACTTGGTGGGTGTAGCATTCGATGGAAATTACGAGGCAATGGCCTGCGACTTTGTATTCGAACCCCATATGCAGCGAACCATTGTTACCGATATCCGTTACGTACTTTTTGTTATCGATAAGTTTGCCAATGCCCAGTGGTTGATTGATGAGATGACGATTGTGGTGGAGTAGGGATGTCTGAGAGTCGAAAGTCTGAAAGTCAAAAGTCAAAAGCCAAAACCTGAAAAGTTGAAAGTCTGAAAGTTGAAAGTCTGAAAGTTGAAAGTCAGAAAGTTGAAAGTCAGAGAGTCGCGTGCCCTGAGCAGTTCGACAGGTGTTATGCTGATCAGTTCGTCAGGTGGTTGGTGAGCCAGCCAAACCGCTCACTGACCACTCGCAGAAGGGTCGGAAAGTCTGAAAAACAGAAAATGAAAATGTAGAATGTAGAATCCGCAACCCTCAACTCTCAAGCAACCAGTCTCGAGGAGATCAGTAAGTAGTTCTGGAATTAGATGGCTTGACTTACACGGATTTATCGTTGTCGTAGGGTTTAATCTCTATTGGCTCAACATGAATTGTGGTTTCCACATCAAGCTCCGCGGATAGCGTTTTCTCTATGGCATTGGTTATTCGGTGCGATTCCGCAATCGTCATTTCGTTGGGGAGGTAAATGTGGATGGTTAGCTCCTTATGGTGAATGTAGTTGTGCAGATGGATGTGGTGCGAGTGAACCTCCTGCTCAGCCGCTTGATTTGCCAGCCTCTTAACATCTTCCACTAGCTTTCTCGAGGGCTTCTCCCCAAGGATGGTATGTGACGAGCTGCGGATAATTTTGTAGGCTGTGTAAAGAATGAAGAGCGAAACAATTATTCCCATCACCCCATCTATCCACCAGTAGAAGCGACCAAGCGCAATACCAACCAGTATGGCAACCGACGATATGGCGTCGCTTCTGTGGTGCCATCCATCGGCCTTTACGGCCTGTGAGTTCGTTTTGCGACCTACGTAAAATGAGTACTGCGCTAGCCCCTCCTTAAACAGAATGGAGACTAGGGTTGCAACAATGGCAATAAGCCCGTAGGTTGCCGACTCCTTGCTTTGGAGGCGCTCAATCGACTCAATAAAGAAATTATAGGCCACCATGGCCAACAGTCCGCCTATTAGAATTGATGTGATTAGCTCGTTGCGCCCATGCCCAAACGGATGATCCTTGTCGGCCGGCTTGCGCGACAGGTAAATCCCTAAGATTAGAAAGATTGAACTTAACGAATCGCTTAGGGTATGCCAAGCATCGGCAATAATGGCCACCGATCCGCTTACAATACCAGCCCAGTACTTTATGATGAACAGAAACACATTCACAGCAATTGATACCCAACCAGCTTTGATGGAAAGGTTACTATTATGCAAATGATGGGTGTTCATACTTTAGCCGGATGAGGTTTAGTATTGTATTACTGCTTCTTTTCGGTTTGTTTCAGGCTCATTAATATACCTTATGGGGCTTATAACCTGCAGCTTCTTGTTGGTTTCTTCGGCGCTAACAATCTCGTAGTTTTTTGTGTAGTGTATCATATGTACAGCGCTGTTCTCGAAACCCGTAAGCGAGTTTTGCTGATTAAAGTTAAATTTCGACTGCAATAGGTTTTGCTTATGATTTGAGATGCAGAACTGAAAATCAATCCCGTAATTTTTCATTGCGGTGAGAAAGTACAGCATCACATCGTACCCCTGGTAGGCATATTGCGTTGGTTCGGCTCTAAACGCATCGCGGTATTTTGTAATGAACGATTTAACGTGTGGATCGCTATAGCTTACAAAGAAAGGTGTAAAGAGGTGTAGCTGCAGCTGGTAGAAGTAGTCGACCTGAACATTTCGGAACCGCTGCCAGCTTGGAAAGCCGTAAGTGCTAATGGGGTATTTGTAAATTGTGGAAAGCGCCTGCAAATTCCCTAGCAAATCGCTTACAAAGGCCTCGTTGTTAGTAGGAACCAGAATAAGATTCTCTCTGTCGAGCGCCAAGCTGTGGCTAATGCGTTCCTGTACATCGGGTGCTGGGCTGCCGGGTCTATAGCTCACCTCCTTAAAGTGAATAAGTCTTGATGAGGGGCAGCTGCCTATCCTTTGGGTAATCATATCCTTAAAACTCTCTATCATCGCCCTGTTGGTAGTGTCGGCCTCGTGCACCAGCACTATATTTTGCCCACCGCAAAAATCGATAATATTTACAAACTCTTGTAGCTGAGTCATGAACGATGGGTTAGCTTGGAAAAGGTAGGGGTTACGTTCCAAAAGGTAGTTGTTTCGCGAAAGGGGCGACACAATTGGGATACGATGTTCAAGTGCAAACTCTGCAATGGGTTGTAAACACTCTGTATATGCCGGGCCAATAATTAGGTGAGCATCCTGCATCCCCTTTTCTAGGGTTAGCTGTCGGGCTTTGTCTGCGCTTCTCTCGGTGTCGTAAACGTGCAGATTTATTGATATCCCCATATCCTTTAGCGTGTCGAGTGCAATGAGAACGCCTTGGTAAAAGTTGAGGAAGTTAGCCGTTTGGGGCGATATTCGTTCTCGTCCACCCGAGCGTACCTGTTCAGTCAATGAGCCACCTAGGTCGCCATTCAGGGTATCGCTAGGCTGAATCTCAACCATTTGGGTAAAGGGCAGCAATAGGGCAACGTTGTATACATCGCGCCACCTGTTGTACTGGAACGTGTCGCATACCACTGTTGGAGTTACCGTGGCTGGGGCTTCATATTCAGCCATTTCATCAATAACCACAACCGTTTCGTGGTGTTTGGGCTCTGGCAGCGGCGATGTGTCGGACGGATCCTTGGGTATTCGAAGTATGGTTCCAAGCTTCAAACCATCCTCACCTAGCTCAGGATTGAACTTTCTGATTACCTCCTCGCTAACACCATATTGTCGTCGGAGCGAAAAGAATCCTTCGCGTGGTTTTACCTCGTGGTAAATAAATCTATCTGAGTCTTTGTCGATTTGTCCAATGGTGCTAATACGCTTTTTGGGGATTAGTACTACCTGATTTACGTTAATGTCCTCCTCCATCCCGGGGTTTGCAGCGTAAATTTCATGCAGCTTAACATCGTATTTACGCGTAAGGCTCATCAGCGTTTCGCGGCGCCTTACCACATGGTATATGTAGTTTTCGTCCTCATCGCCAGGCTTTACTTCTTGTCCTTTTACAGGGATTTTAAGCGCTTGATCTACCTGAAGCCCCAGGTATATATCGGGGTTCTCCATGGCTATCTCAATTTGGCTAACATTGTATGCTTTGCTGATGGAGAAAAGGGTCTCGCCTTGCTGCACAATATGGATATAGTATTGTTTTCCATCAATTCTTACTTTGTCGGTCGATATTTTAACCTTTGTGGTGGTTTCGGCCTCCTGTGCAATTGCATTCAATGTGCCCAAAGCCAGCAGAATGAATAGGATAAGGTTTCTCATCTGGAAAAAATATATGGTTTGCATAATCAAATGGCAAAGTTACTCAATCAAAATATAAAACAAGCATATTGACTAAAAATTGCCCCATTGGTATAGGGTAACCGTTGTAGCTGTGCTATATAATATCTGCTTTTTTCATCTCGAAATGAGCCTTTGAGCTAAGGCATTTTTGGGATTCTAGTTTTTTTGATGTAATATCGTTACGCATACTATCGTTAACCCTAAATCTAATCACTACTCAAACCCTATGAAAAGCAATCTTTTACTAATATTTTTTGCACTTGCCGGCCCTGTTAGTGCCCAAAAATCGGTTAAAGCTCCTTCCAATTTTATATTTATCCCTATGGGAGAAGCAAAAGTAGAGAGCCAAATGGTTGCAGTTGACGCATTCTTTATGCAGAGCCATGAAGTTACCGTTGGCCAGTATAGCGAGTTTCTTAGCCAACTAAAGGAGCAAAACAAGAATTTGTACAAGGATTGTTATCCCGATACAGCCAAGTGGGTGTCGCTTTTTACCTATTCATACAATCAGCCCTTTGTAGAGCATTACCACAAGCACCCCTCGTATTATAGTTATCCTATGAATAATATTTCCCGCGAAGCTGCCCAGGAGTATTGCAGATGGTACACCCAGCATTACAACTCAAGCAAGGAGGCGATGAAAAGGGGCAAAGGGGTTTTTCGTTTGCCAACGCAAGCAGAGTGGGTTAGAGCAGCCCGTGGCGATAATCACAACTGGATTTTTGCGTGGGAAGGCCCTTACCTAAAGGATAAGGATTGCGTTAAGCTGGCCAACTTTTTATCGGTTAACGATGCTAACATATCACGCAATGCCGAGGGTGAGGTAATAGTGATAACACCTATGCAAAATACAGGTGCCAAACAATTCATTACATCGCCTGTAAAGCAGTTTAAATCCAACTTGTATAAACTTTTCGATATGTGTGGAAATGTTGCCGAAATGGTGAGCGATTGCGAGAGCGTGAGGGGAGGTAGCTGGTACGATACAGGATATGAATTGCGTGTCGATGCGCCAGGGGATCACTTGCCTGTGCCCTCACCCATGGTTGGGTTTAGAATGGTTTTTGTACCCTCGACTGGTGAGTAATTTCCTTTGTTGCCTAGCTATACAAAATATTATGGAAACCCATTATTTGGTTAAACCTTTACTATCTTAATAGTCAAAAATGTGGCAGTCGGATTTTCACGAGGCCGCATTTTTTTTGGTTTTATCCATTTGTTATATTTACACCCAATCAATCAATCAGCCAATCAATCACTCAATCAACCTGTCCGCTCTACCTGCCGCCTGCCGGTAGGCAGGGTAGACAGGCCACTGGCGGATCAATCACTCAATAGAAAGTTAACCCCAATAAAAATTTGTACTATGAAAAAAAGTATTCTTCTGCTAGGTCTAATGCTTTCGCTCTCTGCTTTTGGTCAAAATATGCAGGAACTTGAACAGGAGATTAAGGCTCTGCGTGAGTACAATGTGAACTTAAACCACAGGATTGATGTGTTGCAAAAAACCATTGATGATGTGCTGTGGTTCAACCGAATGGACGACATTGCATTTGTGGATAAGGTGTATATGTATGGCCCTCCCCCCGCCAATGTGCCTAGCCCAACCGCGCGAGGTGCTTATAACCACGTAAAGTTTTGGTCCTACATTTTTATCCCTAAGGATATCGACTTCTCAAAGAAGTACCCACTGCTTGTTTTGCCCCATGGTGGTGTTCATGGCGATTTTTCAACCTACTATTACCACATCGTTAGGGAGCTTATGGCACAGGGATACATTGTAGTTGCTCCAGAGTATAGGGGTAGCACAGGTTATGGCCGTAAACTTTGGGAACAAATCGATTATGGTGGGCTTGAAATTCAGGATGCGCACGCAAGCCGCAACTATATGCTCGAGAACTATGAGTTTGTCGATAAGAATAGGGTAGGTATCCTTGGCTGGAGTCATGGCGGGTTGATATCCCTTATGAACGTGTTTGAATATCCAAAGGATTACAAATGCGTATTTGCTGGAGTGCCTGTTTCCGACCTTATTGCTCGCATGGGCTACATGACCGATAGCTACCGTAAGTTGTTCTCCGATGACTATCACATTGGTAAAACGGTGTATGAGGATATACAGGAGTACAAGCGCCGCTCCCCCGCGTGGAATGCTCACAAGCTGCAAACTCCTTTGCTTATCCATACCAATACCAACGACGATGATGTGGATGTGCTTGAAGTGGAGCATCTTATTAAATCGCTTAAGGCCGAGGGGAAAAAGTTTGAGTATGAGATTTTTCAGGATGTACCTGGCGGTCACTCCTTCGACAGGATGGATACCATGCATGCCAAGAAAACCCGTTTAAAGATATATGCATTTCTGGCAAATTACCTAAACCCTCCAAAAGTGCTTAAAACTGTTGAGGATATACACAGGGCTGCCTACAGGTAGTGCTTGTTGTACCTTAAAGTGTAAAACCTCGCTAGTAATGGCGATTTTTTTTATTATATTCGTTTTTTGCTAGCGTTACGTATTGTGTTTTTCCATAATTTTATATCGATTAATAGGTTAGATAAAAAATTGAATAGCTATGCAATTATCTTTTAGTTTTATACATCAGTTTCTAGTGCAGGGAACTTATTCTATTGCTGCGCAAGTTAATCCTACCATTAGCTTGGTAGCCTCAGCCGAGGAGTCTTCGGGGGTGTCAATAAGTGAGCACACTGCCCATAGCAGTATGGCTCCGTTGCTGTTTATTATCATCGCGCTGCTAATTGGTACAGCAACACGTTACTGGTTAAGGAAATCGCCCATTCCCTACACCATATCGTTGCTAATTATTGGGTTGCTTCTAGGGTTGGCCTATCGCTTGGGATTTCTCTCGAGCTTTTGGGGAATTGGCGAGAATGATGGCCTGCATATCCTTGGCGAGTCAATTAATTGGGCTGGTCATATCGACCCCCATGTAATCTTCTACATCTTTTTGCCCACCCTCATATTCGAGGCGGCCTTTGCTATGCATGTGCATACCTTTAAAAAATCGTTTACCAATGCCTTTATTCTTGCCGTGCCGGGTATTATAGTAGCCATAGTGCTAACTGGTGCTTTTGTTATGCTGATTAATGTGCTTAACCTTGGCCTAGGGATGTGGACATGGCCAGTTGCCTTTATGTTTGGTACAATAATTAGCGCCACCGACCCAGTGGCCGTAGTTTCGATACTGAAAGAGGTGGGTGCCAGCAAAAAGTTGGCAACGCTTATCGAGGGCGAATCGTTACTTAACGATGGTACTGCAATCGTAATTTTCATGGTTTTTCTATCAGCCATAACTGGCTCTGCCGAGGGTAACCATGCCGTGGTTGAGTTTTTAAGGGTAGCACTGGGTGGAGTAGCCGTTGGGGTAGTTATTGGTTGGCTGGTGGTGTCGTGGTTGCGCAGGGTTTTCAACGATGCCCTATTCGAAATTACGGTGGTGGTTAGCGCGGCGTATCTGGCCTTTTTTGTGGCCGAGCATTTCTTTCACATCTCGGGCGTTTTAGCCCTTGTTGCCTTTGGCATTATGATGGCTGGTATTGGCCGTACAAGGATAAGCCCACAGGTGGCGCACTTCCTGCATGAGTTCTGGGAACTTGCAGCCTTTATTGCCAACACCCTTATCTTTTTAATAGTGGGCGTGGTTATTGCCTTGCGCATTTCGTTCACCACTCGCGATTTTGTAATTCTCATTCTTATATACATCTCAATTCTTGTAATCCGAGGCCTAGTGCTATTGCTGTTTTACCCGTTGATGAAGCGAATAGGGTATGGGCTAAACCCCAAGGATGGTGTTATTGCGTGGTGGGGTGGCCTAAGAGGTGCCATTGGGCTTGCGCTTGCGCTAATTGTGGCCAGTGAGGCATCAATTGATATGGAGATAAGGACTCAGATTCTTTCCCTTACCGCAGGTATAGTATTTCTTACCTCACTAATCAATGCAACTACAATCAAGCCACTCATAGATTGGTTAGGACTGACAAAGGTAGGCGATGCACGTTTGCAGCTATTGTCGCAAACCATAGCTATGCTGCGTAAAGGGGGTGAAAAGGAGATTACCAAGCTGAAAGAGAATAGGTTTATGGCTGGTGCCGATTGGGATATGGTGGCCAAGTACTTGCCCAAGTCCAAAGAGCGCGAATCGGGTGCAAAGAATGTCGATACCCTGTTCGAAACCCGCAAGCGAATGCTGCTTAAGGAGAAGGAGAGCTACTGGCGCCAGTTCAGCGAGGGGTTATTAAGCCCTGCTGCGGTTCAGAATATGTCGAGCGAAATTGACCACCTGCTCGATTTTAATGGCACCATCTCGCTGGCCAAACGCAAGGATTTGGAGCAGATGTGGCAAACCCCAAAAATTCTGGCCAAGCTTCAAACCCTTCCTGTCATGGGGCGCTTCTGGCGAAAAAGATTCTACAATAGGTTGGCGCTAAGTTACGACTGCGCCCGTGGATTTGTTGTGGCCAACGAGGAGAATTTGAAAAGTCTCTCGAGCCTAATCATTGGCCTTTCGGCTGGTGCCGAGGAAATATCGAATGAAGTGGAGAAGCTAACAGGGCTTGAGGATGAGATTAATGAGAACCGCATCATGGGGCTAACCTTCCTCCGTAACCTTAAGGATACATACCCCGAGGTGTATCATGCCATCGAGACCCAAATTGCCTCTCGCTCGCTGCTCAATCATCAAATGGCTACCATTCAAAAGCTCGAGAAGCAGGGTAGGTTAGAGCCTGCCGATGCAACTAACCTCGAAGGGCATATCCAAAGTATGATGAAGAAAATTAACGATACACCCCCCGAAATAAAGGCCACCGAGGCGTTGCGTTACCTGGCTGGTTTGACTTCGCTTGGTGGATTAGCTGAAGGCGACTTAGAGTATTTTGCCAATCTCTTTGCCGAGAAGGTTTTCCCAGCAGATGCAAAGATTGTGCAGGAAGATAACCCCACCGAGGGTTTCTATATTATTGTTAGGGGTACAGCTAAGGTTGAGCAGGAGGGCGAACTAATAACCGTTGCCCAGCCAGGGTCGGTGGTTGGCGCCTTCGAATGTCTTACCGGACGAGCCCTTTGGGCATCGTATATTGCCGAATCGCCAGTTACTGCATTAAAATTAAACATTGCTAATAACCATAAGAAGCTAACCAGAAAACCCAATATCCTTGAAAAAACATGGCTATTTGCTGGGCTCGATATGGCTGAGCGAATGCTTGTTAAACTAGAACCATGGTCGTCATGGCGAACCAAAAAGTTACGAGGGTTTATCAATCAAGGTCAATTGGTAAGCCTTAAGCTGAAGGAAACGATGGAGTTCGACCAGAGGGTGGTACTGCTGGTTAAAGGTGAGGTTACCGAGGATGGCCAAAAGGTGCTGTCGGCCCCAAGCCTAATAATGGGGGGTAGCATTAAGGCCAATATGGCTTCAATTCTTTTTGTGCTACCAGTAATTGATTAGTGAGACTGAACATATGTAAGCGAAAAGATTGATGTTTGCCAAAAAAAGTCTAAGCTGCGCATAACCTAGGGCAGCTTAGACTTTTGTAATTTTTATCTAGTTGCTTAACCTTCGGTTGGCAGCTCTGGAGGAGCAACTTAAAGCATCGCCTCATATCATTAGGGTTCACCGATCGTATGTAGTTAACGCAGTACACGTAAAGGTTTTTACTAGCTACAACGTTGTGGTTGGCGATAAAACTATTCCCATTGGCCGTAATTATCGGGAGAAAGTCTGCATTATTTTGGCTAAATAACTTTCCTAAATTGTATTAAAAATTATAATGTTCAATAAGTTGTAAATCTTAATAGATTATATTCGCTTTGCGTATTCAAGATATTGAAAAACACCCATAAGCCAGTTGGCTAATCCGTTGGTGACAAAAAAACCAAAAAACATGAACGTTCGTATTTTATTCCTACTAATTATCTGTACTACATTAAGTACAGCTACTTTATCCCAGAATATCACTCAGGCTACCAAACTCTATCAGCAAAAGGATTTCGATGCGGCTTTTGATATATTTAATTCCGTAAAAAGTGGAAATTCTCAGTATGCCGAAAGCCGATACTACATGGGCCAGATATCATTCCATAAGCAGGATTTTGGTAAAGCGGAGGATTACCTAAAGCAGGCAATTGCAGCAAATGGTAACGTGGCTAAGTACCATGTGGCCATGAGCAATGTAATTATGCGCTTGATTTCGAACGCCAGCATGCTAAGGCAGGCATCGCTTGCCAGCAGGCTCCGCAACCATTTGGAGGAAGCCGTTAGGCTAAATCCAAACGATATGAACTCATCACTTATTCTGATTGGGTTTTATAAACAAGCACCAGGCCTTATGGGAGGGAGTAACGACAAGGCAAATGCATTGGCGGCCGATATCATGAAGCGCAATAGGGCCGAGGGGCATATGGCCCAGGCATTAGTCTTTCAAATGGATAAGGAATATGCCAAATCGGAGGAGTACTACAAAAAATCTATATCGCTTGCCCCCGATAGCGTTCGCTACTACTACTCGCTGGCACAGTTTTACCACTCCCAGCAGCAACCGAAAAAAGCTGTTGCAGCTTACGAGCAAGCATTGGAGAAGTTTCCCGAGAACAAAAACCTAATGCTTCAGATAGGTAGAGTATTTGCTACAACCGAGCAGGATGATGTGTCAAAGGGGGTTGATTACCTCAATTCATATATCAAATCAACTAACGACAAGTCCGATATGAGCCTAGGCGATGCCTACTACTACCTTGGGCTGATAGAAAAGAATAGGAATAACAAGCATTTGGCCCTATCGCATTTTAACCAGGCCGTAAAGATAAACCCCAACCACCGCTGGGCAAAGCAAGCCATTGATGAGGTGCGGAATTGATTACCTGCTGGTGCTAATCTTTTTGTAACCCGTTAGCCTATGGTAGCGAGCACCAAGCGGCTTGTAGTAAACCAGCACGGTGTAGCTGTTCTCGGTGTCGAAGTAACTCCCCTCGAAATGGGTAGCATCCACCTCGCCAGTTTTATCGTTAACAATCAGATATCGATAGTTGTAAGCACCTTGCTTTAGCAGCAGTTTAGTTTCGTAAGCATTCCGTTCGGGGTTAAATACCATTCGGTTCGGTGGGCTAAGCTCCCATCCCGTAAGTTCGCCAAAAAGATAAACACTTTTACCCTCGTCCAGCTCCATTGGAGTTCTAAGCGTAAAGTAGGTCCATGCGTAGTCGGCCTCAATATGACTTTGTGTGCTGCGCTCTAAGTTAACCACAAACCTACCGTTCAGGTCGGGGTAAAAGGTGTAGCGAGTACTTCTGCGGCTGTGGTCTTCGTTTAGCTGAATGTGAAACTCACCACCATAGTAGCTTATCGATTGTATGCCCTGCCCGCTATAACGTATGCTCTTGCTATCGAATAGCCTATACTCGTTACCGCCTTCAAATATCAGCGCGTTTGGTTGCGAGTAGTCCAATATATCACCCCTAACAAATGCAGGTTTTACATCCTCATGGCAGCCCTGAAAAAGATGATTCTGACATACCACCGCTTTTATTTCGGCAAATGGGTCGGTAATCCTTAGGCGTGCCGTGTTGAGCTGCAGCTCAACTTGCTGTCCTGAAAAGCGAAATTCTCCAGCCGAAGGCTGACGGATGCTTGCCGTTATGTTTATGAGGGGCTCGTAAACTAAAAATCTGCGTTGCAGTAATATTACGTCAGGGTTGTACGTGTCGAATACCCTAATTAGGTAGTTCCCCGATATCCTCATCCTAACATCCCGGTTTGGAAGTTCGAGCCTAAAATGCGTGTAGCTGCTTGAAGTGCCAGTTGAGAAGCTGTAGTCTCGTATTTCATTAACCTCAAAGCCATCCATATAGTCATTAATAAAAAGATTGGATGGATTCCACTCCGAATCGCAATGTACAATGGAGTAGGAGTAGTTCCCTGGGGTGTTAGATATATCGTCAAAGGTTAAAACCACCCTGTCGTTCCCATTCATTTCAATCACTGGGTCAGCAAGTTCCCAGCCGAGCTTATGGGTTTTTACGGTTTTTATAGATGGTGAATTTGTAAATTCTAGCGTGTTTTTATCATTGCTGTGAACAAATACGCTAGCCGTTGTGTTGTTTGTGAAATAACAAACAGACAAGGCCAATAATATAATTAGCCTGTATTTGCCCAGTTGTGTAGTTCTATCGATGCTTTGATGAAGAGCCATTTATGGAATTGTTTGTTTATAGATAAGTAACGAAAATAGGAATTATTAATTATTGTTGAGGGTAAATTGGCTAAATATCCATAATATTGCCGACTTTTAAGGTGCGCATATGGTTTTGATGATAAATCTCACTATTCCGGTTTTTAACATCTGAATAGGACTATTGCCCATTTATTAATACATGTTGATGGTTATATTTGTGCTCCCTTTTTTATTTCGCAACGTTGAATAATTTTATAAATTTGTTATCCAAATCCAAATAATTTTAAATCATGCCAAAAGTATTTAAAATACGCAAAGGTTTGAACATCCCGCTAAAAGGAGAGGCCGAGAAGGTTTTTACCAGAGCTGAATTGGCAGAGTTCTACGCGGTAAAACCCACCGACTTTCCTGGGCTTACGCCCAAGCTAAGTGTTGCCGAGGGCGATAAGGTTAAAGTTGGAACGCCTCTGTTTTACGACAAGTACCGTACCAGCATCTATTTCACCTCACCCGTAAGTGGTGTGGTACACCTCATCAGGCGTGGTGAGCGGCGCAAAATCTTAGAGGTTGTGGTAAAAACCGATAACTCTCAGGATTTTGAGGAGTTTGGTAGGTCTAACCCCAAGGAGCTATCGCGTGAGCAAGTGGTTGAAAGGATGCTGAAAGCAGGTCTTTGGCCTACTCTACGGCAAAGGCCTTACTCTATTATCGCTAACCCAGAAGATAAGCCAAAGGCTATTCATATCTCTGGTTTCGATACATCGCCCTTATCGCCCGATTTAGACTTTGCGGTTAAGGACGAGGGCGAGGCTTTCCAAGCTGGAATTGATGCCCTAAACCAACTTGCCGAAGGCAATGTGAACCTAAACCTAAATGCCGATTACCCCCCTAGCAGTGTTTACACCAAGGTTAAGGGGGTTAAGTTTAACTACTTTTCAGGGCCGCATCCTGCAGGTAACGTGGGGGTTCAAATACACCATGTTGCCCCCATTAATAAGGGTGATTTGATTTGGGTGGTAAACCCCCTTGATGTAATAATTATTGGACGTCTTTTCCTTCGAGGTATATACGATGCTACCAAGGTAATTGCATTGGCAGGTTCTGAGGTGCAAAAACCTCGTTACTTCATTGTGAAAACTGGTGCATCCATTGCCAATATTATTGCCGATAATGTTACCAAGAACCCCGAGGAACTTAGGTTTATCAGCGGTAATGTGCTTACCGGAGCAAAAATTGAAGCCGATGGATTCTTAGGCTTTTACGATAATATGGTTACCGTTATCCCCGAAGGGAACTACTACGAATTCTTAGGGTGGGCGCAACCGGGCTTCAAAAAGTACAGCTTCACCTCGGCATTCTTGTCGTCGTTATTACCTGGTAGAAAGTACACATTGGATACGAACCTCCATGGTGGCGAAAGAGCCTATGTGGTTACCGGACAGTACGAGAAGGTTCTACCCATGGATATTTACCCGGTTCACCTTATCAAGGCAATTCTGGCCAAAGATATCGATAAGATGGAAAACCTTGGAATATACGAGGTTGCCGAGGAGGACTTTGCTCTATGTGAGTACGTATGCACATCGAAAACTAATGTGCAAGAGATAATTCGCGAAGGGTTAGATTTGATGATCAAAGAGCTGGGGTAACCTTCGTAAGTACAACAGTATAAATTAATATTTTGCACACATAAATACCGTATAATGAAAGCACTACGAAGTTTAATTGATAAGATTAAGCCAAATTTCGAGAAGGGAGGGAAGCTGGAGGCATTTCACTCCACTTTCGATGCGTTCGAAACCCTACTCTTTGTGCCTAACCATGTTACCGTTAAGGGAAGCCACATCCGCGATCATATCGATATGAAGCGTACCATGATAATAGTGGTTATGGCCCTCATGCCAGCCTTACTTTTTGGAATATGGAACGTAGGCTACCAGAATGCGTTGGCCACCGGAAGCGAGATAGCATTTTGGCCAATGGTAATGTATGGCCTCATTAAAGTATTACCCATAATTGTTGTTTCCTACGTGGTGGGGCTTGCCATTGAGTTTATATTCGCCCAAGTTCGTAAGCATGAGGTAAACGAGGGTTTCCTTGTTACGGGTATGCTAATTCCGCTTATTGTACCTGTTGATATACCCCTGTGGATGGTTGCTTTAGCCACTGCCTTCTCAGTAATTATTGGCAAGGAAGTGTTTGGCGGAACAGGTATGAATATCTTTAACCCAGCCCTGTTGGCTCGTGCCTTCCTGTTTTTTGCCTACCCATCGCATATGAGTGGCGATTACGTTTGGGTATCGGGACTAACCAAAGGCGAAGGTATAATCGATGGGTTTTCAGGAGCAACCCCTCTGGCTAACGCAGCGGCCTATCAGTTCGATAAGATTCCGTCGGCTATGGATATGTTCCTAGGCATTATACCCGGTTCCATTGGCGAAACCTCAGCCCTTGCAATTCTTTTGGGTGCGCTGGTACTAATTATTTCGGGTATAGGAAGCTGGAAAATTATGCTGTCGACCGTAGTAGGTGGGCTGGCCATGGGATTTATATTTAACGCATTTGCGGTTAACCCATTCATGGAGATTCCTGCTTGGCATCACCTTATCATGGGCGGTTTCGCCTTTGGAGCAGTGTTCATGGCTACCGACCCAGTTTCAGCATCGCAAACCGAAAAGGGAAAGTGGATATATGGTTTTTTAATCGGCCTGTTCGCTGTGCTGGTTAGGGTGGTAAATCCTGCTTATCCCGAAGGAATGATGCTGTCGATACTCCTAATGAATGCATTTGCCCCATTGATAGATCACTATGTGATTGAGGCTAACATTAAGAAACGTAAGAAACGTGCAGCTGCCGCTGCCAAAATAAGCTAAAATGCCATAATCATGAAGAAACAGAGCAATCTATACATATTCATGTACTCCTCGGTAATGGTTATCATTGTGGCAGCACTCCTCTCGCTTGCATCCACAGCATTACGACCATTCCAAGAGAAAAACGTTGAAACCGAGAAACGGTTAGATATTCTACGATCGGTTGGGAGAGCCAGCGATGTAGCCTCTGCCTCCAACAAGCACGATTACGTGGGCAATGAGTTTAACCAAGTGGTTGTTGAGCAGCTTGTGGTTAACAGAAAAGGTAATAGGGTAGAGGGTGTCGATCCCTTTACTGTGGATCTTAAGGTTGAGTTTGCCAAGCCAGAGGCTGAGCAGAACTTACCAGTTTATGTTGCCAAGCTCAACGATGGTTCCACCAAGTACATCCTGCCGTTGTTAGGCCGCGGGCTATGGGGGCCAATTTGGGGCTACATATCACTCAACGACGATTTTAACACGGTGTACGGAGCATCTTTTGCCCATAAATCCGAAACTCCAGGCCTTGGCGCCGAAATTGCAAATGCTGATTTTCAGCAGCAGTTTAAAGGGAAGCAAATTTTTCGCGATTCCAAATTCGTCTCCATCTCGGTGGTGAAGGGTGGGGCTAGCTCATCGGATCCTCACAGTGTCGATGCCGTTTCGGGTGGTACTATAACAAGCCAAGGGCTTGAGGATATGATCAAGGACTGCCTCATGGGCTACCAAGAATTTTTCAAAAAATCTAAAAACTAGATAGTAATGAGCGTAAAGATTGAAAGCGAACCATTATTCTCGGCTAAGAACCTTAAGCTGATTACGGATCCAATAAATAAGAACAACCCCATTACCGTTCTTGTGCTGGGTATTTGCTCAGCGTTGGCGGTAACGGTTAAGTTGGAACCCTCGGTGGTGATGGCCATATCGGTAATTGCCGTTATAACTTTGGCCAATGTAATAACCTCGTTGCTGCGCAATACAATCCCATCGCGAATTAGGATTATTGTTCAGCTGGTTATCATTGCCTCGCTGGTTATCCTTGTGAATGAGATACTAAAGGCGTTTGCCTACGATGTGAGCAAGCAACTTTCAGTATTTGTTGGGCTAATCATTACCAACTGTATTATCATGGGACGGCTCGAGGCGTTTGCCCTTGGCAACAAGCCTTGGCCTGCAGCACTCGACGGGCTGGGTAACGGTATAGGCTATGGTGTAATCCTTGTGATTGTAGGTTTCTTCCGCGAACTACTTGGTTCGGGTACCCTTTGGGACTACAGGGTAATCCCCGAATCGTTCTACATCAGCAACGGAGGGTTTTACGAGAACAACGGCTTGTTCATCCTGCCTCCAATGGCGCTAATTATTGTGGGTATAATCATTTGGATTCAGCGCAGCCGCACCCGCGAACTAATTGAAAACGAATAATTCGAAATACTCTGGATATGGAAAACTTACTAAGTATATTCGTTAAGTCAATTTTTGTTGACAATATGATATTCGCATACTTTCTGGGTATGTGCTCGTACCTGGCAGTATCGAAAACCGTTAAAACATCAACAGGTCTGGGTTTAGCTGTAATATTTGTGCTGGGTATCACCGTGCCGGTGAACTACATCATAAATAATTACCTGCTTGGCCCAGGCGCGCTTGCATGGCTTAGCCCCTCGCTTGTCGATATGGATCTAAGCTTCCTCTCGTTCATCATGTTTATTGCCGTAATCGCATCGATGGTGCAGCTGGTTGAGATGATCATTGAGAAGTTTTCGCCTGCGCTTTACAGCTCGTTGGGTATTTTCCTTCCTCTAATAGCTGTTAACTGTGCAATTCTTGGTGGTTCTCTCTTTATGCAGGAGCGCGAGTATGTAAATATTACCGAGGCAACAGTGTTCGGGTTAGGCTCTGGTGTAGGATGGTTCCTTGCCATTGTGGGTATTGCTGCTATTCGCGAGAAGCTTAAGTACTCCAACGTACCGGCACCACTTAGAGGGCTAGGTATCACCTTTATTATTACTGGCCTTATGGGTATTGCATTCATGACCTTTATGGGGATTAAGTTATAAACTGAAATCTATTCATTATGATACTTTTAACATCAAACTTTGTCATAATTATATCGGCAATTGCAGTGTTCCTCCTGGTGGTTAGCCTGCTGGTGGCAGTACTGCTGTTTGCCAAGAAGAAGCTTACCCCACAGGGTGAGGTTACCCTAACCATCAACGACGATAAAGAGTTGACGGTTGAACCCGGAAGCACGGTGCTTTCAACCCTTAGCAACAATGGTATTTTTCTGCCCTCAGCATGTGGTGGGGGAGGAACCTGCGCCATGTGTAAATGCCAGGTTACCGAGGGCGGTGGAACAATCCTACCCACCGAGGTTGGTTTCTTTACTCGCCGACAGCAGATGGACAACTGGCGCTTGGGTTGCCAGGTGAAGATTCGTGAGGACATTAAGATTAATGTTCCCGAAGAGGTTATGGGCATTAAGAAGTGGGAGTGCGAGGTGGTTTCGAACAGAAACGTGGCAACATTTATCAAGGAGTTTGTGGTGAAGCTGCCCGAAGGCGAGAAGCTCGACTTCCGCTCCGGTGGGTATATCCAAATTGATGTACCAAAGCTTGAAGTCGATTTTGCCAAGGATATTGATGTGGAGCCTGAGTTCCGCGACGAGTGGGATAAGTTCAATATGTGGGATCTAAAGATGAAGAATACCGAGGAGACCTACAGGGCTTACTCCATGGCCAACCACCCTGCCGAGGACAATATCATCATGCTAAACATTAGGATTGCTACCCCACCATGGGATAGAGCCAAGAATGGTTTCATGAACGTGAACCCAGGAGTTTGTTCAAGCTTTATATTCTCTCGCAAGCCAGGCGATAAGGTAACCATTAGTGGCCCTTACGGCGAGTTCCATATAAAGGAAACCGAGAATGAGATGATGTTTATTGGTGGTGGTGCCGGTATGGCTCCAATGCGTTCGCACATCTTCCATTTGTTCAACACTGTGAAAAGCGGACGCAAGGCTACTTTCTGGTATGGAGCACGGTCGCGCCGCGAGATCTTTTATGAGGAGCACTTCCGCAAAATTGAGAAGGAGTTCCCTAACTTCACGTTCAACATCGCTCTGTCTGAACCCAAACCCGAGGACAATTGGGATGGGCACACCGGATTTATCCATCAGGTAATTCTCGATAACTACCTCTCGAAGCACGATGCCCCCGAGGATGTAGAGTACTACTTGTGTGGCCCCCCTATGATGAACGATGCCGTATTTAAAATGCTTTACGACTTGGGTGTTCCCGATGAGATGATTGCATTTGACGATTTTGGAGGCTAATCTTCCTACATAATATCTTGAAAAGCGTAGACCCTCTACGCTTTTTTTATTGACTTTACTGCACATGTTTCTATTGCATTTTGTAAATTGTGAGCCTTAACATTTTAAAACCAATGCTATGCGGATTCTTAGTAGTGCTTTTTACCTAAGCATCATATTTTTGATGCTTGTTGCTTGTGAGGCAACCGACAGTACATCAGTTAAATCGCCAGACAATAATATTGAGGTTAAATTTTTAATTGCTGATGAAGGGCAGGCTGCCTACAAAATTTCTTATAAAGGGCAGCTGGTGATCGATACTTCTTATTTGGGTTTCGAGTTTACCAATATGCCATCGCTAGGTAGCAACCTTGAGTTGGTTCGGTCCTCCAAAAAATCATTTTCCGAAACCTGGGAGATGCCCTGGGGCGAGCAGCGATTGGTAGATAATACCTTTAATGAGCTAGTAGTTACGCTCAAGGAATTGGCCGAACTAAAAAGAACATTTAGCTTAACCTTTAGGGTCTTTGATGATGGTGTTGGGTTTCGATACTCATTCCCAGAGCAGGCTGGTATGAACGAGGTGCTAATTGCCGAGGAGAATACAGAGTTCAAACTAACCGGCAACCATACTTGCTGGTGGATTCCGGGCGACTGGGATATATACGAGCACCTTTTCACCAAATCTCCTTTTAGTGATATCGATGCGTTGAGCAAGCGTAATCATCCCAATTTGGCGCAAACTCATATACCCGTTAATGCTGTGAATACTCCGGTAACCATGAAAACCGATGACGGCCTATACCTAAGCTTTCATGAAGCAGCATTGGTCGATTACTCTGGGATAACTCTTAAGGTAGATGCTGAGAATAACTCAATGCGCAGCAACATAGTTGGAAGCGATAATCATAAGCATAAGGTAAAGGTTCAAACACCATTCAGCACCCCTTGGCGTACCATACAAATTGCCCAAAGGGCTGGTGACCTGATTGAGACGAACATAATTGTAAACCTAAATGAACCCAATAAGCTGGGCGATGTGTCGTGGATTGAGCCAACCAAGTATGTAGGCATTTGGTGGGAGATGCACCTTGGTAAATCGACATGGGATTACGCCGCAACGCAGGATATGAGCACCTACATTGGGGCAAAGCCCCATGGCCGACACGGCGCAACAACCGAGAACACCAAAAGGTATATCGACTTTGCAGCAGCAAATGGTATTGGGGCAGTGCTGGTTGAGGGCTGGAATACAGGTTGGGAAAGCTGGATAGGCACTGATGATCGTGAGGGAATTTTTGATTTTGTAACGCCATATCCCGATTACGATATTGAGGAGGTGGTTCGATATGCCAAATCAAAAGATGTTAAGATTATTATGCACCATGAAACCTCGTCGGCAGTAACTACCTACGATCAACAGCTCGATACTGCATACGCATTTATGCATCATCATGGTATGGATATGGTTAAAACTGGCTATGTTGGCACCATAATTCCCAAGGGCGAGTATCACCACGGCCAGTGGATGGTAAATCACTATATGCGTGTGTTGCAAACGGCTGCAAAGTACAAGGTGGCAGTAAATAGCCATGAGCCAATTATGGCAACTGGTTTACGCCGCACATACCCCAACGATGTTACTCGTGAAGGTTTGAGGGGACAGGAGTTTAATGCCTGGGCTACCGATGGAGGAAATCCACCAAACCATTTGCCTACGGTTGCCTTTACCCGAATGCTTGCTGGCCCAATCGATTTTACGCCAGGCATTTTTAATATAAAAATGGAGCCTTACCGAAACGATAATCAGGTGAACACCACGCTAGCACAGCAATTGGCTCTGTATGTTGTTATCTACAGCCCTTTGCAAATGGCTGCCGACTTACCCCAATATTACGAAGGACATCCCGCTTTCCAGTTTATTCGTGATGTTGGCGTCGATTGGGAACAATCCATAGTGCTAAATGGTGAGGTTGGCCAATTTGTTACCATTGCAAGGCAAGAGCGCGATACCGAGCGGTGGTTTGTGGGTAGCATAACCAATGAGGAATCGCGTAATATCATCATTAAAACGGATTTTCTCACTCCAAACGTTAAGTACAATGCCACCATTTATGCCGATGGTGAAAATGCCCATTGGGATTTGAACCCTACCAGCTTTAAAATTGAGCAAGTTGTAATCGATAGCAACAGTGAGATAAAACTAAGTCTTGCCTGTGGTGGGGGTGCGGCAATTAGCATAGAACCAGTGGAATAAATTATTATAATTTGAACAGCCCATTAAACTTTTTTTCGCAGCAACACTCATAAGGTAGGGAGTTTTTCCCTACCTTTCTTTTTTCCTAACCTAAACACCCTAACCTATGACTATTACCAATTGTAAGTCGTTTAAAGGGTTGCTGTTAACCCTAACCATTACCCTATTTTTTTCATCATCGTTGTTTTCGCAGGCACTAATCAAGCCAGTTGAGCATTTTGGTTTTGAACCGGGAGCCGACAGGATGCTCTTTGGATACGAGCAGATGATGGAGTACTTCAAACTACTCGAGAACCAAACCGGGAGGGTGAAAACCTTCGAGATTGGCAAAACCCCAATGGGCCGTCCATTGTACATGGTTTGCATATCGTCCGAGGAGAATATCAGAAATATTGAGGAGTTGAAGGAGATCAACCGAAGGTTAGCATTGGATTACAGTATAGCTAAGCATGAGGTAAGTGAGTTAAAGGCAAAAGGGCGTGTATTTGTGCTTGGAACCCTAAGCATGCACTCTACAGAGGTTGCACCGGCACAAGCTGCTCCCACCATTGCTTACCTGCTGGCCAAGGCCAAGGGGGCAGATACACTCAGCTGGCTCGATAATACAGTTTACATGATGGTGCCAAGCCATAATCCCGACGGGATGAATATGGTGGTTGATAACTATATTGCGAATAAGGACACAAAGTATGAGGGCACTAGTCTTCCGGGAGTTTACCACAAGTATGTAGGGCACAATATCAACAGAGATTTTGTGCTGCTAAGTCAACCCGAGAACAAGGCCATTTCTGCACTTACCAGCACGGAGTGGTTCCCCCAGGTTATGGTTGAGAAACACCAGATGGGAACCACTGGAGTTCGGTTCTTTGTGCCGCCAAACCACGACCCTATTGCCCAGAATATTGACGAAACGTTGTGGAGCTGGATTGGTATTTTTGGCGCCAATATGCTGAACGATATGACAGCCCTTGGCCAAACCGGCATTGCACAGCGTCATCAGTTCGATAACTATTGGCCCGGTTCCACCGAAACCTGCCTCTGGAAAAACGTAATTAGTTTCCTTACCGAATCGGCCTCGGTGAAAACGGCTTCGCCAGTTTACATCGAGATGAATGAGCTCAAGGTGAGGGGTAAAGGCTTGTCGGAATATAAGAAAGGGGCTAACCTAATTGCTCCATGGCCCGGTGGTTGGTGGCGTTTGTCCGATTTGGTGGCCTATGAGCTTAGCTCAACCTTCTCGATGCTAAAAACTGCCGCAATGAATAGGGAGTCCCTACTACAGTACCGAAATGATATCTGTAAGAAGGAGTACGCCAAGGGGCTTAATCAACCACCCTATTACTACATTTTGCCCTCGGTACAGAATAACCAGAGTGAGCTACATAGGTTGGCAGAGCTAATGCAAGAGCATGGCGTAGAGGTAAATCAACTAGCTACCGATATAACAATCAATAGTAAAATATATAGTAAGGACGATATGGTGATCTCGCTTGCCCAGCCCTTTAGGGCATTCATCAAGGAGGTGATGGAAAAGCAGGAGTACCCCGAGAGACGTTACACCCCTCGAGGAGAGATTATTAAGCCGTACGATATCACCACGTGGTCGCTTCCGCTTACCATGGGGCTGCAGTCGTTCGAGATTAACACCAAGTCGGCTTTGTTGGAGACAAATCTCAAGAGCTATCATAGTCCGGATTATACCGTTGCCGATACGCAAAATGCTGATTATACTGTGTTTTCGGCAGGAAGTAACGAGAGCTACCTAGCCGCATTTACCATGCTTGCCAAGGGTGGTGAGGTGTATCGATTAATAGATGATTTTCACTCGGGCGATGCTCTGCTTGATGCAGGTTGCTTTGTGATGAGATCGAAGGATATGGATAAGTTGGCAGGAGTAAGGCTAACCATATCGCCTGTCCAGGCAGTTGCCCTTGGAACCAATCAGCTTAAACCTGTGAAATTACCCAAAATAGCACTGGTTGAAACTTGGTTCCACGATATGGATGCCGGCTGGACCCGCTTTATCTTCGATAGCTATAGCATTCCATACACCGTGATTCGACCTGATAACCTAGCCGATGCTAAAAGCTTGAGAAACGTTGACCTTATAATATTTCCCAACTCTAACGCCGACCTATTAATGTCGGGCAAACGGAAGCGGGGTGGTGATTATATGCCTATGAATATGCCTCCCGAGTACACCAAGGGGATGGGTAAGCAGGGTAAGCAGAACCTGCTAAAATTTATCGATAATGGTGGTATTGTGCTTTCCTGGGGGCAATCCGCTGAGCTGTTCCTTGGAATGCAGGAGGTTGAGCAGGGAAAGGATAGCAAGGAGGAGTTTACCCTTCCGGTTACCGATGTTTCAGTATCTCTTGCCAAAGATGGTTTCGAGGCCATAGGTTGCCATGTAAAGGTAAATTCCATAAAGCATCCCTTAACCCTTGGTATGCCCAGCTCGTTCCCCATATTCTTCACCGGAAGTCCTGTTTTTGAAACGTCAGTTCCTTACTTCGATACCGACAGAAGGGTAGTGCTGTCGTTTCCCGAGGGCGATCCCAAGCTTAGCGGCTATATTAAGCACGGCGAGCTGCTCGAGCACAAGGCAGCGCTGGTTTGGGTGAAAAAGAATAAGGGTCAGCTAGTTCTCTTCGGATTTAATCCACAGTTCCGAGGGCAAACATCGGGTACATTTAAACTGCTTTTCAATAGTCTGTTGCTTTAATCTGCTGTCTCGAACATATTAAATTGGCAGAATGTTATCCTTTGCAGTGTGGTTTTTTTTGATTTACTTCAAGGAAACTTTTGCATATAGTTTAAGATGTTCAGCAGAAAGCCATATACAAGCATAAGGGTCTCAATATCAGCTGCAATAATTACGGCGGCATTCTTTGTGTTTCTTTTCTTCTACCTCGGTATAAATCTTCGGGAGTATATATACGAGGACTCAAAGGAGATAGCAAAGGAGATGTCGAGAAGCGCAGCGGTGCAAACCGAAAGGTACTTTAACTCTGCGTTGTGGGTTGCCAAATCTATGGCCAGTAAAGCAATGCTAATTAGGAAACTCGGAGGGGAGAGGCAAGAGGTTAGAGACATCTTAATAGCCGAACTTCGCGAGAATCAAAATTTTTTAGGGGCATGGACTCTTTGGGAATCCAATGCTTTTGATGGGAAGGATCAACTTTACGCCGGAAAGCATCTGCACAACCGTATGGGTACGTTGGGTAATGGTTATTTCTATTACAACGATAGCATCCATATGGAGATTATGGGCAAAAGCGATTACACGGGATTGTACTACGTGTTGGCAAAAGAGAAACGGTCTGAATCTATTCTCGAACCCTATAGGTGGACCTATGGTAACGTTAAGAAGAGTTTTTATGGAACATCCATAAGTATACCACTAATAGATGAAGGTGAGTTTTTAGGGGCGATTGGAATAGATATTGACATCGATGAACTGCAAATAGAACTTAGTAAAACCAGACCATACAAATCGGGTTACCTTACGCTTATTACTAGCAAAGGTAAAATTGTTAACCACCCCGACAGTTCTTTCGTTACTCAAAACTTCTTCAGCGTAATTTCAAAGGCCGATTCATTAAGCTACGCAACCTTTTTGCAGGGCAAAGAGCTTACCCTCGAAACCGTATCGGAATTTACCGGAGAAAAGGTTTTCCGGTTTTTCTATCCTATAAACATCGGAGGGAGTAAGCCTTGGAGTATAATGGTGGAATTGCCCATAAGTGATACCACAGCCCGATCGAACCAACTAATAGTGGTTGCCCTAATAATACTCCTAGTTGGGCTGGGGCTAATCATATTCTTAATATTCAACATACTCGATCGTCGTCGTTACGAAAGAACCATTCTGGGGGCAATGGACGAACTTGAGAAAAAGGGAAAGATTGCTGCCGAAAATGCCCGTAATTACCGCGAAATATTCAACTCCACCAGCGAGGCCATTATTGTTTACGACCCCGATGGTAAGGTGATACTCGATGTGAACGATATCGTTCTAAGCATGTTTGGTTATAGTACCAAGGATGAGATTATTGGCAAAAGACTTCGTATGCTAAGCTACGAGCAGCCACCCTATAAAGTTGATGATGCGGAGGTGTTTGTATCGAAAGCACTTCAAGAAGATGCCCAAGTATTTGAATGGATGGCCAAGCGAAGCAATGGCGAAAGCTTTTGGGCCGAGGTGTCGTTGCGCAGTGCAATAATAAATGGGCATAGACGAATACTTACTGTTGTAAGAGATATATCAGAGAAAAAGAAGTCGGCTACGGAGCTTGAGCAGTACAGAAATCATTTGGAGCTGTTGGTGAAAGAGCGGACCGAGGAGTTGGAGGCTGCTAACGAGGAACTGACGGCCATTAATGATGAGCTTTACGATCAGAAATCCAAGCTGCAGGAGGCTATGGTCGATCTTAAAAACGCGCAGCATCAACTTATTCAGTCAGAAAAATTGGCCTCACTAGGGGTATTGGCCTCGGGCATTGCCCATGAAATAAATAATCCGCTAAACTTTATCCAAGGCGGAATTCTAGGAATTGAGAACTATTTCGATAGGCACTTCCCGGATCATAAGGTAAATATCGAGCCGCTGGTTAGCGCCATTAGGGAGGGAATTCATCGTTCGGTGGTTATTGTAAGCAGCCTAAACCATTACACACGCAAGGACGACCAAACCAAGGTTATATGCGATATCCATACCATAATCAGCAATAGCCTAATTATGATTCAGGGCTAGATTGGCAATGGTATAACATTGCATTGTAGTTACCATAATGGGCCATTACACGTTTTATGTAACGAAGGTCAACTTCATCAAGCGTTTCTTAACATTCTGCTCAACTCAGTACAAGCAATTGAGGGTAGCGGGATAATTGATCTTACAACATCAGCCACACCCAAAAAAGTGCGAATTGTTATTAGAGATAATGGGAAAGGGATAAGCCCCGAGAACCTAAACAAAATAACTGATCCTTTCTTTACAACAAAAGAACCAGGGCAGGGTACTGGCCTGGGGTTATCAATAGTACAGACAATAATTCACGAACATAAAGGAAAGGTCGATTTTGAATCGGTTGAAGGTGAGGGAACCTCAGTAACCATAACCCTACCCCTAAAAAATTAATGTGATGAGTAAACGGTTAAAACTTCTGTTTGTTGATGATGAGCCAATTAACCTGATGCTTTTTCAAACATGCTTTGGGGAGAACTACCATGTAATTACTGCCGAATCGGGAGCTGAGGCTTTGAAGATACTTGCCGAAAATAGCGATATATCAGTTGTTTTTACCGATATGAAGATGCCTTGGATGAGCGGCGTTGAGTTTGCCCGTAAGGCAAAGCCTTTGTATCCTCGTATAGCGTTCTATATTCTTACGGGGTATGGGTTGTCCGAACTTATTCAGCAAGCAATAGACGATGGAGTGTTGAATGGGTGCTTATTCAAGCCTTTTGATATCGATGAGGTGGAGCAGGCTATTGTTGATGTTGTTAATGCCAACATTCGCAGCTAGCAGTACACTGCATTACCATAGAAACTACTAAACAAGAGACCCCATTGAAGTGCTCAATGGGGTCTCTCTAACTCAACTCTAAACCATTGTTCTAGTACCTTCCGCGTCCACCACCACCCATGGTGCCTTTTCCGCGGCTCATTCTATTCGCCTTGCGTGCGTTAAACGCAACCCTTTGTTCGTCGGTTAGTAGTGATGCTACCTCGGCTCTATGGGCTGCACCTTTTTTCTGGATACTGGTGCGAAGCGCTCCCATCTCGTCGATAGTTTTGTTTATAGCATTCAAGTCTTGCTTATCGGCCGATTGAAGCGTACGAAGACGAGCGCGTTTCTCGTTTAACTCGTTGCGCAAGGGCGTTACCTCCTTCAGGTGCTGTGTGCGAAGATTGGTAATTTTGGCATCCTGCTCTTCGGTTAAATTCAATATGCACTGACCTGTACCTCTGTAGGGGCGATTGCCATAATTCATCATACCTTGCCCTTGAGCATTGTACATCATGCCTTGGCCATCGGCATTGCCACCTATTCTTTGTCCTTGTCCACGCTGAGCAATCGCATCGGTGTTGGTGAACATTAATCCAGCCATAAAGGCTACTGCTGCAATAAGACTAATCCTTTTCATAACTATTGTGTGTTTTAGTTTTACAAATTATTTGGTAATTATTAAGTTACATTAGCGCTAATGTTGAACCTATTCGTTGGTAGTTGTGCTTCGTCTGCGTTCCATTGGCTGCCTCCGTTCTCTGTGCAGCATTCGTTGGTTTTGTGGCATTGCTCTCCTAAATATCTTTTGTAAATTCTGATATTGTTCTGGCGAGCACACCTCGCGAAGCGTTACAAAGTGCTCAATGGTTGCCAGCTGTTGCTGCTCATGCAGTTGACCAATTTCTGCTGCCAAGCTATCGAGTTTTACCCTGTTGGGGTTTTCGGCATCTAGCTCCTGCATAATCATTCTGTGGTGTGCCTGTATTGCTCTTCTAATTTCTAGGTTCTCTTCAAAATAACTTCTTCTTAGCTCTTCAAATACCGTTTCCTGTTCGGGCGTTAATCCTAGTTCTGTTGATATGCTCCTACCCAGGTTTGGCCTTTGCCTACTGAATCCCTCTCTTGCGCTAGAGTCTTGTGGCTTTGGTTGTTTGAGTGCTATGGTGCCAATGGTTGCAATGTTTAGTGCCACAAGCAGTATTACCGCTCCAACTAGCATCCTATTTTTTGTGAAAATATTCATGGCTCTCGCTTTAGTTGTTATCGTCTAAAATTTCGTAGGGCGAAAATACATCGCTAGGAAAATACTCGTCGGCAAGCTGTGTCCACTGATCTTGATTGTTGCCATTTGTGTCGGCCACTGAAGCATTGAATAGCGTGCCAATTGCAATGCCAAAGGCTATGCCTGCAGCTGCTAGGGTGGCTATTGCAGATCTTCGCATTGGGATCACGGGCACTTTTACCGATTGGTTGCTGGTCTGTAGCCTGCTCCATACTTTAGTAGCCAGGTAAGGGTTAGGTTGATACTGCTCCTTTTCACCCTTTATGTCAATGTATATCTGCTTAAGGTTTTCAAGAGCAACTTGGCACTGCTCGCAGCTGGCTAGATGTTGCTCAACTCTGCTTTGCTGCTCTGTGTTGAGTTCTCCATCTAGGTAGCTTAGTAAGTTTATATTTGCCTCTTTGCACTTCATCTCGTTTTGCTCTTTAATGGTTTAGACACTGTTTATGGTTATAACTTGCGGTTAGGGGTGTATTATTTTTGCATTGCGCTTAAAATATGCTTCTGCAGATTTGCTTTGGCTCTAAAGAGCAACGACTCTACCGACGATAGGCTAACCTCCATAACATCTGCAATCTCTTTGTACGATAGGTCTTGGTACTTACTTAGAATAAATGCGATTCGCTGATTCTCGGGCAGCTTGTTTATCGACTCCTTAAGCATCATCTTGTTCTCACTGCGATCGATATTGCTGTCGGGTCTTGTTCTGCTCTCATCTTCAATTTGAATGGGCTCTTCGTCGCTACTGCCCGATGTGAAAAAACTTTCGATGCTGCGGAATAGCCTCTCGCGTTTCTGTTTGCGTACAAAGTTCAGCGATTTGTTTACAGCAATTCTATAAACCCATGTCGATAGTTTCGCCTCTCTTCTGAAACCACTCAGCGACTCATAAACCTCAATAAACACCTCTTGGGCTATATCTTCGGCATCGGCGTACGAGTTTACAAACCCTTTGCACGTTTTTACTACAAGCTCTTGATATCTATCCACAAGCATCGCAAAAGCCTTTTGGCTATTGTGCTGTAGAATTTCCTCTATAAGCTCTTTGTCGGTCATTAAATCGATTTGATAAGAAAATTTACTACCTTTCTTATGCATTTGACACACGCAATTTACAAAACTTGCGCCAGCATTCGCATTCATTTTTTTTGAAGCTTTAGGATATAATCATGCTTTACTTTATACATTTGTAGCTCAAAATTGTAAGCGTTATGGGTATTCGTACAAAGATTATGCTTGGGTTTATCATCCTGGGGTCGATGCTTTTCATCTCGGGGGCCATCTCCATTTTCGAACTTACCAAGCTAGGCCGTTCCGTTAAGGGGCTTATATACGATAACTATCGGAGTATTGATTACTCTCGGAATATGCTCGATGCCCTGGAGAAGCAGGAGAGCGCATTACTGCTTTATGCCAACGGCGATTCGGCTTTGGCTACCGAGAAGTTTTACAAAGCCCATAGCATAATTGTAACCAATTTGGATAGTGCCTACATGAACCTGAACCTAAAGGAAGAGGAAGCGTATGTCGATTCAGTTAGGGTTCACTACGCAGCTTTTATGTCGTTGGCCGAAAAATCATTCAATAACCCCCGCTTTAACCTTAACGACTACCTTTCCAACGTAAGTAGCTATACTATGGCTACCAGTGAGCATGTGAAAAATCTTATTACCATAAATCAGCAGGGACTGTTTAAATCGGCGGCATTTCTCGAGACCAGTGCTCAAAGGGCATCAATGCCGGGATTAATTGTAATTATTACCAGTATTATTTTCACCTTGGTATTTACATTTTTGGTGCATCACTACTTTGTTGAACCTATAATAAAACTTACCAAGGGTATTAACGATTACGTTAAGTTTAGGAAACCATTTGATGTTGTTCTCGAAACCAAGGATGAGTTTCATAGCCTGAAGGAGTCTATTTTAAGCCTAATCTCATTGCAAAAGGCTGGAACAAAAAAGTTGGAGTAGTACTGTATGCGTCCACAAATTATTATCCGATACATTGGTTTGGTTCTACTGCTTAGCGCAGGTTTAATGTTTGTGTCGTTTATTATTTCGGCATTTAATGGAGATTCTGGGCAAATACCCCTTTTGCTTAGCTGTATACTTACATCTTTAATAGGGGTATTCCCTATGATATTTGTTCCGCCATCGAACCAAATTACCCATAAGGAGGGGTATGTTATTGTTGTGCTTAGCTGGGTTCTGGTTTGTTTTTTTGGTATGCTACCCTATGCGCTATGGGGAGGCGAATTCTCGTTTGTTAATGCTTGGTTCGAGAGTGTGGCTGGCTTTACCACTACGGGTTCTACCATTTTAAATGATATTGAAGTACTACCCAAAGGGCTTCTTTTCTGGCGATCGGCAACCCACTGGTTGGGCGGTATTGGTATAATTCTGTTTATGCTAATTATTGTACCTGCCCTAGGTAAGGCGCGCATGTCGCTATCGCGCCTTGAGATGTCGCCATTGGCCAAGTCGAACTTCCATTATAAAACCAATAAAACATTACGAGTTGTAATATTTGTATACCTTGGTTTAACCCTAGCCGAGACTATCCTTTTGTATGTTTTTGGAATGGATTTGTTCGACGCGATAACCCACGCCTTTGGAACCGTAGCAACTGGAGGCTTTTCACCTAAGAATGCAAGTATTGGCTATTACAACAGCGTAGCCATTGAGGTTATCATTATAGTATTTATGTTTCTTGCCGGTATGCACTTTGGCCTGCTGTACGCTCTGTTCACATTTAAAGGAAACAAGTGGTACAAATCATCGGTTTTACGGTTTTATGCTTTATCCATCATAATTGGGATTGTTTTCGTTTCGCTCAACACTTGGGGAAGTACCTACGAAACTTTTCCCGAGGCGCTTCGGTTTGCAGCGTTTCAGGTAGTATCAATTAGCACCACAACGGGTTATGGTACGTACGATACAACGCTATGGCCCCCCTTCTCCATCATGATTCTAATTTACTTCACCTTTCAGTGTGCTTGTGCTGGCTCCACAGCAGGTGGTATTAAGGTCGATAGGGTAGTGATATTTTTGCAAACTCTCAAGCGACAAGTGCTCAAGCTGCAGCATCCACAGGCCGTTATACCCGTCAGGGTCGATGGGCAACCTGTTGATGACGAAACCGTAGACTCGGTTCTGCTGTTCGTTGTGTTATACATTTTGATCCTTTTTCTCAACGGCTTAGCTCTTACTGCTATGGGGGTTGATATTACCACCGCCTTTTCTGCATCGGCTGCTACCATCAGTACGGTGGGGCCTGGTTTTGGCGAGGTTGGCTCGGCTTCAAACTATTCCTTAATTCCCGACTTGGGCAAGGTACTCCTAACCATAAATATGCTACTAGGGCGCTTGGAGATTTTTGGGCTAATGCTGATTTTCTTCATGAAATCATGGCGATAGAAAAACGTTCTCCTACAAGTTTTTATGGTAATTTGCTAAGGGTCGAAAGTCTGAAAGTATGCCCTGAGTGGTACGCCGAGCTTGCCGAAGTGCTTGCCGAAGGGTCAAAAGTCAAAAGTCTAAAAGTCGTATGTCGAAAGACTAAATTTACCGAAAACCGATTACCAACTACCGATCACCAACTACCGATCACCGACCATCTCGTCATCGTGGCAAAAAACGCCACTCTTACGAGACAGGCAACTTCCAACTTCAACCCCCAACCTAACCAACCAGTATCTTCCACCAATAATGCAGTAGTGCAAAAAAAACAACATTACTACTCAATTTTATCGCCTTGTGGTAGCGCAATTTAATGCTACTTTTGCATAAAAATATTTTTGTATGATTCCCTACCTTCAGGTCGAAGATATTAGCAAGTCGTTTGGCGATTTAGTTCTATTTCAAGATATTCGTTTTGCCGTAGGCAAAGATCAGCGCGTTGGCTTAATAGCCCGTAATGGCGCCGGCAAAACCACCTTGCTGAAAATAATCGCTGGTATAGAATCAAAAGACTCGGGAAGCATTGTTTGGCAGAACGATTTGCGGGTCGGCTACCTCGATCAGAATCCCATACTCGACACATCAAGGTCTATCATCGAGAACGTATTTGCCTCAGGCGACGAGAAAGGCGAAGCAATTTTTGCCTACCAATATGCCATGGCGTCACATTCAAAAAGTGAGATGCAGCATGCCCTTGAGTTGATGGATAAGCATAGCGCCTGGGATTTAGACGTGAAGGCAAGGCAAATTCTAACTCAGCTCAAAATTTCCAATCTCGAGCAGTCGGTTGGTACGCTTTCGGGAGGGCAGCAAAAGCGAGTAGCCCTTGCCGCTGCGCTAATCAACGAGCCCGATTTTCTAATTCTCGACGAGCCAACCAACCACCTCGATCTCGATATGGTGGAGTGGCTCGAGGATTTCCTCAAGAACAGCCGCATAACCCTGCTAATGGTTACTCACGACAGGTTTTTCCTTAATCGGGTTTGCACCGATATCATCGAACTCGATCAGAAGGAACTATTCTGGTACAAGGGTAACTATGCATACTACATTGAGAAACGACAGGAACGAATTGAAGCTCGTAGCGCCCAGGTAGAGAAAGCATCGAACCTATACCGCCGCGAGCTCGACTGGATGCGCCGATCACCCCCAGCCCGCACAACAAAAGCAAAGTATCGTATCGATGCCTTTTACGATTTGCGCTCAAAGGCTACCCAGCGATTTAGCAACAGCAATGTGCGCATAAATGTTGGAGCGGCTCGTTTGGGTAAAAAAATACTGGAGGCCAAAGGGCTAGAGAAATCGTTTGGCGATCTGGTTATTCTTAAAGATTTCTCCTACACCTTCAACCGCTTTGAGCGGTTGGGCATTGTGGGCGATAATGGTACGGGTAAGTCTACATTCCTGAATGTAATCACCCAGGCTATCCCAGCCGATAAGGGTGTTATAGAGGTGGGCGAAACCGTTGTGTTTGGCTACTACCGCCAGGAGGGGATGAAAATCCGTGAGGATATGAAGGTAATAGATGTGGCGCGTGAGGTGGCCGAGGTGGTAACGCTGGGCGATGGCAAAACCCTGTCGGTGTCGCAATTTCTAAATATGTTTTTGTTTGCACCCGAGGTGCAGAATGCCTATGTGCATAAGCTTAGCGGGGGCGAAAAGCGTAGGCTCTATCTGCTTACCATCCTTATGCGTAGCCCCAACTTCCTAATTCTCGATGAGCCAACCAACGACCTAGATATTGAAACGCTTAACGTTTTGGAAACCTATCTGGAGAGTTTTCCCGGTGTTGTGCTGGCCGTATCGCATGATAGGCACTTCCTCGAGAAGGTGGTGGATGGGTTGCTTATCTTCGAGGGTAATGGTGATATTAGTGGATTCCCGGGCTCGTATACCGATTACTACGATTGGAAGAAGGAACAGCAGAAGCTGGAGCAGCAAGCGCAAAAGGCTGCTGAACCAAAGGCGAAACCAAAAGCAAAATCATCATCCGACTCAAAACCGCGCAAGCTTACCTATGCCGAGCGTAAGGAGATGGAAAAACTATCGGATGAGATTGAGAGCCTTGAGAATGAGAAGGCCGAGATAGAATCAGCAATAAATAGCGGGACGCTACCACACGATGAGCTAATAGGCCAGTCGAACCGTATTGCAGAATTAATCCATCTACTCGATACCAAGGGCGAGCGCTGGCTCGAGCTAATGGAGATAGATGAGAATGGGGGATAGGGGGGCTAGAGTTTAAAGTTCATAAAGTTTAAAGTCTGAAAGCCTGCCCTGAGTGGTACGCTGAGCTTGCCGAAGTGCTTGCCGAAGGGTCAAAAGTCAAAAGTCTAAAAGTCGTATCTCGAAAGACTAAATTTACAGAAAACCGATTACCAACTACCGATTACCAACTACCGATCACCGACCATCTCGTCATCGTGGCAAAAAACGCCACTCTTACGAGACAGGCCGATAACTGACAACTGACAACTGATTACTGTCCACCGATCACTAACTACCGATCACCGACCACCGATCACCGACCACCGATAACTGACAACTGACAACCCCTGCCCGACTACCGTGGTCAGGCGGGCCGTCAAGGCAGGAAGGGACAATTAACATCTCTCGTCAACCTTGCGATAGACGAGACAGGTGTCTTCCGCCTTCCGCCTTCTCTCGTCAACCTTTCGGTAGACGAGACAGGCGTCTTCCTACTTCCTACTTCCGTCTTCCCCCTATCTCCTCCTAAACATCAACCCCAAGTAAACGCTAAACACAAGGGTTGTAGCTACCTGAATGGTAAGTGAGGTGGCGATAATGCTTTCGCCAGTTTTCAGGATTAAGGCCACTGCAATAAACTTTGCCATATAGTAAATGGCCTTGCTGGCAACAATAGAGCTGAGGATTGATACAAAAGCATTTTTGGTTCTGCCCAGGATAAAGTAGAAAAGCCATACATTCAGCACCAGCTCGCCCGAAATAAGCAGCATCTTGTAAAATACGGGGTGTGCCGAAACTAGGTAGCTGAATATGGGGAGGGTAAGGGCAATGATGTAGGCATTCCGCTTGGTGGTGTGCACCAGCGCAAGGATAAGCGCAATACGCATAGGTTCTATAAGGTACAGCGGAAAGCTGAGCATATGCGAGATGGTTGGCACAAGGTAAATGAAGGCCAACGCCAGAATATCGAATACAATGTAGCCAATTGTTCTTTTGGAGGTTAACTGTAATGTTGCCATAGCATTATAATTTTAATGGTTATAATTTTTGATGATTATATCAATGTTCAGTTTATGTAGTATAATGCAAATATATGCTATTTGTGTGTTTTTCGTATCTTTAATGCCAAATATCGGTTAAGCTAAAATCTAAAATTTATATCAAAACTATATCATATCAACAAAACACCAGAGGAGTATGAAGCGTAGAGATTTTTTGAAGAAAGGATTAGGTGCTGGGCTAATGGCTGGTGCCTTTCTAAAGGTGAATGGCGCAGGAACCTTGGCAGGAACCAACAAGCCAAATCCTGCTAAACCCTACGATTTGGTCGCAGTTATGGGCGGCGAACCCGCCCAAATGTTCGATAAGGCCATAGCTGCTATGGGCGGAATAGGTAAGTTTGTTAAGTCAGGACAAACTGTGGTGGTTAAGCCAAATATTGGTTGGGATACCCCCGAGGAACTAGGAGCCAACACAAACCCAGGTTTGGTAGCACGTATTGTTGAGCAATGCCTTAAGGCCGGTGCAAAGGATGTGTTCGTATTCGACAATACTTGCGATACTTGGAATAGGTGCTATGCCAACAGTGGTATTGAGGATGCTGTCAAGAATGCTGGAGGAAAAATGGTGCCGGGCAATACCGAGAACTACTACAAATTGGTGTCAATCCCCAATGGCAAAAGGCTTAAGGAAGCAAAGGTGCATGAGCTTATTTTAAATTCCGATGTATTTATCAATGTGCCCGTGCTAAAGCATCATAGCTCTGCAAAAGTCACCATAGCCCTAAAGAATCTAATGGGCATTGTATGGGATAGGCGCTTTTGGCACAGGAACGATTTGCACCAGTGCATTGCCGACTTTGGCACCTGGCGTAAACCCGACCTTAACATTGTTGATGCCTACCGTGTAATGACTCGTAATGGCCCCCGAGGGGTAAGCCAAGCCGATTTGGTTATGAAAAGGTCTCTTATCATCTCCACCGATATGGTTGCCGCCGATGCTGCCGCTTCACGAATATTTGGAGAGGAGCCTTCCGAGATTGGCCATATTAAGATAGCCCATGAAATGGGAGTGGGCAATATGAATCTCGACGAGCTAAATATTGAACGTTTAAGAGTTTAACACCCTTTGTAATATGCTTAAAACAGTTTCGCTTCGTTGGGTACGCAGAATTGTTGCCCTGACCTACTTTATTGTATTTGCATTTGCTTTTATCGATTTTTCCAACACCCTTTCGCCAGGTTTTATAAACTGGTTCTTGTACCCTCAGTTCACCCCCTCGTTGCTAAAGTTTATAAAGGTTGGAGGCATTGTGGCAACTGGGTTTGTTGCAGTTATACTTTTAACTCTCCTTTTTGGGCGGGTGTACTGTTCGGCCATTTGTCCCCTTGGGATTTTTCAGGATATTGTTGCACGTATCAGGCTAAAGAGGGTTCGATACAAGTTTCTGAAGCCATGGAATATAATTCGCTATACAACCCTTGCATTGGTGGTGATTTTTGCCTTAGCAGGTTCATTGTTCCTGCTGAATATGCTCGACCCGTATAGCTTTACAGGTCGCATCTTTTCCGATTTGGTTCGCCCAATATACTATGGTGCAAATAATTTGCTGGTGCGTTTTTTAGGCACTTTCAATAGCTACGCTTTGCATCATGTCGAGTATAGAGGGATGCCATGGCAAGGATTGCTGGTAACCGCTTCGCTTACTCTAATCCTTGTGGTTGCCGCTTGGCGCTGGGGACGTATCTATTGCAACTCTTTTTGTCCCGTAGGTGCATTGCTTAGCTTGTTGTCACGATTCTCAATCTTCAAACTTGCTATCGATGAGAACGCTTGTACTGCGTGTGGTAGGTGTTCGCGCGAGTGCAAGGCCAGCTGTATCGATATTAAGAGCCGATCGCTCGATTTTTCACGATGCGTTGCCTGCTACAACTGTATCGATAGCTGCAAGGAGGGAGGCATTGGGTATAAGTATGCCTATGCAAAGAAGACCGTGGATCCTATCCAGCAGGTAGATTCATCGCGCCGTGGCTTTATTGCTACTTTCACAGGAATGATGGTGGGGGCAACCCTTGTGGGAAAATCTCTAACAGCATTGGCGCAAGGAAAAGGGAAAGGAGGGGGCCGCGGAAGAGGTAGAGGTAATCAAGCCGACAATAACGATGTCTCCCAAGAGTCAACAGCAGGTCACAGGCCCAATAGCCGCTTGGCACCGGTAACACCTCCAGGTTCATATAGCCAAAAAGATTTCCTGAATGCCTGCACTGCCTGTCACTTATGCGTTACCGTTTGCCCAACCCATGTAATTCAACCATCAATAAAGGAGTACGGTTTCTTTGGCTTGCTGCAACCCCATATGGACTACCATTCGGGTTTTTGCAATTTCGAGTGTACTTTATGTGGTGATGTTTGCCCCACTGGGGCAATTCGCCCGTTGGAGTTGGAGACCAAGAAGCGTGCGCAAATAGGTAAGGTTAAGTTTCACTTAGGCAATTGTATTGTTCGGGTCGATAGAACCGATTGCGGTGCGTGCTCGGAGCACTGTCCTACCAAGGCGGTTTACATGGTTCCATGGCAGGGATTGCTTCTGCCCGAGGTGAATGAGGATATTTGCATAGGATGTGGTGCTTGCGAGTACGCCTGCCCAACTACACCCTACAAAGCTATATACGTTAACGGAAATGTTGAGCATCAGGTGGCCGATTTGCCCGAGGATATGGATGATGGGCCACGCGAGTGGGATGCCGATGACTTTCCTTTCTAAACATAGCCATTTATCAACCTTTTAAATCATATTTAAAAAAGTAATTATGAAGGCTAAACAACTATTCTATACCCTTGCGTTGGGTGTGTTCCTCTTTTCAGCATGCAATCCTGCGTCAGATAAGAAAGTAAACAAATGGGCAATCGCTCTGCATGGAGGGGCAGGAGCCATGAGTCCGGAGAACTATACTCCAGAGCAAATTCAACAGTACGAGGCAGAACTAACAGCTGCCATTGAACTTGGAGCAGAAATTTTAAAGCAGGGTGGAACAAGCCTCGATGCCGTTGAGCAGGTTGTGCGTTATTTAGAAGATTGCCCACTATTCAATGCCGGTCGAGGTGCTGTGTTTACCAACGATGGAAAGAACGAGCTGGATGCCGCCATCATGAACGGAGCCGATCTGCAGGCTGGTGCAGTGGCGGGCGTTGGCGATATTAAAAATCCCATAACGGCTGCCCGAATGGTGATGGAGAAATCGGAGCATGTACTCATGGTTGGTAAGGGAGCATCGCTTTTTGCTTCGCAAAATGGTGCCGAGGTGATTGATAGTTCCTACTTTTATACCGAAAGGAGTTATCGTGCTCTGCAGCGTGCCCTTGAGCGCGACAAGAAGATGGGAACCGTAGGATGTGTTGCCCTCGATAAGCATGGGAATCTTGCCGCAGCAACATCAACCGGTGGAATGACCAATAAGCGCTATGGCAGGGTGGGCGATGTACCCATTATTGGTGCCGGCACCTATGCCAACAATAACACTTGCGCTGTGTCAGCCACAGGCCATGGCGAGTACTTTATTCGCTACACCGTGGCGCATGATATATCTGCACTGATGGAGTACAAAGGATTATCGTTGGCTAAAGCGGCCGATGAGGTGATACACAAAAAACTCGAAGAGGTTGATGGCCGTGGCGGAATTATTTCTGTCGACAAGTGGGGCAATGTGCACCTCTCATTCAATACTTCTGGTATGTTTAGAGCGTTTGCAACCTCTGGTGGCGATTGGGGGGTTAATATTTTCAATTAAATATAATTACGTTTAAGCATTTTTTCGTATATTAGCATAACATAAACCCTTTAATTCTTAAAGTTATGAAAAAACTTGATTTTGCTGAAACGTTAAAAGATGCTTTTGCCATTGGCATTAAAAACTTTTTTTCCTTACTCGGTTGTGTTGTGTTGTGGCTGTTAACTATTTGGATACCCTATGTTAACGTGGGAACAACTATTGCAATTTCAACATTGCCAGCAGCCTTAAGTAAGGGAACTATTCTTTCTCCTCTTGAAATATTTAACAAGAAGTATTTCAAATTTATGGGTGAGTATTTCTTAGTTACAGGCCTTCGGTTTCTTATCATTTTACCTGCTAGTATTTTTTTATTCATTCCAGCTATTGTATTGTCGTTATCGTATATCCTATCAACATTG
>Ga0334892_1000245_pt1 | contig 80305 bp, 68 predicted proteins | sample GraSluR3_MG_4_FD_207213 | JGI IMG/M metagenome (GOLD analysis project Ga0334892, IMG submission 207213) | Sludge microbial communities from methane-producing bioreactor in Wageningen University, Netherlands - Granular Sludge_15_04-R3 | ecosystem: Engineered > Bioreactor > Anaerobic >...
CCACCGTGTGCCAGGATTACGGTCCCGGGGCACTTGCAACCCTGGAAAGAGGTATAACCAAGCATATCGGTTCCGGACCTGATAACCAGGCAGTACTATGCACAGGATGCCGCACCTGTGCCTCAATTTGTCCTACTTCAGCGATCCCTATTGAACAAAATAATGGTATTTTAACTATCTGGGGTCGTAACTTTCAGGTTCCGGTATGCTCTGTTGACAGCTCTTTATGCCGCGGCTGTGGTTCATGTGAAGAAGTATGCCCATTTTCTGTCCCGCGTTCACTGGTAAAAATCGGTGAAGAACCACTGGTTTATATTTCACCGGATACATGCCGGGGATGCGGTATTTGTGCCGGTTCCTGCCCCTCGGGCGCGATCAGCCAAAAAGAAACCAATGAACAGACTTCGCCAGCCCGGCAATTGACAGACAGGGCGATTACCGGTAAAGACATTATATTTGGCTGTGCGCGTATTCCAAAATCAACGCTCGAAGAAGATTTGATCAGGGTCAGCTGTATCGGTGCCGTTCATCTTACAACAGTGCTTAATTATTTCGCTGCCGGTGCCCGAAGTGTATCCCTGATTTGCCGCGAAAAAGAGACCTGCCCATTTGGCGCAGGCTGCATTTTAGCTGAAAAAATGGTTGATACCCTCCGGGAATTGCTAAACTTTCTCGATTTTGATTCAAACAGGGTTACTCTCCTGAAACCAGGGCCCGGTTCCTGCGCGCCCCTCCAGGTCTGGAAAGAATATACCACAAAGCTTGATCAGGCCGAAATATTTGAAAACAACAGCCACCAAATTATTAATGACATATCGTTAGATTATGCGCTTATATTAATAGATGCCCTAAAAAACAGACCGGGTTCTTCACTTAAAATGCCGGATAAAATTGATAAACTTTTTAAAGAGCAGCCTGTTTGCAAGATCAAAGAGCCCTTGTACCTCGGGAATCTGCCAGAATTGCACCTGTTGCTCGAACTGCTGACAGGAGAAGACTATGTCCTGCATATCGTCAAATCTGCCCTGCAGTTTCTGAACAGGCAGGGGATAAAAGCATTACCGTTTCTCCGCAAGCAGCAAATTTCAGAATTTAATTCCGGACGCGTTCTCACCCTGGTTCCACCTTCCGATGATCTGCAGAACAGGGGATATAACCTGGTCAGCCTGGACGAACTGGCCGGGAAAGATAATGGCAAAAGCTTTAAGTTCTGCATCAGCAACGCCGAAAGAAAAGAGCTGCTTGAACATGCCAGGAATACCAGGGGAGAAACTCTCTGTGTCAGTCCTGACCAGTATCTTCAATATAATTTAATGTTCCGGTCCGGGGCCTGGTTATGCTCACCTTTAAAATCTATGTATTTATATGAAAAGGAATGTGCTGCACCAAGCAGCAATGAAATAGAAGATAAGGACAGCTTCAGGATTAACAGGCACCCCATTTTGCAGGCCCCTGACCAGGCTGTTACCGGTTTTACATTTAACGGCCGCTCCCTGAAAGCACGGAAAAACGAGGTAATTACCTCAGCTCTTTATGCTTCGGGTATCCATGTTTTCGGCCACCACAAAAGTGATAACAGCGCCCAGGGTATTTATTGTGTTAACGGCCAGTGTTCACAATGTATGGTTATTGCCGATGGAAAACCGGTTAAAGGCTGCATGACTCCGGTAACCGAGGGGATGTTTGTGGAGAGTGTTGAAGGTGTACCCGGGCTGGCCGACGTGCAACCTTCAAAGCTTTTAATAGAAGATCCTCCCCTGGTTGAAACAGAGGTACTGGTTGTCGGTGGAGGACCTGCAGGTATTTCAGCCGCCATTGAACTGGGCAGGGTTGGAATAAACACAGTTCTTGTAGATGATAAGCAACAGCTGGGCGGTAAGCTGAGCTTGCAGACTCACAATTTTTTTGGTTCAGTTGACGACTGCTATGCCGGCACCCGCGGCATGCAAATTGGAGAGATTCTGCTCGCTGATCTTGTTAAACTCCCTGCGGTGAAAACCATGCTCAATTCAACAGCTATCGGTGTTTTCGCAGATGGTAAAATAGGTGTCTCCGGTAACGGTTCATACAAACTGGTTAAAGCAGAAAAAGTACTCTTTACCACGGGGGCGAGAGAAAAAAGCTTGGCTATTCCCGGGGCAGATCTCCCCGGGGTTTACGGTGCCGGCGCCTTTCAGACCCTGGTCAATCGTGACCTGATTCGCTGCGCAGAAAAACTTTTTATTGTCGGCGGTGGCAACGTAGGACTAATCGGCGCTTACCACGCCCTGCAGGCAGGAATTGACGTAGTCGGCCTGGTTGAAGCTCTTCCTCGCTGCGGTGGTTACAAGGTCCATGAAGATAAAATCAGGCGCTTCGGGGTACCTGTCTGGACATCACATACCGTTCTGCGTATCGAAGGTAAGGAAAAAGTTGAAAGAGTAATCATCGCAGCCATTGATGAAAACTTTAAGCCTGTCCCCGGGACTGAAAGAGCTTTTAATGTTGACACCGTGCTGATTGCAGTCGGCCTGAGCCCGGTGAACGAACTGCACCAAAAAGCTGTTGAATACGGAATGGATGTTTATGCTGCGGGAGATGCCAGTGAAATTGCAGAAGCATCAGCTGCTATTTTTTCCGGGAAAATAACCGGCCGCCGTATCGCCCGGTCCCTGGGAGTGGACTTGCCTGTACCGGCTGAATGGGAACATTTCGGAGAAATTCTCAAGAGCCATTCTGCTGACAGTAAAACCTTTACCCCTCCGGAAGAGACAGGGGCTGCAGTATATCCATTAATCCGCTGTGTGCAGGAAATACCCTGCAACCCCTGTACAGAGGCCTGTCCTAAGAATTTAATCAGCATGGATGGATCAATCCTGTCGCTTCCGGAATTTTCAGGTGACTGTATAGGATGTGGTAAATGCGTGCTTGCCTGTCCCGGTCTGGCAATCAACCTGGTAATTGAAGATTATGATCCGAAAAAAGAAAAAGCGCTTTTAATGATGCCCTATGAGTTTAACACAGATCTTATTTCGATCGGGAATATGCTAACCACCACTGATATGACAGGAAACCCAATCGGCTCGGGAAAGATAATCGCCTTGAAGGAAGGTCGAACCCAGAACAGCAGAAAATTACTCAAGCTGGAGGTTCCCTACGATCAGCGCCACCTTGTAGCAGGTTACAGAATCAGGGAGATTGATCCCGGCGAACCGGTCGCTATGCAAACCATTCCGGAGGATGACCCTATTGTCTGCCGCTGTGAAAGAGTGCGTAAAAGTGAAATCGTGCAGGCCATCCGTGACGGAGTCAGGGACATGAATCAGCTTAAAGCCCTTTTAAGGACCGGTTTGGGCGGTTGCAACGGAAAAACCTGTACAGATTTGATACTCCGCTTATATAAAGAAGAAGGTGTGCCTGCTTCAGCAATAACCCTGCCGACACACCGGCCCCTAGTTGCAGAAGTGCATTTGGAAAGTTTTCTCGGCGGCAAAAAGGAGGGCCAAAGCAGTGACGGTGAATAAAGTGTTTGATGTAATCGTCGTTGGTTCCGGCAGTGTGGGCAATCCGACTGCCTATCATCTGGCTAAGGCAGGTCTGAGGGTGCTGGTAGTCGACAAAAGATCATCTTCCGGCCAGGGTGATAATAAAGCTGCAATTGGCGGAATCAGAGCCACTCATTCAGACCCGGGTAAAATCAGCACCTGCCTGGAAAGTATTAATATATTTTCCGGCTGGAAAGAGCAGTACGGTTTTGATATCGGTTGGAAGACAGGTGGTTACTGCTTCCCTGTTTATGATAATACCATCGAAACTACTTTAAAAAACCTGCTGCCCGCTCAAAAAGCCTTCGGTTTAAATATAAACTGGGTCGGAGCTGAAGAAATAAAGGAAATAATCCCGGGAATCAACCCTAATGGATTACTGGGTGGCACTTATTCACCGGAAGATGGACAGGTCTCTTCAATCCTGGCTCCGATTGCGTTTCAGCGGGAAGCAGAAAGACAGGGCGCACAATATCTATTCAATGAAGCCGTAACAGGTTACCTGCGCAACGGAGACTGCATCACAGGAGTTAAAACCACAAAGAACAGCTACAGCGCCGAATGGGTTGTTATAGCTGCCGGTTCCGATGCCGCTCAGCACGGTCCGCTGTTGGGCATTGACATTCCCGTATTCCCCGACTCTCATGAAGCCGGCATTTCGGCCCCCGTTAAACCTTTCCTGGCCCCGCTGGTTGTTGATCTGCGCCCCGGGCCGGAAGGCAAAACAACAAACTTTTACTTTGGCCAGAACAAAGAAGGCCAGATTATATTCTGTTATACTCCCAGGGAACTCTTTCCGGGAACCAACAGGGAGTCATTATCCGAATTTTTACCGGTTTTAGCCAGCCGCATGATCGACCTGATTCCAAAACTCAAAAATCTTTTGATCAGGCGAACCTGGAGAGGTTGTTATCCAATGACCCCTGATGGTATTCCTATTATAGATTATGCAAGGGGACTGGATAAAGTTATTCTCGCCGTGGGAATGTGCGGCCAGGGTTTGATGCTTGGCCCCGGTGTCGGTAAAAATATTTGCGCCATGATCACTACCAGCAAACCTTGCATACCGGAAGAAGCCCAGGCTTGTTTCCGCTGCGACCGTGACATCTACAGCTCTGAAACAGAAGCATTAAGTTAAAATAATTCTTTCCTTCTCCGCTAACCTTTCGTTTAACCCTCTATTGCTAAATAATTCAAACTTAGATAGAATATTTGCCAAGACTTTATTTTCAAGGGAGTTTTGCAAATGAATGATGAAAAAATTGCAATAATTGGCTGCGGAGCCATGGGATCAGCCCTGGCTAAAGGAATGGTTAAGGCAGGTGGCATTAAACCCGGTTCACTATTTTTATATGATCTTGATCAGGACAGGATGAACCAGCTGGCCGGAGAGCTCGAAGCTGTCCCTGCCGGGAAGCTTAAGGACTTTATTCCGCAGTGCAGGCATATTTTTATTGCCGTAAAACCACAGGATACTGAAGGCCTACTCTATGCTGTTAAGCCCATGGTCCAACCGGATCAGATTTATGTATCGATAGCTGCCGGGATTACAATCAGCTTTATTGAAAGCTGCCTTGCTTCCGGAACCAAGGTGATTCGCTTAATGCCAAATACTCCCTGTTTAGTCGGTGAAGGAACCATTGCTGTCAGCACAGGTGACGCAATAACCGATGAAGAAAAACGGGAAGTGGAAAATTTACTAAAACCCCTGGGCCTAACGATCAGGGTTCCTGAAAAACTGATGGATGCAGTAACCGGTTTAAGCGGTACTGGCCCCGCATATGTTTACCTTTTTATTGAAACCATGATCGATGCCGGTGTTTCAGTGGGGATCAGGAGAGATACAGCTGCTAAAATGGTAGTTCAAAATGTTATCGGGGCAGCGAAAATGCTCGAACAAAACTCGCAGCATCCTGCTGAACTGCGCAACATAGTGACTTCGCCAGCCGGAACAACCAGCGCTGCTCTCCTGGTTTTAGAAGAAACAGGATTTAGAAGCTGTCTGATTAAAGCGGTAAGAGAGGCTACCAAACGTTCCGAGGAATTGCGACTCGGTTGATTATATATTACAAGACAGGAGGTTCATAGATGGAACGATTTCATGATTCTTTAAAAAAGGAATTGCCCCTTTTAGTAGACACTACGCTGCGTGATGGTGAGCAGACCGCAGGTGTTGTTTTTGCAAACCGGGAAAAACTGCGTATAGCCAAGATGCTTGACAATCTTGGTGTTCACCAGATAGAAGCCGGGATACCGGTTATGGGCGGAGACGAAAAAGAAGTTATTCGCGAAATTGTATCCTATAAACTTAAGGCCAGTATCATGGCCTGGAACAGGGCCAATACTGAAGATATCCGCCATTCTATTGACTGCGGCGTTGATTCTGTTGCTATCTCAATTTCCACATCTGATATTCACATAGCGCATAAACTGAAGACATCACGAGATTGGGTCCTGGAGAATATGATCAATGCAACAGAATTTGCCAAAAACCATGACCTTTACATATCAGTTAATGCAGAAGATGCGTCACGAAGCGACATCGATTTCCTGATCAAATTTGCAAAAGCTGCACAGGCTGCAGGGGCTGACAGGCTGCGATTCTGCGATACAATCGGCGTTCTTGAACCTTTTAAGACATATGAAGTAATAAGCAGGCTCATCGATAAAACCGGGATGGATGTAGAAATGCACACCCATAATGATTTTGGAATGGCTACAGCTAACGCCCTTGCCGGACTAAAAGCGGGAGCTAAATTCATCGGTGTTACCGTAAACGGCCTGGGAGAAAGAGCCGGAAATGCTGCCCTTGAAGAAATAGCGATGGCGCTCAAGCATTTGTTCGGAGTCAATATCGGGGTTAATACCCGCGATTTCAGAAACCTGTGCGAATATGTAGCCCGGGCTTCAGGTCGCCAGCTATACCCGGGCAAACCGATAGTAGGAACCAATACATTTGCCCACGAATCAGGGATACATGCCGATGGAGTTTTAAAAAACCCATCTACATATGAAGTTTTCAGCCCAGAGGATGTAGGATTGGAGCGGCAAATTGTCATCGGCAAACACTCAGGTTCAAAAGCAATAAAAATGAAATTCGTAGAGTATGGTATTGATCTTTCTGATGACGAAGCAGCAGATTTACTGACAGCGGTGAGGAGTGTAACTGTGGATATGAAAAGAACCCTATTCGACAAAGAACTGATTTATATCTACGAAGACTATCTTTACGAGAAGAAACTGACCCCAGCTCCTGCCATTGATCCAGAGATATAATAGTTAATTTCCGGAATAACCCGTTTTTACCACGGCGGGTTATTCTTTTATCTTTCTCACACATGCCTTATAATAGGTTAAGGATTATCGTAGTCAGATAAATATTTAAAAGGAAGAAAGAGAAGGACAATGAGCAAAAAATATTACTGCTGCCTGGATATAGGCGGAACAAAAATACTGATGCTTTTCATTGACCAGGACGGTACAGTTGTTTATAGAAAAAAAACCACCACTCCCAGGCCGTCCCTGCCCGGCTCAGTAATTCAATCAGTCAAAGAAATGCTGAAGGAAGCTTCCAGCGAGCTCGGTCTGCCTGTTAATTACCTTCCAGATGGTATAGGGTTGTGCATGGCCGGTTTTACCGAAACGAGCAACGGTATTGTTCACCAGGCTCCAAACCTTGACTGGCACCAACCGGTGCCGCTAAAGAAGATGATGGAGGAAAGCTTCTCTACTTCGGTTTTAATCGAGAATGATACCAATGCGGCAGTAATTGGTGAGGTTTATTTCGGTGCAGCACAGGGTCACAATCATGCCATATATATAACTATCAGTACAGGAATTGGTGGCGGTTTATTTCTCGATGGCAGGCTTTACCGCGGCAGTTTCGGCTTTGCCGGTGAAGTTGGTCATATTAAGCCTTACGGAAAAGGGCGAACCTGTAAATGCGGGGGCGAAAACTGCCTGGAAATATGGGCTTCGGGAAGCGCCATTGCCCGATCTGCCCGGAGCCTGATCGACAGTTGTGATCCAGGGGATGAAACAATAGATACAAAAAGAGTTTTCGAGGAAGCAGACAGGGGTAATGAACTGGCAGCTGCTGTAATCGAAGATGCTGCCATGAAAACTGGCATCGGCCTGGCCAACCTGATTAACCTGCTCAATCCTTCCTGCATAGTTATCGGCGGAGGTGTGGCCGGCGGCAGGCCGGATTATCTTGAACGAATTAAAAGTTATGTATATAAGAATGCGATCAGACCGTCAGTAGATATAGCATCTGTTTCCCTTGTTCCCGCTGCGCTGGAACCGGAAGCGGGTATCTGGGGCATGTATGCCTTCTTGACAGGCAAAGCGGTGGGATAAAATTGGAAACGGTCGAACCTTTTGAGTCTATATTTGAAATAACCGAATTATTAATAGCCAGGTATGGCGCTATCGGTATAGGGGCAGCCATGTTTGCCGAAAGTGCCGGCGTCCCTTTTGCCTCAGCCATAGTTCTGCTCACTTCCGGAACGATGATCCTGCGTGGGACGGTATCATTTTGGACCATATTCATCTCATCCACACTGGGCATTACTTTTGGCAGTATTTTCAGCTACCTGATCGGTATGCTTGGCAGCCTTGTCGGAAAAAAAGTTAAAATAAACCTCTTCGGGCAAACTGTACACAAGGATACTCCGATTAAAACAGATCAGGGCTCCAGATCCCGCGTAATGGCCTTATGGGAGAAGTACGGTAATTTTTCTATATTCATGGCTCAACTGTGGGGAGTCACCCGCACTTTTATCTCCTTTCCTGCCGGAGCTATGCATATGAATTTTTATCTGTTTATACTTTACACTTTTCTGGGAGGAGCTATATTCAGCCTGATTGCCATTGGTGCAAGTATAGCGCTGACTGGAACCATGGGCCTGACAATTAAGCTTTTAAGAATGCTGGCCGGTTTATCGCCCTGGCTGCTGCTGATTCTCCTGGCCCTTCTGATTGCTTTTATCTTGCTGTATTATAATAAAAAGAAAAAAAGCAATTCACCTTTTATATTTCAAACCTGGTTAGAAAAACTGGACCGTTATAAAAGCAGGAACTAAATAGGAAAAATAGAAATATTGAAATAAGTCGGTTTAACATATACCGGCCGCAGAGGATGAAGAAAAATGGGAAATACCCGATTCACACTTAAAGTATACAATGAAAGATGTAAGGACTGCGGCATTTGCTTCGAATTTTGCCCCAAGAAGAATCTTGAGCCTGGGCCTGATGGCAGCCCTGTATTTATCAACCCCGAAGATTGCACAGGATGCAAACTCTGTGAGTACCTCTGCCCTGATTTTGCCATCCAGGTGATCAAAGATAATAATAGCAGAGCTGAGAGCAAATAGTCCACAGGAAGGGGTTCAGTAATGCCAGACATATTAAAAATGGCTGAAGAAATAAAAGCTGTGTCTCCGGCCGCAGCCCTTGATTATGATACCCATAAAGAATCGATAATCGACGAGGTTAACCGGCTCATAACGGCTGATCCATCAGTTAAAGGGTTAATCGGACAAAACCCGCTTTCTGTTATGTACGACAACCACGCTAACCATGCAATTTTCATGAGCAACGTATTTTTACTTAACGATTACCAGCTGATGATCAGGGTAATAACCTGGGTATACCGTTCTTACACAGCCCGCGGTTTTTCTGTTGAATATTTCCCTGCAACCCTTAAAACCTGGATAACAGTGATCGGTAAAGCGCTTAAACCTGCCAGCGCCTCTCAGATCACAGCGGTCTACAAATGGATTATTGACAGACATAACCTGTTCAAAGAGGCTTCAGAAAAAGTAATTTTAGAAGAATCGATTTTCGACGAAAAGTGGTCTAAAATTCAATCCGCTTTTCACAACGCCCTGCTATCGGGTGATCGCCAGGAAGCAATTAAGCTTTCAAACGACTCTGTTCAAACCGCTTCTGACCTGGCAGAATTTTACCTGAAGGTTATTCAACCTTCACTTTACCGGATCGGGGTGCAGTGGGAAATGGGTGATATTTCAGTCGCCCAGGAGCATCTTGCCTCAGCCATAGTAACCAGAGTAATGTCTTTACTATATCCTAAATTTGTTGTTATGGAGCAATCAAAAGGAAAAGCTGTTGTTACAGCAGCGCCCAATGAATTCCATGAGATTGGCGCACGGATGGTCGCCGACCTGCTTGAGGCTGACGGCTGGGATGTGGATTATACGGGGGCCAACCTTCCGGTAGAAGAACTTCTTGAGTTCCTGAAAGTAAAAAAACCCTTTTTAACGGCAATTTCGGTAGGCATGCCTTTTAACCTGGATAAAGCAATGGAGCTGGTTTCATTGATCAGGAAAGATCAGCAGCTTGATAAAATGAAAATTATACTGGGCGGACTAAGCATCAGTTCCAACCCCCAGCTTAAGTTCCCCAACGGAGTAGATGGTACCGGTTCAACGGCTCAAGACGCCATTCGACTGGCTTCAGAGTGGTGGGATAATGCTTGAACAGCAATTTTTTGATGATCACTATTCTTATATATCTGCCTATCTTAACAGGAACAGGAACATAACCATCCTCCTGGTTGATTCTGACTACATAATCAGGGACTGTAATAAAACATTTACCCTGATTACCGGTTCTGACGATAAGCCTGTAGGTACAGATATCAGAAAATTTATCACTGATGAAGATAACGATTTGTTCAGCAAGATAAACTCTGGCCTAGAACTCCAACCGATCGATTTTACAATTCAGGGGAGCCGATCTGACCGTTACAGTATGAAAGGATACGCTGCAAGGACCAGAAAGGGGTTTATCTTCCTGTGCGAAAAGAAATGGATAGCCGATGATAAAATCATCGAAGAAATATCCATTTTAAATAACGAAATGGCCAATATGACCAGGGACCTAAATAAAAAGAATATAGCCCTGCAAAAAGCCAATGACACTATTAATGATTTGCTTAAAAACGACTCTCTAACCGGCATTGCAAACAGAAGATACTTTCTTGATTATTTTCAAAAGATGTATGCCAATGCAACAAGAAATAAAATACCTTTATCTCTAGTTATGGCAGATCTTGATTATTTTAAGATAATAAATGACCGGTTTGGACACCAAGCCGGGGACAATGTTTTAGTTGAATTTGCCAGAATCCTGGAGAGCAACTGCAGGAAAGAAGATCTTCCTGCCCGGTACGGTGGAGAAGAATTCATTATTTTGCTGGTTCATGCTGACTCCGGCCGAGCCTCGATCCAGGCAGAAAGAATCCGTAACAAATTTGAAGAATTAAAAATCGGCCCTGAGAATATTAAAGCGACAGCAAGCTTTGGTATTGCAGAACTGAACCGCGAACAAAGTATTGAGATGATGATTAAGCAGGCTGACGATGCGCTCTACAGGGCAAAAGAAGAGGGACGTAACCGGGTTGTCATCTACTCAGCAGATTAATCCAGGAGTGTTCTAAATTGAACAGCAATTGCTCAAAACCTTTAGATGGAAAAGATAAAAACAAATATTATTACCTGGTCAACCTTGGGTGCCAGATGAATGAACATGATTCAGAAATAATCTGCGCCATACTTGAAAATATCGGGTACCTGACCGCAAAAAGTGCAGAAGAAGCCGATTTGATCATGGTAAATACCTGTGCGGTTAGAAAAAAGCCGGAAGACAAGGTAGCATCGCTACTGGGTAAATATAAAATACTGAAAGATGAAAAACCGGGGCTGATCATAGCAGTCGGCGGTTGTATGACCCAACAGGAAGATACAGCTGCATATTTAAGGAAAAGGTTTCATCATGTCAACCTGATATTCGGTACTCATGCCCTGCCCAGGCTTCCGGAACTGATTTTAAAAGCGGAAAGTTCAAATAAAACTATTGTCGATATTGAAGAAGATTATGCCGACCGGGAAGGGCTGCCGGTGTTACACAGCAGTTCTTTTAAAGCCTGGCTGCCAGTAATTTATGGTTGTAATAATTATTGCTCATACTGTATCGTTCCTTTTGTCAGGGGACGCGAAAGAAGCAGAAGTTATAATTCAATTATCAGTGAAGCAAAGTTGTTAGCTGAAAAAGGCTACCTGGAAATAACCCTGCTTGGACAAAATGTTAATTCATACGGTAATGATCTGCCCGGCAGCTGCCACTTTGCCGATCTTCTTAACGGGATTGATCGGATTAGCGGTATTAAAAGGATTCGCTTCATGACCTCCCATCCGAAAGATCTTTCACTGGAATTAATCCAGGCTGTTAAAGAAGGTGATAATGTCTGTGAACATTTTCATCTTCCGGTTCAGTCAGGCAGCAACAATATCCTTAAAATAATGAACCGGCGCTACACCCGGGAGCATTACCTGGAGTTAATTAATCAAATCAGGGAGATGATACCCGGCGTTTCAATAACATCAGATATAATTGTCGGTTTTCCGGGTGAAAGCGAAACAGATTTCCGTGATACTCTGGATCTGCTTAAAACAGCTCGTTTTGACAACGCCTTTTCATTTCTTTATTCACCACGCAGCAATACAAGGGCAGCCGCTTTTGCAGATCAGTTGAGCCATGCAGAAAAAGAAGAACGGCTGGAGCGATTAAACGAAGTACAGCATTCAATCAGCATTGAGGTCAACCAATCTTTAAAAAATAAGGTGCTCGAGGTTCTGGTTGAAGGGCCGAGCAAAAACAACGACTCTATGCAAACAGGGCGGACCAGGACAAACAAACTTGTTCATTTTCCCGGGCCATCAGCGCTGACCGGCAGGCTGGTGATGGTAAAGATTACCGAAGCTAAAACCTGGCACCTTACCGGGGAATTGGAAGGGGAAATCAGTTGAACCGTAATAGTCCGATGATGGAACAATACAAAAGAATCAAGGAACTGCACCCGGACAAACTGCTGATGTTTCAGGTTGGGGACTTCTACGAATTATTTTACGGCGATGCCGAAACAGCTGCCCGCGAAATGGAAATTGCCCTCACTTCAAGAGACGCCGGCAGTGAAAACCCCATTCCCCTGGCTGGCGTGCCTATCCACTCGGCCGAATCATACCTGAACAGGCTTCTTGGAAAAGGTTATAAAGTGGTTATATGCGACCAGGTCGAGAGCTCTGCCCAGGCAAAAGGGCTGGTCAGGCGGGAAATAACCAGGATTCTTACTCCGGGTACTATTACCAGCCCCGACATGCTTGACGAGGGGAAAAATAATTACCTTGCAGTCATCACGGGAACTGGAAACAGGGGCATGGGCCTTGCTGCTGTTGATATATCTACCGGCGACTTTAAAATAACCGAACAGGCTGGAGAAGATGCTGCTGAAATTATTCTTGATGAACTGCGCAGGCTCGAACCGGCTGAAATTCTCTGCAGTTCAGATAAACTGGCAGCACTGGTTAGGAACTCGTTGAATAGTAACATGAACACCCTTGTAGAAACTCTAACAATTTTACCCGAAGCAGAAGAAATTAAAAATATAATTAACGATAGATGGGACCAGAATACATGGGACAATCTTGATTTAAGCAGTTATCCCCTGGCGGCTTCAGCAGCCTCAGCAGCCCTGGTTTACCTTGAAATGCTGCAGCAACTTCCACTTACAGGCAGTCACTTTCACAACCTGGAATTGTATTTCAGCAGCCGCAATATGGTCATCGACAGCATAACTGTAAAAAATCTCGAGCTAACCCAGTCATTACGCGAAGGAGGCAAAGAAGGCAGCCTGCTCGGCCTGCTCGACCACTGCATGACCGGCATGGGCCGCCGGCTGTTGAAAAGATGGCTTGAACAGCCCCTGCTCGATCCTGTATTGATAAATGAAAGGCTGGATGCTGTTGAAGAATTATTAAATAAGCCGATCCAGCGCGTTGAGATTCGTAAGAAATTGAAAGCCGTTTTTGATCTTGAAAGGTTCTGCAGTAGGCTAAGCTACCAGCGAATTAATGCCCGGGACCTTGTCGCCCTAAAAAATACCCTGCATTTACTGGAGCCAATCCGGGAAAGTCTTGAAAAAACCGAGGCAAGCTTTCTCAGGCGAATAAACAGGAATATGCCTTCAACAAAAAAGCTTTTCCAGACTATAGATCAGGCCCTGGTTGACGATCCGCCTCTTACTCTGAGAGAAGGTGGGTTGTTTAAAAAAGGCTATAATGAAAAACTGGACCATCTAAAAGATATTTCTACAAACAGCAGCGATACACTTATCGCCTATGAACAAAATGAACGACAGAGAACCGGTATTAAAACTTTAAAAGTCGGATATAACCGTAACTTTGGCTATTATATTGAAATTACCAGGGCAAACCTCAAAGCAGTTCCTGAAGATTACCACCGCAAACAAACCCTGGTCAATGCTGAAAGGTTCACCACTGAAGAATTAAACCGCATGGAAGAACAGATTACCGGGGCTCGTGATAAACTGGCCCAGCTCGAATATGAACTATTTGAAACATTGAGGGAAGAGGTATCTGAGTCAATAGATGAACTTCTCCTCGCATCTGAGCTGCTGGCCAAACTTGATTGCCTCCAGGGGCTGGCAGAAACGGCTGAAAAATATGATTATTGCCGTCCGGTAATTAGGGATAAAGGTTCGTTTAAATTTAAGCAGGGGCGCCATCCGGTTGTTGAACGGCTGGCTTTTGAACGATTTGTGCCAAATGATCTTAACATGGATGATCATCATTATCTTCTTCTGATAACAGGCCCTAATATGGCCGGGAAAAGCACTTATATTCGCAGTTCAGCCCTGATTGCCATCATGGCCCAGTCCGGTTCTTTTGTCCCGGCCAAAGAAGCAACCATACCCTTGCTGGACAGGGTTTTTGCCAGGGTAGGAGCCAGTGACGACCTAAGCCGCGGACACAGCACTTTCATGGTTGAAATGGAAGAAACTGCCATCATTTTAAAGGAAGCAACTGCCCGGAGTTTAATTATTCTTGACGAAATAGGCCGGGGTACCAGTACATATGACGGTATGAGCATAGCCAGGGGAGTAATTGAATACCTGGCCAGAAAAATAAAGGCGAAAACTCTTTTTTCAACTCACTATCATGAATTAACCAGGCTGGAAGGAGAGCTGCCCGGAATTAAGAATTACACCATGGCTGTCAGGGAAAAGGGGAAAGAAGTCTTGTTTCTCCGCCAGGTAGTTCCCGGTAAAGCCGACAAAAGCTACGGTATAAACGTTGCCAGATTGGCCGGAGTACCGCCTGAAGTCCTTTTCCGCGCCGAAACTATCCTGACCGAGCTTGAACTTGCCGCATCTTCTGCGGCAGAGCAGCAGTTAAGCTTAATTCCTATGGTGTCTTTGCCAAACTGCGATCACTGCCGTGAACTGGAGATAATAGATACAATAAAAGAACTTGATATAAACCGGCTGACTCCCCTGGAAGCCATGCAAAAATTATTTGAAATACAGGGTATTCTGATGGAGAACTGTGATTCCCATTCCAATGATGACCAAGAGGAAAGGGAGGAGGAGTAAACCGCCCATGGCTATTATCGTTCTGGACAAAGATACTGCTGAACAGATTGCTGCCGGAGAAGTTATTGAAAACCCGGCTTCAGTGGTTAAAGAACTGGTGGAAAATTCCCTGGATGCCGGGGCATCCAGTATTTTAATCAGTATCGAAGAGGGTGGTAAAAAGTTTATTTCTGTTACTGACAACGGTCGGGGTCTGCCTCAGTCTGATTTATCCCTTGCTTTTACCCGTTTTGCCACCAGCAAACTGACCAGTTTTGAAGATCTGGACCGTTTAAACAGCCTTGGCTTCAGGGGCGAAGCTCTGCCCAGTATAGCAGCAGTATCGAGGGTAACCATGACCAGCAGGGTTGAAAACAACCTCGCCGGCACATTTATATCCCTGGCCGGGAGTAAGATAACAGACAACGGTGAAACCGGAGCTCCCTTCGGCACCATGGTGGAAGTAAAAGACCTTTTCTATAATACTCCCGGACGTCTTAAATTTTTAAGGTCCGCCAATTACGAAACATCACGCATCAGCAACCTGCTAACTGAAACAGCTTTGGCCAATCCTGCTGTTGCCTTTGAGCTAAAAAGCAGTGGAAGATTGCTTTTCCGCTCCCCTGGGGATGGTAACCTGCTACATGCAATTAATGCTCTTTACGGTGATGATACAGCCGAATCAATGATTCCTGTCGATAAGGTTGATAAACAAACTGGCTGTAAAGTGCAGGGGTATACCTCTGCTCCGCACATGACCAGGTCATCCAGGAAGTGGATTACAACTGTAATCAATGGACGCCTGATTAAAAATGACACCCTGGTCAACGCCTTGGAACGGGCCTACGGCGACTACCTGCCCTCCAAAAGGCATCCTCTTGCTGTGTTGTTACTATCTCTCCCTCCGGAGACGCTGGATGTAAATGTTCATCCGGCAAAAACTGAAATTCGCTTCCAACAGCCTGAGCACTCTAAAAATCTTGTCTTTAAGGCAGTTAAACTTGCTCTTCAAACCTCAACCGGTGCTGCCTCATGGCCTGCTAGCTTTAAAGAAACATCAACCGCTAATAACCTCTCGCCAAGGCTGCAGGATAAAAAACAAGAAGAACTGTTTAGCGCTCCTGCCTTTAACTTTGAGAAATATACCGACAGCAACAGGATTCCGGAAAAAGAACAATTCTTTATAGAAACAGCTTTGCGAAACAGCAATTATGAGTCAGCCTCCGGCGGTGAATGCAGGTTAATCGGGCAGTATTTGAACAGTTACCTGGTTGCTCAGAAAGGCGAAGACCTGATTTTAATCGATCAACATGCCGCACACGAACGAATTATTTACAACAGACTGTTGGAAGAAAAAGCTGAAAGCCGGACTGAACATGGTTCCCAGCTGATCATTCCTTTAACCCTGAAGCTTCCTGCTGTCTGGCAGAATAAAATTGAACGTGTTTTGCCACTGCTAAAAATATTAGGATTTGAAATTGATTCGCTCGGAGAAGACAGTTATGCAGTACGGGCAGTTCCTTTCATGCTGAGAGACAACGCAGATAGTGAGAATATTTTTGATATGCTTGAAAAGATCTCCAACCTAGATCCTGATTCTGAAGATGAACAATTAACCTTAACCAGGGATATTGTTTATAAAACAATTGCCTGCCATCGCTCGGTCAAGGCCAGGCAGAAACTTTCCCACAGCGAAATGGAGCATTTGCTCCGCGAATGGGAGAATAATTCCCGCGCATTATACTGCCCGCACGGCAGACCTACTACAATACTTTTCAAGCGGGACCGGCTTGAAAAAAGTTTCCATCGCGGAGGTGATTCTTCCTGACTGATAATTCAGGAATTATTCCGCTGCTGGTATTGGCCGGGCCAACCGCTGTAGGCAAGTCAGCCCTGGCCATGCGCCTGGCTAAAATGTTAAAAAGCGATATAATCAGTGCCGATTCTGCCCAGATTTACCGCTACTTAAATATCGGGACAGCAAAACCGACGGCGTCTGAACAGAAAGAAGTACAGCATCACCTGCTTGATCTGGCTGACCCGGATCAAAGGTACACCGTTGCCGATTTTCAAAAAGAAGCTAATAAAATCATCACTCGCCTCTGGGAATTGAAAAAAATCCCTTTTATGGTTGGCGGCACAGGGCTATATATCCAGGCGGTTACAGACAGTTATTCGTTCGGCAATAAAGGAGCTTCTCGTGAATTCAGGGACTCCCTGAAAAAACAGGCGGGGGAGAAAGATGGACTGGAAAAACTATATAACAGACTGAAAGAGGTCGATTCGGCCACAGCCAATAAAATACATCGTAACGATAAACGCAGGATCATCAGGGCCCTTGAGGTATACCATTTCGAAAAAACACCCATCTCCAGTCAGGAGAAACGTACCAGACCGGAAAATTCACCTTATAAAACGAAATTATATATCCTGAATATGGAGCGGAGCATGCTTTATCAGCGCATAGAGAGCAGAGTTGATGTAATGCTCAAACAGGGTTTTGTTAAAGAGGTGGAAGCACTTTACTATAAAGGTTTCGACGTTGATTCTCCCGGAATGCAGATTCTTGGCTACAGGCAAATACTCAGCTTCCTGAAAAATGAGCTTGAACTGAAAGATGCGGTGGCCGAAATAAAAAAACAAACCAGGAACCTGGCTAAAAGACAGCTGACCTGGTTTAGGAGGATGAAAGGAGCCAGCTGGATCGAAACGAACGGTGATAATGACGATTTAGAGAGAATAGCTCAAATTATTTGCGATGAAGTGAAGGAACTGGGACCTTTACAATCGAATACTACAACTTAAGCAACAGAAATGAAGGGAGCCCGATAGATGAAAGGCATGATCAATTTGCAGGATACATTTCTTAACCAGGCTCGCAAAGAAAATATGCTTACCACGGTTTTTTTAGTAAACGGTTATCAAATCAAGGGCGTTGTGCGCAGTTTTGACAACTTCACCCTGCTGCTCGAGGTAGAAGGCAAACAACAGCTGGTATACAAGCATGCCGTTTCGACAATTATCCCCATGCGCAATATAAACCTCAGAACAGCTGATAACGATGATTCTGACGATACTGAGGAATCTGCTGAAGAATCAGCCTAAAAATTCTAGTTTAAGCAGAAAAAAGGCACTTTCTGAAAGTGCCTTTTTTTAAATTCCAATAAAGGATGCCTGTAAATATGAAAGATTCTCTCTCCGGCAAAAAAAAAGAAAGAGCTATCCTGGTCAGCATAGACAGGGGAGAAGCAAACAGTAACCTGGAATATGCCATGGAAGAGCTGGCCCTTCTGGCCGATACTGCCGGTGCCGAAGTGGTTGAGCAGATGCTCCAGAAGAAGGATAAACCGGATAATTCCTTTTATCTGGGCAAAGGTAAGCTTGAAGAATTGACAAACCTGATCGAACATTACGACGCTGACCTGGCAATATTTAATGATGAGCTTACCCCGTCTCAGATTCGTAATATCGACCGCTTAATCGGAATTAAAGTAATTGACAGAACTGCTTTAATCCTTGATATATTTGCCAGGAGAGCCCTGTCCAGGGAAGGTAAGCTGCAGGTTGAGCTGGCCCAGCTTAATTATACGCTTCCGCGCCTGGTCGGTCTTGGCCAACAACTATCCAGGCTTGGTGGGGGGATAGGAACCAGGGGACCCGGAGAGACTCGCCTTGAAGTTGATCGCCGGGTGATTAGGAAAAAAATAAGTGATCTGAAACAGCAGATTCTTACCCTGCGCAAACACCGCAAGCTTCACCGGCAGCGACGCAAGCGCAACCAGTGCTGGGTAATCAGCCTTGTCGGTTATACCAATGCCGGCAAATCAACCCTGCTAAACGCCCTGACCGGATCTGATCTTTACACTGAAGATAAACTCTTTGCCACCCTCGATCCTGCCGTGAGAAAGGGCAGGCTTAACGGAAACGAGGAGGTGCTCTATACCGATACAGTCGGTTTTATTGAAAAGCTTCCCGCACAACTTGTAACTGCATTCCAGGCTACCCTGGAGGAAATTGCCGCCGCAGATATACTGCTTCATATTGTTGATCTTAGCCACCCCGATTGTCTTGGCAGAATCAGGGTTGTTCGCGAGCACCTTCATAAGATAGACCAGAACTACCATCAACGGGAAATTATCGTTTTCAACAAGGCCGACCTTCTCTTGGAAAACCGGGACAGATCTTTTCTCAGTCGTGAATACCCCAACGCTCTGTTTATCTCAGCCCGGGATAAAAGCGGTCTCGAAGAACTGAAAACAAAAATTTCCGGTTTAATGAAAGAAAATAAAACGGTTATTCAACTCAGGCTTCCATATAGTGAAGGCAAACTGCTATCTTTACTGCAGGAAGAAGGCAATATCGAATCTTTAAATTATGAAGATACATATCTTGAAATAAAAGCTATGGTCGGGCCCGAGTTGGCCAGCCAGCTGGAAAAATTTCTCACAACATAAAACTGCGGCACTAACCGCAGTTTAAATGACAACTAATTAATTTAAGAATTATAACGCTAAATACGCCTGAACAAACCGACTACTTTGCCAAGGACTTCTGCATTACTGACAAATATCGGCTCATAAGCTTCATTTTCCGGCTGCAGGCGGTAACCTTCTTTTTCATAATAAATTCTTTTAACCGTTGCTTCATCTTCTATTAAAACCGCTACGATTTCGCCGTTTTCAGCACTTTTCTGCTGGCGGATAAAAACATAATCTCCGTCACTGATACCGGCATTAATCATACTATTACCGTTAACCTGAAGGACAAAACAGTCTTCATCAACCGCCAGATTATCGGGAACAGGAAAATAGCCTTCAAGGTTTTCTTCTGCAAGAATGGGGGCGCCGGCAGTAATCCTGCCAATTAAAGGCGCGAATGAGCATTTCATTTCCGGTAATCCTTCCTGGTTACGAAGCAGCTTAATCGCCCGTGGCTTGGTTGCAACCCGGTCTATATAACCTTTTGCCTCAAGTATATCAAGGTAAGAGTGAACAGTTGCGGTAGAGCTGATGCCCAATGCTTTACCGATCTCACGTACTGATGGGGGATAGTTACAGCGGGCAACCTCCTGCTCGATAAATTGAAGGACCCTTTTCTGTTTATCCGTCAGCCGCTCCAACAGAATCACCTTCTTTTCGTGGCTTATTTACTGGGATTATATCATACCAAACTTTTATTAACAAACCTTTGTTTGCCTTTTTAAGCAGTTTACTGGTTTCCGTTAAGCTTTAGAAGCTTGTTAAGCCCGTTCAGGTAAGCTTTTACTGAAGCCTCAATAATATCTGTGCTTGTACCTCGCCCTTTAATAGTCCTGTCCTGGTATGACATCTGCACCTGCACTTCGCCGAGCGCATCACGCCCCTGGGTAACTGCGTTAATCCGGTAATTTTCAAGGCCGATACTTAAACCGGTTATTTTGTTAATGGCATTATAAGCTGCATCAATCGGACCACTGCCAATGGCAACCTCTTCCACCGTAGTATCATCATCTTTCCTGAGCCTGATTACCGCAGCAGGTATACTTTTACTGCCACTGATGGTCTGCATGTAATCAAGACGATACCTGGGTTCAGTGAAAGAAAGGTGATCCAGGACCAGCGCTTCCAGGTCTTCGGGATAAACCTCTTTTTTCTTGTCAGCAAGGTTAACAAAGTGTTCATAGATTTTCTCCAGCTGTTCACTATCCAGGGAAAAGCCGAGTTTATTGAGCTGATCAAGCACCGCATGCCGTCCGGAACGGGCAGTCAGGCAGAGTTGAGCTGCTTTACCGCCGATTAATTCCGCATCAATTATTTCATATGTTTCCTTGTTTTTTAAAATACCGTCCTGATGAATACCGGATGAGTGAGCAAATGCATTTAAGCCGACCACAGCTTTATTGGAAGGAATCGAGATACGGGTCAGCTTGCTAACCAGCCTGCTGGTGCGGTATATCTCAGGAAAATTCAGATCTGTGTAATAGGGAAAATGGTTTCCCCTGATGCGCAGCGCTACAGCTATTTCTTCCAGGGCAGCGTTACCTGCACGTTCTCCAATACCGTTTATATTACATTCAATCTGCCTGGCACCGTTTTTTACCGCCTCCAGCGAGTTGGCAACAGCAAGCCCAAGATCGTTATGGCAGTGAACGCTCAAAATAACCTTGTCCATACCTGGGACATTTTCGCGCAGCCGCCTGATCAAGTCGCCAAATTCTTCCGGAACTGCATAGCCTACCGTATCTGGAATATTAATAACCGTCGCACCGGCTTTAATGATTTCTTCAAGCAGCTTATAAAGGTATTCATCCCTGGCCCTGGTGGCATCCTCCGGGGAATATTCTACTTCGCTGCAATACTTTTTTGCATATTTAACTGCTTCAACTCCCTGTTCAAGTAAAAGAGCAGGGTCTTTTTTTAATTTATGTTCCATGTGAATATCAGAGGCTCCAAGAAAAACATGAATTCTCGGTTTTTCTGCTTCCCTGACCGCTTCCCATGCATGATCGATATCACCCTGTACAGCGCGGGCCAGACCGCAGATAACCGGCCCTTTTACCTGGCGGGCAATTGCTGCCACAGCTTTTTTCTCCCCTGGTGAAGAAACAGGAAAACCGGCTTCAATCACGTCTACATTTAAGCGTGCGAGCTGACGCGCAACTTCAATTTTTTCTTCATAATTCAGCCTGGCTCCGGGAGTTTGTTCACCATCCCTCAGGGTGCTGTCAAAAAGAAATATTTTTTCTCCTTTTACTGCTTCAACAATATTGTTTTTATCCTGTTTCATTTAGCTAACCTCCAAACTGATTTTTTAAAGTGGGGGAGAGGCATAAAAAAAACTTTCGTATAAGAGACGAAAGTTATTTCCGTGGTACCACTCTTCTTGGCGGCATAACTTCTACCACCCACTCTTTGTAATAACGGAAGTCTCCGGCCAGTCCTATTCTCAACCCAGATCAAGTATTGATTTCAGATGGCGGCTCACGGAGGAGTTCTCAGGCTGTTCCGCTGCTGCTTTTCACCAACCGCAGCTCTCTTTTAAGGGATTCCCCTGTTACTGATTCCGATCATTGCCTTTTGTTTTATTAACTTGAATGATAGATTACCCAATATAAAACATTTTGTCAAGCTATTTTTTTCGGAACTAAATAAAATACCGCATATCTATTGACAATTAATAGATTTCAGTTCAGAATATATATAATTGTTAAACATATATTAAAATACCGCTTATTTGATTAGCGGAATTATACAGGGTGATTCGGATGCAAGACCGCAACCGTGTGCCGCAACCGCTTAATCGCTACGAACAGCTGGCTCTGTTAAAACAACCAAATCCCAGGGCCCCGACCGGGCTTAGAAACCTCTGTATCATCAACATGATGCTAAAAACCGGCATGCGCGTAAATGAAATCATTAACCTAAAGGAAAAGGATATAGACTTTGAACTGGGACGGATCGTTATTGACGAAAGCGGGGCTGCGCGAAGCAGGACTTTATTAATAGACCAGGCTGATTTGCTGCTTTTAAAAAGCTGGCGCGATCTGAAACCAAGCAGTAGTGAATATTTCTTTACCACTCTTCAAGGAGCAAGGCTTAAAGACCGTTACATCAGAGAAATGATCAAGAGGCTGGCTAAAAAGTCCGGAATCACCAAAGATGTCTATCCTCATTTGCTGCGTTATACTTTTGCTATTGATTTTATCAGCGAAGTGAAAGATATAAAACTTTTACAGGAAGCTTTAGGCCATAGGGAGCTCTCAGCAACCCAGCTTTATACCAGGCTTCTCTTTGAAAACAGCGAGCAGTTGAATAATGATTCACCTGGAACCGCTGTGCGCAGCGGTATGCCCCTGCTTAAAGAAAACCAGGGAAGCATAGTATTCAAAGCCGACAGCAGGGAGACCAATGAAACTAGAAGTAAAATTGAAAACGCGGCCGCTTCTCATGCCCTGTATGAAAACAGCGCAAGGGTGGAAGATTGTAAAGAACCGGCGCAGGTCAAAATTACAAAACATGCAGAACAGGTGACTGCAGAAGTAAATGGCAGTAAAGAACCCAGGGAAACAACTGATGCTGGCAACAACTCCGGGGAAAGTAAACTCGATCAAAAAGTAAACAGTAACCAGCATCTGAAAAACAAACCATTGATAACGGTTATGCCTGAAGCAGCTGTACCAGAAGAAAAAAAGCGTATTCCGGCTATCAAGTGCTGCCGGTGTAATTTTATTATTCATTACCAGTCTGATTGTCCCCAGTGCGGCACACCACTGGTAGAAACCTTACGCCACTGGGGCAAAACAGTATAAGGGAAGAGGCAAAACCACATGTTTCTGAATTTCCGAATAGATGATTAACTTCCCATAATACATCTTATGTAAACTAACTGATCTAAAAAGCTGTTTTTTGGCCGCTAACCGCTAATCATAACTTTCAATAATTTTTTAGCCCCTTCTCTGTTATAATGTTAATAATTACGATTGATAAAATAAGCCGTTCTTTTTACCGGAGCAATCTGATGACTGCCAAACCAAAAACAATATTATATTACACTGTCTTATCTATAATAACCTTCACGCTGATCATTTTTGCGACAGCCTGTGCTGCAGATTGTACGAATCCCGGCAGCACTGACAGTGTCGATTTAGATCCTTATCCGGAAGAATCTGTTTCCACCGATTCTGATTACCAGGATAATAGCACAACAGGACAACCTTCTGATAATCCGGACCACCATGAAAACAGCGGTTCACCAGCTGAACCTGAACCTGTACCGAAGCTTCCATATATTGGCATATACAGCGGTCCGGGGAGTTGGGATACTAATGTAGATGCTTTTGGTCGTTTCTTTGATTTCTATGGTTATGAATGGGCTGCGTTTGATAACAATGACGCTCTTTCCCCGGATTTTTTAGCCAACTTCGACCTGCTCTGGTTTCCGGGCGGAGGTTCAGCGGATTACAAATACAATATTCAAGACCATTCAGCTATCCGTTCTTTTGTAGAAAATGGCGGAATGCTGGCCGGAACCTGTGCCGGCGCTTATTACGCCGCTGGTATAATGAACTGGTTCGGAGATGAGTTTGAGTATCCTCTCGGTCTTTTTAAAGGCAAAGCTGTCGGACCTCTTTCCGGCCTTGTCGGCTGGGGCGAGATTACTGCAATCATCCTCAATGAAGATCTGGAATTCAATTCAAACTTCAGCTCTTCTGTAAATATGTATTACTTCGACGGTCCCTATTTCCTGCCCGATCAGCCCGACTCTGTTATTGTCCTGGCCAGTTATGAAGTTAACGAACAACCTGCTGTTATAGCCGGTTCATATGGCCACGGAAAATATCTGCTCTACGGTCCGCATCCTGAACTGGGCGGATACAATGAAACAACTTATGATTACAATATTAACGGTGAACAGGGTGCTCTCTGGCCCTGGCTTCACCAGTCGCTGCTCTGGTTCAGCAAATTATAGATTAACCTTTGCTTTATGTTATAATATAATTAGCTTATAATCCATTATCGGGGATGGTGGTTTTTTTTATGCGCCGTTTTACTTTCATTATAATTTTAGCAATTTTCATAGCCCTGTTCTTCTTCATCGGTTATGGGGCTGGAGCTATTTTCCCTCCGGAAACCCTGGGCAGCCTGATTTCTGCCGGGAATAATCATTCCCCTGCAGCTGATACAGAAGAATCATCTGTAGATCCTGAAGAGATAGAAGAAGCAGAAGAACATTATGAGCCTGATCTTAGAACAGTTAACCTGGTTGCCCTTGGCAATATCTTTCCCCATGTTCCCAACATCGAACAGGCTCATATTGGCGATGGCAAGTATGATTTTTCTCCTTCTTTTACCGCTATATCGCCACTGATTCAGAAAGCAGACCTTGCCGTAGCCGACCTGGAAACCTCCCAGGCCGGCCCCGATATAACCTTCTGGGGGTATAATGGATACACAGGATACCCTCTCTTCAACTCCCCCCAGGAGCTCTCAGACGCCCTCTACGAAGCGGGAGTAGATCTGCTCACCCTTGGCAACAATCACGCCCTTGATCGCGGTTACGATGGTCTGCTGGCCAGCCTGGATTATATACGCGGCCTCGGCATGAAAACGTTCGGTGCTTATAAAAGTCAGGAAGAACGGGATACACCGCTGATCGTTGAACGTAATGGAATCAACATTGCTTTTATCGGTTATACCTTCAGTACTAATGGTATCCCTGTTCCGGAGGGGCATGAGTACTGCCTTAATTTTATTCCTGGTTTTGAAAACATAGAACCGGTCATTGAAGATATGAACCGGGCGAAAGAAAACGGCGCCGATATAATTGCCGTCTTTCCCCACTGGGGCGATAACGAATATGCCCAGGAACCTCAACCCCAATATTATCGTCAGGTTGCTGAAGATCTGGCCGCTGCAGGAGCCGACCTGATCATTGGCGGGCATCCAAAGTTTGTCCAGCCGATTGAATGGTTTTTTAACGAAGACGAAGATGGAAACGAGCGGGTAACTTTTGCCGCTTATTCCCAGGGTACTTTTCTTTCCAACCAGCATTACCCTGCAAACATTTCACCGCTGGTGGAATACCATATGATGCTTGACCTTGAGATCTCGAAAGATATGGATACAGGACGAGCCTGGCTCAGTAACGCTGATTACGAGATAACCTGGATCCAGCGCGAACAACGCCATCGTATTCTCCCTCTTTCTGAAGTTTTTGCCGGAGCACCGGAGCGTTACAATTTAAGTGAAAATAAAATTGAAGAACTAAAAAACTGGCACCAGCGTAACATTGACGCAGCTGAAGCTTATAATTACCTGGAGGGCAAAGCTAAAGCTCTGCTAATCTCAGAGCGCCTCTACAGGGAAGCGTATCTCGATTAAAGCTCTATCAGGAGGTAAAATGCTGTGAAAATTGGTGTTTTTACCGACAGTTACCGGCCTTACACCAGCGGTGTTGTCAGGTCAATCGAGCTTTTTTCCCGTGAATTCATAAACAGGGGTCACGAAGTATACATCTTTGGACCGGACTACCCCCTGCTTAACCCCCCAAAAGAAGAAGGGGTCTTTCGCTTCTTCTCCGTGCCGGCGCCAACAATACCTGAATTCTCTTTACCTATACCTATATCTCTCCAATTCAGCCCATTTATAAAAAAAGTGGGTCTCGATATCATTAACGTCCATTCACCCTTCTTACTCGGCAGCCTCGGGGCAAGAGCGGCAAGGCGCCATAAACTACCACTAGTTTTTACCTTCCACACCCTCTATGACCAGTATGTTCACTATATTCCTCTTGGCGAAAACACTTCCCGCCAGGTGGTACAAAATATAGCAAGGGATTTCTGTAACCGCTGCAACATGGTTATAGCGCCTTCACAACTGGTGGTTAATTACCTGCAGCGTATCGGTGTAGAAGCGCCTCTTACCAACATTCCAACCGGTATTGACCTATCTGAATTCAATAACCTTGACCATAACTGGCTAAGGGATAATTATGGTTTAAGCAAAACCGACAAGGTTCTCCTTTTTGTCGGCCGCCTGGGCAAAGAAAAGAATGTGGCTTTTCTTTTGAAAGCTTTCGAGATAGTTTTAAACAGGCATCCTCAAACAATTCTCGTCCTGGTCGGGAGCGGTCCCCAGGAAAACAATTTACGTAAAATGGCCCGTCAAATGGGAATTGAAAACAGGCTGATCTTTACCGGAGTTTTACCGCGTAGTTCAATAGTTCATTGTTATGCAAGCGCCGATCTCTTTGTTTTCCCCTCTGTTACCGACACCCAGGGACTGGTGATCGATGAAGCAAAGGCAACCGGCTTGCCTGTAGTCGCCATACGCGCTTTCGGTCCTGCTGAAAATGTTGTTCACGGAGAAGATGGCTTGCTGACCGATCCTTCTCTCCCTTCTTTCACCAACGCAATCCTGGAACTGCTTGATGATCAGGAAATGTTTGGGCGCATGAGTAAAAAAGCCCTGAAAAACGTCAAGTCTATATCTTCAGCCCAATGCGCTGAGAACATGCTATCCGTTTACAGGGATTTGATTGATGACAATAAATGTGCCCCACGCAGGCGCAAACCCTATGCGAAGAAATTATTTGAAATAAGTAATCACAAACTATTAATCAGGGGCTTTGATTTTACCTCCAACCGGAGAAAAAATAATTAATGGCAAAACGGACTTACCGGTCTTTATTTTTCTGTTTATCGTAACCACTTTTTAAGAAGAAAAATAAAAGAAAAAACACGGCAATCAGGATTATACCAACAATGAGTTGATGCATTACTTTCACTCCTCTTTGTAAATACTGTGAAGCCCTCTGATTTGATCAGAGGGCTTGCTTACTATGGCTGCGGGACAAGGGATCGAACCTTGGCTTGATGATCCAGAGTCATCCGTGCTACCGCTACACCATCCCGCACTGCTACTATATTATACAAAAATAGAACTCTTCAGGCAAGAGCTACCGGCGTTTTACCTGTGATCACTGCATTACGCAGTTTAAGCAAGAGGCGAATAGCTATCAATAAATGAAATTGCCTTCTCCAGCCTCTTTACAGTTTTTTCGCGTCCAAGCAAGCTGATAATTTCAAATAATCCGGGGCCACCCATCCGTCCGGTTAAAGCAAGGCGTGCCGGCTGGATTAACTTTCCTGCCGAAAGCTCCATCTCTTCACTTAAATCATGAAATAGTTGTTCAGCCGCTTCTGCGTTAAAAGGTTCAAGCTGCTTTAAATCGGCCGCCTGGCGCTTTAATATTTCCACAGCCCCTTCTTTTAAAAAGGCCTTTTTAATACCTTTTTCATCATATACAAAATCATCAAGATAAAAATAGGCAGCAGCATCAGCCAATTCCGGCAATGTCCGCGCCCTTTCCCGGACAGCTTCCAATACCGCCCGCAGGTACGTCAGCTCATTTTCACTTAAACTGTTTTCAATTAATTCTTCTTTCTCGAAAAAGGGTCTGGCAAACTGAATAAGACGGTCGATACTGCATTCCCTTATATAATGGCTGTTCATCCAGGTCAGCTTGGTTGTATCATATATCGCCGCGGTTTTATTCACCTTTTCAAGCTCAAAAGATGCAATTGATTCTTCCAGGTTGAATAGCTCCCTGTCTCCCCCGGGTGACCAGCCTAAAAGAGTCATATAATTAACCAGGGCTTCAGGTAAAAACCCGTCATCACGAAACTCTTCAACAGAGGTAGCTCCATGGCGCTTGCTCAGCTTGCTGCGATCCGGAGCCAGGATCATTGGCACATGTGCGAATACGGGCATTTCCAGCCCCAGGGCTTTAGCACAGATTATCTGGCGGGGAGTGTTGGATAAGTGTTCCTCCGCCCTGATAATATGGGTTATCTTTAACTGCAGATCATCTACTACCGAGGCAAAGTTATATGTTGGTATACCGTTCGATTTAACAATAATAAAATCATCAAGGTCAATGTTTTCAAAACTTACCTTGCCCCGCACGACATCATCAACCACTGTTTGGCCCTGGTCGGGAACACGTATTCTAATCACTGCATTACGACCTTCGGCCTGCAAATCTTTTTCCTCTTCAGCAGTCAGGTTTCGGCATTTTCCGGGATAAAGGTAGGTTTTGTTTTCTTTGCGGGCCTGTTCCCGCCCTGCCTGCAGTTCTTCAATACTGCAGTAGCAGCGGTAAGCCTTTCCTTCTTCAACTATCCTGTTAACTTCCCTGCGATACAAATCAAGCCTCTGGGACTGATAGTAAGGGCCTTCATCCCAATCCAGTCCCAGCCATTTCATAGCTGACATTAGCTTGTCGATATAATCTTCCCTGGAGCGCTCCAGATCTGTATCATCAATTCGCAGGACAAATGTTCCGCCTACTCTGCGGGCAAACAGATAATTGAAAAGCGCTGTCCTTGCCCCGCCGATATGCAGCTCTCCCGTAGGGCTGGGAGCAAACCTTACTCTCACTTCTGACACTCTAACACCCCGTCACTTAATTAAGTATTGACAACAATATTCCCGCAGCCACGGCAGAACCGATCACACCGGCCACATTCGGACCCATAGCGTGCATGAGCAGGTAATTGTTTGGATTCTCTTCTTTACCAACAGTTTGTGAAACCCTGGCAGCCATCGGTACGGCCGATACACCGGCTGAACCGATCAGGGGATTAATTTTTCCTTTTGTCACAGCATATAACAGTTTGCCCATCAGAACTCCTGCTGCTGTTCCAAAGGCAAATGCTATCAGGCCCAGCACGATAATTTTAATTGTGTCGGGCGTTAAGAAATATTCAGCCGTTGCTTTGGCCCCGACAGTAAGCCCTAAAAATATTACCACTATATTGTTTAATTCGTTTTGGGCGCCTTTGCTGAGACGTTCGGTTACGCCACTCTCCCGGATCAGGTTACCGAACATCAGCATCCCCAGCAGGGGCAGCGCTGCAGGAAGCAGTAAACCGGTAAGGATTATAACAGCAATGGGAAATATAATTTTTTCTTTTTTTGATACCGGTCTCAGCTGCTGCATAACAACTTTGCGTTCTTTTTTGCTGGTTAACAAACGCATAATCGGTGGTTGTATTATCGGCACAAGGGCCATATAAGAATATGCAGCTATAGCTATCGAGCCAAGAAGTTCGGGCGCAAGCTGATTTGCCAGAAATATTGCCGTCGGCCCATCGGCTCCGCCAATGATTCCAATGGCTCCGGCCTGCTGCGGAGAAAACCCAAGCAGGAAAGCGCCCATAAAGGTAAGAAATATACCAAACTGGGCGGCAGCACCCAGTAGAAGAGTCACCGGGTTGGCAATCAGGGGACCAAAGTCGGTCATCGCACCTACCCCAAGAAAGATAAGCGGTGGATATATGCCGAGCTCAAGGCCAAGCGAAAGATAGTAAAATAAACCTCCCAGCTCTTCACCCGCTTCCGGTTGCATCAGGCCGCCCAGGGGCAGGTTAACCAAAAGGATTCCAAAAGCAATCGGCACTAAAAGCAGTGGTTCATATTTTTTAGCAATTCCGAGGTATAAAAGAACCAGGGCAATTATAACCATAATTACCTGGTTTAGCTGCATGTTGGCAAAACCCGTACCTTCAATGAACTCGATTAAAAGTTCAATCACAACGGAACAACCCCTTTCATAAGCTTAGCCGGATCTAGATTTTAGTTCAATACTACCAGGGGGTCGCCACTGTTTACGGCATCACCTTTTTTAACCATAACCTGACTGACCTTACCAGCCTGGGGCGCCGTAAGTTCATTCTCCATCTTCATGGCCTCCAGGACCAGGAGCACATCACCTTCGTTCACACTATCGCCGACTGCCACCTTCACATCTAAAACAGAACCGGGCATAGGGGCATTTACCGCTGAGCCCTCGCTGTTTACCGGGCCGGGAGCGATGCTCTTTTCTACCTTAACTTCTTCTTTCGGTTTTTCTACTGCTGCCGGAACAGGAGCGGGTGACGATTTTACTGCAGGCGGATTAACGCTGCTTTTTACTTCTTGCTTTGAATCCTCAGCCACTTCTTCAACCGAAACTGTATAAGATTGGCCATCTACTGTAACTTTAAAAGTTTTCACGCTGCTTCTTCCTCCTAATTGTTTCTAGCTCAACTCTTCTGTTAAGCAAATTTTTTCTGCCTTGCAGTTTCCAGCTGTTGCCCGGCATAAATTCATCCGGGGTAACAGTAAAAGACAGGTTGGCCCCTGATCCCGGACTACCACCTGCCTCCATATATTGGTATATAGCGCCCATTATAGCAGCCTTTATTTTTTTGTCATCTGCCGGCCCTGCAACAATACCTTTAGCCGTAGATGTTTTACCCGGGTGAGGCCTGCCATCTTCTCGGTGGAAGATTATTCCAAACAATTGAAGTAAAAAGTATAAAAGCACAAGTGTAGTCATTACTACCAGGAAACCGATTACCAACACCTGAAGGGCAAACTCTATTCCATTCATTCAGCGCTTCACTCCTCGTGGAATCATCACATATTATTGATTTTAGCATTTAATCGCGGCCTTGAGAAGGGTATAAACGCTTTTAACGCTTATTCCAAGCCTGATCCGGAACATTTCATAACTGTAATGTCACTTCCATGTTCTTACTGCTTTTTTTAGCTGATTAAGGTGTCCGTAATCTATTGCATACTTTTTAATGTTTCCCCTGCTGCCTTCATGATCTCCGTGATAATCCGATCCACCTGTTACAGCCAGGTCCAGCTTTTCGGCAAGTTCCCTGTAGTAAATTACCAGGGATTTTGAGTGATCCGGGTGATATACCTCAATCCCCTGCAGACCATAGTTCTTCAGCTCCTGCGGATCTTCTTTCCCTTCTGATTTAGGGTGTGCCAGCACCGGAACCGCTCCGCACTCATGCAATAGTTTAATAACTTTTTCAGAAGCGGGAAGCGATCTTTTCACATAACCTGCTTTACCCCGGGCCAGGTAGAGATTAAAAGCCTGATCAATATTAACAACATATTTTTTCCTGACCAGCAACCTGGCCAGGTGTAATCTTCCCGGCGCAGCATTTCCTGCCTCCTGCAACACTTCATTCATCTCTATCTTGAAACCTTCGCTTATCAGTCTTCTGACCATTTTTTCCATTCGATCATAGCGATCCAATCTCATCTCATCCAGTAACCTATCAAGTAACTCCAAATCTTGCGGGTAATAACCGAGGATATGTACCTCCCTCTCATCATGACCTGCACTGATCTCTACCCCCGGGACAAACTCAACCCCCAGCCCTAGCGCCGCTGCCTTTGCTTCCGGCAATCCTTTCAGTGTGTCATGATCTGTTAATGCAAAGGCCCTCAATCCGGATTGGTAAACCAGGTTTGCCAGGTCATGGGGAGTAAGCTTCCCATCAGAAAAACTGCTATGCATATGTAGATCTGCCAGTTTTTTATTCATATCTTATCTACCCTAAAAGCATTTTTAACCACACAAACACAATTATATCAGGTTTATTGATTACATGTTAAAGTACTTAAAGATAAGCAAAAAAAACCCTCCGCGGACTATATGTCCGGAGGGCTTGCCGAGCAGTAAAAACCTTATTCAGTCTGCCTTGTTTAGCGAGGCTCTATTATCAACTTAATTGCCGTTCTTTCTTCCCCATCAATTTCGATGTCTGTAAAAGCCGGTATACAGATCAAGTCTATACCTCCCGGTGCGACAAATCCTCTCGCAATCGCAACTGCCTTAATTGCCTGGTTCAAGGCTCCCGCTCCGATTGTCTGGATTTCTGCTCCACCTTTTTCCCTGAGCACTCCGGCCAGGGCGCCGGCTACAGAATTAGGGTTTGATTTTGCTGAGACCTTTAATACATCCATTAATAGATGCCTCCTTTGCGGATTTAATTAATTTATTCTGCTTAATCCGCAAATCTCCTGCCAGAATTATATGAATAATTCGATAGGACACCTAATGAATTTGAAAAATCCTTTCTATCGACTCTGCTTTGCCACTATCCACATTAATGTGAATAATTACTGCGTTAAACAACTTCCTGCCTTTTGATATTTTCAGGCGGCAGGGCAACTGCGTGGTAAACCTCTTCAGCGGTCCCTCAGGATCAACCCCCAGGATTGAATCGTACAACCCTGTCATGCCGGCATCGCTTATATAAGCAGTTCCCTGGGGCAATATTCTTTCATCTGCTGTCTGCACATGACTGTGCGTACCGACAACTGCGCTCACTCTCCCGTCAAGGTGCCAGCCCATCGCTTCCTTTTCAGATGTGGCTTCGGCATGAAAATCAACTATAACAGCATTCACCTTTCCAGCCAGCTTTTCCAGCTCCCGGTCTGCAGCGCTAAAAGGACAATCAACAGGTGTCATGAAGACCCTGCCCTGCAAATTGATTACTGCTACAGTATATTGCCCCTTCGCTGTCTTAAATATTGTAACACCCCTGCCGGGAGTTGTTTTTTCCGGAAGATTTGCCGGCCGGATCAGCGTAACTTCTTTATCGATAAATTGAAATACTTCTTTGCGATCCCAGGTATGATTGCCTCCGGTAACAACATCAACCCCGCAGGACAGGATTTCCCTGTATGTTTTTTCATTAATCCCCGCTCCCCCGGCCACGTTTTCGCCATTGGCAATTACCAGGCCCGGCTCATAGCGTTTACGCAGCTCTGGAAGAGTATTGCGGAGAGATTCCCTGCCCGGTTTTCCTACGACATCACCAATAAAGATAATATTCATGAGCGCTCGCCTCTTAAGATGCAATATTATTAAGAAAGTGCCCCACAGGGACACTTTCCTTATTTTGCTCTTGTTAACAGACCCTGAAACAATTGTTACTTAGCGTAATCAACAGCTCTTGTTTCGCGAATCACGGTCACTTTGATCTGACCGGGATATTCAAGCTCACTCTCAATCTTTTTAACAATATCCCTGGCCACCTTTATTGAAGCATAATCATCAATTCGATCAGGTTTTACCATAATTCTTATTTCACGTCCGGCATGAATCGCATAAGCTTTATCCACACCCTCGAAAGAATCGGCTATATTTTCAAGGTTTTCCAACCTCTTGATATAAGCTTCGAGTGTTTCTCTTCTGGCGCCTGGTCTCACAGCCGAAATAGCATCTGCCGACTGGATAAGAACAGCCTCCAGGGTATTGAAATCAATATCCCCGTGGTGGGCGGCAATAGCATTAACAATCTCCGGCGATTCCTTGTATTTTTTAGCCAGATCAGCGCCAATTTCCACGTGTGAGCCCTCGGTTTCATGATCTATTGCTTTCCCAATATCATGAAGCAGCCCTGCTCGCTTGGCAAAAGTTACATCCAGGCCCAGTTCCGCAGCCATAATTCCTGCTAAATGAGCAACTTCGATAGAATGCTGCAAAACATTCTGTCCATAACTTGTTCTGAATTTTAACTTGCCCAGTAATGTAATCAACTCAGGGTGTAACCCGTGCACCCTGGCTTCAAATGTAGCCCTCTCGCCCTCTTCCTTAATTTGAGCTTCTATTTCCTTACGGGTTTTTTCTACAATTTCCTCGATACGGGCCGGGTGAATTCTTCCGTCGCTGACCAGTTTCTCCAGGGCTGCGCGTGCTATTTCACGCCTGATTGGATCAAAACCGGATATAATAACTGCTTCAGGAGTATCATCAATAATCAGATCAATACCGGTTAAAGTTTCCAGCGCCCTGATATTACGACCTTCACGCCCGATTATTCTTCCTTTCATTTCATCGTTGGGCAGATTGACAACCGATACGGTTGTTTCAGAAACATGATCTGCGGCACACCTCTGGATCGCCAGGGTGACAATTTCCCTGGCCTTCTTTTCTCCTTCGTTCTTAGCCTGGGTTTCTATATCCTTAACCATCACCAGCATCTCGTGTTCAATTTCCTCACGCACCCGCTGGAGGAGTAACTCTTTTGCTTCATCAGAATTCATTCCCGATACTCTTTCCAGCTCAGCAAGCTGTTCTTTATGCAGTTCTTCCAATTTTTCTTTAAATTCGCGGTTTTTCTCTTCCTTAACCCTTAGCTCTTCTTCTTTCTTTTCAACGTTGTTATTTTTTCGATCAAGACTTTCTTCCTTCTGCATCAGGCGTCTTTCCATACGCTGCAGCTCAGATCGCCTTTCCTTGCTTTCACGTTCTATTTCTGTTCTCAGCTTGTGGACTTCTTCTTTAGCTTCTAGCTGTTTTTCCCTCTTCAAGGCATTTGCTTCATGTTCCGCTTCAGCAATTATCTTTTTAGCAGCAGTTTCAGCGGATGATATTTTCGCTTCTGCAATCATTTTACGAATAAAATAGCCAACCCCAAAACCAATAACCAGTGAGGCTATTATCATCAGTAAATTTTCCAGCATTATTGTCACCTCCATTTTATAGAATAAAATGCATTGATTAGTCAGTTCTTCCAATAAATAAGAGCTGTGTCCAGGACACAGCTCAAAAGAGAAAGTTCAGGAAAAGGTTACACTTATCCCTTAACCATGAAAGTATATATATTATAATCTATCCGCAGTGCCTAAAGACACCAGGCTCTCTCTTATCAGTTATGAACTGAACATATATCAATAACATACAATTCCTTTTTAATTGTAGTCCTTTTCAGATATTATGTCAAGAAGAGATTAATCATCATAACCCCGGTATTCCTGTAATGTTTTCATTACCAGGCTTTCTTTATATCCTCTCCGGGCCAGGTAAGCAAACTGTCTGCCAAACCACTTATTATCGTATTTTCCATCTGCCGGCATTCTCTTCCTGATCAGTTCCTTTATCATTTCCAGTTCCTCTTCGTCACAAATACTATTTTCCAGTTCAGCGCTAACTACTGCGCGGTTTACTCCTTTATTCAGCAGTTCGTAGCGAATTCTTTTTTCACCATACTTGCCTGCTTTGCGGTAGCTTATATAATCCGCTGCATACCTGGCATCATCGATATAACCGTAGTCGCGCATCTCGGTCATTATTTCCACGACCAAAGCCGGTTGGCAATTCTTCTTCTGAAGGTATTTTTCAAGTTCCTGTGCCGTTCTGGCCCTGTAAGTCAGGTAACGCAGGGCCATGGTTCTCGCTTTTTTTAAATCAGGCTGTTCATCCATCCTTAATCAACACCATCACCTGTTACTTTTCGGGGTTCTCTTTTGTTTTTCCCTGATCCTCACCGGGCTTTTCTTCTTCGACAGCTGCCGGAAAACCAGCCAGGGCCCTTACTTTTCGTTCGATCTCATCCCTGATTTCGGGATTTTCCTTAAGAAAATCCCTGGTGTTTTCCTTGCCTTGCCCTAAACGTTCATCCCCGTAAGAATACCAGGCACCACTCTTATTGATCACGTTGTGCTCAACGCCAAGATCAATTATTGAACCTTCGGCTGAAATACCCTTACCGTAAATAATATCGAATTCAGCAATCTTAAAGGGTGGCGCTACCTTGTTCTTAACTACTTTAACCCTGGTCCGGTTGCCGATAACCTGGTCGGAACCGGCTTTAAGCGATTCTATTCGGCGTACATCCATGCGAACGGAAGAATAAAATTTCAGCGCCCTTCCTCCCGGCGTTACCTCCGGATTACCAAACATGATGCCAACTTTTTCCCTAATCTGGTTGATGAATATGGCGCATGTTCTCGACTTGCTTATTACCCCCGACAATTTTCTTAAGGCCTGCGACATCAACCTGGCCTGCAGCCCTACATGGGCATCTCCCATTTCTCCTTCAATTTCAGCCCTTGGTACCAGGGCTGCAACCGAGTCAATAACCAGCACATCAATAGCGCCGCTTCTTACCAGTGCTTCGGCAATTTCCAGGGCCTGCTCACCCGTGTCAGGCTGGGACACCAGCAGTTCATCGAGGTTCACTCCAAGGTTCGTAGCATATTGGGGATCCAGGGCGTGCTCTGCATCAATAAAAGCTGCAAACCCACCCTTTTTTTGTGCTTCGGCAATAATATGAAGGGCTACCGTAGTTTTACCCGACGATTCCGGTCCAAATACTTCAACCACTCTTCCTCTTGGAACACCGCCAATTCCCAGGGCGGCATCAAGAGCAAGACTGCCTGTTGGAATAACTGCAACTTCATATTTAACATCCTGGCCCAACTTCATAACCGAGCCTTTGCCAAATTGTTTTTCAATCTGTAGCAATGCTGCTTCCAATGCTTTCTCTTTTTCCAACTGGTCTTACCTCCCTTATATTTCTTTCTTAAACTTTTCTTGATCCTGCAAATCTGTTACTGTTATCAACTGCAGCTAATAATCAGTGGATAAACTTTTTCCGGTAAAGAGACCTGTATTCAGCGCCATGCCTTGAAAGTCTGCTTTCAAATAGTTCAAGATGATCGACCACTGCGGTTGATGTTTTGAAATCGTTTCTGGCAAGAAATATATCTCTTATCTTGTTTTCTTCAAGCGGCTGCCTGATCCTGCCTATTGTCAGATGTGGCTGATATTTTCTCTTTTCCTCTTTCAGGCCGATTACAACCAGGCCCGCAGCCATGTTTTCGGCTAATAATGTCAATTCTTCTTTGCCCTCCCCGACTCCGAGCCATAAAACCCTGGCCCTGGAAGGGGTAGGAAACACCCCACTACCGGAAATATTAAATTTAAAGCTATTAAAAGGAACCTTCACCCGGTCTATCACTTCTTTAACTGCATCCAGCTTATCCTGTTCTGCTTCCCCGATAAAAGCCAGGGTCAGGTGCATTCCATCCGGTTTTACCCAGCGCACTCCCTTGAGAGTATGTTTCAGCTGATTTTGGAAAACGGTTACCTGGTCAACTTGCTCTGCGGTCAGAGATACCGCAATGAAAAGCCTAAACACAACAATCCCCTCCGCATAAGTGAAGTGAATTTATTTCAGCAGCTTAGTCCGGAGAAGGTTCAGGGCAGCCTGGACAGTTCTCTCCTTAACAATCTTTCTTCCCGCGCCATAATCAAGCTTACAGCACCAGGTGCCTTCATCTCCGGCCAGGGCGATATGAACAAGGCCGACTTTCTGCTGTGACAGATCACTTGCCGGCCCGGCAATACCGGTTACTCCAATACCGTAATCTGCAGAGAATAATTTCTTTGCACCTTCTGCCATTGCCCTGGCAGTGCTTTCACTAACATCACCTTCACGCTCCAGCATTGCCTTTTCGATAGAGAGGATTTTAACCTTGGCAAAACGGGAGTATGCAACTACTCCGCCACGGTAAACCTGCGAGCTTCCCGGAATATCTGTGATGCTATCCGATAAAAGACCACCACTGCATGATTCGGCCAGGGCGAGAGTTTTCCTTTTCTGCTTCAACAGGTTTACTACTACCCTGGCCAGGGTATCTTCATCCCTGCCAAAAATAAGTTCCCCTATTATTTCCTGAAGGTATTGCTCAGCTGCTTCGATCTCTTTAAGCGCCGCACCTGGTTCTCCGCATGCCTTCAACTGAAGATCGACTTCAAGGCCCCGGGCAACATAAGATAAGGGGTGGAAAGGCCAGCCACCACTATTTTTTATTTTTTCTTCCAGCGCTGATTCACCCAGCCCAATACACCTCAGTGTCCTAACCAGGCTGAGCGGAGCTTTGATTTCTTTTACCAGGCTGGGCATCACCAGGCAGTCAAAGATCGGCTGCATTTCATGAGGCGGACCTGGCAATAAAACTATTTTTTTACCACCGTCTTCCAACATAATGCCGGGAGCTGTTCCAATATTGTTTTCAAGTAGAATTCCGCCTTCAATCATTTCCGCCTGCTTAAAATTGTTTTCTGGCATAGTTAAACCGCGTTTGTTAAACTTTCTTTTAATTTCATCCAGCCATTCCTGATTAGTTTGCAGGGGTCGCTGTAGTACGGCAGCCACTGCTTCACGGGTCAAATCATCTTCCGTTGGCCCAAGCCCACCTGTTAAGATAATCAAGTCGCTTCTAATAAGGGCTCGTTCCAGCGCAACCCGGATAGACTCTTCCTGATCAGCTACCACTATTGACTCCCGGATCTCATAACCGGCAGACCATAGGCGCCTGGAAAGAAAACCGCTGTTACTGTTTTCAACCAGTCCGGTCAGTATTTCATTGCCAACACAAATCAGCTCAGCCTGCAAATTTTTGCCTCCTTAGGAAGGTAAACGCTCAAGATGTCTGCACTGCAAGGCTAACAAATTATAAGCTGATACAGCGCTTATTTTAGCTTCTACCCAGTCACCGGGCTTCAGTATTTTATCTGAGCGCAGTAAAACTATGCCATCAACATCCGGAGCCTGCTGCTCGGTTCGTCCATGATAGTAGTTTTCGCGCCTGGGGTCAGCCCTATCTACAAGAACTACCATTATTTTGCCAACCAAGTTTAGTTTGTGACGAAATGACAACTCATGCTGTATGGACATTATTATATTTCTACGTTTCCGGGCTACTCTTTTAGCCACCTTCCCGGGAAGGCTATAAGCAGCAGTTTTTGCCTGTTGCGAGTAAGTAAATGAGCCTAAATTTTCGAAAGGCTTGTTTTTAATAAAATCAACAAGATTACTGAATTCTTTTATCGTTTCCCCGGGAAAGCCAATCATGCAGGTTGTGCGTAGGGCAATTCCCGGGACCTTACTGCGCACCCTGTCGATCAGGCAGTTTAAATCATTTTTTGTGTAATGCCTGCCCATTTTATTTAGAATATGATCATCTGCATGCTGGATAGGAATATCAAGGTAATTACATACCCTTTTTTCAGCAGAAATTAAATCTAACAGCCTCTCTTCTATTCTCGAAGGATAAGTATACATTATCCTTAACCAAAAATCGCCCTCTATTTTCAGGATTTCTTCGAGCAGGTCAGCTAATGTGCCTTCTTTGTTGTTCAGACCGTAAGCAGTGGTATCCTGGGCAATCAGGACTATTTCTTTTGTCCCATTCTCCAGCAATTCCCTGACTTCAGCAACCACATCTTCACTTTTTCTACTCTGGTAAGGCCCCCTGATCGAGGGAATTAAACAGTAAGAGCAGCAGTTATCGCAGCCCTCGGAAATTCTAACGTTTACGGAGTGCTTTGAAGAGGTAATTACCCGTGAGTTCAAACCGCGGAATGATAATGCCGGTTTCGCCCTGTAATATGGTTTATAACCGCTTACAACCATTTTCAGAAAACGACCCAGGTGCCTGTAACCATGAGTACCTATTACACCATCAACCTGCGGTATTGAATCGGCTAAGCTGTTACCGAACACCTCCACCAGGCATCCTGCAGCAACCAGGAACTGTTTATTCTTTTTTTTAAGCGCAGCCATTTCCAACAATGTATTGACTGCTTCCTGCTGGGCTTCTTCAATAAATCCGCAGGTATTGATAAAAATTAAATCGGCAGCCGACGGATCTGCTACAATCTCTGCGCCGCTCTCAAGCAGTAATGCGAGCACCTCTTCTGTATCGACCAGATTTTTTGCACAACCGAGCGACACCGCGGCAACTTTCATTTTACTTAAATTCTTTTCGGTCCTTCTTTTATTTTCTGTCAACCTTATCTCCCTTAATCCTGCTGTTCTTTGAATTCCCGGCAGATTACCTCCGCCTGCTCATCGGTAACCAGTACTTCACGCGGTTTGCTTCCTTCAAAGGGGCCGACCACTCCTCTTCGCTCGAGATCGTCAATTAGTCGTGCAGCCCGAGTATAACCAATCCTGAATCTTCTCTGCAGCAGTGAAATAGAAGCCTGTCCGGTTCTAACAACCAAGTCAACCGCTTCAGCAAAAAGGGCATCGGCTTCTTCATCTTCGCTTTCTTCCGCAGCTTCCAGGAATACGCTGCTATCCTGATAATCTGTCTGGCCCTGTTCTTTGATAAAATCTGTAACTTTTTTAACCTCTACCTCACTGACATAAGCGCCCTGTACCCTAAAAGGTTTTACGGCGCCGACCGGGTAAAAAAGCATATCGCCTCGGCCCAGCAATTTTTCAGCCCCGGCCATATCAAGAATTGTCCTTGAATCGAATTGCGATGACACGGTAAAAGCAATGCGCGAAGTTATATTAGCTTTTATTATTCCGGTTAATACATCAACCGAAGGTCTTTGTGTTGCAACCAGCAGGTGAATTCCCGCTGCCCTGGACATCTGAGCCAGGCGGGCAATGGAATCCTCCACCTCTCCCGGTGAAACCAGCATCAGGTCGGCCAGCTCGTCTATGATCACCACGATATATGAAAGCTGCTCCAGTTGATCATCTTCGGCAGGTAATTCATTATAGGCGCTTATATCCCTCACACCGAGCTTGGCAAAAAGATCATAGCGTCTGCCCATTTCCCTGACCATGTTGCGCAGGGCCAGCGAAGCCTTGCGGGGATCGGTTACCACCGGCATCAGCAGGTGAGGCACACCGTTGTAGATGCTTAATTCAACAACCTTGGGATCGACCATCATGAAACGAACCTGCTCCGGGCCTGCCTTATAGAGTATGCTGTTAATTATTGTATTCAGGCAGACACTTTTACCTGCACCGGTTGCCCCTGCAATCAGCAGGTGGGGCATCTTGGTCAGATCGGCGATCACCGTGTTACCGGTAATATCCTTGCCGAGAGCTATTGTCAGGGGAGAGTTACTCATCTGGAAAGTTTTATCTTCCATCACTTCACGCAGGCAGACCGGTGAAATGTTCTGGTTGGGCACCTCAATACCGAGGGCGGCCTTCCCAGGGATGGGCGCTTCTATCCTGACCAGCGGCGCGGCCAGATTAAGGGCCAGGTCATCGGACAGGCTGCTGATTTTACTAACTTTAACTCCTGCTTCAGGCTGAACTTCGAACCTGGTTACCGTGGGGCCCGACTGCACGTGCACCACCCTGGCCTTTACACCAAAACTAAGCAGGGTGCTTTCCAGCAGTTTGGCTCTCTCCCTGCTTGTTTTCACCTGTTCTTCTTCGCTCTTGCGCGGTTTCGAAAGCAGATCGAGGGGCGGGAAAATGTAATCATATTTTTCCTGATCCCGTTTGACTGTAACCACTGGAGGTTCAATATCTTTCAGAGTAATTGCCGCTGCTGAAGAATCGTCAGCTTCATCCTGCTTATCACTCGCCGTTGCTTCATCTGCACTGCTATATATTTCCTTACTTTCTCTCTCTCTGCTGCCATTTATAAATTCAGCACCGGTTTCATTTTCCGGGATCCGGAGCTGTTCTTCAAGGGACGCTTCATTTTCCAGGCTCTCTCCTTTATACTCTTCAGCCCTGCTTTCGGCCATTTTCCTTATTTTACCAGCAGCGGCCGCCCCTCCACGACCCACCATGGCCAGAAAGGCCTGTCCCGCTCTACCCAACTGTTTAAATACAACTTCAAAGGCATTAATTATTTTTGATATAACCTTTTTCAGGGAAATATCAAAAACCAAAAGCAGTGCAATCAGGGTCAGGGCGGCAAGAAATATTTTTCCTCCCAGCGGTCCAATCGCCAGGTGAAGCGATGTGGCAGTGATAGCTCCCAGCACTCCCCCCCCTTCTCTCCCCAGACCAACTGTTAAGCTTTCAATAAAAAAAGCAAAACCTGAGGCGCCGGAATACCTTTCGTTCAGCAGCTGCAAATGAAGGTAAGTCATATAGATCAGGGGCAGCAGGAGCATGCCGATCAAGCGATTTTTTAAGCGATTTCTGTTTGCCGGCAGAAAAGTGCGCAGCGCCAGAACGGCAATAAATACAGGTATGACGATGGCCGCTTCCCCGGCCAGGGAACGCAGCATGTTATTCAGGAAAAGGCCAAAACCACCAGTCTGGGCCGGGCTGAGCAAGCCGATAAATGCAAAAACAGCCAGTGCAAGCAGTAAGATACCTTTAATCTGCGCGCGCATCTCTTTTTTTAAAGCTTTTCTCCTTCTTTTTGCCAAAACAGGTACCGCCTTTTATTGTTTTAGACCGACTTCAAACCCGGTTCATTATAAAACATTTGTTCGCTTTTGTAAAGAGAGTCCTGTCTCCCCTGCCCGGACCTGCCATACTGAATACTGATCATTCCGGCTCAGTTCAGCAGTGAAAATATAATTACAACTAGACCTGCAGCCCAGCAATAGTAAGAAAAATAATGCAACTTTTGCCCGGATAGAAGTTTAATAAATACCCTGATTGCAAAAATTCCTGCCAGGAAAGCTGCCAGTCCTCCCACCAGGTAATTGATAAGCATCTCCTGTTCAATTCCTACCGAAACCATCTGTCTTATCTCGAGCAGGGTGCCGGCCAGGATAATCGGCGCCGCCAACATGAAAGAAAATTTCACTGCCGTTTCGCGGTTCAATCCTCTCCACAGCGACGCCAGGATGGTTGAACCGGAACGCGAGATTCCCGGAATAATAGCTACAGCCTGCAGAATACCGACCCAGACAGCATCTTTCGGTTTTATTTCACCTTTATTCTTTCTGCCCCCGGGAACGATCCGGGTTAACTGCAGGATAACCCCTGTGACCAGGAGCATGAAACCGACCAGTAAAGTAGATTGAAAAAGGCGATCTACAAAGTTGTTAAAAACCAGGTAAATTATCCCGGTGGCAAAAACACCAACTACCAACATTGCCAGGTAATGGCCTGCTTTTTTGTCACTTCGGAATTTCAAAAGGTTTGTAAAATCTTTTCTGAATACGAATAGAACCGAAAGCAGCGTGGCAAAATGCAGCAGAACTTCAAGAGTTACTCCAGGTTGATTCAAACCAAGAATCTCCTGAAATATAACCAGGTGACCGGAACTGCTGACCGGCAAAAACTCGGTCAGTCCCTGAACCAGGCCTAGGATTATTGCTTCAATTAATGTCATTAATGTTCGCTCCCTTCTGTAACAATTCCGGTAGTATGTTTTAATCGCTTTCAAACTCTAATCTGCCGGTTGGCCTGTACATTCCTTCTCCTGCGCGCAACTTATTTCCTGCATTAAAAAAAGCCGGTATAAATACCGGCGCTTCATGCCTTTATATAAGCCGTGACATAACCGGCAGCAGATCTCTTAAGGCAGTAATATATATTATTCTCCATTATCGGAAACATCAATAATAATTGGCATTATCATCGGTTTTCGTCCGGTATGTTCGTAAAAATAAGAAGAGGCTACATCTCTCAGCTTCGATTTAATCTTATTCCATTCATTCAGGTGATTAGAGCTCATTTTATCCAGCGCCCCTGTCATTACTTCCCTGGCCTCGTCAAGTAAATCAACAGACTCGCGCACGTAAACAAAACCACGGGTGATTATTTCCGGTCCGGAGATAACTTTTCCATGATCCTGGTCAACAGCGAGAACAATAATCACTATACCGTCTTCTGCCAGTATTTGACGGTCGCGGATAACCACTTCGCCCACATCCCCAATTCCGAAGCCGTCAACCAGCACCCTGCCTGCTGCTACAGAACCGGCCATACGCCCTTTCCCGTTTTTAAATTCCATTACATTACCTGGCTTAACCAGAAATATGTTATCCTCGGGAATGCCTAACTTCTGGGCGGTCTGCGAACAGTAAGCCTGCTGCCTGAATTCACCGTGAACCGGAACAAGATACTCTGGTTTCAACAGGTTCAGCATCAACTTGATCTCTTCCTCGCTTCCGTGCCCGCTTACATGGACCCCTGAAACCGGGCGGTAAATAACATCAGCCTTGAGCTGGAACAGATTATTTACAGTTTTGGCAACCAGTTTTTCATTACCGGGAATAGGCGTCGCCGCAATAATAACCGTATCTCCGGGCACAATGCCGACCTGCCTGTGTTCCGACTGGGATATTCTGGTTAAAGCCGACATCGGTTCTCCCTGGCTTCCCGTTGTGATCAGGGCCATTTTTTCCGGTGGAATATCGCTAATCTGGTCCAGGTCGACCAGAACATTACCCGGTATTTTCAGGTAACCAAGTTCGGTAGAGATATCAACAGAGTTTACAATACTTCTGCCGACAACGCATATTTTCCGATCATATTTCACCGCAGCATCTACAACCTGCTGAATGCGGTGTATGTTTGAGGCAAAAGTAGCCAGCAGGATTCTCCCTCGGGCCAGCCTGAAAATCTCCTTAATATTTTCGCCAACCTGTTTCTCCGATAAAGTATAGCCGGGGCGGTCGGCATTGGTTGAATCTATCAGGGCTGCCACCACACCCTTGCGCCCCAGTTCAGCAAGCTTATAATAATCTGTTACCCTTCCATCAACCGGTGTCTGGTCAAACTTAAAATCGCTCGTATATACAATAACTCCTTCCGGAGTTTCCACTGCAACACCGACCGAATCGGGAATACTGTGGTTTGTTTTAAAAAATTCCAGCTTAAAGTGATCAGAAAGAACCAGTTTATCCTCGGTTGTTATGGTGTTCAGTCTGACGTTATCCGCCGGATGTTCGCGCAGCTTTGCCTCTACCAGACCAAGGGTCAGCCTGGTGCCGTAAATAGGCGCATCCAATACATCGAGAAGATATGGCAGTGCGCCAATATGATCTTCATGGCCGTGAGTTAGAATAATGCCCAGCAGTTCAAGGTTGTTCTCAGTTATATAGGATATATCCGGTATAACTATATCCACACCCAGCATGGATTCATCCGGGAACTTCAACCCGGCATCCATCATAATGCACTGATTGCCGTATTGAAGCAAAAACATGTTCTTTCCGATTTCTCCAACCCCACCGAGGGGGATCAGCAGAACCGCATTATTTTTATCATTTCTTTTTTTCAAAATTTACCTCCATCTTTATCCAGTGTGACCAAAACCGCCTTCTCCCCGTATCGTATCGGGCAACTGTTCTGTTAATTCGAACTCCAGCCTGGCCACGGGGCATAAAACCATCTGGGCAATACGCTCTCCGCGCTTAACCTTAAATGGCTCTCGGCCCAGATTAATCAGAATTATTTTTATCTCTCCCCGGTAATCTGAGTCTATTGTGCCGGGAGCATTTAAGATGCCGACCCCATGCTTGATCGCCAATCCGCTCCGCGGCCTTATTTGCAGCTCGTAACCCCCAGGGACAGCTGTGAAGAGCCCGGTAGGGATTAACTCCCTCTCTCCGGGGGCTATGATTAACTCTCCTTTAACTGCCGCATAAAGATCCATACCCGAAGCGCCCTCTGTCATGTAACGGGGCAGGGGTATATCCGGGGTATCTTTTGATTTATACACCGGCACTTTTATTTTATTTTCGATGACTAACCTGCTCCTTTAACTGCGGCGGTTACGTGACCTGTTCCTGTCATTCCTGTCTGAACCGCTTCTGCCTTTACTCTCTTCGCTCATGCCTTCCGGTCTTTTTAACAGGGCCTTCCTGGAAAGGTTTATCCGCCCTTTTTCGTCAATATCAAGAACCTTAACCTCAATTGAATCACCCAGGTTAACCACATCTTCTGTTTTTTCCACCCGGTGATGATCAAGGTGGGATATATGCAGCAAACCTTCTTTGCCCGGCAGCACTTCCACAAAAGCACCATACCGCTCAACCCTGGTTACTTTGCCGGTGTATATTTCGCCGGGCTCAACTTCCCTGACCAGGGTTTCAATTGTCTGCTGGGCCTTTTTCCCCATCTCTGGATCAACAGCGGCAATAAATACCCTGCCGTCGGGTTCAATATTGATATCAACGCCCGTCTCGGCTATAATTTTGTTAATCATCCTGCCGCCCGGACCAATTACATCTCTAATTTTATCTACATCAATCTGCATCTTAATCATGCGCGGGGCATTTGGAGACAATTCATCTCTCGGTGCACCGATTTCTTCATTCATAATTGCCAGAATGTGCTTATAACCGCGGTCTGCCTGCTCGAGAGCGCTTTCCAGGATCTGGTCCGATATACCTTTTATTTTAATATCCATTTGCAGCGCTGTTATTCCCTTTTCGGTGCCGGCAACCTTGAAATCCATATCGCCCAGAAAATCTTCCAGGCCCTGGATGTCTGATAAGACCACAACTTCATCGCCCTCTTTAATCAGTCCCATTGCTATACCGGCAACTGCTCTTTTGATCGGAACACCGGTATCCATCATCGACAGCGAACCTGAGCAGACACTGGCCATTGAAGTCGAACCATTCGATTCGAGCACTTCAGATACCAGCCTGATTGTGTAGGGAAAATCATCTTCGTCTGGAACTACGGCCTCAAGAGCTCTTTCAGCAAGTGCACCGTGGCCGATTTCCCTGCGTCCCGGTCCGCGCATGAAACCGGCTTCTCCTACACTGTATGGGGGGAAATTATAGTGGTGAATAAAGCGTTTTGACTCTTCTATCCCCAGCCCGTCAAGAATCTGGACATCGCGCAGAGCTGAAAGGGTACATATATTTAAAACCTGGGTCTGCCCTCTTGTAAAAATAGCAGAGCCGTGGGTGCGGGGCAGGGCTGAAATTTCGCAGGTTATCGGCCTTATCTCTTCCGGGCTGCGCCCATCTGCCCGCATTCCCTTGGTCACAACCAGTTCTCTCATTGTTGATTTCAGGGTGTTTTCGAAGATCTTCCGCAGTTCATTTTCGTTATCTGGAAATCTTTCCAGGTATTCTTCCACCAGTTCACTCTTTACTAATGCCAGTCTTTCTTCGCGTTCATGTTTCTCATTAATATGAAGCGCTTCGGTAACTTTCTTTTTCAAATCACCTTCAACTGCATCAACCAGCTCTTCCGGCAGTTCCGAAACTGCAATATCCAACTTGGGCTTTCCTGTATCGGCAACCATCTGTTCCTGAACGGCAACTATTTCTTTGATTACCTCGTGACCAGCCTGAATGCATTTCAGAACTTCGGCACGATCAATCTCGCTGGCTCCCGCTTCAACCATCATTACCGCTTCTTTTGTACCGGCAAGCATTAAATGCAAATCACTCTTATCTGCTTCTTCCCTGGTTGGATTGATCACCGGTTCTCCGTCTATCAGGCCAACTATTACCGCTGCTACCGGGCCGGCAAAGGGAATTTTGGATATGGAAAGGGCTGCCGAAGCGCCGATAATAGAAAGCGGTTCCGGTGGACAATCCTGGTCCATTGATAATACCGTTGAAACGATATGGACGGAATGATGAAACCCTTTCGGGAACAAAGGTCTCAGGGAACGGTCGGTCAGCCGGCAGCCTAAAATTGCTCTTTCAGTTGGCCTTCCTTCACGCTTAATGAAACCGCCAGGTATTCTTCCTACGGCGTAAAGCCTTTCCTCGTAATCAACCGTCATCGGGAAAAAATCTATTCCTTCACGCGGTTCATCCGATACAGTTGCCGTTACCAGGACAACAGTTTCCCCGTAACGCATTAAAACGGCTCCACTGGCCTGTTTGGCCAGTCGGCCTGTCTCTAAAGTCATCTTTCTGCCCTGCAATTCAAGATCATAGATCTGCATCCTCAGTTGACTCCTCTCAAAACTTCTTGGTTAACGGTCTAAAGCAAGCATTTAATACATTCTTCTATCTATTATCGCGGCAGTTATCTGCCGCAACTGAAAACACGGGGGTTAGGCCCCCGTGCTTGTTATTACTTCCTTAAGCCCAGCTTCGCCACAATCGCCTGATAACGTTCCGGTGATTTATCGCGAAGGTAATTCAGCAAACCCCTCCGCTGTCCGACCATTTTAAGAAGGCCGCGCTGCGAATGATGGTCTTTCTTGTGCACCTTCAGGTGTTCTGTGAGATAGTTAATTCTTTCTGTTAAAAGCGCTATCTGTACTTCAGGTGATCCTGTATCACCATCATGCCTCTTGTGCAGATCGATAATCTGCAATTTTTTAGTTTGATCAAGCATTAGTTAATCCTCCCTTTTTTGAATCCCCGCCGGCAGAGAAAAACGTCGGGATTATCGTTAAACCTTGCCCACGGTTCACATTATCATGATCTTAGCACAGAACATCCCGCTTGTAAAGAACGCCCCCTGCTGCCTGCTTCCTGTATAAAACCAGGCAGCATAGCTCTTGCCCTCTCAATATCCCTTTCAATCTGCAGCTTCAACTCATCAAGAGAATTAAACTCACATGTCTCTCTAATTTTTTCCAGGAAACAGATCCTGATATTCCGGTTATAAATATCTGAGTTGTAATCAAGTATGTGGGTTTCAACCAAATTCTGATCAAACTGTTTTAATGTAGGCTTTGCTCCCACATTGGTTACCCCGTAAAAAAGACCTTCTTCCAGACCTCCAACAGCGGTCAGGTATACACCCTGTCCTGGCCACAACAGATCCCGGGAGGCGATTACGTTGGCCGTGGGAACAAGCCTGCTTTTACCAATGCCGCTGCCCCTGATAACCTTCCCATGCCTGTAAAAATAATAGTTCAGGTAATCGGCTGCCTTGCTAACTTCTCCCCCGATTATCAGTGAGCGGATCAGCGAGCTGCTGACCCTTTCCTGTTCATAATGAACTATGGGAATTACATCAACTTTGAAACCGGCTTCATCTCCCCAACGCTGAAGGGTTTCTGCATTTCCGGCGCCCTTACTTCCAAAACGGTAATTATTACCTATAAATACACCCCTGGCAGATAGTCTGTCCCTCAGAATCGTGGTAATAAATTCTTCCGGGGTGTAACCTGGAAGTTCACCAGTAAAAGGCTCCATGATCAGGTAATCAAGACCCAGTTCTCCCATTATTTCAGCGCGATCGACAATGTCGGTAAGTAAAGAGATACCGTTATCCGGCATCAGGGCAATAACCGGGTGGGGGTTTAGAATATAAGCGGCGCTTATACCGCTCTCCCTCTTTGCTTTTTCAACTGTTTTACTAATAATAGCCTGGTGGCCACGGTGGACGCCATCAAAATTACCCAGTGCTAAATAAAGCGGTTTGCCTGTTGCCGGAAGGCGATCGCTGCCATTAATAATTTCCATTTACAATCACCTTTCAAGATATTTTATTGTTTTCAGTTTACAACCCCGCTCTGTCTGGACAACAGAAGCCAGGGCGGCAAAGACACCATTGCTCCTGTATATCCGGTGAGGCAGGCTGTTATCGATGCATTGGCTTTCATTCTTTTCAACTGTAACTAATTGTCCGTAACCCAGAGCATCAACATCTTTATCAGCAAGGATCAGGGAAGGCAGGTGCACCAATGCTGTATCAGGGTCCTTCAAAAAATCGGAACCATCTACACCTGCAGCTTTGCATTCCAGTTCATCCAGCTCCAGTGAATCCTTCAGAGTATACGGCCCAACACGCAGCCGGGTTAAAGCTGAAAGATGTGCTCCGCAGCCGATTTTTTTACCTATATCTGCCGCCAGGGTCCGAATATATGTTCCCTTTGAGCATTTCACATCAAAGCTGAATACAGGATTTTCGTCAAAGCCGACATGCAGCAGTTCAATTTTATATATATGCACCCTGCGTATGCGACGTGGGGCATATTCACCTTTTCTTGTCCAGTGATACAAAGGTTTTCCACGGTGCTTGACTGCAGAGTAAAGCGGGGGCAACTGCTCTATTTCACCCTGGAAGGAATCTAATATCATTTCCAGGTATTGATGATCGATAGAAGGCACTTTTTTTCTTACAGTTACGGTTCCAGTGGCATCTTCAGTATCTGTTTCAGTGCCCAGTGTTACTTCAGCCCGGTACTCCTTGGGCTGCTCAATTATGTACTCTACCAGGCGAGTCGCCCTGCCGAGACAAACAGGCAGCACTCCTCTGGCCATGGGATCAAGAGTTCCACTGTGTCCTGCTTTAACACCCGGAAACAATCGTCTTATCCTGCTGACTACCTGGTGCGAGGTTAACCCTTCCGGTTTGTTTATCACCAAAATTCCATCCACGATGCCTGCTCCTTCAGACCGGGTATAATTGCAGCATTTTTTCTGCTTCTGCGATTACATTCTGTTTTACCATTTCGAAACCACCCTTGATCCGGCATCCGGCCGCCCGGGCATGTCCGCCGCCGTTAAAGCGCCCGGCCAGTTCGCTGACATCAAGCTGTTTTGATCTAAAACCTACCTTAACCTCTTCTGTGGTATCTACATAGAAAAGAATCCCCAGTTCTATTCCTTCAATGTTACGGCTGTAATTAACAATACCTTCCAGGTCATCACTGGTCGCCGCGCTTCTCTGGCGAATATCTCGACTGAGAGTCATTACGGCAATCCTGCGATCTGCATACATTTCCAGCCCTGACAGCGCTTCACGCAATAAAATATAGAATGAAAGCGGTCTTTCATCAAAAACACGCTGTGAAAGCAGGGCTGGGCTGAGACCATATTTTAACAGTTCGGCAATAACCAGGTGCGTCCGGGGAGTGGTGTTGTCGTATTTAAATGAACCGGTATCAGTTGAAATCGCCACGTATAAAGATTCGGCAATATCCCTGTTAATCTCTAAACCGGCCTCCTTGAGAATTTCATAAACCATTTCGCCTGTGGCTGAAGCTTTGGGTTCGACATAGTTGTAATTCCCAAAATGCTGGTTGGTAACATGGTGGTCAATATTAATTATTTTGCTGCTCTTCAGCACTGCATCACGCAGTTCACCCAAACGCTCCGGGTCGCTGCTGTCTAAAACAATAACAGTGGTATCTGCATCTTCCCCGAATTGATCACCCTGTACCAGGTCGGCTCCCTTTAAAAATGCATATTTGCGCGGCATTTGACCGGGCGTGTACATCTTAATCTTCTTCCCCGCCAGGGTCAGGGCCATGCCCATACCGAGCAGGGAACCGATGCTGTCTCCATCGGGAAGCATATGAGAAATCAGGTAAAACTTTTCCTCTTTGCGAATTATTTCAATTATTTTATCCCGGTCACTCATTATCCCCCTGCTCTTCCTCCTTGAGAGTTTTAATCACATTTTCTATATGAGCTCCGTATTCGATGGAATTATCAAGGGAAAAAGTGATTTCAGGGATATGCCTCAACCTGATCCGCTTGCCAACCTCGCTGCGAATGTAGCCTGCAGCCCCGTTCAGCGCCTGCAGGGTTTTCTCTTTATCCTCAGTTGTTCCGAATATACTCACGTAAACAGATGCGTAATGTAGATCCCGGGTTACCTGCACCTCGGTAACACTGGTTAGTCCGGCAACCCTTGGATCTTTTATTTCACTGCCTATGATCTGGCTCAAATCTTTTTTTAACTGTCCTGCTACTCTTCTTATCCTGTTTTCTGACATGACCAATACCTCCGACATGACATAAAACTTACTGCTCCTGTTCAGGCAGCACCGGTGAGGCAAATCTGCCGGTTGATAATACGGCGTTTATCAGCGGGCCACCTGTTCCATTACATAAGCTTCAATAATATCGCCCTCATGCAGGTCATTGAAATTTTCAATTAGAATACCGCACTCATAACCGGTCAGCACTTCGCGCACGTCGTCCTTGAAACGCTTCAGTGAATCAATGCTGCCGTTATCAAGTATAACAGTTCCATCCCTGATCACCCTGATCAGGGCGTTGCGGGTAATTTTACCCTCTATAACATGTGATCCGGCAATACTGCCCAACCTGGACACCTTGAAGAGCTGCCTGACTTCGGCCTGGCCCTGGATAACCTCTTTCATGATCGGCTTGAGCATTCCGGTTACAGCAGCTTTGATATCTTCAATAGCTTCGTAAATAATCCGGTAAAGCCTGATATCGACCTGATCGTGTTCTGCAACCTTCCTGGCATTGTTGGAAGGCCGTACATTAAACCCAATTACAATTGCATTTGAAGCCGAGGCAAGCATAACATCCCACTCACTGATCGCCCCCACCCCGGTATGAATAATTTTGATCTGGACTTCTTCCAGGCTAAGCTTGAACAGCGCTTCCTGCAAGGCCTCGACCGACCCCTGCACATCGCCCTTCAGGATCAGGTTCAGCTCCTTTACTTCACCTTCCTGGATCTGTTTAAACAAATCATCAAGGGTAACCCGCTGGACCTTGTTGGTTGCTTCCTTAATCTTCACTGCTCTTTTTTCAGCAACCTGCCTGGCCACGCGATCATCACTGACAACCTGGAACAGGTCACCGGCCATGGGAACATCATTTAAACCCTGGATCTCCACCGGGGTTGACGGTCCGGCCGACTTGACTCTTTCTCCGCGTTCATTAGTCATCGCCCTGACTTTTCCGGAAATAGAACCGCAAACAATAGGATCGCCAATACTTAGAGTACCATCCTGCACAAGCACCGTCGCTACAGGCCCACGGCCGCGATCAAGCTTTGCTTCAATCACTGTGCCGCGTCCGGCCCTTTCCGGGCTGGCCTTTAACTCGGCAACCTCTGCCAGCAGCAATACCATCTCCAGCAATTCTTCCAGTCCGTCTCCGCGCAGCGCGCTGACCGGAACAAAGATTGTATCTCCGCCCCACTCTTCCGTAACCAGGCCGTGATCGGAAAGCTGCTGCTTAATCCTTTCCGGGTTGGCATCAGGTTTATCAATTTTGTTAATAGCCACCAGCACGGGAACCTGTGCTGCCTTGGCGTGGTTAATCGCTTCAACCGTCTGGGGCATTACCCCGTCATCAGCTGCCACCACCAGGATGGCTATATCAGTTACCTGGGCTCCCCGGGCTCTCATCGCCGTAAAAGCTTCATGACCGGGAGTATCCAGGAATACAATTTTTTTATCGTTAACCTTTACCTGGTACGCCCCGATATGCTGGGTTATACCGCCAACCTCTCCTGCTGTAACGTTGGCGTTTCTGATCGCATCAAGCAGGGAAGTTTTTCCGTGATCAACGTGTCCCAATACAGTTACTACCGGTTTACGGTTGATCTCTTTCAAATTGTCATCTTCATCGCCAAATGAAAGCAGTTCTTCTTCAACCGGGTCCTCAACATATTCAAAGTCGTACCCATATTCTTCTGCCACCAGTTCAACTGTTTCAGGATTCAGGGGCTGATTGATATTAGCCATTACTCCCATTTCCATCAGGAACCCTATCAACTGGGCAGGTGTGGTTTCTACCCTTCCGGCCAATTCCGCCACGGTAATCTGACCTTCCAGTTTCAGGACCGGTTTTTTTGCTTTTAACATGGCTGCCCGCTTCTCTTCCTGAATTGCCTTACGCGCTTTTCTGCTTGGCGCTTCGCTCTCTTCACTCTTTACTTTCTTACGCACGGGCTTAGCCGGCTCCTCTTTTTTGGCAGCTTCAGCTACAGGAGCAGGCGGTTCGACCTCCTGCGGCGCTTTTTGATCAGAACGGCCTGTTAATATGGCCATTACCCTTTTGGCATCTTCATCGGTCAAGGTGCTCATATGGTTATTGACTGCAATATCCATACCTTCCATTACTTCAATCAGCTTTTTGCTTGTAGTTCCAAGCTCCTTGGCCAGTTCATAAACTCTAACCTTACTCATACACTACACCTCCATCAAGTGGGCCCTCCCCGGTAAATCTGTTATTCCGTTAATCCTTATTCGCTTTTATTCAAAGTGGCGGCTATGGAGGCAATTAATTCCTCCGGTATATGCTGCTGCAGGTTCTTTTCAAGACGCCTGCCTTTAACCGCCTTGCGCAGACACTCCTCGCTGGGGCAGATATAAGCTCCCCGCCCGGCTATTTTCCCGGTCGGATCCAACTTAATCTCACCCTCGGGCGTTCTGACCACCCTGACCAGTTCCTGTTTTGTTTTTTTTTCCTGACAGCCTAAACAGACCCGTAAAGGTATTTTTTTTCTTTTAACCATTACTGACCGGTTCCTCCCCGGTTTCTTCGTTCTCTAAATTTTCTTTATCGCTTGCTTCCTCACTGCCGGAGCTCTCCTCCGCTTCAGCTGCTTCCCCTTCTGCTGCTGAAATATCTTCTGCAGCAAGCGTTTCTTCAGGGGTTTCCTCATCTTTCTGCGGCTGTTCAGACAAACCGATAGCCGACAAACTTTTTTCGGTAAACTGGGTTTCACTGGATATATCAATCTTCCAGCCGGTTATCTTTGCAGCCAACCTGGCATTCTGTCCTTCTTTTCCTATGGCCAGCGACAGCTGGTTATCCGGAACCACGACTGTTGCCGTTTTGTTTTCCGAATCGAGAATGACCGATGCCACCTTGGCCGGACTGAGTGCGTTGGCAATATACTCTTCCGATTCCTCACTCCATTTGACGATATCAATCTTTTCACCTTTCAGCTCGTTGCTGATTGCCTGAACGCGGCTCCCCTTCGGGCCGACGCATGAACCGACAGGATCGATATCCTTGTTGTTGGAATAAACCGCCAGCTTCGAGCGATAACCCGCTTCGCGGGCGGCAGCCTTAATTTCCACTATGCCTTCGTATATTTCGGGTACTTCCATCTCAAAAAGCCTTTTCAAAAAACCGGTATGAGTCCTGGATACAATAATCTGAGGACCTTTCGTAGTTTTCTTTACCTCAACAATATAAGTTTTAACCCGCTCTCCCTGGCGATAACGTTCGTAAGGAATCTGTTCGTCAACAGGCATAATCGCTTCCGTCCTGCCGAGATCGATAACTACATTTCTCTGCTCAAAACGACGGACCAGTCCGGTTATAACTTCCTCGGTACGGTCGACAAAATTTTCAAATATAAGCTCCCGTTCGGCCTCCCTGATACGCTGTATTACTACCTGCTTAGCTGTTTGAGCGGCTATACGGCCAAATTCCTGGGGGGTAACCTCCATTTCGACAATATCGCCTACCTGGCAGCGCGGATCATAAACTCTCGCTTCGTAAAGACTTACTTCCTGCTGATCAGATTCAACTTCTTCCACCACTTTCAATTGAGAAAAAACTTTAATTTCACCTGAATCACGATCAATATTAACACTCACTGCCGGAGCCGACTGAAAATTTCTTTTATATGCTGAAATCAGGGCTATTTCCAGTGCTTCAAATAATACTTCCTTGCTGATCCCCTTTTCCTTCTCCAGCATGTCGATCGCGGCAAATAGTTCTTTGTTCATAGTTTTTCTCAACCTCCTTTCAACCGGGTATTTAATTTTTTTTATCAGGCTTGATATACCATAAATGTGCTTTTTTAATCAGGTCGTACGCCAAATCTGTTTTTATCCCTTTTTCACTTTCAATCGTAATATATTCATCACCGGCATCAACCAGTGTGCCGGCAAATTTTTCCGAACCGGAAACAGTTTCGCAGGTCTGTATTTTTACCTTCTCTCCCACGAACCGTTTAAAATGTTTTACCTTGGTCAGCGGCCTCTCAAGACCGGGAGAAGATACTTCCAGGCTGTAAGCATGCTCGATCGGGTCTTCTGCGTCAAGCAGCTCTGAAACCGCCCTGCTGATTAATTCGCAGTCGTCAACAGTTATGCCCTTATCATGATCAATAATCAGCTGCAGTAAGCCGTGGCGTCGGGCAGCGTAACTCAACCTGACCAATTCGTAACCTTTTAACTCTACCAGCGGCTCAATCAGTTCAACCAGCCGGCGCTCTTTTTCTTCCCTGGTCAAAAAACATCCCTCTTTTAGAGACAGCATCTCTCGCTGCCGGCACTGTTCTTTAGTCCTATTAATATGAAAGAGTGGGAGAACCCACCCTTGACTCGAGAAAAAACTTCATCTCTATAAATTTATCATAAAGCTTGCATATTGGCAACACTGTTAATAATCCCGCAAAGGTTGGTCCCTTAAACAATATCCCTTTTCGTCATTGATCATTTATATCTATTTTTGCCACATACCTGATAATCTCCCAGTACATTTTTGCCCTGGCCGACATGCCTTTCCACAACCCCAGTTTTTCTTCTTTCATCACATGTGAAAGATCCTGAAGCTGGACTATTTCTGTAGTAATTTCATTTTCTTCTACATAACCATGCAGGGCAATCTCGATCCCAAACCGGGTCAGATCAAGATCGGATATATTCTCCAGCAGGTCCCGCCGGACAGCCCTCTGCCCGGATAAAAAAGGAGCAACTTTCTGGGCAAAATCTGTCGCCACCCGCCCTTTTTCAAAGATTCCCACGGACATCAGGGCATCCCCTCCGGTTACAGGTTCAAGCAGCGATTTTATGTGTGCTCCTGTTAAACCGATCAGGTCGGCATCAAGGACAAGTATAATGTCGGCATCAGTTTGATCCAGGCCGGCCTTAACCGCTCCACCCTTCCCCCTGTTTTCCAGAAGATCTACAACCATTACCCGTTCATATTTGGATGCAGCCCGAACAGTTTCATCCACCGAGCCGTCACTGACTACAATTATTTCTTCGATATTCCTGTTGTTTACAAGAACGCTTAAAACGTTGCCGATAGTTTGCTCTTCATTGTATGCAGGTATGATTGCAGCTACCTTCAAATATGCTCCTCCTTCATGAAACGTGGTCATTTTCTCTTTTAAAAAGGGCCAGTTCTTCGCGAATAGTATCCAGAACTTTATCCTCGCTTACAGTTTTAACAACCTTTCCTTTTTTAAATAAAATTCCTTCCTTTTTACCAGCTGCAATACCTAGGTCCGCCTCGCGAGCTTCCCCGGGGCCGTTAACAGCACAGCCCATAACAGCAACCCTGACCGGCATTGTATAGTCATTAAGCATTGCTTCTACTTTTTCAGCCAGGGCAATCAGGTCAATTTCACATCGGCCACAGGTCGGGCAGGAAATGATCTCCGGTCCGAAAACCCGCAAACCGAGAGACTGCAGTATGCTGCGTGCTGCTTTTATTTCTTCCTCTGGCGGAGCAGTCAGGGAAACCCTTACTGTATCGCCAATGCCTTCCGCCAGAAGGGTGCCAATGCCGATGGCATTTTTAATCACACCCTGCCCGGGAGTTCCAGCCTCCGTTACACCGAGGTGAAGCGGATTATCGTTTTTTTCAGCAAAAAGGCGATTGGCACAGATCGTGGTATAAACATCGGAAGCCTTAATTGATACGACAACGTCTTTAAACCCGGCTTTATCCAGGGCTGCCGCGTAATTGGAAGCCGACCCGGCAAGCGCTTCCGGAGTTGCTCCCCCGTATTTCAGGGCAATCTCTCTATCCAGTGAACCGGCGTTAACCCCGATCCGGACCGGTACCCCGAATGACCTGGCCTTTTCAGCCAGTTCAAACATTTTTTCTTCACCCCCGGCATTACCGGGATTGATTCTTACCTTGGCCGCTCCCTTTTCTATAGCCAGGTGAGCCAGGCCGAGATCAAAATGAATATCGGCAATGACCGGAATGGGGCTTTCCCTGACAATATACTCCAAAGCTTCGGCCGCTTCTTTATCGGGCACTGCCACTCTGATCAACTCGCACCCGCTTTGATGCAGGGACTTAATCTGTTCCAGGGTTGAAATATAGTCTGCCGTTCTGGTGTTGGTCATTGATTGAATTACAACCGGTTCGCCGTGGCCAACCTTAACCCCACCGATATTAACCGTTCTTGTAACCCTGCGGGCAGGAAATACCAATATTTATCACCACTTATTTATTCGGCACTATCACCCAGCGCAGCAGATCCTGGTAAGTTATAAACAGGATTAGCAGAATCAGCAGAGCAAAGCCGATGAAATGAACAAAACCCTCTTTTTCAGGATCAATCCGCTTCCCGCGCAGCACCTCTACCAGCAGGAAGAACAAGCGTCCTCCATCAAGGGCGGGAATGGGTAAAAGATTCATTATCCCCAGGCTGATACTGATCAGGGCAGTAAGCAGCAGCAGGTTGATAAATCCGGTCTGGGCCACTTCCCCGATAACAAAAATTATCCCAACCGGTCCGGTTACATCAAGAGGAGCCTGGCCGGTAAAAACCTGGAATATAGAACCGATTACCATGCCAAAGCGCTCCAGGCTTATTTTCAGTGAAGTCAGAAAACGATACCTGGGCATTTCCGGCCCGATACCGATCATACCGCTGCCCGTTTCTTCTGAAACCATTGTTACCAGGTCATAGCTAAATTCAATCCCGTTACGCTCTACCAGTAGATTAATCTCCTTGTCCGGCCTGTTAGAAATCTCCCTTAAAACATCATTCCACTGGCTAACCTCCACCCCGTCGATTGAAATAATCCGGTCACCTTCCTGCAGGCCGGCTTCCTCAGCAGGAGCTTCTTCTATTATGTAACCGATAGCCGAGCTGTCATAACCGGGGACACCGGTTATAAAAAAGAAAATGACAAAAAACACAACAATCGAAAGGACCAGGTTCATTAGCGCGCCCGAAACCAGGACCAGAGCCCGGCTTAAAGCGGGCTTCTGGGGAAAGCTGTCAGGATCATCGGCTTCTTCCGGACTTTCTCCAAGCATCCGGCAGAAACCGCCGAGAGGGAAGACCCTGATTGAATAATCAATACCATTTTTGCTCCATCCTGTCAGCTTCGGGCCAAACCCGATGGCCAGTTCCAGCACTTTGATACCGGTCAGCCGGGCAGCATAATAATGTCCCAGTTCATGAACCAGGATAAGAAGGCCAAAAACAAAAATGGCGGCAATAAATGTCTGCATACTATCTCACCTTTCCAATCAGCTGTTTCACTACCGACTCAGCCTTTTCACGGGCTTGCCTGTCGGCCTCTACAGCGTCTTCAAGAAAATAATCTTTTACCGGTTGATGTTCGGCCATCACCGCTTCAATAATCACCGGTATGTCGGTAAACTTAATCGTTTCTCTTAAAAATTGTTCTACGGCAATTTCATTGGCTGCATTCAAAACTGCCGGCATGGTGCCCCCTGCTTCAACAGCCCGGAAGGCCAGATCCAGGCAGGGGAAATTTTTCCTGTCCGGTTCTTCAAAAGTCAGGCTGCCAAAAGGGTTGTATTGTTTGATCAACCCTTTTTTGCGAGCCGGGTAAGTCAGGGCGTGCTGAATCGGAGCCCGCATATCCGGGCTGCCCAGCTGGGCCATAATTGTTCCGTCAATATATTCTACCATAGAATGAACAATACTTTGCCGGTGAACAACAACTTCAATCTGGCTGAGCTCCAGGTCAAAGAGCCATTTGGCTTCGATAACCTCCAGGCCCTTGTTCATCATGGTAGCCGAGTCAATGGTTATTTTAGGACCCATTGTCCAGTTCGGATGTTTTAAAGCTTGAACCGGTTTTATCTGCTTCAGGTCATCACCGGTCATCCCAAAAAAAGGTCCTCCCGAGGCCGTAAGGAATACTCTCGATATTTCCTTTTCTTCTGCCGTTCCAATAGCCTGCCAGATCGCTGAATGTTCGCTGTCAACCGGTATGATTCTTTTTTTGTCAAGCAAGTTCATCCGTTCGAGCAGATCTCCCCCGACAACAAGCGATTCCTTGTTGGCCAGGGCAATAGTTTTGCCTGCCTCCAGGGCAGCGACAAGAGGTTTAAAACCGCTGAAACCTACCTGGGCCATAACAACAAGGTCGGCCCCGGGCCAGGCAGCAGCTGCAACCTGCCCTTCCGCACCGGAGGATATCTTTATGCTGTCCTGAAGGGAAAGGTTTTTCAGACGCTCTGCAGCTTCACTGTCAAAAAGAGAAACCATTTCGGGCCTGAACCTGGCCGCCTGTTCTGCAATAAGCCTGTGGTTTCTGCCGGCAGTCAGGGCTACCACCCGGTATTGATCGCCCAGTGAAGCGATTACTTCCAGGGTTTGTCTGCCGATCGATCCTGTTGAACCAAGCAAGGCAATTCTTTTCATAATCCACCTGTTTATAGTGACATATTTAATATAACAAAAAAGTAATATACAAAGGGAGCGGTCAGCAGCAGGCTGTCAAAACGGTCCAGTATACCGCCGTGCCCGGGAATCAGGCTTCCAGAATCTTTCACTTCAAGCTGCCGCTTCAAGGCTGATTCGAGCAGATCTCCCAGCTGGGCAAATACAGCTATACCGAGACCGAACAGTAGACCGATGCCGGGGCTGAAAGGCATTATATCAGGCAGTAATATTACAGCCGAAAAAAAGAGCAGCGCTGCGGCCATAATTCCGGCAACTGAACCTTCCACCGACTTTTTCGGGCTTATCGAAGGAGAAAATTTATGTAAACCCCACTTGGTCCCGATAAAGTAGGCTACGCTGTCATGCAGCCATACTCCTGCCAGCAGCATATAAGTATAAAGAGCTCCTTCCGGCATCATTCTCAGGGAAAGCAGGTAACCGCTCAGACCGCCCAGGTAAACTATTCCCCAGAATGAAATTGCCGCCCCGGTAATACTGTTTCTTTCCGTATTGAAAAGAGAAATTACAAATAAAGCAGTAAATAAAACCATTACCAGGGGGTAAATAAAATCGTAAAGCTCAAAATAGATCACTGCCAGGAAAAGTGTAACCCCGGCAAAACTGGCAATCAGGGGAACCCGGTAACCACTGGACCGCAGCATTGTGCAGTATTCAAATATCCCCAGGTTAACTACGATAAGCAGGAGCAGGGCATACCACGGCCCTCCAAGAAATACTGCTCCCAGCATTATCGGAATGCCCAAAAGGGCAGATAAAACCCTCAGATATAACATGTGTGCACCTTCTCCTGGACGTAAATATTCATCTTCATCTTAAAATTCTTAAACCTTGCCAAACCTGCGTTTACGGTTCTGATAATCGTAAACAGCTTCCAGCAAATGTATCCTGGAAAAATCAGGCCAGTATACATCCGTAAACCACAATTCGCTGTAGGCCAGTTGCCAGAGCAAAAAATTGCTGATTCTTTTTTCGCCGCTCGTCCTGATTAAAAGATCGGGGTCGGGACAATCTGCTGTATAAAGATATCGCGCAAATCGATTTTCGTCAATTTTTCCGGCATTATCGCTTTTAACCGCATCGTTAACGATCCGGTTTATCGCTGTTAATATTTCGGCCCTTGACCCGTAATTCAGGGCGAAGATTAAAACCATCCCGCTGTTATTTTTTGTTGCTTCCGCGCCCTCGCGAACTGCCTTTTGAACCTTGCCTGGCAGTTTCTGAAAATCACCGATCATCCTCACCTGAACATTGTTGCGCATTAATTCCGGTAGTTCGGTTTTAAAATATACTTCAGGCAGGCCCATCAGGTAGTTGACCTCCCTGGCCGGCCTTTTCCAGTTTTCAGTTGAAAAGGCGAAAAGAGTTAGATACCTGATCCCCAGGTCACTGCAATTCCTGACTGTATCGCGAACAGTCTCCACGCCCTGCCGATGTCCTTCATGTCTTGGCAAACCCCTTTCCTGGGCCCACCTGCCATTACCGTCCATGATAATAGCCAGGTGTTCAGGAATCCGGTCACTCTCTATTTTATTTAACAGCTCTTTTTCACTCATTTTATTTGTCATAATTATCCCACCCGGGCTATTCCGGCTTTTTCAGCTTCCTTGTCGCGGCATGCCGTTTATAAACTGCGGCTCTCTCTTTTACGAGAGAGCCGCAGTAATCAACAGGGTGACTGTATTTACATTGACAGGCTCAACCGGTGCATATTCACTGCTTATAAATTCCTGATACTATAATCTTTTCTGCTTCCGGTTAAACTTCCATCAGTTCCTGTTCTTTAGCATCCATAACCTCATCAACTTCGGCTGTTTTCTTATCAGTAATTTCCTGAATGTGATCCTGTCCGCGCCTGCGATCGTCCTCGGTAACATCACCCGATTTTTCAAGCTGTTTAATTTCATCATTGGCATCACGGCGAACATTACGGATATTAACTTTGCTTTCTTCAGCCTTTTTACGAATAAACTTGACCAGTTCCTTGCGCCGTTCCTCAGTTAACTGGGGAATAGAAAGCCTGATAATACTTCCGTCGCTATTGGGTGTGAGGCCAAGGTCAGATTTCAGGATCGCTTTTTCAATATCGCCAATGGCCTGTTTGTCCCAGGGCTGAACCACCAGGAGACGTGGTTCGGGAGCTGTCACCCCTGCCAGTTGATTCAAAGGGGTTGCGGTACCGTAATATTCCACCTCAATACGATCCAGTAACGAAGGGGTTGCCCTTCCTGCCCGCAGGGTAGCCAGCTCCTTTTTAAAAGCTGATATAACTTTGTCCATTCGTTCTTCTGCATCAAGATATACAAGATCTAACATGTCTCACCCACCCTTGATTATCGTTCCTATTTTTTCTCCCATAATAACTTTTTTTATGTTACCAAAGTTCAGGCCGAATACAATTAGTTTTATCTTGTTGTCCATACAGAGCGAAGCTGCAGTGGAATCCATAACCCCAAGCCCCTGGTTGATCACTTCAATGTAATTAAGTTCAGAAAACCTGCGTGCGTTGGGATTTTTCAACGGATCTTCATCGTAAACGGCATCTACCTTACCTTTAGCCAGCAGTATAACCTCTGCCTCAATTTCTGCTGCCCGCAGGGCTGCTGTTGTATCAGTTGAAAAATAGGGGTTTCCTGTGCCCCCGGCAAAGATTACCACCCTGCCTTTCTCCAGGTGTCTCAAAGCTCGGCGGCGAATATAAGGCTCAGCCACCTGGCGCATCTCCAGGGCAGTCTGTACCCGCGTATCCACATCGTGCCGTTCGAGGGCATCCTGCAGAGCCAGGGCATTAATTACTGTTGCCAGCATACCCATGTAATCAGCCGTTGCCCTGTCCATACCTTTCTGGCCTGCCTGGGCACCTCTCCATATGTTGCCCCCGCCTACCACTATGGCAACCTGAACATCATATTTTTTTACCTCTTTTATTTGCAGTGCTATACTTTCAATAACTTCCTGATCAATGCCAAAACCAAGGTTACCGGCCATTGCCTCTCCGCTTAGCTTGAGTATGACCCGGTTGTAAATTGGTTTCTCCACAAGACACCTCCAGATTAGTAATTCGCTGTTTTTTTTAAACAACCTGCTAACCGCTATAATTTTCAGCGATTGCTTCAATTATTTCGTTTCATTACCCTGAAGCCTCCGCCATACATTTCAACCATTAAAAAAGAGAACACATTGAAGTGTTCTCTTTATCAGCGTTTTATTCGCAGCAACAGGACTCATCGGATTCGAGTCCCTCCCCGATCTCAAAGCGGCAATAACGCCTGATTACAATATTTTCACCAATCTTGGCAATCAGAGCAGTTAAAAGTTCACTAATTGATACATCTTCATCCTTTACATATGTCTGCTCAAGCAGACAGTTTTCGCGATAGTATTTTTCGAGGCGTCCTTCAACGATGCGTTCAATAACTTTTTCCGGTTTACCTTCATTCAAAGCCTGGGCCTTAATAATCTCTTTTTCCTTATCCAGTATCTCCTGCGGCACATCTTCCTTTTTCAGGTAAGCCGGGTTAGTTGCAGCCACCTGCAGGCACAGGTTGCGCACAAATTCCTTAAACTCATCATTGCGGGCTACAAAATCGGTTTCGCAGTTAACTTCAACCAGGACCCCTATTTTTCCACCCATATGTATATATGAATCAATAATCCCCTGGTTCGCTGTTCTGCTTGAGCGCTTAGCTGCGGCAGCAAGCCCTTTTTCCCTCAGGATATCCATTGCCTTTTCTTCATTACCTTCTGCTTCTACCAGTGCCTTTTTGCAATCCATCATTCCGGCGCCGGTTTTTTCACGCAGCACTTTAACCACTTTTGCATCAATGTGCATCTATTTCAACTCTCCTTCAATTATTGATCTGTATTTTCTTTGGAAACTTCTTCAGCGCTTACAGCCGGCGCTTCATCTGCCACTGTTGTTTCTTCAGCCACTTTTTCAACAGGAGCAGCTTCTTCCTCTGCCGGTTCAACAGGTTTTTCTGCTTTAGCTTCCTGCTCTTCTTCAACCTCTTCCGGTTCACTGACCTGTTTGCCTTCAAGCACAGCTTCCGCCATAACCGAGGTTATAAGCTTCACTGCCCTGATTGCATCGTCGTTACCTGGAATCAAATAGTCGATCTCGTCGGGATCGCAGTTTGTATCAACAATAGCAATAACGGGAATATCAAGTTTTCTCGCTTCGGCAACGGCAATTCTCTCCTTGCGCGGGTCAACAACATATATAGCATCCGGTATATCTTTCATATCCCGTATTCCGTTTAAGAATTTATTCAGTTTATCCTTTTCGTGAACCAGGTTTAATACTTCTTTCTTAGTTAACCTTTCAAATGTGCCGTCCACTTCCATCCGCTCCAGTTCAAGCATGCGATCGATTCTCCTGCGGATGGTGTTAAAATTGGTCAGCATACCACCGAGCCAGCGGTGATTTACATAGTGCGCGCCGCATCTCTCTGCTTCTGTTTTAATCGAATCCTGGGCCTGTTTTTTTGTTCCGACAAAAACAATGTTTCCACCGTCGGCAATCAGGTCGCGCACGAAATTATAAGCAGTATCCATTAGTTTTACGGTTTTCTGCAGATCTATGATGTAGATCCCGTTTCGTTCGGTGAAAATATAGTTTTTCATCTTGGGGTTCCAGCGACGGGTTTGGTGACCGAAGTGCACCCCCGCTTCAAGCAGCTGTTTCATACTTACTTTGGCCATTCTTGTTCCTCCTTTGTTTTAACCACCGCCCGTTTCACTGCAGTAACGAAGCCTTTGGCCAACCCGTTAATGCTCACCGGACGTGCGTTTTAAAAATACCATCCATAAGTGTAGCACAAATTTCCCGCTGTGACAATCAGCAGTTGTCATTTTCTCCAACCACCGCCGTTGCATTAACCGGCAATATATATTAAAATCAAAAATGCATTACAGACTCAGCATCACAAATGACATTACCGGAGGTATTAATGGCTGAAATTAGACCTTTCAGGGGAATTCGCTTTAATCTTTCCAGGCTGCAGCACACTGAAGAGGTAATTACCCCTCCTTACGACGTTATCGACAGCGACGGGCAGGACCGCCTTCATCAAAGAAACCCTTATAATATAGTCCGCCTCGAGTACGGAAAAAAATATCCCTCCGACAATGATACAGAAAACAGCTACACCAGGGCTGAAAATACTCTTAAGGACTGGCTTGCCCAGGAGATCCTGATTGCCGATGAGCAGCCTGCCTATTACCTTTATGAGCAAAAGTTTACTTATAATTCCGAACGCCACACCCGCCGGGGCATCTTTGCCGCCCTGAAAACCGAGGATTACGCCAGGCGAACAGTGCTGCCCCATGAGCTGACCATGTCGGCCCCAAAAGCTGACCGTCTCAAGCTGCTCGGGCATCTGAAAACCAATATCAGCCCCATTTTTACCCTCTATCCAGACCCCGACAATATGATCGATGCACTCTGCCGCCAATCTCCTCCCGGCCGGCTTCTTTTTGAAACCGGGGAAGATGACGGCCAGGTTCAGCTGCTCCGGGCTATAACCGATCTACAGCTTCAGGAAGAGATTACTTCCTACCTGGCCGGACAGCCCCTGCTCATCGCCGACGGCCACCATCGTTACGAAACAGCGCTGGCTTATTCAAAAGATGCCGGCCCGGATTTGAACCCCGGCAGTAATTTCATCCTGGCCACCCTGGTCAGCATGAAAGACCCCGGTCTGTTGGTTCTGCCCACGCACCGGGTGGTTGCCCCTTTAACCGCCGGGCAAAAAGCTGAAATGAAAAAAATCATCGACTCTGAATTTAAATATATAGAATATGGCCCTGCAGAGGAATTGGATGAAGAAGACTACCGGCGCGAGCTTTCTTCACTTGCAGCTGTTCAGCCCTGTCTGGGGATGATCACTGCTGAAAAAGCCGGTTTTCTTATTCCCGGACCGAGCAAGGATGATTCACCCCTGCCCGTGGTTTTACTGCATGAAAAGATTCTCAGGCCTGTTCTGGCACCCGGGGAAAACAACGAGGCCGACAAGGAACTGCTCTCTTACCCGCACGATATGAAAACCGTTATACAATCTATTTTATCAGGCAATTCTGAAGCTGCTTTTGTCCTCGATACACTTCCGGTTGAAGATGTCCTGAAAAGAGCGCAGCAGGGACGGGTAATGCCCCAGAAATCCACTTTCTTTTATCCCAAACTACCCGGTGGGCTGGTTCTACACCATCACAGCATCAGTTACTGATAAATTTACAGGAACAATGCTTTCAGTTCACTATCAGGACGTTTCAAGAGCGCTGCATAAGCGATTCCACAGGAAAGGATTGGTTTTTTTAAGGGCAACCGGTTTTCCATTTTCGTTAATAAAAGCATGTTCAGTGTAACCTTTAGCCAGCAGCTTGCTCCCCCTCTTAATTTCATAATCAAAGTTTAACCTGACATTTTGCAGGCTGCTCAGCCTTGTAATCACGGTTACCTGATCATCATAACGGGCAGAATGCTTGTATTCACAATATGCTTTCAGCACCGGAAGCAGCAGGCCGCTCTTTTCAAACTCAATGTACGGCAGTTCCATTTCTCTCATCAGCTCTGTGCGTCCCGTTTCAAACCAAACCAGGTAATTAGCATGGTAAACTACTCCCATTTGATCTGTTTCCTGGTAACGCACTCTAAAAGTTGTTTCATTTTTTATCAATTAATCAAGTCTCCTCACTTACAGAACATGAGCCTGCCCGCGGTAGATCAGTCCCCTGATTGCATCAACGGTTATCATTTCATCATTACTGATCGTTACCGTAGCCTTTTCGGCTCCGACAACGGCAGGTTTACCCAGGTTGATCGCCACAATGGCTGCATGCGAGGTAAGGCCGCCCTCTTCTGCAACCAGGGCCGAGGCCTTTTTAATTGCCGGCAGGTAATCTAAACCTGTGCTGCGCGCCACAAGAACCTGCCCCTCTTCAAACTTTTCGAGATCTTTTTCATTTTTTACGATAAAAGCTTTTCCTGAAGCAGCATTTTTCCCCACTCCCGTTCCCTTAACAATCACCTCACCGACCGTTTCCACCCTAAGCAGGTTGGTAGTTCCCGAAACCCCAACCGGAACTCCGGCAGTAATCACAACCAGGTTGCCCTGTTTGATCACTCCTTCTTTTAGCGAAGCCTCTATAGCGTTGGAAAACATATCGTCGGTTGTACTTACCGGGGGGCAGATTATTGCCTTGACTCCCCAGGTCAGGGTTAACTGATTGGCAACCTGCCTGCGTGAAGAAACTGCAACAATCGGTGCTGCCGGTTTATACTTGGAGACCATTCTCGCCGTTTGACCAGACTGGGTTGCGGTCAGGATTGCATCAGCCTTCAATTCCGCCGCTATATGTGAAGTAGCATAACTGATTGCGTCGGTAACAGTTTTTTTCGTTGCCGAACTCATCCTGTAAAGCAAGCCCTGGTAATCGAGCCCTTCTTCTGTTTTAACCGCTATGCGGCTCATGGTCTGCACCGCTTCAATCGGGTATTTTCCCATCGCTGTTTCGCCTGACAGCATTACCGCATCCGTTCCGTCAAGAATTGCATTGGCCACATCGCTTGCTTCCGCTCTGGTAGGCCTAGGGTTGCGAATCATACTGTCCAGCATCTGGGTAGCCGTAATAACCGGCTTTCCGGCTAAATTACACTTGCGAATAAAAGTTTTCTGCAGCAGGGGAACCTCTTCCGGCGGTATTTCCACCCCCAGGTCGCCCCTGGCAACCATTATCCCGTCCGATACCTCGAGAATGCTATCGTAATTTTCCACACCTTCCCGGCTTTCTATCTTGGCCAAAATCATTATATACCCGCCATATCCTTCCACCAGTCGCCTGATTTCAAGAATATCTTCCGCGCTCCTGGTAAATGAGGCAGCCAGAAAACTTATTTCGTTGTCCAGGGCCAGTTTCAGATCGGTCTTATCCTCTTCGTTCATAGCCGGCAGGTTTATCCTGGTTCCCGGTGTATTTAAGCCCTTGTAGGTGCGCAGTTCACCACCATTGAGCACCCGGCACTTGATATCCCGACCGTCAATCGTGATTACTTCAAGGCTGATCAACCCGTCATCAATCAGTACCAGGCAGCCTTCCCTGATATCATTATGCAGATTGGGATAGGTTACTGAAACTCTTTTGTTATCCCCAATAATCGGTTCTGTCGTCAGGGTGAAATCCTGGCCGTCTTCCAGGATAACCGCTGCTTCGGTAAGATCGCCTGTTCTTACTTCAGGTCCTCTTGTATCATAAAGTATTCCCGTATTCCTTTTCATACTTGAAGCAACATTCCTGACCATTTCCACCCAGCGTAGATGTTCATCACGTTTTCCGTGAGAAAGGTTTAGCCTGGCCACATCCATGCCGGCTTCAATTAAAGCTTCAATTCTTTCCTCTGTATCTATACTTGGGCCGATCGTGCAAACAATCTTAGTCCTGCGCATACACAACCTCCTTCAGGTTTCCCTCTTTATCTGGCCAGGTCCAGGGCCAGTTCATATATATCGCGGGGAAAAGGTTTTTTTTTCTTCTCGCTTACCTGCAGGGGCACAGGAACCAGGGCTTGCTTTACATAAGCGGTAAAATATCCGCTTTTACCCTGATCGAGCAGATCCACCGCCATAGCTCCCATCCTGCTGCCTAACAGGCGATCGACGGCAGTAGGACTCCCCCCTCTCTGGATATGTCCGAGAACGGTTATACGGGTCTCCGCCTTTATCCTGTTCCTGATATCCCTGTTAAGCTCATACGGATCTACTGCCCCTTCTGCAGCGATGATGATACTGTGTGATTTACGGCGCTCGATACCGCGCAGAAGTCTTTCGCAGATCTGTTCCAGGTCAAAATCAACCTCAGGAACCAGGATCGACTCAGCGCCGCCGGCCAGTCCGGCAGCGAGGGCCAGAAAACCTGTTTCCCGGCCCATCACCTCGATAATAAAAATACGTTCATGGGAAGTTGCCGTATCGCGCAGGCGGTTAACTGCATCAAGGATGGTATTTACAGCCGTATCAAAACCGATGGTCTGGTCTGTTCCGTTAATATCATTGTCGATCGTTCCCGGAATACCGATTGTCCTAATCCCTTCACCCTCCAGGCCGGCAGCTCCTTTAAAAGAACCATCTCCCCCAATTACAATCAGGCCTTCAATGCCGGAATCTTTCAGGTTTTTTGCCGCTTCAGCCCTGAAACGGCTATCATGCATCCCTTCCTCCCGGGCTGTTAATAAGATAGTGCCGCCCCTATGGATGATGTCGGCAACTGAACCCATGGTGAACTCCATAAAATCATCACCGTTCAGCAGGCCGGCATAGCCGCGCCTGATGCCGACCACCCTGAATCCCCTGTTGATACCCCTTCGCACAACTGCCCTGATAGCGGCGTTCATGCCGGGGGCGTCACCTCCACTGGTCAGAACTGCAATTTTTTTCATTAGTAACTTATCTCCCCCTGGCCAAACAGGCTCTTAACCTCCGGAACCAACTCCTGTTCCACTACCGCTCCCCGGCCAAGCAAGCTTTCCAGTCTCTCCCTGCAGGCCGGGTGGTCTCTCACCCAGTATTCTTCACCTAAAACAAGCAATTTTTTATCCTCTTCAAAGAAAAGACAAACCGGTACTTCACCGTTTTCGGCAATCAGGGTAATTTTCAGGTTTTCTAAAAGAGAGCGATCTTTAACCTCTTTAATTACCAGGCGGTATATTTTCTTATCTTTAACGAGTGGGTTAATCCCTTCGGCAATTATTTTAACGTCTTCTTCTTCCTTCAAATCGGTTCTGCCTTCCACCACTAACAGGTTATCTTCTACAAGCTGTCCAGCCTGTTTTTCATATAAATCAGGAAATATGACCAATTCCACACTGCCGGTTAAATCTTCCAGCTTAACAAAGGCCATTTCCTTGTTTTTCTTTGTATAAAACTTCCGCACGGCAACTACAATACCGGCCAGCTTCACCTGTTTATTATCACCCGCGTCCGGAAGCTCGGCACACCTGACCAGGTTTTGCATCGATTCAATCAGCTCCCTGTAAGGTTCCAGAGGGTGCCCCGAAATAAACAGACCTAGCATTTCTTTTTCCATAGACAGACGTTCCTTGTCTGAAAACGGCTCAAGTTCAACCAAGTCATCGGTCAGCATCTCTTCCTGCACACTGCTTTCCATTAACGACAGCATCGACATCTGTCCGTTTTCCCTGTCCCTCTGCAAACACTGTCCCTGGGCCAGGACGTCATCCATAGCGGCCAGGTACTGGGCCCGGTGCCCGGGGAGAGAATCAAATGCACCACACTTGATCAGGCTTTCCAGTACCTTGCGGTTACACTGTCTCATATCGACCCGCGAGGCAAAATCACGCAGGGAAATAAACGGTTTTTCCCTCCTCGCATTAACAATCGACTCGATTGCACCCAGGCCTACATTTTTAACAGCGGCCAGTCCGAAGCGAATTCTTTTTTCTGAAACTACCGTAAAATGGGTTTCGCTTTCATTTATATCCGGAGGCATTATTTCAATTCCCATGCGGCGGCAGTCGGAAATGTAAAGAGCAACCTTGTCGCTGTTGGAACAGTAAACAGTCATAATTGCCGCCATATACTCCACCGGGTAATTTGCTTTCAGGTAAGCAGTCTGGTAGGCGATCATGGCATAAGCGGCGGCGTGAGACTTGTTAAAACCGTATGAGGCAAACTTGAGAATCAAATCGTATATTTCAACCGCCAGTTCTGTCGAGTAACCATTATCAACGCAGCCTTTAACAAAAAGTTCCCGCTGTTCATCAAGAATTTCCAGTTTCTTTTTACCGATCGCCCGGCGCAGCAAATCAGCCTGGCCCAGTGAAAAGCCTGCCATGCGCGCAGCTATTTCCATAATTTGCTCCTGGTATACAATAACCCCGTAGGTTTCGTTAAGGATTGGTTCCAGCACCGGGTGGGCATACTTAATTTTCATTTTGCCATGCTTGCTCCGGACAAAAGTAGGGATCTGGTCCATCGGACCGGGACGGTAGAGGGCAACAACAGCTATTATATCTTCAAACTTGTTCGGCATCAGTTCCCGCAACACTGAACGCATGCCAGAGCTTTCCAGCTGGAATATTCCGGTCGTCTCACCCTGGGTCAGCAGATCGTAGGTTGCCTGGTCGTTAAGGGGAATACTTTCAATTTCAATATCCTGGCTGTCTGTTTTCCTGATATTATCCAGAGCTTCGCCAATAATACTCAGCGTTTTCAATCCCAGGAAATCCATTTTAAGCAGACCCAGGTCCTCCAGGGTAGTCATCGGAAACTGGGTCACAACGCTGCTGTCCGAAGCTTTATAGAGGGGCACATAGCTAACCAGTGGCTCCCGGGCGATTACCACGCCGGCAGCATGAGTCGATGCATGCCTGGCCATACCTTCTACAGCCATAGATGTATCGAGCAGCCTGTGATAGAGATCATCTTTTTGATATAAAGCCTTTAAATCTTTACTCTGTCCCAGGGCTTTTTTAATAGTCATCTTCGGCTCCATCGGAATCAGCTTGGCTATTTTATCAACATCGGCATAGGGAATGGCCATAGCCCTTCCGACATCGCGGACGGCAGCTCTTGCGGCCATTGTACCGAAGGTTATAATCTGGGCTACCTTTTCCTGTCCGTACTTTTCGCAAACGTAATTCATAACCTTGTCTCGTTTATCATCACAAAAATCAATATCAATATCCGGCATTGATATTCTCTCAGGATTCAAAAACCTTTCAAACAGCAAACCATAACCCAGCGGTTCTATATTGGTGATGCCGAGACAGTAAGCAACCAGGCTCCCGGCGGCCGATCCCCTGCCGGGTCCGACTAGTATTCCATTTTTTCTGGCGTAATCGATTAAATCCCAGACAATTAAAAAGTAATTGTTAAAGCCCATCTGGTTGATCACCTTTAATTCATACTCAAGGCGTTCTTCCAGTTCCGGTGTAACCTGTTCATAGCGTTCTTTCAAACCTTTATAACAGAGTTCTTTCAGGTAATCCGGGGCCTTAACCCCTTCCGGCAGGGAATACTCCGGCAGGTGCCTCTGGCTGAAATCATACTCCAGGTTACACCGCTCGGCTATCTGCAGAGTGTTGCTGATCGCTTCCGGGTACTGGCTGAATAAATCAGCCATCTCGGCTTCGCTTTTCAGGTAAAACTCCTGTGAGTCAAAGCGCATCCGTTCTGTTTCTTCAATTGTCTTACCGGTCTGGATGCAGAGAAGCACATCGTGCACTCCGGCATCATCACGTTCCAGGTAATGAACGTCATTCGAGGCAACAAGAGGTATCCCCTCGTCCCTGCTTATCTCAGCCAGAACCTTGTTTACCACCTTCTGCTCTTTTAACCCGTGGTCGTGCAGCTCCAGGTAGAAGTTGTTATCACCAAACAGGTCACGGAAATAACGGGCAGTATCATAAGCTTTTTCTATCTGCCCCTCAAGAATCAAAGTCGGTATTTCACCGGCCAGGCAGGCGCTGAGTGCAATCAGGCCTTCATGGTGCTTCTCTAATAATTCCCTGTCTATCCGCGGTTTGTAGTAAAACCCTTCGGTATATGCGCTTGATACCAGGTGCATCAGGTTGCGGTAACCTGTCTCATTTTCCGCCAGCAAAACAAGGTGATACTGGGAATCGTCACGCCGCGCTTCTTTTTGCAGCCGGGAGCGCAGGGCCATATAAACCTCACAACCGATAATAGGCTTGATCCCGGCTTCCCTGGCCGCCCTGTAGAAATCAATTACCCCGAACATGGTACCATGATCGGTGATGGCAATTGCCGGCATATTCAACTTAGCTGCACGATCAATCATTCCCGATATTCTTGCCGCTCCATCGAGCAAACTGTATTCGGTATGACAATGTAAATGGACAAAATTTGCAGTCGCCAAACTATCAGACCCCTATTCTCAATCAGCTATTTTATTTTTCTACCTTAATAATGCATATCCTTTGACCGGACAGACTTTTTTTAGGCTCCTCTTTATGGTACAATAAACCCAGTGCATAACAAAGGAGCAATGCTGTGCTCAAAGACAGGGAAACGCGCCTTGCTTTAAAAATAGTTCTCATCGCTGCAGCGGTTTTTATCCTGATCTGGTCGATTATCAGGCTTGCTCCGATCATATCATTGATTATTATCGCTTTTTTTATCGTTTATACAATCAATCCTCTGGTGAACTTCCTGATCAAAATTCGCTTCAAGCCCCTGCTGGCTGCCATGATTGCTTCTTTCATTATTCTCATTCTTGTTATATTGCTTTTTTACCTGCTTATCCCCGGACTAATAATAGAAATGCGCCAGCTGATTTTTTTTCTAACCAATGAGTTAATCCAGGAAATGCCCCACCTGATTGCCCAGCTGCAGGAACTCGATACTCGCTTTAACCTGCAACTTGCCGATAGTGTCATCGAGTATTCGAATCAGGTTATCCGCGATGCTCCCGGTAATATCCAGGGTATACTGCGCAGCCTGACCACCCTGTCTATGAGTGTCTTCAGCCGGGCCTGGATTCTTTTAGCCTTGATTTTTCTTGTATTTTACCTGGTCCAGGATTTGGATAAGGCCAGGAAAAACCTGACCCTGCTTTTCCCGCAGATTTACAAGGAAAATGTTGTTCATTTACTGGGAATAGTCGATGAAAAAGTTGGGGCATATATACGCGGTACACTGTTAAAGTGCTTTTTTGTCGGCCTTTTAACCTGGCTGGGTCTTTCCTTTCTCGGCATGCCCTTTGCCCTCATGCTAGGTATCCTCGCTGGCGCCTTTAACATTATTCTTTACATCGGGCCTGTTGTTGCCGCCGTTCCGGCGCTGCTTCTTGCTATCATGCCCGATACACCTAACTTTATTTTTATACTGCTGCTCTATATTATCGTCCAGATCCTTGACGCCTTAGTTTTTACACCCTTCTTCCTCGGCAAGGCTACCGATTTAAGCCCGCTTACAGTAATTATTATTGTCCTTGTTGGCGGGCAACTGCTGGGGCTGCTCGGTATCATCCTGGCCATACCGATAACCGCCACTCTCAAGGTTTTGCTTTACCACTACTACCTTGACCGGCGCAAGACAGAAGAAGCTGCTTCTTCTTCCATACCACCACCTGGTCCCGGTTAATTACCTGTTCCGCACTGTTCAAAACATCCCGGGGAAGCCCTGCTGTCTCAGAGCTTCATAAAGCACCAGCGCTGCTGTATTGCCCAGGTTGAGCGACCGTGGTATCTGCTCTACCATGGGAACACGAATTAGTCTCTCTGCCTGTCTGACAACCTCTTCAGGCAAGCCCTTCGTTTCACTGCCGAAAACAATAAAATCGTCATTTTTGTAGTTTATTTCGTGATAATATGTCGTTCCGCCTGTCGAAAAATAGTGAAATCGCGCCCCGGGGTAAGCCTCCTGCAGGGCAAAAAAACATTCATGCACTTCCAGATCAAGGTAGGGCCAGTAATCCAGGCCGGAACGCTTAACATCCTTATCAGCCAGGGAAAAACCGAGCGGTTTAACCAGGTGCAGCCTTGTTCCGGTTAATACGCAGGTTCTGGCCACATTGCCAGTGTTTGGTGGTATTTCCGGTTCAACCAGTACTATATGCATGCTTACCTTCCCTACCTCCGACCAGCTCCAGATAGTTCCTGTGCTAAAACTGCGCCTTTATTTTTTTCCGGCACGTTTTTCTTTCTCATTCTGCAGAATCCTGTTGTACCGTTCCAGCTTCTCAACAACCCTGGCGTTAAAACTGTTCTTGCGGAAACTGCCATCCTTGTTACGTGAACCTGCCGTTATACCGCTTAACAGCTCAATGCCCTCATCGACCGTTTCAATTGCATAAATGTGAAAAAGCCCGGCTGCCACATCCTCTACTATCTCCTGTTTCAGCATTAGGTTGCGGCGGTTTTTAGCCGGGATAACTACACCCTGGCTACCGGTCAGGCCGACCGCTTTACAAGCCAGGTAGAAACCTTCGATTTTACTGTTTATCCCGCCGACAGGCTGAATTTCACCCTTCTGGTTTATCGAACCGGTTACTGCCAGGTCCTGGCGCAACGGTGCTTCGGCCAGGCTGGAAAGCAGGCAGAACAGTTCGGCTGCCGATGCGCTGTCACCGTCTACTCCGCCGTATGACTGCTCAAAACATAAGCTAGCCGACAGGTTAATTGGTACCATATCGCCATATATCTGACCGATAAAACCGCTCAGGATCAGCACGCCCTTGTTATGTATATTTCCGCTGAGGTCACTTTCTCTTTCAATATTAATAATTCCCCGCCGGCCAAGGTATGTTGAAGCCGTAATACGCGAAGGGCGGCCGAAAAGATAATCGCCCTGGTTTAATACTGAAAGGGCATTAACCTGCCCAATTTTTTGCCCTTTCAGATCAAGAAGTATAACCCCGTCGCGAATTGAGTCAATAATTTTTTCTTCGTATTTATTCGACCGGTAAATCATCTCTTCCAGCGACTTAACCACTTCTTCACGGCCCACAAGTTTCTTCTGATCCAGCTCGGCCCAGGCATCGGCCTCAAAGAGCAGATCGACTATCTCGTTAAAACGGGTGCTCAGTTTTTTCTGGTTCTCAGCCAGGCGCATGCTGTACTCAACAATTTCCGCCACTGCCTCGCGTGTAAAAGGTCTCAGCTTTTGCTTGTTACAGTGGTAAGCGATAAACCCGGCCATTTTCTTGATGTTGTTACTGCAGCTATCCATCTCGATATCAAAATCAGCCTTAACCTTAAACAACTTCCTGAAATCCTCATCGTAGTGGTAAAGAATCTGGTATATATAAGGGTTGCCGATCATAATTACCTTAATATCGAGCGGAATCGGCTGCGGACGAAGGGTGGCCATCGCCACCAGGCCGAAATGCTCACTGATATTTTCAATACGTATTTCGCTTGTCCTCAAAACTCTTTTCAGTACTTCCCAGGACTGCATTGCCGAAAGCACGTCACGAGCCTGAAGAATTAAATAACCCCCGTTAGCCTCATGCAAGGCACCGGGTTTAATCATTGAAAAATCAGTAACAACCATGCCGAATCGGTTTTCATATTCAACCCTGCCCAGCAGGTTATAATAAGATGGATTGGTTTCATAAACCATCGGAGCCCCTTCAGTATCACGATGATCAACCAGGAGGTTTACCGTATAACGAATATCTGTCTGCTCCTGGCTCTGGCGCCGCAACCACAGCATGGGGTTCTGTTGATCTTCATCATCCCCGCGAAAATCAGCCAGGTTGGAAAGCACATCTTCTTCAAAAGCTTTTAAATACTTTTTAACTGCTTCATCCCGTTCATACTGTTCTGTCAGGTCATTGAAAAGATGGCCAATGGCAGCCAGCCCGATCTTCTGATCCAGATCTTTCAGTTTTTCTTTCAGTTCCTTTTCCACCCGCTGAACCCGGCGCATAATCTCCATTGCCTTCAGTTGTACCTCGGTTGACTTTTTTTCCAGACCATCCCTCTCAGCCTGTTCAAGGTTGGCATACTCTTCTTCGTTTATCTGCTCCCCGTCTTTGATCGGAATGGTAACAAAACCGGAGCTGGTCCTTTTCAGGGCGAAACCCTGCTCCTGGGCAACCTTGTTCAGTTCTTCAAATAGAGCGCTCCTTGACTCCTGAAACTCTTTGACAAAAACCGATTTTTGACGCTCGTAATCATCCCCGTCAAAAGCCTTTGGAATACTTTCCTTCAGATCATCGAGCAGTTCCTCTATCCTGCGGCAGAATTCGTAACCGCTTCCAGCGGGCAGGTTCAGGGCAATCGGTTCGCCGGGATGCTCAAAATTATAAACATAAACCCAGTCATCCGGAACCGGTTCTTCAGCCGATATCTTTTTAATAATCGACTGGGCATAACTCGACTTGCCCGTTCCGGTCAGCCCGGTCATGAATATATTGTAACCCGGCCTTTTTATACGCAGCCCGAATTCGGTTGCTTTCACAGCCCTTTCCTGGCCGATCATTCCCTCCAGGGGAGCCACTTCATCAGTAGTTTTAAACTTAATTTTATTTACGTTATATTCCAGGCGCAGGTCTTTAGGCTTCAGCTTTGTTGCTGTCATTTATACTTTTTCTCTCCCTTGCAAATTGACATAAGTTTATAAGAAAACAGGATTCACATTGTGGATTTTTGGCATGACATACCTGCCGACCATGGGCAATCAGTCGATGATGTACATCTTTCCACTCCGCAGCAGGTATTACCTTTTTTAGCTGCTCCTCGACAACTTCCGTATTTTTACCGTCGGCCAGGCCAATACGCCTGGAAACCCTGAAAACATGTGTATCGACTGCCAGGGCCGGTTTATTAAAAGCGCTGCTGATCACCACATTTGCCGTTTTCCTTCCCACTCCGGGGAGCTTGACCAGTTCACTGAATTCCTCCGGCACCCTGCCTCCGTAATGCTCGACCAAAATCTTTGCCGTCTGAACCAGATAGCGGCTTTTATGGCGGTATAAACCACAGCTTTTTAAATACTGTTCTAGGTCAGCAGGTTCCAAGTCAGCCATTTCCGCCGCAGTAGGTATTTCTCTGAAAAGCTTTTCTGTTATCTTGTTAACCTGTTCGTCGGTAGTCTGTGCCGATAAAATAGTGGCAACAAGAAGTTGAAAGGGATTCTCATAATTCAAACTTGTCCTGGCCAAAGGATAAAACTCTGCCAGACCGGCAGTTATCGCCTCAATGTTCAGCGGATCTGTTTTTTTCAATTCTTTTTTCGGCATATCATATTATAGATCGGCTCTTAATTCCGGTAAAGGTTAAAATAACCTTTGAAAGAGTCAAACAGCAGACCGTCTTACCTCGACACAAGGTTCTCACGGCCTGCTGTTTGTTGGTGAATTAAACTGATTAAACCTGTTCTTTTTTAACAATTAACGATGCGTATAATGAGGAAGCAGCATCGGTCCGACCCTGTCGTCAGCAGCTCCTGTCTCCTCCAACTCCCTGTGATAGGCAGCTACATGTTCAAGGTTCAGACCTTCCGGTACAACAGTATTGCTGCTTACTGCAGCGGCATGACGGCCTGCCCGGCGGCCAAACACAATTATATCGAGAAGCGAGTTACCCATCAGGCGATTGGTCCCGTGAATACCCCCGGCTGCTTCACCGGCCACATAGAGGCCATCTACGGCGGTCAATCCGTTTTCATCAATTAACAGACCCCCGTTCTGGTAATGCAAGGTAGGGTAAATCAGCATTGGCTCCTTGCGAATATCCACTCCGAAACGCATAAACTGGCGCAGCATGGCCGGCAGCTGCTTTTCGATAGTACCCTCGCCATAAGTCAGCTCTAGGATTGGCGAATCGAGCCATACTGCATCTATACCTGTCGGCAGGGGAACACCCAGCTTTCTTTCCGAACATTCACGGATAATCGCCGAAGATTCCACATCCCTCGTTTCCAGGTGGTAGACAAACTGCTCCCCGTTGATGTTCAGCGGGGTTGCACCCAGGCCTCTTGTTTTTTCTGTTACCAGCAATCCGAGAAGTTGGGGCGGGTACGCTCCACCCGTGGGATGATATTGAATAGAATCGGCATAAATAGTTTTTGCCCCGGCACGGTAGCCTATAACCAGGCCGTCAGCTGTCGCCCCGTAGTGATTACTGGTCGGGAAACCCCGGTAGTGCAGCCTGCCCGAGCCCCCGGTGGCAATAATAACTGTCTTAGCCCTGGCAATCAGGTATTGCTCTGTTTCCAGGTTATAGAGAACAGCTCCTCCGGCGCGTCCGTTTTTATCAAGTAAAATTTCCACGGCGGCACAAAATTCCACTACCGTTATACCCTTGTTGTATACTTCGTCGCGCAGAGTTCTCATGATCTCGGCCCCGGAATAATCGCGGGCGGCATGCATCCTTTTCCTTGATGTTCCCCCGCCGTGGATGGTAACCATGGTTCCATCTTCTTTTTTATCAAACATGGTCCCCAGATCTTCCAGCCATTTAATCGCCAACGGGGCATCCATCACCAGGGCCCTGGCCAGTTCCGGCACGTTTTCAAAGCGCCCTCCGCCGACCACGTCAAGATAATGAATGGCCGGGCTGTCGTTTTCTTTATCGGCAGCCTGGATTCCTCCCTGGGCCATCATGGTATTCGCATCACCAAAACGAAGCTTGGTGGCAATTAATGTATTCGCCCCGGCGGCATGAGCTTCCAGTGCCGCGGAAGCTCCAGCTCCGCCACCGCCAATAATTAAAACATCTACATCATAATCAGGTTCAACATCAAGGTCGAGCTTAACATCGCGCAGTGTGCTCCAGGCTTCAAACACATCGGCCATCTCCACCGGCATGCGTGCACCCTTGCTCACTCCTACCTTAATATTACGAAAACCTTCTTTGTTATAGTCAGGATGAAACTTTTCCAGAACATCCTGTCTCTCTTCCTGGGTCATCCTCGGATAATGTACACCAACCCGGGAAGGCCTTGTTTCTTCAACTTTTTTAACTAACTCTCCTAACTTTCCTTTATATGGCAATTGTCTTTTTTCCTCCTCTCCGGGTGTTTACTCTATATCCCTGTTGTTGTATAGCTCCTGCAGTTTTTCCTGGTCCGAGTTAATCAGTTGATCAATGTCGGCATCGCATTCACCTGCTTCAATTGCCCGGGCCCTTTCGGCCAAAAAAGCATCCGGTTTGGCAATATATCTGCTGTAAAGTCTCCGCGCGGTAAGGGCGGCATTGTAATGCACTATATTAGCGGGGCAGCGTGAAACGCATAGTCCGCACATCAGGCAGTCAAATGATATATCGGCAGCCTTTTCAAAATCACCCCGCTGAATATAGGCTATATACTGCATAACATCGATATCCTGGGGGCAGGCCTTGGTACAGGAACTGCAACCCAGGCAGCGGAAAACTTCAGGGTAAAGCTGGGCAAAATGCGCTGTTGAAGGCTTTATTTCCTCCAGGTCGAAAGTTGCCTTCCTCCCCGGGAAAAAAGGTATCTGGGCCAGATACATACCATCTTCCACCTTGGTTTGGCAGGCCAGTCCCACTTTCAGTTCAAAGTCACCGGCCATACGGTAAACTGTTGCGCAGGCTCCGCAAAATCCGGCCCTGCAGCCGCAGCCTCTTTTAAGCTGGTAACCGGCATACTCCATGGCATCCATTATAGTGAGGGTATCCGGCACGGTATACCGCTTACCCATTAAAAATATATCAACCATTTTAATTTCGTCGCTCATCTTTTCCTCCTGTCTACTCGGCCGGTGGGTCGGGTATGAAACCTTTCTCCATGGCGAGCTTGGTGTAATCCTGGGCGCGTTTAATGGTTTCTTCAGCTTTCTTCTGGATCTCTTCTTTACTCAGTTCCAGGCGGGCTACCCCTTCTTCAATGGCCTTCATTGCTGTAGCCGTAGCCACGCGCGGGAATACTTCCCACATATCCATGGTCGGCAGGATCTTCTCGGGGTTCGTTCCGCCGTCAGGGGCGCAGGCCGCCAGTTCTT
>Ga0334892_1000247_pt1 | contig 80088 bp, 60 predicted proteins | sample GraSluR3_MG_4_FD_207213 | JGI IMG/M metagenome (GOLD analysis project Ga0334892, IMG submission 207213) | Sludge microbial communities from methane-producing bioreactor in Wageningen University, Netherlands - Granular Sludge_15_04-R3 | ecosystem: Engineered > Bioreactor > Anaerobic >...
TTGATTGGATTATCCGTTCGCATTTTGACGAAGATTACCGCAGTTACTTTGCTGCAATTCATGAATTCAAAGAACGACAAACCATTAAATCACTTAAAATATGCGTTGGCAAATTAAACCGCACAACACGTTATTTAGTATTGTATTAAAATAATATCACCCACATAAAACAGTAAATTCAATGAAGATATGAAACAATTAGTTTTTGCATTGCTATTTTCATCCATTTTTCTTGATTGTTATAATCAAGACATAAAAATCCTTGAAGACAAACTTGAATATTTCGCATTACAAGCTTCTGACAATGGAGATTCAATATTGTATTACGCTCAGATCTATCTCAGATATGATTCCTTGAATATAACCGCAATTGACTACTATGAAATGGCTCTACAGAGACAAAATAGATATGATGAGATGCTACCCTTTCTAGATCAATTAATCAAAATGGATACTGCAAATGCAAGGTTTTATGTTAAAAGAGGCATGTATAAATTATTATTGTCAGACGATACATCCGGTTTTTCCGATCTAAAATGGGCATTAAAATCTGATAGCATAAATCCTTCAGAATTATTTGAAATAGGAGCTATTCTTTTTGGATTTGCCGAGGACAAGCATGATTCCCTTTTCAATACAAAACGTTTCAATTTATCACATCTCTCTGAAAGGGAAAAGGATAGGCTTGAATGGAAAAAAAATCTTTTTGAGCGTGAGGCATGTTATTATTTAGAAAAAACATTTGATCGAGATTCTCTCAGTTTTTATAACATTAGGCCCTTATTGATTACATTATACAAAAGACAAGGTATGTTCGCAAAAGCAGATTCTCTGGAGCAAATAGAACATCCAATTGTCACAGATTCATTGTTCAATCCATTAAGTCCTTTCCAACTCTATTTTCTGCAGCAATATTTCCTTGATACTATAAATGTACATAATAGCAATAAAAATGACTCTAGTTTTTATGATAACAGGATGCTAATTGCAGCTAATAGAAATTCCTATTTCTCTGATCATTTACAGGGATTTGAAGAACCTTTAATATATTCCCGTAATGATGATACTGAGATATATCGTTTTTTATGGATGAGATCCTTTGATGAGCCATTTGTTATAAGAATGGAAAAGACCAAAGAGGAACAATATGTAATTGTAAAAAAGAAAAACGGAATATCTGGTGGTCAACTTGGAGAAATCGTTATGAATGATACGATACCTCTTTCAGAATCACAATGGGCCGATTTTGTTGACGTTTTAAATGAATCTGATTTTTGGGAAACTCCCTCTATTGAGAAAACGGAACAACTTATTAATGACGGAGCATATTGGATAGTTGAAGGAAGACTTCATGATAAGTATCATGTGGTTTACAGGCATTCTCCTAGCAGATATCGTGACCCAAAATTCAGGCAGTTAGGACTCTATATGCTAGAACTTTGCAATCTTGACCTTACTGATAGTGAGATATATTAATCCCCCATTACGACCCGCTGGCGCGCGTCTCTGCCTAAAATCCGCGTGTTGTTTTAAACGGTGCGTAACCCTTCTACCAACCCCGTCTTGTAAGCAACCCCATGGCAGCTTAGTTTTGTCGCATGGCAAATAAAAGACATTCAAAGGGCAAGATGTACGCCCTGATCCGTAAGTGGGAGCAGAGCGGGCTCCCCCAGGCAAAGTTTTTCAGTGAGCATAAGATCTCCAAAAGCACCTTTGGCTACTGGCGCAGAAAGTACCTGCGTGAGCAAGTACAGGGTATCCCTTCTACCAACCAGGTCATGAAAAATCCTGGGAGTTGAAATAATTTTGCTTATTCAGGGGAGATGTTGTTTTTTAGCTTCTGCCGGTTCTGCCAGTCCCTTCTTATGAAACAATTTTAGCGGGTTTGCCTGGGAGTGTATCATTCACTGAGTATCCATGGAAAAAACAGCCACGAATGCACGAATGGAAAAAGCATTTTCATATCTACGTAGTAGCAAAAAACACAAGCCGTTATGCACAAAAGAATAATCCCGTATTCGTGTATTCGTAACCCTTCTACCAAGTAGGTCTTGAAAAATTTCAGGAGTTGAAATAATTTTGCTTATTCAGGGGAGATGTTGTCTTTTAGTTTCTGCCGGTTCTGTCAGGCCCTTCTTATGAAACAATTTTAGCGGGTTTGCATGGGAGTGTATCATTCACTGAGTATCCATGGAAAAAACAGCCACGAATGCACGAATGGAATAAGCATTTTCAGATCTTCGTAGTAGCAAAAAACACAAGCCGTTATGCACAAAAGAATAGTCCGGTATTCGTGTATTCGTGGCAAACAAAAAAACAATCCCGGCTGACGCGCACCAACGGGAAGCTTCCGCTGCGCGGAAGATTGGCCATTTGAATTCTGAAATCTGAAATCTGAAATCTGAAATCTGAAATCTGAACTGTAGCCGGAACGGTCGTTATCAAAAAACTAAGAGAAATTGCTCATTTCCCCGTCCCCCGTCCCGGAGCCTGCCCTGAGCTAAGCGAAGGGTCCCCCGTCACTCCTTATGCTTCCGCTGCGCGGAAGATTGTCGATTCTGTGTTGTCAATTGTCAATTTTTCATTGTTTTCATGCACCTCACCCCCTTAACCCCCCGCCCCCTTTTCCCCCTCTTCCCTCGCCTTCGCTCGGGACAGGCTCTCCAGGAGAGGGGGCCAGGGGGTGAGGTGCCAATAGAAGGCGGAGTTTCCGCTGCGCGGAAGATTGGCCATTTGAATTCTGAATTCTGAAATCTGAAATCTGAAATCTGAAATCTGAACTGTAGCCGGAACGGTCGTTATCAAAAAACTAAGAGAAATTGCTCATTTCCCCGTCCCCCGTCCCGGAGCCTGCCCTGAGCTAAGCGAAGGGTCCCTCGTCCCTCGTACCCCTTTTAACTCTTTAACTACCGAGGTTTCGGGGCAGGCACTGAAACCATGAAACACTGAAACACTGAAACCACCGAGTTCTCGGGGCAGGCACTGAAACCATGAAACACTGAAACACTGAAACCACCGAGTTCTCGGGGCAGGCACTGAAACACTGAAACACTGAAACACTGAAACACTGAAACACTGAAACACTGAAACACTGAAACACTGAAACACTGAAACCCCGAGTAATCGGGGCAGGCACTGAAACCCCGAGTAATCGGGGCAGGCACTGAAACACTGAAACACTGAAACACTGAAACACTGAAACACTGAAACACTGAAACCATGAAACACTGAAACCATGAAACACTGAAACCATGAAACACTGAAACACTGAAACCCCGAGTAATCGGGGCAGGCCACCGAGTTCTCGGGGCAGGCACTGAAACCCCGAGTAATCGGGGCAGGCCACCGAGTTCTCGGGGCAGGCACTGAAACACTGAAACACTGAAACACTGAAACCACCGAGTTCTCGGGGCAGGCACTGAAACCATGAAACACTGAAACACTGAAACCACCGAGTTCTCGGGGCAGGCACTGAAAAACCCGAACACTCATCCCGTTACCCATATCATACCTCAAGATTGCTCATCTCTGTTGTGATGGAGAAGTCGTAGTCGGGATATTGATAGATGGGCATGACTTTTTCGGTTTGCGAAACCGAATAACCGTAGATCGATTCGTATTCGGCGGGATCTTCACCCAGTGCCTCCATCTGATGCAGATAGGCGGTGACGGATTTAGACTCTACAATGAGCACTTTGCCCATTTTTTCGATAATGGGGCTGTGCCTCCTGGTTTGATCGTGATCGAAAAGCAGTATCCTTTTCCCGCCAGGCGTAATCCCGATGGTCTTGTAGGTAAGGCTTTTACCTACGCCCGGCAGGTTCAGCACGTTGCGGTCGGTAGCCACGAAGGGCAGCCCTGCCTTATCCATGATATTTTTTAGTATATCCCTGCTTTTACGGGCATTCAGCCCGATGTCGCTGATCTCGTCAATATATTCGTCGGGGATGATGCCGTGGATCTTCTCCTGCATCTGTTCCTGAACGGCCCTTTCGTTGGTCGCGAAATTGGCGGCATTTTCGCGAAATCCCTTTACGGTAAAGGTATAATAGGGGAGTACCCCGATCTCACTCAATACCTGTCTCAGCTTATTGGTGTGTCCGCGCTTTGATGCCCCGGCTGTAAATACCTGCTGGTTGGTGACGATCCAGCCGGCCGACTGCAATCGTTCGATTCCCCGGCGGGTAACGGGCGTGATCTCCATGGCTGTTTCGAAGTGTGTCTGGATCACGAACTGGTTGAAGCCGATCTTCATGGCTTTTTTCCTGAATTCGCCCAGTATGGCGGCCAGTTCAAGCGTGATGCGCTGAGGCAGGTATACCGGCAGCCTCGTACCCAGCCTGATCCGCCTCATCTCGGCATATTTTTCCCCTTCGGGCCTTTTTTTGTTGTCTTCAATCTTTTTCAATGCCATGTTGTAAACGGCTTCCAGGACGAATTCGAGCGACTGGTCGGAAGCCATCAGTGCGTCACCGCCGGTAATGAGGATATCGCGCAATTGTGAATCATGCCTGAAATATTCCATGAACTGCTCAAGACGTTCAGGCCAGGATGCTTTTGGCTTAAGCCGGTTTAGGTCGAAGTTCAGGTTGCCGCGCTGGAAGTCGTACATCCGCTGGCAGGAAGAGCACAGGCCGGCACAGGCCCTTCCCATATTATTCGGGATGAGTATGGCCACTTCGGGATACCGCCTGTGCATCGAATGGCTGGATGGCAGCAGCCAGCCTGCGGCATTGGGCTTTCCGGGTTCAACAATGTCTTCCTTTTCCCAGGCTACGATGCCGCCGAATTCGTTAATGAGTTCCCTGCTGTAAAATACATATTCGCGAATGGCATAGTCGCTGCCCCGGAGGTGCCTGGGCGGCCTCACCAGCAGCAATGAAAGGTAATGTGGGTTGACAAAGGTGGGAATGCCCGATTGTTTAGCCTTGCGGAGCAACTCCATGGTTTTTGCCGAGATGGAAAAGTCGAGCATTTCATTGAGCAGTTCAGGGTCGCGCACGGCGAAACGAAGATGAAAGAGCCGTGTTTGCCACCATTGCAGCATCATGGTATATTTTTCGTCGAACGACATACCGTCTTCGAAATAATATTTGGCATCTTTGATCCTGCCTGCATCGATCAGGCTGATAAATTTCCGGATGATGCGGTCGCGGTTCTGGTTACGGATGGCAACAATTTCGGGGTCGAGACCCGAAGGATGCCGCCCCAGCCACTCCATCACCCTTGCCTTTGAAGGAAAACTACGCTGCAGCTTCCCGTTAAACTGCCTGAAAAGCATGATCATGTCGTGGATAAAGTCGATCCGGTAAACATATTCGCCCTTTTTCACCGCCAGGAAGAGTTGTCCGAAAGGATCCGACACAACATTCTTCTGGCTCAGGCTGGGATCCTGCACCTTCATGCCTGCATGCACAAGGTAGTCGTGGATGCGTAATGCCGCCATATCCTTCCAGCTCAGCTTTTTGAAATCCCCGGCACCCACTTCACCGCTCAGGGCACAATTCCTGAGGGCGGGACGGGTTTCAATATACTCCATGACCCAGGTCCTTACTGCCGCTTGCATCGCCCCGGCATCTGCAGAATCACCGATGATGGCGCGAAGTCTGACATTCTCATCCAAAAGAAGTTCAGTCAGTCCCTGGATTTTATTCATAGTCATAGCTGGTCGTTTTATTGATTACGAAATTCCGGTAAACAAAAAAAATTTCTGATTGTTATATCAGGTAATCATGAAAGAAAACCGATTTTTCAATAAATTTGTTAAAAATCAGTTTGTTAGAATGATTTTTTTGTTTGATACAACAAAAATAAGCATTTTTTCTGAAAAATCCAAGGCCGGGACCCGGCGGTTTTCAGCCTGATGTTTTAATAATCTTTTAAACTTAACAAGATGTCGAGAGGTTTTTTTCAGGTACCACAGGCTTACAATGAGCCCGTTAAGGATTATGCACCGGGAAGCCCGGAGCGGAAGGAACTGCAGGCAACCATTGCGGAGTTCAGGTCCTTTCAGCGCGATATTCCCATGATCATAGGCGGAAAGGAGGTGCGCAGCGAGAACAGGCTGGGCATACATCCGCCCCACGACAGGAAACACACGCTGGGTTACTATTACAAGGGCGACGCAACGCATGTGACCCGGGCCATTGATGCCGCACTGGAGGCCAGACCTGCATGGCAGGCATTGTCGTGGGACCACAGGGCTGCCATTTTCCTGAAGGCGGCCGACCTGGTTTCAGGGCCCTACCGTGCAAAGATCAACGCAGCCACCATGCTTTCGCAATCCAAAAATGTGTACCAGGCCGAAATTGATGCTGCCTGTGAGATGGCAGACTTTTTCCGCTTCAATGTGCAGTACATGGTACAGATCTATAAGGATCAGCCCATCTCTTCAAGGGGGGTATGGAACCGTGTGGAGCAGCGACCGCTGGAGGGTTTTGTATATGCCATCACCCCTTTTAATTTCACATCCATTGCAGCCAACCTGCCGGCGGCACCGGCGCTGATGGGAAATGTAGTGGTGTGGAAACCCGCCGAAACCCAGGTGTATTCGGCTGCCGTGATCATGGATATTTTCAGGGAGGCAGGGCTTCCCGATGGAGTGATCAACATGGTGATCGTTGATGGTGCCGCAGGCGGGAAGGTGATGTCGAGGCATCCCGATTTCGTGGGGGTGCATTTTACCGGCTCCACCGAAGTATTTAAAAAAGTATGGAAGGCCATTGGCGAAAACGTGATGCTCCACAACACTTACCCGAAGATCGTGGGCGAAACGGGTGGCAAGGATTTCGTTATCGCGCATAAAAGCGCCAATCCGGTACACCTGGCCACTGCCTTGTCGCGCGGAGCCTTCGAATACCAGGGGCAAAAATGCTCGGCGGCTTCCCGTGCATACATTCCCAAAGGAATGTGGCCAGTGGTGGAGAAAAGGCTGAAATCCGATCTTGGAAGTTTCAGGATGGGCGGCCCCGAAGATTTCTCCAATTTCATCAATGCCGTGATCGATGAAAGCGCTTTCGACAAGATCACGGGATACATCGACAGGGCACGTGCAAATCCCGGCACTGAGATCATTGCCGGGGGGACCTACGACAAAAGCGAGGGTTTCTTCATCAGCCCCACGGTCATACTCACCAATGACCCCATGTACGAATCGATGCAGGAAGAGATCTTTGGCCCCGTGCTGACCATCTACCTGTATGATGACGAAGCCTATGAGGAAACACTCGAACTGGTCGACAAAACATCGCCCTATGCCCTTACGGGTTCGGTATTTGCCAGCGACCGTTTTGCCATCGATCTGGCCATTAAGAAACTGGTAAACGCCGCGGGTAATTTTTACGTGAACGACAAGCCGACGGGAGCCGTTGTCGGTCAGCAGCCTTTCGGTGGCGCCAGGGCTTCGGGCACCAACGACAAATCAGGGTCGTACCTGAACCTGATTCGATGGGTGTCGCCAAGGACCATCAAGGAGAACTTCGATCCGCCGGCCGATTACCGTTATCCATTCCTGGAAAGTGAATCTCCGGGAAAATGATGTTATGAACAGGAAGAATGGAGGATAATTTCCCGCGCCGGCGGAACAGGCAGTTACTTTTTGATCACATATTTTTTCCTGACCGGAGTTGAATGTGTGAATGAATGCCTGTTCGAAGGCGATTTGTAGGACTTGATCCTGGATGACCGGTCATAGCTGATCCTGGATGTTGATGAATACTTTTGCTGCGTACAGGAAGAGGTTGAGAACATGAGCAGCATGAGGAATGTCAGGGGAAGGATAACCAGAATATATTTTAAATACTTCATGAAAATATTTTTAAAGTATTGGCGTTAATTGGCGCTGTAAATTTAACGAAAAAAAAGCATATACTGTATATTTGAATCACATAAAAAGCATCCGTCGCGGGTTTGATCCGCTTTCTTCCGGCCATTAGCCCGCAGGATATCAGACTGACAACCAATTGCTTTTGATAAATTAAACAACTATACCATGAAACACAAAATCAGCAGTAACTGGAAAAATGATATGTCGTTCGAGGCAGAAGTCAACGGATTTCGCATCCTTCTCGATGCCGATGAGGGCGTAGGCGGAAAAGGGCAGGGGCCAAGGCCCAAGCCGCTCACCCTTGTTTCCCTGGCGGGATGTACGGGTATGGACGTGATCTCCATCCTGAAAAAGATGCGCGTTGAGCCCGCCTCCTTCAATATTGAAGTGGAAGGCGAACTCACCGAAGAACACCCCAAATACTACCAAGCCATCCATATCCGGTATGTTTTCGGAGGAGAGGGCCTGCCTGCCGACAAGATCGAGAAAGCGGTAAATCTCTCACAGGAACGCTACTGCGGTGTGAGTGCAATGTTGTCGAAAGCTGCCCGTATCACGCATGAGATCGTGATGGAGTAGCGGTCCCGCTATTCCCTTTTTCACGGATCAGAGAAGGATATCGTTCAGTTCGCTGATGATCATGGCCGTGGCTCCCCAGATAATATGTCCGCCGAGGATATAGGCAGGAACGGTGATCTCTTGCATGCTCCTATGCGGAATGGTGATTTCCTGCAAACAATCCTTTCTGCCGAAAACACTGATATCCGCAGTAAGTATCTCGGCCACTTCGGCAGGCTCGGGCCTTAGCACGGGGGTGCCGGCAAACCACCCTGCCACAGGAAGAACGCAGAAGTTGCTGGGCGGAATGAAAACAGGGCTCAGTTGCCCGAGTACCTCGATCTTTCCGGTTTCGATGCCTGTTTCCTCTTCCGCTTCGCGTAAGGCGGTCGTAACAAGATCACCGTCGGAATCTTCATATTTCCCCCCGGGAAAAGAGATCTGCCCGCTGTGCACGCCGTCATATTCCACCCGCCTGATCAGCACCGTATTTATGAGTCCCGTTCCGCCACCGTAAAAACAGATCAGCACCGCCGCCTTTTTTGCATTTTCCGGATAGGGTTTCCCGGTATATTCCTTCCTCCTGAATGCCGGCAGCATTTTAAAATGCGATTGAGTGCCCGGCAGCCTGCCCCTGAGCAATGTCCGCAAATTTTCCCGAAATGTCTCGTATTCCCGTTCCATAAAGCTGCAATCAGGCACAAAAGTAAGGTTTTCGGGTTAAACGAAACGCATGGGAAAATCACAAACGGTCTTGCCTGAAAGCAGAAACAAGACATGCATTCGTCAAGGTGAAAAAAAAATTGATGCTTTTCCGGGATTTATTATTAATTTTAGCATGAATTTTCAGCCCATGGTTAAGGAAAGACAGGAAGCATCGGGTAATACGGATGAACTGATGACAAAACGGAGGGTGTTGATCCTCTACAACGACGATCACAACACATTTGACCATGTCATCAATACGCTTATCGAAATATGCGGGCATGATCCCCTGCAGGCCGAACAATGCACGCTCATTGTACATTATAAAGGAAAATGCAATGTCAAAAACGGTTCTTTTTCCGAATTGAAACCCATACATGATGAAATGGGTAGACGCGACCTGACAGTCGAAATCTTATAAACTAAAAACAATAACGATGTTCTGGTTGGTGGTACTTACGCTGATATTGATCGGGCTTGCATTTCTCCTTTTGGAGATACTTGTCATACCCGGCGCCGGCGTTGCCGGGGTGATCGGATTCATCCTTCTCGGTGTCGGCATCTGGCAGGCATATGATTATTACGGAAGTACGACGGGTCACTGGGTTCTGGTCGGCACCATTGCCGGTACCGTGATCCTGCTCGTCGTATCCCTTCGGTCGCGGACATGGAAAAAAGTGATGCTGAAATCCGCCATCGGCGGCCGTGTCAACCTTATTGACGAGGAAAAACTCAAACCCGGCGACGAAGGCATCAGTGTTTCCAGACTTGCACCCATGGGCAAGGCCATATTCGGCGAGGAATATGTTGAAGTCAGGACATCAGGCGGTTACCTGGATTCAGGTACGGCCATCGTTATTGAAAAAATTGAAGACCGCAAAATTTTTGTTAAACCTAAAGAACAGTAAACATGGACTCTCAAGTATGGATTGTGATTGCCATCGGTTTCGGAGCGCTTTTCGCCCTTTGGCTCATTTTTTATTTTATCCCGGTAGGATTATGGTTCAAGGCACTGGTTTCCGGTGTCAGGATATCATTGCTGCAACTGGTATTCATGCGCTGGAGGAAAGTTCCGCCCCCCATCATTGTGAACAACCTCATTGCCGCCACCAAAGCCGGCCTGACACTCAACAGGGACGCCCTTGAGGCGCATTACCTTGCCGGCGGAAAGGTTAAATCAGTGGTCAATGCCCTCATCTCTGCCGACAAGGCGAACATGGAACTCGACTTCCAGGTAGCCACGGCCATCGACCTGGCGGGAAGGGATGTGCTTGAGGCCGTCCAGATGTCGGTAAACCCCAAGGTGATCGACACACCGCCGGTCACCGCCGTTGCAAAGGACGGGATACAGCTCATCGCCAAGGCCAGGGTCACGGTAAGGGCAAACATCAAACAACTTGTCGGCGGGGCCGGCGAAGAAACGGTACTAGCCAGAGTCGGCGAAGGTGTCGTATCATCAATCGGCTCAGCCAATTCGCATAAGCAGGTACTTGAAAACCCCGATTCCATCTCACGCGTCGTACTTGAAAAAGGGCTCGACTCCGGTACAGCCTTCGAGATACTTTCGATCGATATTGCCGATATCGATATCGGCAAGAACATAGGCGCCGTCCTTCAGATGGACCAGGCCAATGCCGACAAGAATATCGCCCAGGCAAAAGCTGAGGAAAGAAGGGCCATGGCCGTGGCCAGGGAACAGGAAATGAAAGCCAAGGCACAGGAAGCCAGGGCCAACGTGATCCAGGCCGAAGCGGAAATCCCCAAGGCCATTGCCGAAGCATTTCGTTCCGGTAACCTTGGCGTGATGGACTTCTATCGCTATAAAAACCTGATCGCCGACACCCAGATGCGCGAATCCATTGCGGATAAGCCCGAAGGGGACGCAAAGATCAGCGACGATGAATAACGGATCCCATTAACCACGGCCTGCCATGGCCGAAGATGCTTATCCCTGCTTCCCCGGCCCGGAAGCAGGGATATTTTACATACTTTTGCACCTTCATTTACCCGGCTGAATTATCGATGAACACCCCCGGCAACACCAACGACCCGACCGCTCAGGCCTTCGGTTCCCTGATGGAAGGCTGCCGTGGCTTTTGCAGCCGGCAGGAACAGGATGCGATCCAAACTGCCTTTGGGCTGGCCGTCAGGGTTCATGGTGATCAAAAGGCAGATAACGGCGAATACCGGATCGCACACTCCTTAAAGATCGCCAGTATTGCCATGGAAGAGATCGGGCTGGGCGCAACTTCTGTTATCGCGGCACTGCTGCACGATGTTGTAAACTGCAGCGAGATCACCATTGCAGAGATCAGGGACACCTTTGGCGATACCGTTGCCAGCCTGATTGAAGAGTATTCAAAACTCTCAAACCTGAACACGAAAAAGATCGATGTAAATTCTGCGAAGTTCAGGAATCTCTTCATGACCATCGTCGACGATATCAGGGTGATACTGCTGAAACTGGCCCACCGGGTGCACGATATGCGAACGATCACGGAATTGCCCCCTGCGAAGCAGGAAGTTTTCGTTGCCGAAACAGAACACATATACCTGCCGATCACCCACAGGCTGGGCCTGTACAGGATCAAAACCGAACTCGAGGAGCGGCTGATGCATTACACGCATCCTGCAATATATGCCGAAATAGCCGAAATGATCAGGGAAACCGATACAAAGCGAAAGCTCTTCATTGAAGAGTTCACGGCACCGATCAGAAAGGAAATGTACAAACAGGGGTTTGACTTCGACATTCTGGGAAGGCCGAAATCCATTCATTCCATCTGGCAGAAAATGAAACGCCAGCATGTGCAGTTCGAGGAAGTTTATGACCTTTTTGCCATCAGGATCGTGATCAACGGTAAACCTGAAAACGAAAAAACGGATTGCTGGAAAGTATATTCCATCGTAACCAATATTTACCAGCCCAATCCAAAACGTTTGAGAGACTGGATCAGCACACCCAAAGCCAGCGGATACGAATCGCTGCACACCACCGTGCTCGGTCCGGGCAATCGCTGGGTAGAGGTGCAGATACGCAGTGCCCGCATGGATGAGCATGCTGAAAAAGGACAGGCCGCCCACTGGCGCTACAAAGGTTTCGACAGTGGCGACGATTCACAATCATGGCTGAACCAGGTCAGAGACATCCTCGAAAACCCCGATCAGCTCAATTTCGACAGCAAGGAAAGCCCGATGAAGACTTCGCCATCCGGCAAGATTTTCCTTTTCACCCCCGACGGGGACCTGAAAGAACTTCCCCGCGGGTCGACGGTTCTCGACTTTGCCTATGAGATCCATACAAGGGTGGGAGACCAGTGCAACGGAGCAAGGGTTAATAATAAGATCGTGCCGATCAGGCACGTACTCAATAACGGCGACAAGGTGGAGATCATCACGTCCAAAAGCCAGACCCCTAAGCTCGACTGGCTGAAATTCGTCATTACCACAAAAGCAAAAAACAAGATCAAGCGCTCCATCAGGGAAATGAAGTTCAGGGAATCGGCCGAAGGAAGCGACACCCTCCGCCGCAAACTGAAAAACTGGAAAATCCCTTTCAGCGATGAGGTGATCGACAGGCTGGTGAAACATTATAAGTTTTCCAGCGCCCTCGACCTATACAGCCTGATAGCCTTTGATAAAATTGACCTGAATGAACTCAGGCAGGTATTGCTCGATAAAGAGGAAAGTCCCAGGGAAAAGGCCGAAACGCAGCGTGAAAGTACCGACAGGAGTAAGGCTGCCGGGGATGATCAATACCTGCTTATCGACAACAAGCTCGACCAGGTCAATTTTCACCTGGCGAAATGCTGTAACCCCATACCCGGCGATGAAGTGCATGGGTTCGTCACCATCGGAAAAGGCATCAGCATCCATCGAAAGAATTGTCCCAACGCCAAACGCATGCTCGAAAAGTACGGTTACCGGCATATCGACGTTAAATGGAAAAGCAACGAAGAAGGAACAACTTTCCAGGCAACCGTCAGGATCACGGGTGATGACCGCATTGGCATGCTGGGCGAAATAACCAGTGTGATCTCAGGCAACCTGCGCGTGAACATGCAATCGATAAAGGTCGAAACCGGCGGAAAAACCTTTACGGGTTTCATACGGCTCACCGTCAGGGACAAAAAACATTTTGATGAGTTGATCCATAAACTATCGAAGATCAAAGGGGTATCGAAAGTTTCCCGGATCGATTGAGCATATCCCGGATGGCTTTTCATCCTTTTTTGCAGGCTGCAGCCCGGGAAGCATATCAGGCAGCAAGTTAATTATTTGTTAATGCAAAAAACAATTGGCGGTTTTTATTGTTTACTCTTAACAATAACCGGAATCACAACAAGTAAGGATACGGTTGCTGTCAGTAAACCTCTAGCGGGAGGTTCATGCACCCCAAAATGCAAAGAGATTATAAATTTTGATGCAGAAAGAGGAAAGGGCACGGCAAAGTATCGCACTTACGGCAAGTTCTTTTAAAGTATATTTTCAAATCAAAGAGACAGACTATTACCTTTTCTTTCCTTTCTTTAATTCTCTATTGGTTTTTATTCGTGATCGGGGTAATAGTCTTTTTAAAGCGGCGGCCAAAAACCGCCGCTTTTTTTTATATTTTTGCCATAAGTGCATCTCCGGAAGAAGCAAATTGTTTGCCGGACAGGACGCCTCACCTAAGCTGAAAACCATGGCAAGGAAGTTTTTCCCTTATTTATTGTTCATATTGCCGCTTGCCTTTTCATGCAAGAGATATGCAGACCCTCCTGAACACACCGTGTTCCGCTACAATGAGGCGGCAGGCATCAGCTCCCTTGATCCGGCCTTTGCAAGGGATCTTGCCAACCTGTGGGTATGCAACCAACTTTATGACGGGTTGGTATCGCTCGACGAGAAGCTGCAGATCAAACCTGCCGTTGCACACTCATGGCAAATTTCCGACGACGGCAAAACCTATTCTTTTTTCCTGAGGGACGATGTGTACTTTCATGATCATGAGGTTTTTGAAGGAGGCAAAGGGAGGAGGGTCACCGCACACGATTTTGTCTATTCCTTTTACAGGATCTCCGATCCAAGGACTGCATCGCCCGGTGCCTGGGTCTTCAGTCACGTGGCCGACAGCGGTTTTTCGGCAGTGAACGACACCCTGTTCCAGATCAGGTTGAAATATCCCTTCATGCCCTTCCCGGGTCTGCTCACCACCCAGTACTGCAATGCCGTTCCGCGCGAAGCCGTCGAAAAGTATGGGCGTGATTTCAGGAGCCACCCCATCGGCTGCGGCCCTTTTCAATTTCAATACTGGAAAGAGGGCGTGAAGCTGGTACTGCGCAAGAACCCCGTCTATTACCTCTTTGATGATGACGGAAGGCGGCTTCCATACCTGGAGTCGGTTAGTATATCCTTCCTGATCGACAAACAATCTGCCTTTCTGCAGTTCATACAGGGCAAACTGGATTTTATGTCGGGGATTGATGCAAGCTACAAGGATGAATTGCTCACTCCCGACGGGCAACTGCATCCGGCTTACCGCGACCGCATCAGGCTGACAACCCAGCCATATCTCAATACAGAATACCTGGGTATACTGGTTGATACAAGCCAGGAAAAGCTAAGGGGGAACCCACTGGCCGATAAGCGCATCCGGCAAGCCATCAGCTACGGCTTCGACCGCCGGAAGATGATGCGCTTCCTGAGGAACAATATCGGGATACCCGGAAGGGGAGGGTTCATCCCGGCAGGCATGCCCGCTTTTGATACCGGCTTTTCCTATGGCTATTCCCATGATCCCGACAGGGCATCGCAACTACTCCGCGAAGCCGGTTTTCCCGATGGGGAAGGGCTTGAAGCCATCACCCTGACCACTTCAGCCGAGTACCTTGACCTGTGCAAATATATACAGCATGAACTGGGCTTATTGGGGATCCCGATAAAGATCAGTGTCAGCCCGCCCGCCGCCATCAGGGAAATGCGCGCCCAGGCAAAGATCCCATTCTTCAGGGCATCATGGGTAGCCGACTATCCCGATGAAGAGAATTACCTCTCACTCTTTACAAGCACGAATTTCTGCCCCGCAGGGCCAAACTACACACGCTTCAGCAACGCCCTGTACGACAGCCTGTACACCACCGCCCTTGGAGTGACCGATGATGATGCCCGGCACACCATTTACCGGGCCATGGACAGCCTGCTTATGAAGGAGGCTCCCGTGGTGATCCTATACTATGACGAAGTATTGCGATTTACGCAGAACAAGGTCAGGGGACTGGGCAGCAACCCTGTTAACCTGCTCGACCTCACTTCTGTCAGCAAGGAGGAGCGGGAATAGTTTTTGATGATCAGAGCATGAGCGTGAGCCCGTCGTAAGCCGGGAATACCCCTTTTGGCAACATTTTAAGGGTTTCTGCATGCGTACCCATCATATGGCTGATGTGCGTGATAAATGCCTGTTCGGGTTGCAGCTCCCTGATCACTTCCAGTGCACCTGCCAGGTTAAAATGCGATACGTGCTTCTCCCTTCGCAATGCATTGATCACCAGTATCCGGCTGCCCCTGATGCTATTCATGGATCGGGAAGGAATTCCATTACAATCGGTAATATATGTGAAATCACCGATACGAAAAGCCATCACCTGCATGCGCATGTGCAACACCCTGATGGCTTCAACGCTTACCCCTTTTACCCTGAAAACACCCGGACCGATCTTGTTCAGCAGGAAACGGGGAATGCCCGGATAGGGATTATTGCCAAAAGCGTAGTGGTAATCGCGCCGGATGGCCCTCAGCGTTTTTTCCGTGGCATAGATATCAAGCGGTTTACCCTGCAGGTAATTGTATGCCCTCAGGTCGTCCATGCCCCCGATATGGTCTTTGTGGCCATGGGTGATGAGCACGCCATCGAGGGAGGGGAAGGGGTGTGCAAGCAATTGCTGCCGCAGGTCGGGGCCTGCATCGATCAGCAGGTAGCGGCCCCTTGTTTTCACCATGACCGACGACCGCAACCTGCGGTCGCGGGGGTCATCCGAACGGCAAACAGCACAATTGCAGCCGATCACCGGCACCCCCTGCGACGTACCCGTACCAAGAAAAGTAATCTCCAAGAGAATGTATATTTTTGTATTATTGTTGCGCCAATATAATAAAAAAACACGGAAGCAGTATGACATTTGTTTCAACAGACATCAGAAAGATCAGCGGCAACTTCGTGCAGTTGATCGGCTACGACTGGATGCTCATCACGGCCGGAAAGCCTGATGATTACAACACCATGACGGCGGCCTGGGGCAGCATCGGCTTTCTGTGGAAAAAGCCTGTTGCCATGATCTTTATCAGGCCTCAGCGCCATACTTTTCAATTTGTTGAAAAGTATGATGATTTCAGCCTGTGTTTCTTCGACAAACATTACAGGCCCGTTCTTGATTTTTGCGGAAGCCATTCAGGAAGGGATACCGACAAGGCCGGCGAAACCGGGCTCACTCCGGCAATGTCCCCTTCGGGGATCATATACTTTGAACAGGCCCGCATGGTGATCGAATGCCGCAAGGTGTACTTCGACGATATGAAACCTGCCCGTTTCCTCGACGATTCCATCGATAAAAACTACCCTTTAAAGGACTATCACCGTATGTACATCGGGTTCATAACGGACTGCAGGATAAAACAAGCACAAGCGTAAAAAAAGGTTAACCTAAAATCGTATCTTTACATCCTTTCACGAATCTTTATTAATACAGTGGGATTCTTTGTAAAAATCAGGAAATATGCGGGATTTTGCAGGCTCAGGCGTGAATCCTCAAAGGTGTTGCGGGAGAAAAGGACCGTGGGGCTTTCAAAAGCCAGGAATATCGGGCTGGTGTATTATCTGCCCGATGAGGAGTCGTACAGGACGGTCAGCGCCTTTGTGAAAAAGCTGCAGGAACAGGGAAAGGTCGTAAAGGCACTTGCTTATGTCGAAAACCGCAGGCTCACCGGGCTGTTTCTGCCTAAATTGTCATACGATTTTTTTTATCCCTCGGGGCTGGGCTGGAACTACAAACCCAGAACCCTGCGGGTAAAGGATTTCACGGACACTCCCTTCGACCTGCTTCTTGACCTGAGCCTGGCCGACAAACTTCCCTTGCTTTTCGTAACCGCCATGAGCAAGGCTAAATTTAAAGCCGGGATGCAAAGTGATGCCAGGAGCCGCCTGCTCGACCTTATGATCAGCCTCGACAATAAAAAAGGCCTGCAGGACCTCATTGAACAACTTGAACATTACCTGAATATCATAAACGGCAAATATGAAGACTAAAACCATCCAGGGTACCGGTGTGGCCCTGATCACGCCCTTTCACAAATACGGAACCGTCGACTTTAGCGCACTTTCGAAACTGGTCAGGCATACACTTGAGGGTGGGGCCGACTTCCTGGTGGCCCTCGGGACAACCAGCGAAGCGCCCGTGCTCTCGGCAGATGAAAAAAATGCCGTGCTCAATCACATAATAGAGGAAACGGAAGCAAAAGTGCCGCTTATTGCAGGCATTGGCGGAAACAATACACAGCAACTGGTCGACACCATCCGTTCTATGGATTTTGAGGGGATCAGCGGCCTGCTTTCGGTTGCACCCTATTACAATAAACCGCGCCAGAAAGGCTTGTATTTTCATTTTAAGTCCATCGCCGCCGTGAGCCCGGTACCGGTCATCCTGTACAATGTGCCGGGGCGCACAGCCTCAAATATCAGTGCAGAAACCTGCCTGAGGCTGGCCAGGGAATTCGATAATATCATAGGGGTGAAAGAAGCGTCGGGGAACCTGAACCAGGTGATGCGGATCATCAGGGATAAGCCTGAGGGTTTTTCGGTCTTGTCGGGCGATGACGTGCTTACCTATCCGCTGATGGCCCTCGGTGCTTCCGGCGTGATCTCCGTTGTGGCCAATGCCTTGCCGGCAGCATTTTCGAAAATGGTCAACTTCATGCTGAATGGGAAATATGCCGAAGCAGCCCCTATACACTATTCATTGCTTGAGATCATGGATGCACTTTTCGAAGACGGCAATCCGGCCGGGATCAAGGCAGCCCTCGATCACATGGGCATTATTAAGAACAATCTGAGGCTGCCGCTGGTCAAGGCCAATAAGGGCACCTATAACAAGATCGCCAGGCTGATCAACGAGCTCCCTGGCAATATTTGATGGCACAGGGCGGGTTTCCACGGCAAAATCATATTACCTTTGTAAAGTCCACATTAAACTGCTACGAAATGTTCAAAAGAGTCATTTTTGTCATAATGCTGCTCGCAGGCCTTTTCCAGTTGCGTGCACAGGATAGCGCGGATCCTTTTTCCGGCAGCCCCGAAGTTTATTTTACCTTCCATGCCGTCGACAGGCAGGAACTTGAGCATCTGACCCGCATGGTTTCCATCGATCATGTCAGCGATGATCTGCAGGTTTTTGCCTATGCAAACAGTAAGGAATTTGATGAATTCCTCTCTCTGGGCATGGCATATCGTATCCTTCCTCATCCGGGGACACTGATCGAGCCCGAAATGCTTGATGAAGTGAATGTAAGGGGGATTACCGACTGGAATTTCTATCCGACTTTCGATGCCTATACAGACATGATGTACCAGTTTGCCGAAGACCATCCCGACCTCTGTGAAGTTTTCAGCATCGGCAATTCATACCAGGGTCGCCCCCTTCTTGTTGCCAGGATATCAGACAATGTCGGCGTGGCCGAAGGGGAACCGGAGTTTTTCTATACATCCACCATGCACGGGGATGAAACGACCGGGTATGTGCTCATGCTCCGGTTGATTAACTATCTTCTTACGGAATACGACAACGACCCGAAGGTCACCATGCTGGTAAACGAACTCGACATCTATATCAATCCCCTGGCCAATCCCGACGGCACATACAAGGCAGGCAATTCGAATATTTACGGGGCTATCCGCTATAATGCACACAATGTAGACATCAACAGGAATTTTCCCGACCCGGAAGACGGTCCCCATCCCGACGGCAATGAGTGGCAGATAGAAACCATCCATTTCATGGACTTTGCCGAAACCCGTAACTTCGTGATGAGCGCGAACATCCACGGCGGTGCCGAAGTATGCAATTATCCGTGGGATACCTGGGCTATACTGGCTGCCGACGACAACTGGTGGATCCATGTTTGCCGGGAATATGCCGATACGGCACATTATTATTCCCCCCCGGGATATATGACCGGCTTTAACAACGGCATCACCAATGGTTATCAGTGGTACACCATTTCCGGCGGACGCCAGGACTACATGAACTATTTTCAGCAGTGCAGGGAATTCACACTTGAAATATCCAACACCAAACTCCTTCCTGCCAGCCAATTACCTGCATTCTGGGATTATAATTACAGGTCGTTCCTGAATTATATGGAACAGGCCCTGTATGGGGTGAGGGGCAGGATCACCGACAAATCAACCGGCCAGCCGCTCGAAGCCGAAGTTTATGTGCTGAACCACGAAGCGGACAGTTCATGGATCTACTCGTCACTTCCCGAAGGGAACTACCACAGGCTGCTGGCTGCCGGAACCTACAACATCCGTTACAGTAAGCCCGGATATCTTCCGCAGGTATTCGAAAATGTGGTGGTTAACAACCGTCAGCCCACGATCATCGATGTGGAGCTGGTGGATGCGTTTTCGTCCGTTGATGAAATGGATGAAAGAATGGTTAAAATCTATCCGAATCCCGTTACCGCTGCCTTCATGAAAGTCACATCCGGTTACCCGGCCGATTCATATACCATATGGAATATGTCGGGAGAAATACTTATGCATGAAGAAACAAAGGGCGAAGAGATCCTTTTTGTTGACGTGAGCGCACTGCCGGCCGGAACCTACATTATAAGCCTGTTGCATGACGGAAGGCAGATGAAGGGCAGGTTCGTCAGGCGATAAAACCGGATGAATTATCAGAAACGCTTCTAACCGAAAGGTATCCCGACAGCCAGCACAAACCTGTACAATATGATGAACAGGAGGACAGGCAGGATCAGCCTGATACGCGGGCCGATGCCGATCTGCTCATCTTCAAAATACAGCGCAGGGTAGAAGCGGGAGCTGATGATAACGGACAGGATGGTGATGAACATGATATACATCACCGTCATGTCGTAAAGCAGTATCTCGGGAAACATCACGGCACCCACCAGCAGACTGCCTGCCAGGAAGGGAATGATCAGCTGCGCCCATAAAAAGCTTCCCTGCATCCGTTTTTCGAGATGCGAATAGTAGCTGTTGGCCGAGATCAAAAACGACCTTGCGCTGAATACCCCCATCAGTATGAGGGCAAGGATGGAGATAATGGAGAATATAACCTTTTCGGTATCGGAGAAATAAGACCAATCGAGGGCATGGCCAAGCCCTTTTCCAAAGATGCTTCCGGTAAGCAGTGACCCGAAAAAGGCATTGAAACCGTGCAGGGCTCCCCAAAGCAGGAACAGCTTGAACAACCCGCGGCCGGTGCGTAACTGCGCAAACAATATGGCCATGACCACACCCAATATGCCGCTGATGATGGGCCCCGAAGAAAAGATCATCTTTACGGAATCGCCATACCATTGCTCCGGCTTGACAAGCCATACCACTTTATGATAATACAGGATTGAATGGTAATTGAAGAACAGGCCTGAAATGACCGATGTGACCAGCCCGATAAAGAATATGAACAGGTAGGAGGCAACGAAAAGAAGGGTCGAATGGAGGGCGATGACAACAAATTCATTGATATTTTCCCTGTTTTCGGCGGCATGTTTCAGCAGACGGGGAAAATGCAGGGGGTTCAGGCCCCTGATAAACCTGAGCGTGTTATTTGCGCAGGCTTTCATAAAGAAACGTAACAGGCGTATCCTTCTTCTTTTGCGGAATTTCCGCAATCTACGCGCTTCTTCCCGGAGAAGATCCTTTTCCTGTGCGTGGCTGCCTGCCTCTTCCTTCAGTCTCTGCCTGCGCTCCCTTTCAAGGTTTTTTTCTTCGGCCCGTTTCAGTTTTTTTCTATTGCGTTCCGCCTGAGTGTCGGCCAGGCGTTTCTTCCTGATCGTTCTTTTTCGCGTCAGCCTTTCTTCCTTTTCCCTGTTTGCCTCCAGCCGATGTTTAACCGCCCTGCTTTTCCTTATATGGCGGAGGTAACGCAGCCGCCGGTATATGCGGTAGGGGAGGGAATATTTCTTTCGTGATGCCATGCAGGGGTTACTCCATGGCAAATGTATGAAACGAAAGCGAAAGATCTTTGTCCTGAAGAAAGAAATTCTGATAAAAATCCGGGGCATCCTCACGCAATGTGAATAATTCCGGAGCCCGTGCCCGGAAAGGAAGTGTTTCAGGTCCTGCCTATGTCTTCGAAACAGCTTCCTTCATTTCGCTGCTGTAAAGGCCCTTGTCGAGCTTTTCCTTTACTTTGGTGAAGGCATCGATGGTATATTCAACATCTTCGAGTGTATGCACCGCCGTTGGGATCAGCCTGAGGAGGATGATATCCCTTGGCACCACCGGGTATGCCACGATCGAACAAAAGATGTTATAGTTTTCGCGCAGGTCGTATGTGATCTGGGTTGCTTCGGGAACCCCGCCGCTGAGGATAACCGGTGTTACGGGCGACTGCGTATTACCGAGGTTAAACCCCCTGGAGCGCAGGCCGTCCTGCAGGGCGTTTACGATGGTCCACAACTTTTCCCTGTGTTCGGGATTGCTGCGGACCATATCCAGCCGTTTGAGGGCTCCGAACACGATCGGCATGGGTAATGATTTTGCATAGATCTGCGAACGCATCATATATTTCAGGTAGCGGATAATGTCTTTGTCGCCGGCAATGAAGCCGCCGATCAGTGCCATGGCCTTGGCAAAGGTGCCGAAGTACAGGTCGACCTGGTCCTGTACGCCCAGATGTTCGTCGGTACCGGCGCCTGTCGGGCCCATGGTCCCGAACCCGTGTGCATCGTCAACGAGCAGCCTGAATTCATACTTTTCCTTCAGGGCGCAGATATCTTTCAGCTTGCCGAGGTCGCCCGACATGCCGTAAACGCCTTCTGTGATCACCAGCGTGCCGCCGCCCGTCTGGTCAGTGATTTTCCTGGCCCTGCCGAGTTCCTTCTCAAGATTGTCGATGTCATTGTGCGGATACACAAATCTTTTCCCGAAATGCAGACGCATGCCGTCAATGATGCATGCATGCGCTTCACTGTCGTAAACGATCACGTCCTTGCGGTCGACCATGGAATCGATGACGGAGACCATACCCTGGTAGCCGTAATTCAGAAGGTAGGATGATTCCCTGCCCACGTATGCTGCAAGTTCCCTTTCGAGCTGTTCGTGGTATTTTGTCTGCCCCGACATCATTCTTGCACCCATGGGATAGGCGAGTCCCCACTGTGCGGAAGCCTCCGCATCGGTTTTTCGCACTTCGGGGTGATTCCCCAGTCCGAGGTAGTTGTTCAGGCTCCAGACAAGCCTTTCCTTGCCCATGAACAACATTTTGTTCGAAAGTTCCCCTTCAAGTTTCGGGAACATGTAATATCCTTCTGCCTGGTCGCGATATTGCCCCAGGGGGCCGGGTCTGCTGAGCACTTTTTCAAAAATATCCACAGTAGTATGTTTTAAGTATTAATTTGGTTTTCTGTTGCAAAAATATGAAACCTTCGCATATTGGCGTATGTAAACAGAACAATATTGCAAGAAGTTATCCGCAACACCCGTCAAACCATAAAAATATAAGCATATTATTGATGCCTGGCTGAATTGTTCCCGTTCCTGATCAAGACTATAATAATCGCCCGGGAGAAACGTTTTTATTTCTCACTAAAATAGATTACTTTTGCGGCCATGTTAAAAAGCTGGATTATAACGGTATTGACCATAGTTGCGATCTTCGCTGCTTCCTGTTCAAAGCATTCCCGGATCATGAAAAATCCCGACAATGACGTGAAGTACGAAGCAGCCATAGATTATTACAACAAGGGGGATTATTACAGGGCTATCCAGCTTTTCGACCAGCTGATTGCCGTTTACAGGGGGACTGAAAAACTTGAAGACCTCAATTATTACTACGCATATTGTCATTATCACCAGGAAGATTATTTACTGGCCAGTTACTATTTCAAAAGATACGCCCAGAATTTTCCGAACAGCCCCAAAGCCGAAGAGTGCCTTTTTATGAATGCGTATTGTTACTATCTTGACTCGCCCAAATACAGCCTTGACCAGACCAACACCTATGAGGCCATCAAGGAAATGCAATTGTTCATCAATTTGTATCCCGATAGCGAACGCATACAGGAGTGCAACCTCATCATGGACGAACTGAGGGGCAAACTGGAGAAGAAAGCCACGGAGATTGCCATTCAGTATTTCAAAACAAGGCAATACAAGGCAGCGATCAGGGCACTGGAGATTGTACTGGAAGAGTTTCCCGACACCAGGAACAGGGAAGACATCTTTTATTACATCATGAAATCATATTATTATTTTGCCCAGTACAGCATCGACGACAAACAGGCAGAACGCTACCAGCAGGCGGTGGAATTGTACAACGACATTGTTTACCTTTTTCCCGAATCGAAATATATGAAGGAGTTAAACATCATGCATAAAAATGCCAGGGATAAACTCAACAATTAACAGAAAAAAAACGAACAGATGGATTATAAAAAAGTAAAAACCGAAACCACTGCGGTAACCCGCGATAAACACAGGTTTTACGAACAAACCGGCAACATCTACAAGTCGGTGGTGATCATGTCGAAAAGGGCAAACCAGATCGGACTGGAGGTGAAGGAAGAACTGAACAGGAAGATTGAAGAGTTTGCCACTACTTCCGATAACCTGGAAGAGATCTTTGAAAACAGGGAACAGATTGAGATTGCCAGGTTTTACGAACAATTGCCCAAGCCCAGCCTCATCGCCATTCATGAATACCTGAACGAGCAGGTCTATTTCAGGGATCCGCATGATGAGCCCCAGACAGAAACCGTTTAATCACAGCCGCTCCGGATGCTGAAAAACAGGAAGATCATCCTTGGGATCACAGGCAGCATCGCCGCCTATAAGATCCCTTTCCTTGTCCGCCTGCTGACAAAGGAAGGAGCGGTGGTTCAGGTTGTCATGACGCCTGCCGCCCGGGATTTTGTCACCCCCCTGACACTTTCCACCCTATCGGGGAACCCCGTACTCATTGAATCTTTCGACAAGGATGACGGGAGCTGGAACAGTCATGTGGAGCTTGGTTTATGGGCCGATGCCATGCTGATTGCCCCGCTCAGCGCCAACAGCATGGCAAAGATGGTCAATGGCATTGCCGACAACCTTTTGCTGACCACTTATCTTTCGGCGCGCTGCCCTGTTTTTTTTGCACCCGCCATGGACCTCGACATGTTCAATCATCCTTCCACGATTGCCAACGTTAAAAAACTGCAGGAATACGGCAACCATTACATCGCCCCCGCCGAAGGTGAACTTGCCAGCGGCCTTTGCGGAGCCGGCAGGATGGAGGAACCGGAGAACATACTGAGCATTCTGGAAAAGCATTTTGAAAAGGAATGGGATTTCAGTGGTAAAAATATTCTCGTCACCGCAGGCCCCACCTATGAAGCCATCGATCCGGTACGTTTTATCGGGAACCGTTCATCGGGACTCATGGGCTTCGCCATTGCCGGTGAATTTGCCGAAAGGGGGGGGGCAGTCACGCTGGTCGCCGGCCCGTCTTCGCTGCCGCTCGAAAACGAAAATATCAACAGGATCGATGTGGAATCGGCGGAACAGATGTACCAGGCATGCATGACACATTTTTCCGCTGCCGATATCGTGGTGATGGCTGCCGCCGTGGCCGACTACAGACCTGAAAAACCCTCCGCCGAAAAGATCAAGAAGTCTGAAAAACAATTGCAGCTCAGCCTCGTCAAAACACAGGACATCCTGGCCGAAATGGGCCGTTCTAAACGCAAAGACCAGTTTCTGGCCGGCTTTGCACTCGAAACACACAGACAGCTCGAATTTGCTGAGAAAAAACTCGAAAATAAAAACCTCGATCTCATCGTTCTGAATTCACCCAAGGACCAGGGCGCCGCCTTTGGTGTGGAAACCAATAAGGTGACCCTGATCACAAGGGATAAGAAAAAATTTGAATACGAACTTAAACTAAAGTTTGATGTAGCGACTGATATCGTAGATAAGATCAAGGAGTTAACCACTTAGAGAATCCTTAAGCAAACCATATTCCATGTACAGGAACATCATCATATCACTTCTTTCCATTATCATCAGCATTCAGGTGCATACGCAGGAACTTATGTGCGATGTGCAGATCAATACCCAGCAGGTTGAGGGAACCGACAAGAAGGTATTTGAAACTTTACGCCTTGCGCTTTTTGAATTCCTGAACAACCGGCAATGGACAAATTACAATTTTGGCATCGAAGAGCGGATCGAGTGTACCATTCTTATAAAGGTCAATAACCGGATCTCAAGCGATGAATTCAACGGCGAATTACAGATCGCCCTGAAACGACCCATTCATAATTCTGCCTACAATTCGACAACCTTTAACTATGTTGACAAGGATTTTAAGTTTAAATATGTTGAATACCAGCCCCTTGATTATGTCGATAATTCTTATACCAGCAACCTGACTTCGGTATTGGTTTATTATGTTTATATTTTTCTTGGGATGGATTTCGATTCCTTTACCCTTTTCGGCGGCACACCCTATTTCGAAAAGGCTGAAAGCATTGTAAATGCAGCACAAAGCTCCGGGGAAACGGGGTGGAAATCATTCGAAAGCCAGCGCAACAGATTCTGGCTGGTCGAAAATTTCCTGAATCCCTCTTACCAGCCCATCCGGAAATTCATGTATGAATACCACCGGCTGGGTCTCGACGTGATGTATGAGGATGCATACAAGGGCAGGGCAAACATACTGAAAAGCCTTGAATACCTCGGACAGGTCAAAGACGGATGGCCGAACCTCTACCTGCTCCAGCTCATTATGGAGGCCAAACGGGATGAATTTGTCAATGTCTTTTCCGAAGGCAGCGCCACCGAAAAAACACGTGCCATCAACCTGCTTAAAAAGATCGATCCCGCACAGTCGTCGACCTACGATGCCATTATGAACTAGAAGATCCGCCCGCCTTTTCCCTCCGGGCACTTTTCTTCCTGCATGCCAGAAATACTGCCCTGCCTTTTCAAACAGTTTGCATCTTGTTTTTTCAATATATGTATCTTTGCAGGGATACACTGCCTCCATAATACATGCTCAAACATTTAAGCATAAGCAACTACATCCTTATTCCGGAACTGGAACTGGACCTTTCGCCTGGCTTTACGGTAGTGACGGGCGAAACCGGTGCCGGCAAGAGCATCCTCATCGGAGCGCTTTCACTTATTTTGGGGCGAAGGGCAGATACGGATGTGCTGCTCGATGAGAACAGGAAGTGTATCATTGAAGGTGTGTTTAACATACGGGCTTACGGCCTGGAAAGTTTTTTTGAAACAAATTCGCTCGATTATGACAATGAATGCCTTTTAAGGCGTGAGATAAGCAGGCAGGGAAAATCAAGGGCTTTTGTCAACGATACGCCTGTTACACTGCCCGTGCTCAGAGCGCTTGGCGACATGCTCGTCGACATACACTCCCAGCATGAAACCCTGATGCTGAATGAATCGGGTTTTCAACTGGCCGTGCTTGACCAGTTTGCCGGCAATACAGCCTTGTTGCAGGATTATGAAAGTTGTTACGGGCAGTACCAGTCAGGCCTGGCCCGGCTTCGCGCGCTCAGCAGTCAGGAGGAACAAATGCGGGCAGAGGAAGATTTCTTAAGGTTTCAGTACGAGGAGCTGAACAGTGCTGCTTTGAAGGAGGGTGAGCAGGAAGACCTTGAGGAAGAACACCGGCTGCTTACCCACGCGGAAGAGATCAAAAGCAAGCTGTTTGAAGCCTTACAACACCTGAATGATACTGATACGGGACTTATCGACAAGCTACATGCCCTTAAGCAACTTACGGCCAGGATCGCCCCTTTTCAGGCTTCCATTTCCGACCTTCACGGGCGCATCGAAAGCGTGGACATAGAGCTGAAGGATATTGCCGTCGGACTGGAACACATCGAAGAGCGTATCCTGCTCGACGACAAGCGTCTTGCAGAAGTGGATGGCAGGCTGAATCTCATCAACGGACTGCTGCAAAAACACCGTCAGCACGATACGGCATCCCTGCTCGCATTGCGCGACGAATACGGGAGAAAGCTTGCCGGGCTCAGCTCGCTCGACGAAGACATCGGGCAGCTCCGGAAAAAGCTGGATGAAGAAAGACAAAAGCTGGAAAAACTTTCCGCAGCGCTTACAAGCAAAAGGCAGGATGCCATCCCGGGGCTCGAAAAAGGGATGGTTGAAGTGCTGGCCCGCCTGGGTATGGAAAAAGCCGTATTGAATATCCGGCTGGATAATACGGAGGAGTTTACTCCTGCAGGCTGCAACAGGGTAGAGTTCCTCTTTTCGGCCAACCCGGGCAGCCCGCCTGCCGCCGTGAGCAGGATCGCCTCAGGAGGAGAGCTCTCCCGCCTCATGCTGGCCATCAAGTCAATGGTGAACAGCAGGAGCCTCCTGCCAACCATCATTCTCGACGAAATCGACATGGGCGTGTCAGGCGATATTGCCGGGAAAGTCGGGAAACTGCTGAAAAATATGTCGGCCGGCACACAACTTATCGCCATCACCCATCTTCCGCAGATCGCCGGGTCGGCCGGCGTGCACTATAAGGTTTATAAAACCTCATCAGGCGAACGGACCGTATCGGGCGTAAGCCGATTATCGGAAGAAGAAAGGATTGGAGAAGTGGCAGCCATGCTCAGCAACGAAAAGGTTACAGCATCGGCCAGGGAAACGGCCCGTGAACTGCTCGGACTGAAAGACCTTTCATGATAAACGGCACTTTAGCGTTTAAAAAAATAAAATCCTGAAAAATGGCATATCAACTTTTAAAGGGAAAAAAAGGGATCATTTTCGGAGCCCTCGATGACAAATCCATTGCATGGAAAGTGGCTGAAATGGCCCGGGAGGAGGGAGCCGCTTTTACCCTGTCCAATACCCTCTCGGCACAGCGATTCGGACAGATCGACCAGCTTGCCGGAAAATGCGATTCCATTGTGATCCCGGCCGATGCCACGAATGTGAAAGACCTGGAAGAAGTGTTTGTCAGGTCCATGGAATTCCTTGGCGGAAAGGTCGACTTCGTATTGCATTCCATCGGCATGTCGATGAACGTGCGCAAAAAGAAAGTCTACAACGACCTCGACTATAACTTTTTTCATAAAACACTCGACATCTCAGCCATTTCTTTCCACAAAATGCTGCAGGTAGCCAGTAAGCTGGATGCCATCAGGGAATGGGGCTCAGTGGTAGCCCTGTCGTATATCGCGGCCCAGCGCACCCTCTATGCATACAACGACATGGCAGATGCCAAGTCGCTGCTTGAATCGATCGCCAGGAGTTTCGGATACATTTACGGACGTGAAAAAAAGATACGCATCAACACCATTTCCCAGTCGCCAACCATGACAACCGCAGGCAGCGGCGTACGGGTGATGAAAGGTCTGATGGATTTCACCGACCGCATGGCCCCGCTGGGAAACGCCGATGCCGAAGAATGCGCCGGCTTCTGTATCACCCTGTTCAGCGACCTTACCAGAAAGATCACCATGCAGAACATATACCACGACGGCGGTTTTTCAAGCATGGGCATGAGCCAGAAGGCCATGAGCATGTACAACAGGAGTTTTGAGTGCGACTGCCCCGATGACCCGCCTGTCGATTGAGGATCATCTTTCGCTTTCAAGGATATCTTCTCTGATCTTCCGCCTGAGCGGTTTTCGGCCAGGGATCACCAATACATTACGATTTCACAATCCATTACCAAAAATTTTGCGATATCTGTTCCGGATTTTTACTTATCTTGGCGGGGTATAAGCAATCACACATCGTTCAACCATTACTAACCGCAATAAAATTATATCTATGATCGGATTCGAACTTGAAAAAAAACACCTTGAGATCATCGAAAAGTACAAGGACTTTACCAACAGATGGATCATTCCACAGCGCATGAAATGGGATGAGCTTTCGGAATTCCCCTGGGAGATCGTGAAGGCTGCCTACGACGAAAAGATCATCAACGGCTCACTTCCTGTGGAATACGGAGGCAATGGCTTTTCCATTTTCGAGAGCTCTCTTTCGTCGGAGGAGCTTGGTTACGGCTGTACGGGCATCGGCATCTGTATCGATGCCAGTACCCTGGCGCTCACACCCACTTTTCTGGCCGCTACCGATGAGCAGAAAAAAAGGATATATGGCGAGATGTTTGAAAAGAAGGCTGTGGCCGCCTACGCCCTAACGGAGCCCATGGCCGGCTCTGATGTGCAGGGCATCCGTTCCACTGCCATCAAAAAGGGCGATAAATACATCCTGAACGGGCATAAGCGCTTTATCACCAATGCCGAGGTTGCTGAATTCATTACGGTCTTTGCCATGACCGATCCGGAGCGTGGCTCACGGAGCCTGTCGGCTTTCATCATTCCCGCCAACCTGCCCGGTATACAGATACTGCCAAGGCTGCAGAAGATGGGACAGCGCGCCTCCGTACAAAATGAGATCATCTTTACCGATGTGGAGATACCGCTTGATAGCCTGTTGGGGCAGGAGGGACATGGCTTTTTGATTGCCATGAAGACTTTCGACCGCACCCGCACCGGGGTGGCCGCCGCCGCCATCGGCAATGCACGCGCCGCCTTCGATCATAGCCGTGAATGGGCAAAAAACAGGGTGCAGTTCGGTAAACCCATTGCCGCCCAGCAGGTGATCGCTTTTATGCTGGCCGATATGGCAACCAATATTGAAGCCGCCAAAACCCTTGTATGGAAAGCCGCATGGGCTTATGATACCGGGCAGCGCGACTTCTCAAAACTCTCGGCCATGGCCAAATATTATGCCACCGATATGGCTATGCAGGTTACTGCCGATGCAGTACAGGTGATGGGAGGAGAAGGATACTCCCGCGATCATCCCGTTGAAAAGATGATGCGCGACGCCAAGCTTTCCATGATCTACGAAGGCACAAACCAGGTAAACAGGCTGGTGGTGTCGAAAAGCATACTCAAATAACAGGATTTATTTCCAGCCTGATAAATTGAGCGCCTCCTCCGGAGAAAGGGGAGGAGCCTTCTTTTAAAAGCGGTACCTGTTATCTTCTATAAGTTTATTCGCGATCCTCCTGCGGGCAGCCTTGGTGTTTACGGGCCTGGTTTGGGTAAAGAAGTCGATCCGTTCAAGCATCACCTCTCTTTCGCTGACCTCATCAGGAAGGGAGTTGATGGCGTCGTAGCCGGCCTTGCGGATGACAGCCCCCGCTTCGTAGATCACCACGTCAAGGATGTCATTATAGACTTCACCGTATTTGGGATGACCCGTTTCCTTCATCTTTTTTACCCGCAACATGGTTGATTCGGCGGCATAGGTTTGCATGATGACATCGGAAATATTGCAAAGCACTTCCTGCTCATTGAAAAGTTCCTTCCGGAAAGCATCGGTGGCCACTCCCAGCAGGAAAAGGGCAGCCTTTTTGAAATTGCCCGTGCACTTTTGTTTTTCTTCGTAGCAATTTCCGTCTGTGGCCGACTGTTCCGCTTCCTTATCAGATTTTTTAACCACATGTTGTGAATAACGCACCACATCGAAGCCGACGCGCAGGGCCTTTTTTATGGTAGTATCGGCAACCAGCAGGCGGTTGATCTCATTGGTGCCTTCGAAGATACGGTTGATTCGTGAATCGCGGTAGGCGCGGTCAACATCGGTTTCGCTTGAAAAGCCCATTCCGCCGTAGATCTGAACGGCTTCGTCAACCACGTAGTTCAGGGCCTCGGAACCAAAAACCTTGAGCAGGGCCGCTTCTATGGCATACATAGCAATGGCCTCAATGGTTGCCTGTGGTTTTTCCATTCCCTCCGCCATCAGTTTTCCGGCAGCTTCATCAATATTCTTACTTACCCTGTAAACAGCCGATTCGGTGGTAAAAGTACGGATAACCTGTTCGGCCAGTTTGTGTTTGATGGCGCCAAAATTGGATATCGGCTGCCCGAACTGTTTGCGTTCGTTGGCATATTGCACCGACTGGGAGATGGCCCTCCTGGAGGCACCAAGAACGGTTCCGCCCAACTTGATGCGGCCCATGTGAAGGATGTTCAGTGCGATCCTGAATCCACCGCCCCGCTTTCCAAGCAGGTTTTCAACGGGAACTTTTACGTCATTATAGAAGATCTGCACGGTTGACGATCCCTTGATGCCCATCTTGCGCTCCTCGGCGTTGATCACGATCCCCGGCCAGTTCTTCTCCACAATAAAAGCACTGTAAACCCGGTCGTTGTCGATCTTGGCAAAGACAGTCTGTATATCAGCAAAACCCCCGTTGGTGATCCACATTTTCTGTCCGTTGAGGATGTAGTGTTTTCCGTCAGGGGAAAGCACGGCCCTGGTCTTACCCGAATTGGCATCGCTGCCGGCATTGGGTTCGGTGAGGCAATATGAAGCCGCCCATTCGCCTGATGCCAGCTTGGGCAGGTAACGTTCTTTCTGATCTTCATTGCCGTAGTAAAGGATGGGCAATGTGCCGATGCCCGTATGGGCCGAATAGGCCACCGAAAATGAGTAGCCCGCTCCCATGGCATCGCTGGCCAGCATGGAGGTGACGAAGTCCTGGTCGAAACCGCCATATTGTTCGGGCAGCGAGATGCCCAGCAGGCCCAGTTCTCCCGACTTATATATCAGATTGCGCATCAGGCCTTCCTCCTGGCTGTCGATGCGGTCGAGCAGGGGAAAGATTTCCGTTTCGAGGAAGCCTTCACAGGTTTGAACGATCATATTCTGTTCTTCATTCATGTCTTCGGGAATGAAGATGTCGGTATAATCCGATTCCCTGATCAGGAATTCACCGCCACTTTCAATTTTATCCTTTTTCATAAGATCTTGTTTTGAGCCTGCAAATATATAACAAGCCGGATATAAATAAAAATATGGATGGCATGGTTTCTGCCAAATAAGGCAGTACGGGTCTGGTATTTATTTCTTTTTGGGCGGTGCGGGCTTGGCAGCGCTGGTGATCCTGACCTTCATCTCGTCCTTTTTATCGTCATAATCAAGCCTGATAAGGTCGTTTTCGTATACTTTACGTTTTATCAGCTCCTCGGCCAGTACATCTTCCACATATTTTTGTATGGCCCTTTTCAGTGGTCGGGCCCCAAACTGCGGGTCCCATCCTTTTTCGATAATATAATCCTTGGCCTTCTGGCTGATGCTGATCCGGTAACCCATACCGCGGATCCTTTCGTAGAGATGATTCAGTTCGATTTCGATGATCTTTTCGATATCCTCTTTTTCGAGGTTTTCAAATATCACCACGTCGTCGATACGGTTGAGGAATTCGGGGGCGAATGATTTTTTAAGGGCGTTTTCGATCACACCCCTGGCATAGGTCGATTTACCGGCTTTCTTCGCAGTGGTGGAAAACCCGACGCCCTGTCCGAAGTCCTTTAACTGCCGCGACCCGATATTGGAAGTCATGATCACGATCGTATTTCTGAAGTCGACCCTTCTTCCGAGGCTGTCGGTCAGCACTCCGTCGTCGAGGACCTGCAGAAGCAGGTGGAAGACATCGGGGTGGGCTTTTTCTATTTCATCGAGCAAGACGATGGAATAGGGTTTACGGCGCACTTTTTCGGTAAGCTGGCCGCCTTCTTCATAGCCCACATAACCGGGAGGAGCGCCAACGAGGCGTGACACCGCGAATTTTTCCATGTATTCGCTCATGTCGATACGCACCAGGGCATCTTCGGTATCGAAAAGGTACCTGGCCAGCATCTTGGCAAGATGTGTTTTACCCACGCCTGTGGGACCGAGGAAAATGAAGGTGCCAATGGGCTTGTTGGGGTCTTTGAGCCCGGCCCGGTTGCGGCGTATGGCTTTCACCACCTTTTTGATGGCTTCATCCTGTCCGATCACCGTTCCGGCCATATCTTTCTCCATGTTGATCAGCCTTTCGCTTTCGTTTGTCGCGATGCGCTGCACCGGAATGCCAGTCATCATGGATACGACTTCCGCCACGTTTTCATCGGATACCGTTTCACGATGGATCCTGGATTCTTCTTCCCATCTGGCCTTTGCCTGCTCGAGCTGGTTGTTGAGCTGGCGTTCCATATCTCGGTATTCGGCGGCTTCCTCAAACTTCTGGCTGTTGATGGCCGATGTCTTTTTGGCTTTGAGGTCTTCGATCCTGCCTTCGATGTCGATGATCTCGGCCGGCACATGGATATTGGTAATATGTACCCGTGAGCCTGCCTCGTCCATGGCGTCGATGGCCTTATCGGGGAGAAAACGGTCGCTCATATACCTGTTGGTAAGGTGTACGCATGCATGGACGGCTTCCCGCGTATATTTTACCAGGTGATGGTCTTCGTATTTGTCTTTGATGTTGTTCAGTATCTCGATGGTTTCTTCCGTGGTGGTGGGGTCGACCAGCACTTTCTGGAAGCGGCGTTCGAGGGCACCGTCTTTTTCAATATACTGCCGGTATTCGTCGAGGGTTGTGGCGCCTATGCACTGTATCTCGCCGCGGGCGAGGGCAGGTTTGAACATGTTGGAAGCGTCGAGGGAGCCGGAGGCGTTGCCCGCGCCCACGATGGTATGTATTTCGTCGATGAAGAGGATAATGTCGGGGTTCTTTTCAAGCTCATTGAGCACGGCTTTCATTCTTTCCTCGAACTGCCCGCGGTATTTGGTACCGGCCACCAGTGATGCCAGGTCGAGGGTTACGATGCGTTTCCCGAACAATGCCCGCGACACTTTTCGTTCGATGATGCGGCTGGCAAGGCCTTCGGCGATGGCCGACTTGCCCACGCCGGGTTCTCCGATCAGGATGGGGTTGTTCTTTTTGCGCCGGCTGAGGATCTGTGCGATGCGTTCAAGTTCCTTTTTACGGCCCACAATGGGATCGAGGCGTCCTTCTTCTGCGGCCCGGGTGATGTCGCGGCCAAAGTTGTCGAGGACAGGTGTCTTCGACTTCGAATCGGAAGGCTTGCGGATGCTGCTGCCAAACCCGCGGCCGCCTTCTTCCATTTCATCCTCCGGGGTGTCGTCGGAAAGTTCGTCGACCGGTTCAATTTTGGGGCGCATATGTTCACTGGCGGCGATGGAGTTGATCTCTTCCCTTACCATTTTATATTCCATTCCGTACCTTTTCAGGCTGCGGCTCACCAGGTTGTCGTCATCCTTGAGTATCGACAACAACAGGTGTTCCGTACCGATCAGGTCGCTGTTCATCGACCTGGCCTCCAGGTATGTGATCTTCAGCACCCTTTCGGCCTGCTTCACCACCGGCAGGTTGTCGATGCTGATATTCCTCTTTTCGGGGTTGATGATGGGCTTTTCGATCATTTTTCGGAGCTGGACGAGGTCCACCCCGAAATGCAGCATGATCTGCACGGCCAGGCCTTTTCCTTCGCGGAGTATCCCAAGGAGCAAGTGTTCCAGCCCTAAATAATCGTTTCCAAGCCTCAGCGCTTCCTCCCGGCTGTAGGCCAGTACATCCTTTACCCTCTGCGAAAATTTTGATTCCATGCTTTATGTTTCTGTCACGATGTTTATGCTTTACTAAATGGTAACAAGTGAACCACAGTCTCTGTTCACCGCCTGACATTTTCGTACATCCGTCAGGCAGGCTTGATCTTACCACCAGGTAAACACACTCCAAAGATACTTACATCGGCTTCGATAAACCGACATTTTGCAAAGATACTTATTAACAGAAATCTGTTAAAAATAATCAGGCCCAAAAATGGCTGAAATTCGCTAATTTTCACTACTTTCGTGACCTCTAAACAATACACGGAACAGCTTTTTAATAATAATGAACGGAAGATGAACGAAGGAGAAAAAATTATCAGGGTCAACATAGAACAACAGATGAAATCGGCCTACATCGACTATTCCATGTCGGTGATCGTTTCACGGGCACTCCCTGATGTGCGCGACGGGCTCAAGCCTGTTCACAGGCGGGTCTTATTCGGCATGCTCGACCTGGGCGTGCTCTCGAACAGGCCTTACAAGAAATCGGCCAGGATCGTAGGGGAGGTGTTGGGGAAATACCATCCGCACGGTGATTCCTCTGTATACGACACCATGGTGAGAATGGCACAGGACTGGTCGTTGCGCTATCCGCTGGTCGACGGGCAGGGCAACTTCGGTTCCATCGACGGCGACAGCCCGGCAGCCATGCGTTATACCGAGGCACGCATGAAAAAGATAGCCGAAGAAATGGTGGCCGACCTCGATAAGGACACGGTCAACTTTCAGCTTAACTTCGACGATACCCTGGAAGAACCCTCCGTGCTGCCGGCCGCCATCCCCAACCTGCTGGTGAACGGCGCCTCCGGAATAGCCGTCGGGATGGCTACCAACATGGCCCCGCACAATCTTACGGAAGTGATCGACGGCATTGTAGCCTACATCGGCAACAACGACATTACAATACCCGAACTGATGCAGCACATCAAGGCCCCCGACTTCCCGACGGGCGGGATCATTTACGGTTATGAAGGGGTGAAGGATGCATATGAAACCGGCAGGGGCAGGATCGTGATCCGCGGCGAAACCAGCGTGGAAGACATGGGCCACGGCAGGGAACGCATCATCGCCACATCCATCCCGTACATGGTGAACAAGGCCGAACTGATCAAAAAAACAGCCGAACTGGTCAATGATAAGAAGATAGAAGGGATCAGCGACATCAGGGACGAATCCGACAGGTCGGGCCTGCGTATCGTGTATGAACTGAAAAAAGGGGAGATCACCAACGTGGTACTCAACAAGTTGTACCAGTTTACACCCCTGCAATCGTCCTTCAGCGTCAACAATATCGCCCTCGTCAAAGGCAGGCCGATGATGCTGAACCTCAAGGATATGATCAGGCATTATGTGGAACACCGCCACGAAGTGCTGACAAGAAAAACCCGTTATGAACTCGACCAGGCCGAGAAACGGGCCCACATTCTTGAAGGACTCCTCATTGCCCTTGACAAACTCGATGAAGTGATCGCCCTGATCAGGGCTTCCCGTACGCCTGAGATTGCCAGGAACGGCCTGATGCAAACCTTTGAACTGAGCGACCTGCAGGCAAGGGCCATACTCGACATGCGGCTTCAGAAACTCACCGGCCTGGAAAGGGATAAGGTGCGTGAAGAACATAACGAGCTGATGGAAAAGATCAAATACTTCAACAGTATCCTTGCCGACGAAGGCCTCCGGATGAGCATACTGAAAGAACAACTGCTCGAAATAAAAGAAAAATACGGCGATGCCGACCGTACCAGGATCGAATATTCGGCCGACGATTTCAGGATTGAAGACACCATACCCGATGAAGAAGTGGTGATCACCATCTCACACCTGGGATACATCAAAAGGACCAAACTCAGCGAGTATCGCCGGCAAAACCGGGGGGGGAGAGGCGCTAAAGGAAGCAACATCCGCGACGAAGACTTTCTCGAATACCTTTTTGTGGCCACCAACCACAATTATATGCTGTTCTTCACCGAAAAAGGCAAGGTGTTCTGGCTCAGGGTCTTTGAGATCCCCGAAGGAAGCCGCACATCCAAGGGGCGTGCCATACAGAATATGATCAATATAGAACCCGAAGACAAGGTGCGGGCCTTCATCAATGTGAAAGACCTGAAAGATGAAGTCTATATTAAAAGTAACTTTATCATCCTCTGTACTTTAAAAGGAACCATCAAGAAAACTTCGCTGGAGGCCTACAGCAGGCCACGGCAAAACGGGATCAATGCCATCAATATCCATGAGGGCGACCAGTTGCTTGAAGCAAGGATGACCGATGGCAAAAGCGAAGTGATGCTGGCATTGAGGTCGGGGAGAGCGATCCGCTTTAATGAAGGGACTGTCCGCCCCATGGGCCGAAATGCAGCGGGTGTTAAGGGAATAAAACTCGGCGATGACAAAAACGATAAAGTGATCGGAATGATCTGCATTTCCGGGCAGGAATCGGATGTGCTGGTGGTATCGGAAAACGGTTATGGCAAAAGATCCGGACTCGACGACTACCGCATCACCAACAGGGGAGGTAAAGGCGTGAAAACCATTAATATAACCGAGAAAACAGGCAAACTCATTGCCATAAAGGATGTAACCGATATGGATGACCTGATGATCATCAATAAATCCGGGCTCATCATCCGCATGGCGGTCGAAAGCCTCCGGCTGATGGGACGCGCCACACAGGGTGTGCGACTTATCAACCTGCGGGATGAGGATGCCATTGCCGCTGTAGCCAAGGTCGAAGTTATTGATAATGATGAAATTGAAGAGGAAACAGCAGGAGGGGAGGAAGAAAATTAAGAAATGGCCCAAATGCCCTGCAGCCGGGGATTAGAAGGCTGATAGGGAATTCAGGGTGCAATCTGAACTGATAATTATGGCAGGAATTTTGGTATATTCGTTAAGGAATATATACTTTTGCCTTTATGAAATAAAACCAAAAAAAATTACAGTTATGAAAAAATTGATCATCCTGCTTTTCGCCATCGCGATGGTTTCAGGCCTGCAGGCACAAAACTCGAAACGGACAAGTGCATTCAACTACCTCAATAACGGGGTACTAGACAAGGCCAAGGAATATATTGACCCGACCATCACCCACGAAAAGACCATGAACGTTGCGAAAACATGGTTCTACAGGGGCAATATCTACCTGCAGATCGCACTGAGCGACAATCCCGAATACCGCGCACTTGACCCCAACGCTTTGTATGTTGCCTATGAATCGTATAAGAAGTGCCTGGAATTGGACGACAGGGGAGAATACACTGATTTTGTTTACCAGAACTTCCGGGTGATCGCCTCCAACTATTTTAACCAGGGTGTTGCCGCATATAACCAAAGTGCCTATACGGATGCTTCACAGTTTTTCCTCAACACCTACAATATTTCCAAAGATTTTGGTGTTACTGATACCCTGGCCTTGTCAAATGCAGCGCTATCCTATGACATCGCCGGCGAATCCGGGAAAGCCCTTCCCATATACCTTCAGCTTATTGAGATGGGGTATAAGGATCCCATCGTTTACAATGCCGTTGCCAACATCTATCTCAACCAGAACGATACCACGCTGACCGAAAAGTACCTGGTCGAAGGCAGGGCAGCATTTCCCGAAGATTACCAGTTGCTCATCACCGAAACGAACCTGTTTCTTTCCAGGGGGGAAAATGAAAAGGCCATCGACAACCTTTTACAGGCGCTTGAAACCGATCCGATGAACAAAACCATCTGGTTCGCCCTGGGCACGAATTATGAAAACACCGGCAACATTGACCAGGCCGAGGCAGCCTACCAGAAGTGCCTCGACATCGACCCTGACTACGCCGATGCCTATTACAATATGGGCGCCATGTACAACAACCAGGCTGCCGAGATCATGGAAGTTGCCAATGAACTGCCGCTTGATGCAGTGAAGGAATATGACGAAGCAAAGGCCCGCGCCGACACCCTGCTCGAAAAAGCGCTTCCTTACCTCGAGAAATCCGATGAGCTGAACCCCGGCAATCTTGCCACGCTGCAAACACTGAAACAGATCTATACCATCCTGAACCAACTCGAAAAGTTACAGGAAATAAACGATAAGATAAAAGAGATCACTCAATGATATCTTAAAGGCGATCACAGCCTGCACCAAAGGAGGGAAGATGTAGTTTTTCTCTCCTTTGATTTAAAAGGGCTATTTAACATAATATTAATTATGAGACAATAACAGCAAATTCCGTAATACGAAGTATTTAACATAAAACCAGTTATCGGGACGAAGTCCGATAACGACAGGTTTTATGTTAAGGAATTTGCTGTGATCACCACCATAATACGAAGCAATCAAAATAAAACCGGTTATCGGGACGCAGTCCGGTAACGGCAGGTTTTATGTTCAGGAATTTGCTGTGACCATCGCCCCAATATGCAGTATTCAATTAAACAGTCTAACCGGACGCAGTCCGATAACGACAGGTTTTATGTTAAGGAATTTGCTGTGATCATCACCATAATACGAAGCATTTAAAATAAAACCGGTTATCGTGACGCAGTCCGATAACGACAGGTTTTATGTTAAGGAATTTGCTGTGATCATCACCATAATACGAAGCATTTAAAATAAAACCGGTTATCGTGACGCAGTCCGGTAACGACAGGTTTTATGTTAAGGAATTTGTTGTGATCATCACCATAATACGAAGCAATCAAAATAAAACCGGTTATCGTGACGCAGTCCGGTAACGGCAGGTTTTATGTTCAGGAATTTGCTGTGATCACCACCATAATACGAAGCAATCAAAATAAAACCGGTTATCGGGACGCAGTCCGGTAACGGCAGGTTTTATGTTAAGGAATTTGCTTTGCCGTAATGACTCCGCAAATCCTTTCTCCCACAAAAGATCAACACCTTATCACTTCATTCAAAGGAAGTAATCTCCGCAGGAATGAATAATTTTATTAATTTCGAAAAAAACAATCCAATCATGAGTACATTCCTGGATCATTTAAAAAGCCTCATCAATCTGAAGCTGATAGAAACCGAATCATTCACATTATCGGTATCTAACATACTGATCGCGATCCTGGTTGTGATCATTACAATATTTTTCCTCAGGGGACTGAAGAAAGTTTTTAAAAGGCTGGCCAAAAGGGATGTTCTCGATCAGGGCACATCCCATTCACTCTTCCTGATCGTTAAATACCTGATATGGGTCATTATTATCGTAGTGCTGATCGACAGCATGGGATTAAAAGTTTCCATACTGATTGCCAGCACAGCAGCCCTGCTTGTTGGTGTGGGATTGGGTTTACAGGAGCTTTTCAAGGACGTTGCCAGCGGCATCATCCTTCTGGTTGAACGTACCGTTAAAGTGAATGATGTTGTGGAACTGGACAATGAGATGATCGGACGGGTGGTTTCCATCGGTCTCCGGACCTCAAAAATCAAGACCCGCGACAATGTGATCACGATCATCCCAAACTCCATGCTGGTAAACGACCAAGTCGTTAACTGGTCGCATATTGAAGACAGAACCCGCTTTCACGTAGAGGTGGGTGTAAAATACGGAAGTGACCTGGACCTGGTGACCCGGGTGCTGCTTGATTGCGCCAAAGGGCATCCGGGGATCATTGCCGATCCGGAGCCAACTGTAAGATTTGTGGATTTCGGGGAGTCAAGCCTTGATTTTCAGCTTTTTTTCTGGACAATTGAAACTTTCAGGGTAGAGAAAATCAAAAGTGACCTTCGTTATTTAATCGATAAGGCCTTCAGGGAGAATAATATAGAAATCCCTTTCCCCCAAAGGGATCTCTATCTGAAAAGCACACCTGACAGTAATCAAAAATCATAATGAAGGCAAAACCAGGAAAATGGCTTACAGATTAATATATGATAAAGAGCAACATCAATTTGCCGAACAAAAGATCATCCCTTTGTTTGAAGATGATACTATTCTTAAGGAAGCCTACAGTACAGGTACCTTGAATGATGTGAAAAAGGAAGATCAACTCCTGCTGTACCTGTCAGACCATCAGCTCAAAGACCTCTTGCCCCGGCTGGCTGGTTCAGGCATTATTGTGGCTATCCTCCCGCATCCTGATGCAAGAGAGGCATGCCTGGGCATGGGCGTAGACAGAAGCCTGAGCAATGCCATAAAGCACATATTAAAAGGGCAAACCCCGATCAAAACAGACCTGTTGTTTTGCAATGGTATGCCTGTTTTCAACAACATGGTGGTTGGTCAGACTTTTAAACTAAGCAGCGAAGGCATGTCCGACCCCGGCGGGTTTTTGAAGCGAAAACTCCGCCTTTTGGCGCGGTTTTTTAATATAAAGCCCTTCCGAGTCGATGTGGATCTTACAAATGAAAAGCACATAAAAACCTCCGTTGCGGGCATCGTGGTATCTGAACACCGGAAAAGTTCCCTCCTTTCCCGCTTGCTTTTGGATGATTCATCTGTCAGTGACGGGAAAATGCACGCGTTTTTTGTGAGCCCCCGCAGTGTAGCCGGGATGATCCGTTTTTTTGTCAGTTCATTATGGAAAACGAACAGGCTGCCTTCCTTCGGTGCGCATATAAAAACTTCACAGATCACGATCACTTTTCCGGGTGGCCCCAGGGATGTGTTGATCGACAATGAAGTGTCGAGAACGGAAAAACTCGAATTTCAGGTTGGAAAGAAACAAATTGATATTATTCCGGGAGCCTACCTGAAATTACCCGAAAGCTCCAATCAATCCGCCGAAATCTTCAAAATCAGTGCGCTGCCGACGGGTGAAACCGCCCATGTCTTATCTGAACACAAGCTTCCCCTGATCAGGCATGCTTCCACGGAGGAGTTCAAGGATCTGTTTATGGTACTGAGAGATAGTGCCCGCACAAAGAATTCTTACCTGGTCTTGATGGTGCTTTCAACAGTACTTGCAACTTTCGGTCTTTTTGCCAACTCCTCCCCTGTTGTTATTGGTGCCATGATCCTGGCCCCGCTGATGTCGCCCATCATCTCTCTCAGCATGGGGACTTTACGGCAGGATAAAAAACTGATAACAACCAGCATAAGCACGATCATGGCCGGGCTTGCGCTTGCATTTTTATTTACCGTATTTCTCACATGGTTAACACCGATAGAAACTGCAGGATCAGAGATCATGGCCAGGACACGTCCAAATTTACTTGATCTTGGCATTGCGGTGGTTTCCGGCATTGCCGGTGCCTATGCACATGCCAGGGAAGAAGTGGCAAAAACCCTTGCGGGCGTGGCCATTGCCGTAGCCCTGATACCACCCCTGGCAGTTGCCGGTATCGGACTAGGATGGGCCGACTGGAGCATCTTCGGAGGAGCGGTACTTCTGTTGGGTACAAACCTGGCCGGTATGGTGCTGGCGGCCGCACTAACCTTTATGTTTCTTGGTTTCAGCCCCCTCCGGCTGGCCGGTAAGGGGATGTTGATTTCGCTGGTACTGGTGCTGTTGCTCAGTATACCGCTGGCACTTGGGTTTAAGCAGATGGTACAAGAACATAAAATCATTAAACAACTTGAAGGATTGGAAACAGAATTTGCCATTATCAGGGATGTTAAGGTGGAAGAACTCTCCCCTGTTAAGATATCGCTGAAACTGGTATCGGAAGGCCCTGCCGGTGACGCTGACATAGAAATTATAAAACAATTGATTGAATACAAGGTAAAACGCAAGGTTGAAATTGAAGTGGTTACGGCCATTTCAAGAAAATAATTTTAGGATATCCCGGTTGCTTACCAAAAGATTGTTACTCAACTCGCCCAGGGTTAAGGCTTTAAACAAATTCATAGCGCTACCTGATCAATATTATCCTGTTCAGCTTTCATTCGCCTGCCTGATTTCGTATATTTACATCTGTAATGAACATTTTTTGTTAACCCAAAACTTCATCCATGAAAAGAAAACTACTTTTTGCAGCGGTCATTTTCTGCGGAACGGCCATGATCACGCTCACGGCGCAGAACAATTTTCCTGAGGGTTTTATCCCCTTCGAAATGCAAGAGATTCACCCGGATATGGGTGGAAATAACCAGGGGGGCGTGATCGGACAAAAGAGTTACGACCACACTGTGATCGGCACTACCTGGTATGATGCGCAGACCGTGAATTACGGCAATATCATGCCACGCATCTGGGCTTATGACGACGGCAGCGTGGGCGCCACCTGGATGTCGGCCGGCCCCGGCCTGGTACCCGAACGCGGTGCCGGCTATAATTATTACAACGGTGTAGAATGGGGCATCGGAGACCCGCATGTTGGTCCGGCCGAGCGCACGGGATGGCCCAATTACGCTCCCTGGGGTGCCGGCGGTGAGATCATCTCCCTGTACCGTTATATAGCCGGCGAAGGCCCCATCTGGATATTCAAACGTGAAGTGAAAGGCACAGGCGAATGGGAATTGGTTGAACTGACGGGCCCGGCAGGCACTTCGCTCGTATGGCATTCGATGATGACCAGCGGTGAAAACCACGAATATATCCATATCCTGGCCTATAGCTACGACCAGCCCGTACAGGGGCAGGACAATGCCCTGCTGTATTTCCGCTCTTCCGACGGCGGTGAAACCTGGAATCCGAACGGAATTATCATTGAAGGACTTGGCATCGGGTACCTCGAAACCATCAACGCCCTTTCCTATACCTGGGCCAATCCGGTTGGCAGCACCATCGCCTTTACCTATGGCTTCGACCGCTGGGGCGGATGGGTATTCAAATCAAACGACCATGGCGATACCTGGGAAAGTATCCTGGTAATGGAATCACCCTATAGTCCCTTCGATCCGCCCACCGATACCGATCCATACGGCGCAGGCATCGGAAGCTCTGCCATTGCACTCGACTCTGAAGGTAAAGCCCACGTGGTCTTTCCCAGGATGATGCAGGTATGGCAAGGCGGAGAATGGTTTTATTACCCCCTCAACAGCGACGGGCTGATATACTGGAATGAAGACAAAGCACCCCTCGACAGCACGATTATCAGTACCGCCGGGCTCGACAACCTGGCCGACGGCGGTTACCTCTGCGGTTATATATTCGGTTACGACCCCTCGGTAGGCGTTGAAATACCCAGCGGACAACCCAATTACGCCAACGCCCTCTGCGGTTTCCCGGTGATCTCGATCGATGCCCAGGACAATATTTTCATTTCCTCCAGCAATGTGGCACCCGGCTATACCAATGGTGAATTCCTCTATCGCCATATCATTGCCAACAGCTCTTTCGACGGCGGAAACACCTGGAACGGCATGATCGACCTGAACGATGAGATCCAGTTCATATTTTCGGAATGCGCATACCCGGCCATGGCGCCGGTGATCGACAATACCGTGTATTTTCTTTTCCAGGAAGACAATGTACCGGGTACTTTTGAGTGGCCCGGCGAACAACCCGAAGCAAATGAAAACAATATGGTGATGATGGAAGTCCCCAAAAGCGTGTTTGTAGGCCTGGAAGAGCCCGTAAACAGCCATGCTGCCTTCATGTCGTCACTCTGGCCGAACCCTGCAGCTACGGTCAGCCGTTTCACAGTTGACCTGGAGACTGCCGGTGGGCTGAACGTTGAAGTTTTCAATGCCGGCGGACAAAAAGTAATGCAACAAGACCAGGGATTGCTGCAAGCAGGGAAACATACCCTTCACCTGGACCTTAAAACACTCAACAGCGGTTTGTATTTTGTGAGGATCACGGCCGGAAGCAGGCAGGCCGGCAAGCGGCTGATCATACAATAAAAAACAGTGAACTGGCTGTAAAAAAAAGCCTCCCCTGGCGAAAGAGCCATTATGCGGGAGGCTTTTTTCACTCTTTCAACCCAAAAAAAACTCACTTACATCAACACTTTAATCAACCCCTATTATTAGCTGATTATCAGTATCTGCAACCATTTTATTTAAGCAGCATATTTTCTGCATTTTTCAATAATTTCCTTCCATCATATCCACCATCCAATCGTGATCGAGTGGCTTATCCGTAATAAGATCCGGGCCGGCCAGATAAACCATCCCCCGCTCCTCCCCTGCCCTGAACGCATAATGCCTTCCTGCAAAGAGAAATGTATACCTCCCCTCTTCCAGGACAATGCGGCAGTGATAGCGTTGGCCGGATTTGATTGTGTCGAAGATGAAATACTCTTCCTGCTGATCGTTTAGGTCCGGGTCGTGAATAAAACAGCGGCTGCCCACGATGAGCAGGGTATCGTCCACACAGCGGTATACAAGATATGCCGAAGAGCAATCCTCGTCCGTACCCTGCAAAATCCCCCTGATTCTCTGCCAGTTATCGCCGTAACGACTGGAATAGTACCAGCTATCGTTGGTCGTGAAATAAAAGTCGAGGCTACCCTCGTCCAGCAGGGATATGCCCAAACCGGCAGGTGCATGTTCACCGGCCAGTATCACATAACGTTCCCGGCCATTCAATGCCTCAAATAAATAGGAAAGGAATATGATCATGGATGAAGTGATCAAAGCCAGAAAAATACGCTTGCGCATCATAAGCGGTTCAAAGTTTTATGTGCAGTTCAAATGTAATGTTTTCGAATACCGCCTGCAACTTTCCAATGACGGGAAAGCCTGGTTTAGGGTTATTTACGTAATAATTTCAATGATGTACGCAGCAGGGGGCTAAGGGATCCACTGTTCCCGTTACGCTTACCTCCGAATATATCGCATCTTTTTTTATATATTTGGTTCCTGTTAATCTAAATCAAAAGGATAATATGAAAAAGTATCTGTATCCGGTCATTTTACTCTTATCTTTCCATTCAGTTGTGGTTTCGCAGCACGACAGCACGGCTTACGAAAAAGGGCTGGAAGCCATCACCCTGCAGTCCGTAAAGGGGCAGCTCGATTTCCTGGCTTCCGACTGGACGGAAGGTCGTGGCACCGGCATGCGCGGCGAGTACATTGCCTCTGACTACATTGCCAGTATATTCAGCATTTACGGGCTGAAGCCGGGCGGCGACCAGAAGTGGTATTATCCTACCCGGGAAGAGCGGGCAAAGGGAATGCGTGCACATCCCTATGACACCTATTTTCAGGAGATCACCCTGGTTAAACACAAGCCCGGTGAATTGCAGCAATTTACGCTTCAGAGCGGCGACCTTACATACCATCTGAACCATCATACTGACTTTTCCATTGATCCCGGGCAGATCGCCCGTGAGATCAATGCCTCCATCGTCTTTGCCGGTTACGGCTTTGTGGATGAGGATAATAAGTATGATGATTTCAAAGGTCTTGATGTTGCCGGAAAGATACTGATCAGGCTTAAGGGCTTTCCGGGCCATGGCGACACTGCCAGCGAGGCATACCAAAGGTTCAGGTCGGATGGCAGTTACGCCATGTATTACCTGCAGCAGGAAAAAGACAAAATTGCAGCCCGGAAAGGGGTCGTAGCCATTATTGATGTAGATCCCGGCAACGACAGGTCGGGGAGCTGGGTTAGCAATATCCCTTTCAGGCACAAGACTGAGTATTATGAAGGAGATAATAAGCTAAGCACCATTTACGACTATTCCTGTTCACTGCCGGGTGATTCCATTTCCGCTTCCCCCTTGCGTATCAGCCTGAGCAAGAGAATTGTCAGCGAAATATTCAGGGGCAGCGGCTTTGATGCGGAAGCATGGGAAAGGGAGGTTGCCATGACTATGAAGCCGCCAGCGGTAAAGCTTCAAAGCAAATCGGCTCACATACGGACCAGCGTCGATTCAGAACTCATCTTGACCAGGAACGTGATCGGAATACTTGAAGGTGAGGATACCACGGAAGCCATTGTGGTTGGCGCACACTATGATCATCTGGGCATGTTTGACGGCTATATCTGGAACGGGGCCGACGACAATGCCTCGGGCACCGTTGGAATGATGAGCATTGCAAAAGCATGTATGGCAACCGGGGAAAAGCCGGCCAGGACCATTATATTTGCCGCATGGACTGGGGAAGAAAAGGGCCTGCTCGGATCACGCTATTTTGTCGAGCACCCCTGTGTACCCATTGAGAAGATCAGGTTTTATCTCAACTATGATATGATCTCGCGTGACGCAAAAGACGACAGCCTGGGCACAGCCTGCCGCATGATGTATACGGCCGGAAAGAAGTTTCTGGAAGATAACACCATGCGTTTTATCGATCAATATGATATCAACCTCGACGTAAGCATGCGACCCAGCATGAGCCGGGGCGGAGGCAGCGACCATTCCCCATTTGCCCGTAAGGATGTACCCTGGTTTTATTTTATGGGTGGCTTTCACAGCGACTACCATACACCGAAGGATGAAGTGCACAAGGTGAACTACCATAAGCTGACCGGGATCAGCAGGATCGGTTTCCTGAACATCTGGGCACTTGCAAACATGAAGGAGCTGTAAGCCCCTGCCATTCCGGCACGAACCCACAGCTCCTCCCGGTATGACCGGGCAAGCCTTTTTACCGGCGTACGCTAATCCATGATACAGCGTATCGACATGCCAAATGTCTTGCCCAGGTGACTCCTGTATACGCCCGCCGAAGCAAAGCCCATACTCCTGTAATAAGCGCTGCCGTATGTTGGATGGGCATAGCTTGTCCACCAGCTACCCTCGGAACCCATTACCACGAAAGCGCTTCCAGTCCCCCTTTTTCCGCCCGGCAGGGCCGTAAAACCGGTTTCATTGGTTGCCCCCGAATTAGGCGGGTCCCAATGGGTTGTCCCCGCTTCTTTCAGCTTATTGCCCGCCACGGCCTGTCCCCCCAGGTAATCGGTCAGGGCGGTCCATTCGTCATCATGGGGAACATGCCAGCCAACCGGACATGGATTTTTTCCGCCATTGCCGTCCGCATTTGTCACATGCCAGTTGTAAAGGGCCCCGTAGGGATCTTTGAATGCGATGTTATTATCATACCAGCAGTATGCATGGGTGGATAAGGTATCCCATATGCCTGCTGTGGGTTGCAGCGGGATGGGCGTACCGTCATTATAACGGGTGGTTTTGAGGTTTTGCCCAAGCCATTTTTGCGAACCGATCTCCACAATGGTATACACATTGCCGTCGATATCCGTTACGAAATTTCCTCCCCCGCCGGCATAGAAAATAATGCTGTCGATGTCGCTAACGGCATATTTAACGACCGTACCGCTTGCCAGGTGGACATACATGCTGTCCTGCTGGGCCCCTGCCGGCCCTGCCATGAGCACCGACATCAAAATGATGGTAATTATTCTTTTCATTGTTTGTTTCTCCCTCTTAGTTTTTAATGAATTTTTTGGTGATCATGGATTTGCCACTGTGCATACGGCAGAGATACAAGCCCTCAGGAATTGCCGAAAGATCGGTCTGCCAGCTCAGCCTTTCATTTCCGTCGGGAAGGTATTCACTGTATACCAGCCTGCCATCGGTTGAAATGATATCAAGTCTGGCGGTTTCTGTGCCTGGCATGTAACAGCGTATATGCAGGGTTCCGGAAACAGGATTGGGATACAGGTCCATCTCCGGTTTTGCAGGGGCAATCTGAGCCGGTATGTGCAGAAGGTCGGTGAAGTTCACATATCGCAGATCGGCCAGCAGGTAGTTGTCGCTGCTGCCGCTTTGCATTTCAATGAACAGTTCGCCGGATGAGAAATGCAGCTTATTGATACTGCCGATCACATAGCTCGTTTGCTGGCCGCTGTTCTCCAGCACATAGAGGTTCTGGGCTTTCAGGGCTGAGAATGATAAGGAGAGAACAATCAGCCCGGCCAGGAGTTTTGTTATATTTTTCATCTGACTTCGTCTTTATTGGATCACAAGTTTTCGGGTTAAACTGCTTCTTTCCGACCTCAGTTCCACGAAATAGCAGCCCTGACTGAGACCAGACAGGTCGATCCTGCCATTCCGGGCATTTTGCCTTAACATTTCCCGGCCCTGCAGGTTATAGATGATGATCTCTCCGGCCGGAAGATCTTCACTGTACAGGATATGCACAGCGTTTTTGGCGGGGTTCGGATAAAGACTGAACCCAATGTTTTCAGGGCTTTCTATTCCCGAGGGTGATTCATATTCGGCCAGGTAATGAACGGAATAAAGGCCTTTATCCCAAAGGAATTCCATAATGGTCAGTACAGGCACTTTGATATTGGGAGCATACCAGGTATAACTGACATCGGTAAATTCACCCAGGTAGAACCAGGGTTCACCGATATCGAACCTGTACCATGAATGGATGACTGATGTGGTTTTCAGGCGCAACACGCCGGGATAGGTATCCACAGGTGTTGTAATGGAACCCCAGGCATCGGCCTCAACGGTGACCTGGCCTGAATCGCGCATCACATAATAGCCCATATCTACCGAATACATAAGTAATTCGGTGTTGAAATCGAAATCGTCTCCGTATGTCATCGGAAACTGCAGGTCGGTATAGCTGGTCAGATAATTGGTAAAGCTGGTATTTCCGGCCTGATGCCAGCCCATGGCAAGTATCTCGCGTGAACCGGCATTCGATTTATAGTACTGGTAGGGCCCATCATCGGAGGCAAATAATTTGGTGGCGATATTTGCCCCTGCGGCGCCGGAAGAATCGGCAAAGGGTGTGTTGGACGGATCTACACAAATGGCGGCATCGCCCTCAAAGAAACCGCTTCCGGAAATGACTTCAAAGTCCCATACCTGATTGGCTCCGGCTCCGCCCGGATCAATGCTAGTTACTTCATTATAGCCATCCAGGCGGTAATAATCGCCAATGGCAAAGTTCAGGTTATTGTTCAGCACCGGTTGTGCAAACAAGCCCTGCATGCTAAAAAGCACAATAAATAAGAGGATCGTTCTTTTCATAGTTTTTTGTTTTGGGGTTTATAATTCTTTTTTTTTATCCGGATCATTAAAATGATCAAATATCTTTTTTAAGGCTTCTTTCCTTATCCGAATATTTTTTTTCTTATCGGACAATTGCCGGTTTTGGCCTTCCGCTTTTTTCCTTCCTGAACCAGCTGTTTTTTTTTCCTTGCCTTTCATTTTTTGCCGTTGGGATGTAAAATTACCACAGCTAATTACCGAACGCCACAAAAACCGGGTTGTAATAGGTTGCCGGGGCTGTTTCAAAAAGTAGCAAAATCAGGATTTAGCTGATTAGCAAGGGTTACAGAAGGAGAAATAATCCCAGTCGGGGTTTGTAGGGAAAGGCCATTGTAAGGGATTGCTTATGCCGTTTGTGCAGAAAAGCGTGGTTATCCGGCAGCTGACCTTATATGACTAAGCCGGTTTCCGTGAAATGCTTTCAGTGATAATTCCAGGATCTGATCAGAGTTTCATCAGGCAGGGAACGAGGCTGTCGTCTGACTGCAGGCCCAGCTTCTTTCTCAGGCGGTACCGGGTCGACTTGATCCCTGCTTCCGACTTATAGGTTACGGCGGCAATTTCCTTTGTGCTGAGGTTGAGTTTCAGGAAGGCCGCTACCTTGATCTCGGCGGGCGTCAGGTCGGGGCATCTGATCAGCAGCCTCTGAAAGAAATCGCTGTGGATATTCTTGAATATCTTTTCAAATTCATTCCATGAATTATCCCGCAATTGTGCTTCGAGGCCGGCAACAATGCCATTCACCTCGTTGTACAGTTCCTCTGATACATTATGTTTACGGCTGAAGCTTTCCAGTTTTTCGATGATATCGCCGATGGTTTCGTTCATTCGCAGCATTTCAAGGGCTTTTGAAGCCAGTTCCCGGTTTTTCGCTTCCAGTTGTTTTTCCAGCAATTGCTGCTCCTTATCCTTTAATTCACTTTGTTGCCAATGGATCGTCTTTTCCTGCTCGTAGATCTTCCTGCGGCGTTTCATGGCATTGGTTTTCATGCGGAAGAGAAACAACAACAGCAGAAGGATGGCTGCCATGGCAATAATGGATAATGTCAGGATCAGGTTATTCTTGGCCTGGATCTCGTTCCTGCTTTTCCATAGCTTGATTTCACTGTCTTTCCGGCTGACCTGGAATTTCAGTTCCAGTTCGCGGATGATTTTTTCCCGGTTCGCTGCGGCGAGGCTGTCCTTCAGGCTTGCACCCAGTATGTTGTAGTCATAGGCTTCCTGATAACGTCCGTTAAGCGCCATGAGCGATGCCAGGGAGGCGTAGATATCGCTCATGAGGCTGGGATTGCTTATCCTGCGGGCAATTGCCAGGGCGGCGAAGGAGTTTTCGAGGGCATTTTCGCCATGACCAAGATGATGTTGTGCCTCGGCCAGTTTGTATAAATTAATGCATATGCCCGTGTCGTCGTTCAGGGAGGAAAAAATTCCCATTGAGGTTTCAAACATTTCTCCGGCTTCCCGGTAGTGTCCTGTTTTGAGCAGTAGTTTCCCGATAGTGAACTGCATGCTGGCTATGCCACGGGGCTCCTCCAGTCCTGATTTGATCTCCAGCACCTTTTCGTAGTATATCAATGCCGAATCATTCATACCCAGGGATTCATATACCATACCGATCCCGCCCAGGTTTGTTGCCTCGTCCGATAGCCGGCCAATTCCCCTGTTCAGGGCCAGTGCCTCCTGAAAATAGCCGATGGCCAGATCCGGTTCGGAGCGGTGCAGGTGCAGGCTTCCCAGGCTGTGACAGCCGATTGCCATTAGTTGCTTATCGCCCGATATTTCGCTGAGCCTGACCACTTCCTGAAAATCGGCAATGGCATTCAGCTGGTCGCCGTTGATGTTGTGAATGGCCCCGATGGCAAAATGATATTGCGCAAGGCCTTCGATGTTTCCGGTCTCTTCAAAAATGGCCCTGGCCTTTTCGAGGTATCCGTGTCCCAGATCGTATTCATCCTTATAATAGTACGCCCTTCCCTGCCAGAGCAGGCTACCGGCGATGCCTTGTTTGTAATTGAGTTCTGTGGACAGCACCAGGGCTTCCTGCAGATAAAGAAGGGCTTTTTCAAAGTCCCTGCTGCAATAATTCTTGCCCAGGTCGATCAGCAGATTAGCCCTGGCTGTGTCGGGTGGCATGGAGAGCAGCATTTCTTCCTTCCCCTCAAAATCAAAGGAGTGTAATGGAAAAGCCTTTATGCAAAGCAGGGCTGACAGAATGATGACCGGTATTATTTTGTACATAATACGATGGCGGACCGGATTTAATCGCTTAGGAAAACATGAATGCCGGCACATGTCCGCTAACAAATATAATGATATTTCGATAAGGATTGAAAAACAAACGGCCAATATTGTTTTTTCAAAGCCTGAGCAGTTTCACATCGGGATGCCTTCGCAGGTATCCCCTGATAATAACCTGCACATCTTTGTTATCGGCATACGGCCTGATGCAGTCCTCAAGCTTATTGGTATTGCCGTCGTTTTCACGGCCGCTGAATCCAAAGCCCCTGTAGCTGCCATGGCTGACCTTTACCACGGCGATTTCGTTTTCGTTCCTGCCCTGGTCCAACAGCAGGAAATTGTATTCGGGATTCACATATTTTTCCAGTGCCTGGTTTACCCTTGCATTATAATCTTCGTGCGGTTCCCTGCCCGTGCAGGCACCTTTGCATCGCCTCACCTGTTGGTAGAAGCAGGCTCCTTCCGACTGGTAGAGTCCGCACAGCTTCTGGCAGAGTTCGTATTCATCGCACAGGAACTGCAAATGTGCATTGGCTTCTTTTCGGGTTGCATAGGATGTGAGCGGCATTTCCCCGTCGCGCAGGGGCTTTACAAGCAGCCGGGTATATTCACCTGCCATTTGGCAGGCATAGAGTCCATAGCGGTAAAGCGTTCTTCGCTGGGAGCGGTTATAGATTGGTTTACGTTTCTTGATCTCATCTGATTCGAGCAGCAGGGCGATGAGTTCGCTTCCAGTCAGTTCCCAATGGATATCGGCCACGCGCTCGCGCATTTCGATTGCGCGCCTGGTGTTGTTGTTGCTAAGGTGTGAAAGCACGCGTTCGCGGATATTAAGACTTTTCCCGACATAAATGATCTCTCCTGCCCCATCAATGAAATAATATACTCCGGTTTCTTCAGGGAGCTTGTCGGTAACCTTTTTGCTTAGGTTGGAATTAAGCCCTTTAAGTGAGAGCTTTATCAGATCGTCTTCCAGTGATCGCAGGTGTTCAAAGAGTTTCACTGTGGCCAGTGCATCTCCGGCAGCTCTGTGTCGGCTTTCATTTTTTATATCAAGTTCCTTGCAGAGATTGCCTAGTCCGTAGGAAGGTCTTTTGGGAATGAGTTTCCTGCTCAATTGTTTAGTACAAAGGGTTTTTCGTTTATAATCATAAAAAAGCCGTTTGAATTCCGCGCGCAGGAAGCGATAATCGAATGATACATTGTGTCCTACGATGATCCTGTCTTCAGTCATTTCCACGATTTTACGGGCCACTTCGCAGAAGCGGGGCGCACCGGCCACCATCCGGTTGCTGATGCCTGTGAGTGCAGTTATCTGGTACGGGATGCGTTTTTCAGGGTTCAGCAGTTGCTGGTATTGGCCCGTAATGGTATTTCCGTCGTGCAGGTATACGGCAATCTCGGTAATCCTTTCCGTGGCGGGGTTTAAGCCCGTGGTTTCCAGGTCGATGATGGCGAACATGTGACGGTTTTACAGATTGAGCCTGGTTTGTATTTCCATGACCTGCTTTTTAAGGCTCTGTACCTCCTCCATCAGCTTTTCTTTTGGCATGTTTGGCTCCGGCACTTCGGCACTGATGTAGTGTACGAATTTCCAGACCTCCCTGATCCGGGATGCTTCGATGGTATATGGTTCGAAGAGCGGGTTGAGGGATATCAGTTTCAGTTTTCCATCCTTTCTGATCAGGTTTTCCACCACCTTGAAAACGATGCCGTCGTCGAGGGTGAGGATGATATAGGGATAATTGCTCCGGATCATGGTCCAGTTCTCGACATACTCGCCTGTTACCCATGATTTGTCGGGGATGGGCAGCATGGAGTCGCCGCTGATCTGGAATGTACGGTATTTGCGGTCGCGCGAGAGGAAGGGAAGCTGGAAGGTTGGCAGCACCCTGATGAAGTCGGGGTCGGCGAAGCCATGCGTATAGCCTGCCGAGGCCTTTTCGTTCACCAGTTCGATGTTCTCGTTGTTCTCATTGTCGACCGTGGTGGCCAGCACCCGCAGCTTGCTGCCTTTCAGGTAGACGTCGTAGCCTCTTTCCACCTGCGAGAGCTGGCTTTCGCTCAGCTGCGACAGGTCGATGCGGATAAGTGTGTCGATGGCGATATTGAAGTATCCGGAGAAAGCCATCAGCGCTTCGATGCCCGGCTGGGCAACCTGGTTCTCGTAACCGCTGAGCGTGGAGCGCTTCATTTCCAGCGCATGGGCCACGTCGTCCTGGGTGCGGCCCCGGCGCTTGCGGAGTAATTTGATATTTGAACTAAAATACATAGTTGAATTGATTGAATTGGTTAAATCAGTTGAATCAGTTAAATCGGTTGAATCGGTTGAATTTGTTGATAGGACACACCTCACCCCTTAACTCCCAACCCCTTTTCCCCTCTCCTCTGAGGAGAGGGGCCAGGGGTGAGGTGCATATTTTATTATAAAAACTTGCATGTCGTACCAATTAATGATTATATTGTAATCGAAAAAATGATTAATATTTAATCAAAGATAATACAATCAAAATATATAATGCAAGTTTTTTTTGATTTTTTTTATGATGGGCGATAAAAGGCAGATCATTCACCTCGACCTCGACACTTTTTTTGTGTCGGCGGAGCGGCTGTTAAACAGTCGCTTGATTGGCAAACCCGTCATTATTGGCGGGCTTTCAGATCGTGGCGTGGTGGCAAGCTGCAGTTACGAGGCACGCCGTTTCGGGGTACATTCGGCCATGCCGATGAAGACGGCCAGGGCCCTGTGCGGGGATGCTGTTGTTATAAGGGGCGACATGGATCTTTATTCGCGTTATTCCGAAATGGTTACGGAGGTCATTGCCGAACGTGCCCCCTTGTATGAAAAGGCGTCGATCGACGAGCATTATATCGACATCACGGGTATGGACCGTTTCTTTGGCTCGCTGAAGTGGACGCAGGAGTTGCGCAGCCACATCATCAGGCATACCGGCCTGCCTATATCCTTCGGCCTCTCGGTGAACAAGACCGTGTCGAAGATCGCCACCGGCGAGGCCAAGCCCAACGGGCTGCTGCAGGTACTGCAGCCTGAAGTGCAGTCGTTCCTCGCTCCGCTCCCGGTAAGCAGGATACCCATGGTTGGCAAAAAGGCATACGAGATATTGCGATCGATGGGCGTTTCGCGGATCGAAACCCTGGCAGGCATCCCCCCGGAAATGATGGAACGCCTGATGGGAAAAAACGGCATACTGCTGTGGAAGAAGGCCAACGGCATCGACAACAGCCCTGTGCAGCCATATTCGGAACGGAAGTCGATCAGTTCCGAAAGCACTTTCGAAAACGATACCACCGATGCCGGCAGGATGAAGGAGATCATCGGCACAAAGATTGAAAAGCTGGCTTTTGAGCTCAGGAAGAAGCAAAAACTCACTTCCTGCATCACGATAAAGATCCGCTATGCCAATTTCGACACCCACAGCCTGCAAAAGCGCATCCCATACACGGCTTTCGACCATGTGCTCATCCCCCTCGGGAAAGAGCTTTTCGGGAAGTTGTACCAGCGGCGGATGCTCATCAGGCTGGTGGGTGTCAGGTTCAGCCACCTGGTGAGCGGGGTGCAGCAACTCAACATGTTCGAAGACACGCCGGAGATGGTGAATTTGTATAATGCGATGGATAAGATACGACTGAGGTATGGTAAAAGAGCCATCCGGAGAGCGGTGGGTTTATGAAACTCTAAATCCTAATGTTCTAAATTCTAAACAAATTCTAATGACACAAATTCGAATGTTACAAAGCCCCTCTCCCCCTGCCTCCCTCTCCCTGGGGAAAGGGGGCCGGGGGTTAAGGGGTGAGGGGCTTTAAATGTCGTAATACCTAATACTTTGTACTATAACTGCCACACATACTACAGCCTCCGCTACGGTACCCTTTCGCCGGAGGAGCTGGTGAAGCTGGCCAAAAGCAAGGGCCTCGAGATGCTGGGCATCGCCGACATCAACAACTCCACGGGGGTGATCGACTTCGTGAAGGCTTGTAAGGCGGAAGGTGTCCGCCCGGTGGCGGGAATGGAATTCCGCAACGGGAACAAATACCTGTACACCGGCATTGCGCGCAACAACGAAGGTTTCAGGGAGCTGAACGAGTTTCTGTCGGAGCACCGCCTGGAGAAAAAGGAGCTTCCCGCCAGGGCACCCGTATTGCCCAACTGCTACGTGGTATATCCTTTCGGGGGGGCGTATCCCGGCAGGCTTGCCGGTCATGAATATGTCGGCATAGGCCCCGGCGAAGCGGGCAGGCTCCTCTCCTCCCCGCTTCGGAGCAGGCAGTCGAAGCTGCTCTTGCACCACCCGGTAAGCTTTGCCGGAAGCAGCGGCTACGAGCTGCACCGCCACCTGTGTGCCATTGGCAATAACACCCTGCTCTCGAAGCTCACCCCGCTGATGACGGCCGCCGCCAATGAGTCTTTCCTGCCCGAAGATGATGTGCTGAAGGCTTTTGAGCATTATCCCGACATCCTGAGGAATACCGAAAGGATGATGGCCGATTGCCATGTCGAATTCGATTTTCATTCCATCAGGAACAAGAAAACCTTTACGGGAAGTGTTTACGATGACAAGCTGCTTTTGGAGAAGCTGGCGATAGACGGACTGGAGTACCGCTATGGCAAGAATAACCGCGAAGCGGAAGAAAGGGTCAGGCACGAACTTGGCCTGATCACCCGCCTGGGCTTTGCGGCCTACTTTCTCATCACCTGGGACATCATCCGCTATTCCATGTCGCGCGGCTTCTATCATGTGGGCCGTGGTAGCGGGGCCAACAGTGTAGTGGCTTATTGCCTGAAGATCACGAATGTTGACCCTGTCGAATTAAACCTTTACTTTGAACGATTCATCAACCCGCGCAGGAGCAGCCCCCCCGATTTCGACATCGACTATTCCTGGCGGGAACGGGATGAGGTACAGGACTATATCTTTAAGCGTTACGGGCGGAGACATACGGCCCTGCTCGGGGCCATGTCGACCTTCAGGGGGCGTTCGATATACAGGGAACTGGGCAAGGTTTACGGGCTTCCCAAGGCCGGGATCGACCTGTTGGTGCACCATCCCGGCCACCCGGAAGCAAAGGACCACATTACTGAAAAGATCCATTCCCTGGCGGGGATGATGGCCGGTTTTCCCAACCTGCGCAGCATCCATGCCGGCGGCATCCTCATCTCCGAAGAGCCCATCTGCTGTTATACCGCCCTGGATATGCCTCCCAAGGGCTTTCCCACCACGCAGTGGGACATGTACGTGGCCGAGGACATTGGCTTTGAGAAGCTCGACATCCTCAGCCAGCGGGGTATCGGGCATATCAGGGAATGTGCCGGCATTGTGAGGGAAAACAGGGGCGTCGGCGTGGATATTCACCGGGTGGAAGTGTTCAAGAAGGACGAAAAAGTAAAGGAGCTTTTGCGCCGGGGCGAGACCAACGGCTGCTTTTACGTGGAAAGCCCTGCCATGCGGGGGCTGCTGAAAAAACTGCGCTGCGACGACTACCTGCGGCTGGTGGCGGCCAGCTCCATCATCCGGCCGGGCGTGGCCCGCTCGGGCATGATGCGCGAATACATCCGCCGTTTCCATCACCCGAACGATTTTGAATACATCCACCCCGTGATGAAGGACCAACTGCAAGAGACCTTCGGGGTAATGGTGTACCAGGAAGATGTGCTCAAGGTGTGCCATCACTTTGCCGGCCTCGACCTGAGTGATGCCGATGTGCTGCGCAGGGCCATGAGCGGCAAGTTCAGGAGCAGGAAGGAGTTCGACAGGATCGTACGGAAGTTTTTCAGTAACTGCCGGGAATATGGCTATCCGGAGGCGGTAACCAGCGAAGTGTGGCGGCAGATCGAAAGCTTTGCCGGGTATTCCTTCTCCAAGGCCCATTCTGCCTCCTATGCCGTGGAAAGCTTCCAGAGCCTCTACCTCAAGGCCCATTATCCGCTGGAGTTTATGGTGGCTGTAATCAATAACTTCGGGGGATTTTTCCCGCAATGGGTGTATTTCAATGAAGCCCGTCGCCGGGGAGGGGAAATCATGCTGCCCTGCGTGAACCACAGCAACTACAAGACCTGCATCAGGGGGAAACGGATATATATGGGTTTTATCCACATCGACAAGCTTGAAAGGGCGTTGGGGAAGGGCATCGCAGACGAACGCGGGCGGAACGGCCCTTATGCTTCGCTTGAAGATTTTATCCGCCGCATGCCTGTGGGCGCCGAACAACTGGTGTTGCTCATCAGGGTTGGGGCATTCGGTTTTACGGGCAGGAAAAAGCCGGAACTGCTCTGGGAAGCCTGCCTGCACCACGGCAAGGGCCGCAAGTCCGGGGCCGGCCCTACCCTTTTCGCGGCAGGGATGAAAAACTATGAACTCCCGCAACTGGAATGCAGCAAGGCGGAAGATGCCTATGACGAAATCGAGCTATGCGGCTTCCCACTGAGCATGAGCTGGTTCGAGCTGCTGCAACAACCCGCGAACGGGATCTTGCGGGCTGCAGAAATGATGAAATTCGTGGGGCGGAAGGCTCAGATGGCCGGACTGCTGGTTACCGTGAAGTATGTGCGTACCGTGAAGAAAGAGATCATGAACTTTGCCGCCTTCCTCGACGACAAGGGTGAATTTTTCGACAGCGTGCACTTTCCCGAAAGCCTGAAGCAATACCCTTTCCGCGGAAACGGAGTTTACCTGCTGTATGGCAGGATCGTGGAAGAGTTTGGGTTTCCGGGCATTGAAGTTGATCGGATGTTAAAACTTCCACTTAAGGCTGATCCACGAGCTGTTTGAATTCTGAAATCTGATATTTGAATTCTGAATTCTGAAGTGAATCGTTTATGGGCTGTTTCTTTGAGAGCTTCTGACTGATGTTACAAAGATGCTGACCAATTGATTAGCTTCATCAATTGATTTTTGAATCAAATCCTGATTCATGCAAAGATTGTTTTGCTCAATTATCTGCAGATTAATATGTGATTCTCTTAGCTCTTTGAGGCATAAACCCTGTTTGTGTATGAAATCCTTCCTTGATTCTGCGCTCCTCGCTTCGCCATAGTTCAGTGCCGCACTGGTTGATGACCTGATAAGTTGCTTTGATAAGTGATCTGCTTCAAAGCTTCCATTTAGCTGCTTTTTCACCAAGATGCACAAAGTAGCAAAACAAATTAGTCGCTTTTGTATGTTCTCTTTCATAATAATTAATACCAAAAAGAGAAAAATGTCACACTTTGCAAACTAACTTTCTTGTATAATAACTTCAGAATTCAGAATTCAAATATCAGATTTCAGATTTCCTCAGCCCCACGGATTCTCCGGATTGTAATTGAACTTCTTCCCCGCTCCCATTCCTTGCAGCTCAACATCCTCCTGTGTTTTGATATCGTATTCGGGCACGATCCGCTCTCCTATGGGTTTGAGGAGTTCAGGGCCTTCGGCGCGGGGGTTTTTGATGGCCGGGTCGATGGGATAGGCATTCATCAGTTCTGCGGGATAAGGCTTCAGCAGTTTGGTGATGTCGGCCAGGGGCAGGCTGTTGTCGAGCCATTTTTTTTCATGCCGCTGGTCGAGGATGACGGGTGAACGGTGGTGAGGCAGTTTTAGCAGCAATTCGTTGGCCGTGGTGGTGATAATGGCGAAGCCCCTGACGATCTCGCCGGTTTCCCTGTTCAGCCATTCATCCCAGAGGCCTGCAAAGGCGAAAGGCCTGACCTGGTTTTTCAGGTATACCACAAAGGGCTTCGACAGTTTTTCCTTAACGGTACCTTCGATAAAGGCATCGGCGATGACCAGGCAGCGTTGTGAGCGGATGGGTTTGCGAAAGGCAGGCTTGGTGATGATGCCCTTTGCGCCTTTATAATTCGGGTCGTCCTCCTTATTATGATCGCCCTCGGCGCGTGCATTGATGAGGTACATGGGCTTTTTGGCCCAGAAGGGCGTCATGCCGAAGCGGTACAGCTGCAGCTCGCGGGGGTTGTCGCCGGTGATGACCGGGACCGTCTGCCCGGGGGAAATATTGTAATCAGGTTTCCATTCCATCTCTTCCGGGACGGTGACATTGAACCTTTTCCCGATCTGTTCGAGTTTCTGTACAAGGATGTAACGGCCGCACATGAGGTGTCAGGTTTGTGGTAAAGATAATGAATATCAAGGTACGTGGTGCGGGGGACGGGGTTATCCGGTTAAATGGCTACATGCATCTGCTGCATCATTATAACCCCTTAATTACCGGCGATATGAACGCGTGGATACCCTATGTTTAACAGGACGGCGGGCAGACATTCAAATAATTGGCACAGCTTATGAAACCAATTACAATATCGCTGCCGGCATGGACGATATGGGCTTTTTTCCCTGGCAGGAACAGCAGCGGTGCCTACTCCCGGGCCGATCCGGTAATCGTGAGCCACAAATACGCCTATCTTTCGGGCAAGGCAGGAAGAGCGGCGGCACGACTGCAGCTTTATAATTTGACGATCTTTTTGGTTACGGTTTGCCGATCCAGCACTATCCTGCAAAAATATACCCCCGCCGGAAGCCGGCTGATATCCAGTTCCATTTCGTTTTTCGCTTGATTCATTACTTTGAGGATCAGGCGATCACCGGCAGGATTGAATATTTCGACAACCGGATCTGCTAAAGCCATCTGACTGGTGCTGATCCTGATGACATCGCAGGCAGGGACGGGATAGATGGATATTTCAGGCCGGATGATCTCGCGAAGCATGGTTGCTTCCAGTGATGCGATATAAAAGTGGTAGGAGGTATGATAAACATCCTGGAGGTTTTCGAATGTGATGGTCAGCGATTTCAGGCGCAGGTCGGGCATAAAATATGCCGCAGGCGCTTCGCTGGAGGGCATGCCTCCTATAACCAGGTTGTTGTATACGACATAGTTATCCGGCGTATCTGAACCCAGGAGTGCTGCATGGATGGCATCCCATTTTGGAATATTTACACCATCCTCCCCAAGGTTGGCGTCGAACAATTCCACCAGCCAGCCATCGATCATTTCCGGTGAAACAGGGTCGTCGTTTTCATCGATGGCCGAAACCAGGCAATTTTCCACATCGATATCCACTACACAAAATCCCCAGGCACTGACGGGAGTGGGTTGGTCAAACAGAAGGGTCAATGTGGCACTTGATGTCAGTGGCTGCCCTGCCGTTCCAGGCCCGTTCATGACGACCTGTATCCTCAGATTCTGTGCATCGTCGGCCTGTCCGAATACATTCTCAAAAGCGCTTCCGTCGTCAAAAATCTCGTTGTCGGGTATCTGCACTTCGCCGGTTAAAGTGCCGCTTACGGTCCACTCAAAGTCAGATAGGGCGGCATTCTCAAAACTTCCGTTGCCCTGATGCAGCCCTGTAATCTCATAAGTCGCATATTCCTGTGAAAAGCAGCCTGATACGACTGAAAACGCAATAACGAAGGTGTAAATTAATTTTTTCATTTTAGGTTATTTTTGTTCTTTCCTTCCCCTCTATCCGATTTTTTGGAAGGGAATTGGAGAGATGTTTATTGCTTTATGATCTTCTTTACGATGGTTTGATTTTCAAGATTTATCCTCACGAAATAGATCCCTGCAGGAAGATGGCTGATGTTGAGTTCCAGTGTTCCAGCCCCCACCCCCGGCCCTTCCCCCAACTGGTGGAAGGGAGAAATTGCAACCGGTTTACCATACAAATCCACCACTTCAACCTGTAATTTTGAATTTTGAATTTTAAATTTGGAATTTGTTTGGTGCTTGGAATTTGTAATTTGGAATTTCCCCCGGGTCGGGTTGGGGTATAGCAAAACATCTGCCCCGGTTGCCGGATTTTTTTCAAAGACACCGGCGTTTGGAACCAATGGTCCGTATTTCAGCAATACCTTGTTGCCGCCTGCATAGCCTTCGTTTTGTGATGTGAAAAATACCGAAACCAGGCTCATCCCGTCTGCAAAACCCGGTGCATCATCGAACCAGTTATGTCCACCATCTTGGGAATGCCAGATCACTTCTCCTCCAACTATCCAACCTTCAGTGGAATTGATAAAAAATACGTCCTGCAGTAATTTATCAGACAACCCGCTTTGCTGGCTATGAAGCCATTCGATCCCATCAATGGTATAATTGATCAATCCATAACCCCCCACTGCCCAGCCTGTAATATTATCATTAAAAAATAGTGAATTGCGACCATCGGTACTGCTATAAAATTGAAGATTGTTCCAAGTATTCTCTTTGTACTTGCCAATATATACTTCTCCCAATACTTTACCTTCACTGTTATCTTCCGGAAAACAGATTGATTGTAAATTCACTGAAACACCCGTTGGTGAAATATCCGTAATGCCTGCATCATCAAATGACCAGACGGTTCCGTTGGCACCACAGGTATATCCGGTGTCGGAGTCTGGAGGAAAATGAACAGAATTCAACACGCCACCGGGTTCGTGCAGCATGGACCAGTTTGTGCCGCCATTTTCTGTCTTGACAATTTTACCGCTAAAAGTCACCACATACCCTTCCAGGTTGTTTTTCATAAAAATGGAGGAAGTGATACCGGAGTTTTCCGGAAGGGCCTGGATTTGAAAGGTCTCACCTCCGTCGGGTGTGTAATACACCCGGTCATTTCCTCCGGCCAGCCATCCTTCCTGTCCGATAAAATGCAAATCGTGTATTGATAAGTATTCAGACGTGTGATTTGTGATATTCTGCCATCCGTGAGTGGCGGTCATGGTGGCGGTAAAGTCCTGAGTGATCGTCTGGCCGGAAAGGTTTATCGTCGCTGATACCGGACTGAATTCGTAGTAGATCTTCTCAGGGGTGACGATGTAATTCCCCGGGGGCATGTAATCAAAAAAATATTCACCGGTTTCGGAGGTCTTTACCGTGGCATTGACAGGGCCTTCAATTTTCAGCAATACATCCTGAAGGGGACCGCCATTGATCAATACCTTTCCTTGTATGGATCCTGAAGGCAGGGGATCATCATCATGTCTTACGGGCCATATTCGCGATAATCCAGGGTCTTCTTTAAGCAATTCAAGAGTTACATCCACTAGTGTGATATTCACGGCATGTACACTTAAAGTTGCATGGGCCGCGGTAGTTGAGGTCCAGTATCTTCCTGCGGGTGGAGTAAATGGATTGTTTGGGGGAAGGTATGTGAACAGGTAATTTCCGCCGAAATGCCTTAATGACAGGATCTCGTGCCTGTTGGGCAGGCGCCAGTCGTTGTATCCGCAATAATTCATATTGTTCAGCGAGTCGAGATATGCAAAAGCCTGGGTCCATGTTATTTCATCATCCCAATTGGTTCCTGTCAATCCAAATAAATCTAATGGATCCGAATTTTGAGTCCACATCAGGCCGGTCAGACGGTCGGTAACGGTGCTGTCGTTGTGGTCGATGAACCGGGGGGTAGGCCAGGAAACGCCCAGGTCGAGGTCTTTGTCATCGCCGGGGTATAAACTGAGTTCCTGTGAAGTTTTGGGAAGTTCGATCAGTCCGATCCCATGCTCGCCTCTCACCGGCAGCACATACACTTTTCTTTTATCGGCATAGATCTCGGGAAGGATCTTTCTGAACCACAACACCTGCCCCGGCCAGAATTTTGAATTGGAATGGATCTCCCACTGATACATCCCGACTGCAAAAGCAATGCCTTTATCATCTCCGGAAGACGAGCTCCAGTAAACTTGCTGGATATTCACAAAAGGATGGTTTTCCCCAAGTGCCGTATCCGGCCTGCCGAGGTCGAGAAGGGAGGTCAGCTCCATGATATTGGGCAGGCGCCAGTCGTCGTGGCCCAGGTAATTCTCATTATTCAGTTTTGCCACGTAATCCAGAGCCGTGGTCCAGTTGACCGAGCCGTCGCCGACGTCGTAGTCCTGGTCGAAGTCCGGGTCGCGCATCGCCATGATATTCCCTTCCGTTGCCCAGATGAGGCCTGTCAGGGCATCGGTACAGGTGCCGTTCCCGTGGTTGGTAAATCGCTGCGTCGGCCAGTGCACACCATTTTGCAGGTCACCGTCGTCGCCAGTGTGGTAGCTGGTAAGCTGGCCGGTGGCGGGGAGCTCAATCGTGCCCTGCTGGCTGAATGCTGTCAGGCTGATCAGGCTTAAAGAAGTCAGTAGAAATAGATGCTTCATAGCGTTTTATTTTTTTGTTACCGGCTACCGGTTACAGGAAGTCTGATATCTGATGTTTGATATCTGAAGTCTGAAATTAATCCATAATCCATAATTTATCATCCAAAATCATAGCTTAATGATCTTCCGCACTCCAACCCCATCCTCAGTCTGCAGCTTCACCAGGTATAGTCCCGACGGCAAATGGCTTACATCAACAATTATCTCTGACTCTCTGACTCCCGAATTCTTGTATTCATAAACTACCCTTCCGTACAGGTCAACAATCTTCAGTTTTGAGTTTTGCCCCTCGACTCCGCTCGGGATGACATTGGTGCCGGGTGCCGAGTGCCGAATACTTATTTTATCCCGGCAGGGATTGGGGTAAACCTCGAACTCCAGATTCTGGATATTATCTCCGATTCCTGAAATTTCGGTGTATTTTAATAAGGTTTTGCCAATTCCAACTGCATAACCATTGGTTGGGGAAGTGAAGTGGATGCCGAGTAATGTATTTGTCGTTAGCCCATCTGCCTCAATTGTCCAGGTTGTCCCGCCATTAATGGTATGCAGAATCCTTCCGCCGCTGTTAATTGCCCAGCCCTGATTGGTATTTAAAAAATAAACCTTAATAAGGGTATGATTCTGCGGGTCAGGATTTGTTTGCTCAAACCAGTTTTTCCCGTCTGTTGTAAGGGCGATAATACCTCCATCACCTACAACCCAACCATTTAATGAATCGACCATGTAAATTGCATTGTATCCACCACTCGGGTAATCCTGGTCGGCGGCTGTCCAGGTTCCATTGATAAAATGTCTAATAATACTTCCTCCACAAACCCAACCTTCAGAACTATTAACAGGGAAACTAATACCAGTTTGCGTGTCAGGAACTCCGCTGTTCATTTTAGTTACACCAGTACTATGGATCATCCAAATATTCCCGTTTAATCCGCAACAATAGCCTGTATCTCCTGCAGGGGGAAAAGAAATATCTGCCAGAGTTGTTGACATTGTTCCATGAAAATCCCAGTGTTCGCCACCATCGGTTGTTTTGTAAATAAAACCACTGGCACCTCCGGCGTAGCCTACATTGGCATTTAACATATGGATGGCATTACAAGTATATAAAGTGGTTTGCACCTCAAAAGTCTGTCCTCCATCGGTGGTGTGGTATATTTCGGCTATTGAACTACTTGTAATCCAGCCTTCATCGTCGGAAACAAAGAACACATCCGTCAAGTTGGGAGTGCCGGGGAGGTTAGCGCTGATGTCTTTCCAGCCGTATTGCTGGCTGCTGGCGCCAAGGCTTATCGCGGTTAAAAAAATGATTGCAAATAGTTTCTTCATCGCATTGTATTTATTGGTGCGCGGTACGAGGCACGCGGTTATTCATTGTCCATTGTCAATTTTCAACTGTCAGTTTTCAATTTATCTCGCATTCCCGTATTCCCGAACTCTCGTATTCTTGTTTTCATCCAAAATCATAGCTTAATGATCTTCCGCACTCCAACCCCATCCTCAGTCTGCAGCTTCACCAGGTATAATCCAGCCGACAAATGGCTTACATCAACAAACATCTCTGACTCTCTGACTCCCGAATTCTCGTATTCATAAACTATTCTTCCGTGCAGGTCAACGATCTCCAGTTTTGGGTTTTGCCCCTCGACTCCGCTCGGGATGACATTGGTGCCGGGTGCCGAGTGCCGAATACTTATTTTATCCCGGCAGGGATTGGGGTATACGGCAAAATCGATCTCCTGCACGGGCTCCTCTATCCCCAGGTTCCCTTTCTTGACCAAAATACCGACACTTTCCTTGGTTCCCGTCTCACAGGTGAAGCTTCCGTACCAGTCGGATGTTACAGGAACCAGCCACCTGAGCACCTGCGATGTCTCCCCGTCGAAATCATCCGAATCGAGGATGGCATCATCGTAATACCACTGGTAGGTTTCCGACTGGACCACGGCATCAAATTTCACTATGCTCTCAATTGGTTTGTCGTCGATCAGTTCGATGTATTGTTCATTGCTGACATAAACATGCGTTAGGTGATTGACCCATTGCCCGTTATTGGTGATATTGCCGTTAATGTACAGGAAGAGATATTCACCTCCGTAGTTATCCATGATCACCCCGTGGTTGACCACACTCCCATCTACGGGCAGATGATAATGCTTGGCTCCTCCCCCGTATGCATTTGGCATCAGGGTATCGCCTATGGTTACCGGCCCTTCGAATGAAACGCTGTCATCGACAAAAACCCGATCATACACTTCCAGTCCGTTGATGCAATCAAGATATTGCAGGTAACCACCGTGCAGTTTTGCATGATCCAATATGCCGTTGTGCAGCCAGCCTCCCATTGTGAGGGACTTGCCTTTCATATCCAGGATTGCACCTCCCAGGTCAAAATCACCGGAAAAACCAAGGTCGCCCGTGAGTGTGCTCAGGTCATTATTGCTTTCAAGGTTGATAAACTTGCTTTCGAAGACGCAGCCCTGGTCCTGGTACAGGCTTTGAAACTGGGTCCCGTTGAGCACGGTTTCAGTATTTTTCCACACTCCCCGGTTTTCCAGGTTGCCGGAAATATGAAGTCGCAGCATATCACCAGGGTTGATGTCGCGCACGACCCCTTCATTCCTGAAATTACCATCGACAAAAAGGTCGAAATACTTGCTTCCGCCGCCGTATACATTCGACTGCAGGGTGTCGATCACCAGCACATCGTTCAGGAAGAGGTTGCCGTCGTCGCAGGTCACCGACCCGTAGATCTTCAGGGCATCCAGGCTGGTCAGGTTCTGTATGTATGCATTTTTCAGCAAACAGTTGTCGATATAGCCATTATACAGCCATCCTTCCACCCGGAGCATCATGTTCTCCATGTAGAGCGTCGCTCTTCCCAGGTTGAAATCCTGTAATATGGAGATGTCGCTGTTGGCGCGTATGCTGCTGGTCGAATCGAGATCGGAAAAATAGGAGTCAAAAACCATTCCGTTGGCCTGGGTGATACTTTGCTCCTGCTCCCCAACCAGCTTAACGTAATAACAGCTCCAATGCCCGTTATTCACAATGTCGCCTGTGATGAGGATGCTGAGCCGGTCGTCGTTCTTCTGGTCGTTGTTGTCCCTGATCACCCCGTTGTTGGTCAGGTTTCCCTCTATCAGCAGGTTTTGAATACCCAGCCCGCCGCCGTATTCATTGTTCTGCAGTGTATCGCTGACCGTGACGTTCCCGACAAACCTGAGCGTATCTGCAGGGCTTTTGTTTACGGCAAACCTGCCCTTGATGAAGAAGTTGCCTTCTATCGTCCCGTTATAGATGAGCGTGCCGGTTGCATCCAGGGAATGGCTACCCATATGCAGGGTCGAACCTCCCAGGTTGAAATCCATGACGTTCGTATTATTGGTAAAAAAAATACAGTCGAATTTCAGGTCGCTGTCGGCATAGATATCGCATGGGGCCGTGCATTCCCATACACCTCCGAAGACACTTCCCTGACCCTGGCTTATATGCTGGCCGTTACCGGTCAGCAAGGTCTTTTCAGGCCTCCAGCTTCCATCATTATAGATATTACCGTTTATGTTCAGCTGAAGGTATTCATAGTCATCAGGTATGGTGCCGCAATGTATCATCCCGTGATTTGTAAAATCATGGGCAACATGAAGGATAAATGTCCCCAGCCCGCCGCCATATTCGTGGGGTTGCAATGAGCCGCCCGTTTCAACGATTACCCATCCGCCAACACTGTGGTGAATTTCATAACCAATAACATGACCTATGATCACCGGGCCATGGATAACCGCCGTATCGCTTTGTCCGGGTATAACACCACCTATCCATGTCGACTCATTATTCCATTTTCCGCCAGTAGTTGTTGAATGAATGGTATTTGCCAGCGTGGAAGCGCTGAAAAATACAATGGCAAGCAAAGCCAATGTCTTTAATGTAATAATATTTCTCATAATTTCAGGTTTTTGGATTAATATATTTTTCGATAATCTCCGTCAGTTGTATCAATTTTTTTTCTTTGACGGGAATTTTTTTTCCATCAGACAGGAGTATCCCGTCCACGGCTTTATCAGGAATTTTGCTGATATGCTCCGCATTCACAAGATGATCGGGATGGATCCGGATAAAACTGCAGTTCCCCATCTGATCTTCGATGATATCCAGGCTTAACTGCATGATCATTGTCTGCCCGTTCTTCAGGTACAGCTTGCATGTATTTCCGTCTGCCTCAATGCGGATCACCATATGATCCTTCAACAACAATTCCTGTTTCCCTGTTTTGAGTTTCATTACGAACCACTTGTGTCGTAAAGGTACATCAGGGGGCATGCAAAAGTGTGGACAGTTGATTATCTGCCGGTGAGAAATGATTATTTGCCGGGATTGATCAATTACATCTGCTCAAAGAGCCTGAAGAGCGCATCTTTTTTGCGCAGTGAGACAGGCACCTGGGAGTCGTCGTCCATCACGATATGCCCGCCCTCCGACTTATCGTAGCGCAGCACATGCTCGAGGTTTACAAGGTGGGATTGGTGTGTGCGGAAAAAGCCTGCCTTTTCAAGCACTTCCGCATAATCTTTCAGTGGTTTCGAAACGGTCATCTTCTTTCCGTTGTCGAGGTGGAAATGGGTATAGTTCACATCGGCTTCGCATCGGATGATGCTGCCGATGTTGATGATATGGATGCTTTCGGCCGTTTTCAGGATGATTTTCCTGAGTTTTTCCAGGTTTGAGAGCAGGGCGTTGACCTTCATGGCCATCTGCTCCTGACTGATATATTCGGCGGCCTTTTCCACTGCCGTGATGAGGTCGGCGGCGATGACCGGCTTTAGAATGTAATCGAGGGCACTGCACCTGAAAGCCCTGATGGCATATTCATCGTGGGCCGTGATAAAGATCACCCTGAAGCATATCTTTTCAAATCTGTTCAGCAGGTCGAAGCCATTGCCATCGGGAAGGTTGATATCGAGAAAAACGAGCTGGGGCGCCTTTGTTGTGATCAGGTCATACGCCGAAGCCACATCGCCGGCTTCACCGAGAACATCAAGCTTAATTCCCGACAGTCTGAGGATCTCACGAATGGTTTGCCGCGCATTGGATTCATCATCTACAATAACAGCTGTGATCATATCAGCATGGTTTTTTCGTTTAACACCTGCAGGGTATATCGATCTCCACCCGCACTCCTTTTTCACCCTTGCCGAGGGTTTCCAGGTCGGTGATCTGCAATCTGAATTTTTTTCTGTTCCTGCCCGAAAGCATCTCAAGCCTTTCGCGTGTGATCTCCAGTGCCAGGCCCCGGTGTTGTTCCTTGCCTTTCCCCTGCCGGGCCTTATCAAGCCCAACACCGTTATCTTCCACCCTGATCCTGACCCTTCCCTCTTCCATCAGGGTATATTCAACGCTCAGCATGCCCTTCCCCTGTTTATTGCGCAACCCGTGCTCGATGGCATTTTCCACGAAAGGCTGGGCAAACATGGAAGGGATCATTACAACTTCCGCATCGATGGCAGGATCAATCACGATATCATATTCAAACTTCTCGTCGAATCGTAATTTTTGCAGTTCCAGGTAGGTCCGGAGCATGGCAATCTCTTTCCCGAAAATGATAAAATCGCCCCTGCTGCTTTCCAGTGTCTGTCTGACCAGTTCGGCGAACCTGGCAAGAAAGTCGGCTGCCTTCACGGGTTCGTTCCGGTATATATAATTCTGGATGGCGATCATGGTATTGAAAATGAAATGGGGGTTCATCTGCGACCGCAATAACTTTTGTTCCAGTTCGGCGGCTTTTTTTCTCGATTTTAACCTGCTCTGAACGAAAAACAGGTACAGCAGCAGCAATATGAACAGCACCCCTCCTGCCATGGTGATCAATATGCGGTTACGGTTCAGCAATTTGAGTTTCTGCACTTCGGTTTGTTCGCTGAGAAGGGCTATTTGCTGCTCCCGTTTCTCCGATTCATATTTTTTCTCGAGTTCTGCAATGGCCTTATATTTTTCCGAATTAAAAATGCTGTCTTTCAGGCACGCATGTTCCTTAAAGTATTCAAGTGCCATGCCTGTCTCGCCCCTGGCCATGCAAATGTCTGACATGACGGCATGGGCCCGGCTTTCCAGTTCAACGGATGCTGTCTCCCGGGCAAGGCCGAGCGCCCGGGAAGCATTTTCGCGGGCTTTCTCGAGCCTCCCTTCATGTAAACAGATCTCGCTCATCCTTATTAGTATTCCGGCCATCGTTGTCTGATCATTTTCCCGGGATGACAGTGCCATGGCCTGCCCGTAATAGCTGAGTGCCATTTCATGCTCACCTTCTTCCTGCCAGCTTTCGCCGATCAGGAAAAGGCATTCATCATACTGGTGGTTATAGTCGCTTTGCATATAAAACAGCCTTGACTTTTCATAATACTCCCTGGCAAGGCCATACTGCCCTTTCCGGGCATAAACATAGCCAACGCCAAGGTTGCAGGCCGACTCCCTGACCTGGTCATTGATCCCGGTCGACAATTCCAGGGCCCGGAAATAATAGCGAAGTGCATTTTCAAAGTCGTCCTGTTTGCTGTACACGGCACCTATATTTTGCAGGCAGGTAGCAATCCTCCGGATGTGGCCAAGATCTTCGAGTAACTTCAGGGCGTCAATATAATGCTCCAAAGCGATAAGCAGGTAACCTTTTTCCTTGTGTGCATTTCCGAGGTTGACGCGGCAGGCAGCGATCCAGGATGAATCACCGCACAGGTATGCATAGGCCAGGGCCTTTTCGTAATAGAAGAGCGCTTCGTCGGGCTTCCCCTGGTTTTTCAGTACGATCCCGATCTCGCTGTATGATTCGGAAAGAAGGCCGGGATCATCCAGCTCATGCGCAATGGCCAGCGCCCTGTTAAAAAAGGCAAGGGCGCTGTCGTAGGCACTGCCAAAAAAATATTCAATCCCAAACTCGAGGTGTATCCTTGCCTGGTATCTTTTAAAAACATCCAGGGGGAATTCGGAAGGTGCAAGCCCCATTGCGAGAAGGCTGTCGATATTCCGTCCGACCAGTTCCTGCGCCAGGCCAAAATAATGGAGCAGTGAATCGGAAGGGCCATTAATATAAAGGTAACCTTCTTTGAACAGTTTGGCGATGACGGCCGTGTCGCGGGCAAAGACACCTTCTCCTTCCTGCTGTTCCCTGCGACTTTCGGGGGCAGATGCAAGGCTCGTAACGAATAATCCGGCCAGCAGCAGAAGGGCAGGAATGCCTTTCAATTTTCCGGGGATGGTTCCCCGGCTGAGCAAGGCGGGCATTGCCTTTTGGTTTTAGCAATTACCTGACCGGGTAATAGATGATGGTCTCCCACTTTTGCGGATCGGGTTCCTCCGAGGGATCAGTTACGTAAACTTCCCAGGGGGGGCCGGCAAATTCCATCTTCAGCACCATGATGTAGCGGTTGATGGCTTCGTGCGCCGCTCCGCTCTCTTCATAGGGACCGGTGTGGGATGCCATGACCACTTTCCCGCCCGGGCTGTATACCTGCATGATCTCCTTCTCCCCTTCCAGGACTTCCAGCAGGGGGATGCCGGCCTCAACCAGTATCTTTCCTTCAGGATCCCAGTTATAATAAACGGCATAGGGGTGCCCGGTCGGTTGCCCGCCCTTGCGGACGGCATACAGATAAAGTTTCGGAAACCATGTTTCGAGGAAGATCCCGATGTCCGTTGCCTGAATGGAATCTTTTACCGACAGGGCCGGCATGCTGCTCACTTCGGTCACTTCAATGCCCGGGTAATCGGGCAGCTTGCTGCACAATTCCTTCAGATTGTTAAGGCCACGCTCATATTCTGCACCCATGTCGGAATCGATCATCAGTCCGTAATACCTGTACAGGGGATTATAGCCAAGATGGCCTTCGGCCGTCCAGGTAACCACCCAGTCGTCGCCTTCGGGTTCGAAGAACATGCCAACGGTCGTTTTACGGCTGAAACCCTCAAACCACAACTCCCAGATGATCTTCTCGCCGTGGATAAGCTCCGTGATCTTCATCTCTCCTTCGCCCATCTTATCACCTTTCCACTTATGTACGGCACCCACTTCGCACAGGCCGATATTCTCAAAAACGGCGGTTGTATCCATGGCCGATGACCATGGCGACCAAAGGTCCCAGTTATTGAAGTCGCAGGCCATGGAAAAGATCATGTCCCTGTCGCCCTCAATCAGGGCCGAGCGTTGAACCTTGTATTGCCCCGGGAGGATATATGCCACCAGGATGAGGATAGCGATGATGATCACCAGCCAGATGATGATTTTTTTAAGAATTCTCATTTTTTTTTGGTTTTTGTGTACAACAAATATAACACAAAAGAGAGGGATTTATGCCGTTTTCAGGAAATATTTTTCATTCGCGCAGCCTGTTCATTCCCTCCATCACGGCCAGCCTGATGTTGTTATTATCTTTTTCTCCCGGACCAATGGTAATGAAAAGGTAACTGTTTTCGAAATAAGATGCAATGTGCTGTCCCTTGTTGTCATCCATATGGAATGAGCCTCTGTGCGAGTAGCTGTTGGAGTACCTGCTGCTGTTCATAAAGAAGTTCCGTGCGGCATGAAAGTTTTCCAGGCAGTTTTCTTCATCAGGGTAATCGAGCACGATCACTTTCATGCCGGGGTATACGGCCGCGGCGCCCGTGCCGTAGCCGAAAACATCGCGGTAATGGAAGCTGTAAACCGTTGACAGGCCCAGGTTTCCCATAAAGAATACGATCTTACCGTCATCGTCTTCCAGGTTATCGAGCACATCCATCAGTGCGGGCCTGCCGGCTGTTTCCCTTATGCCGTCGGCTAAACAACCTGCGATCTGCAGCGCATCCTCAGCGGCTTCGGGGGCATGGTACAGGTAGAGCATAAAGCGGCCTTTGATGAATTGCAGGAAGCCTTCGCCCTGCCGGCCTTCCTGCCCGATGTCCACGCTTCGCGCATTGGCGGTGGCGGTTACGGAAAAGATGCCCCATGCCCCTCCGGGGCTGCCCATATCATAAATTTCCGTTTTAACGGGCATGCCTTCCTCCATGCCGGCCTCCAGGGCCAGAACTTCCGAGAAGCCATATTCGTGGTAGAGATCGGCCCCGCCGTTGATCAGGCTGAAAAGGTCGTCCCCTGCAAACAGTCGTGGTTCAGCATAAAGCTCTATTTCCATACAGGCATCGGAGCTGATGATATCGTAAACCGATTCCTGTGCCTGCAGGGAATGTACCAGGCAAAATCCGGCAATGATCATTATATATTTTATGGTTTTCATAATCTTTGATGGTCTTTCGTATATGCTCATATTTTAGCGTGTACGGATGTGACGGGGCAAACCGGCATGTTTGGCAGCCGGTACGCTTGCATAGTCCGGGCTTGTCAGGCAATCTCGACGAGCCGGATATTTTCCGGATCGTAGGAACCAAGGCCCATTTCCGCCGCTTTTACATTTGTCAGCACCTCTCCGGGGGCCAGGTCGTTGTATGTGGCGCCCACTGCGTCCATGGCCACCAGGTTCGTCCCGGCAAAGACCTTATCGAGCGTCTTAACATCTCCGGGGCCGGCGGGGCCGTTGGTAAGGATGAATGAGGTGGCGTCGCCGATGATGAGGTCGGGCTGCCTGAGCAGGTTGATATCGGCAATGCTTTGCGCCAGGAAGTCGGGATCGTTCCGTTCGCCCGATCCAAGGTGGTAAAACACATTGGTTTTACGGGTACAGAACCCCATTGAGTTTTTGAGGGCTCCCGTATAGAAGGTGCCGGCATGATGTTTGGCAATAAAAACATTGATGAGCACATCCACCTGTTCGAGTTCCCTGATCACCTCCACTTCTTTCAGTGCCTTTGCCCCGTTGATGGCCGGGAGGAGTTTCCAGTCCTCTTCGTTGAACTCGGCAGGGAACACATTGGATGCCACCTGGCTCACCTTTCCGAACATCTCTTTCATATCTTCATGGTGGCTGCTCCTTGTCCAGTAGGCCTCATCGACGGCCTGCAGCAGCACCACTTCGCTGGCGCCGGCCTCAAAACACATTTTCAATACCGCCAGGGAGATATCGGGATGAACGTAGGCTCCCTGCAGTTCAAAGGCCGAATTGATCAGCAGGCCCACCCTGCTGCCCGGATGAACGAATTTCCCCATCCCTCCCAGGATCTGAACGGCTTTTTGGGTATTCGACAGGTAATCGATGCCATTTACCACGGCGATGTCGGCTTCGGAGCCTGCCCGGCCGGCCAGGGCTTTGGCACCCGGCAGACTGGAAGCCACAAGGGCGGCCGCCCCTGAGGCTATTGAATTTTTGAGAAACGAACGTCGGTCCATAGGATTATTTTTTGAGGGTGATTTTTGATGTTGATTATCGGAGAGTTATACTATAAATCAAATTATTATAATAATACCTTAAACCAAAAACCGGCCTGGCAAACATGCTTAATAATCATGCAGAACGAATCCCTCTTGCCCGGAAAACTATACCAAAATTACCCGATTTTTTCTATTACCAAAAAACTATTTGCCTGATCAAGTATGATTATAGGATTATGGCCTTTCGGAGGACCAGGCCAATTTCCAATCCTTGTTTTCGAGTTCAATACTAAATTTAATATTCGCTTTTAATGCATGAAATATTTTCAAAACAGTATTTATTGTCATATTCCTTGCATTACGTTCAAGCTTTGAAATCTCTGATTTATTTACACCGATTAATTCCCCCAATTGTTCCTGGGTAAGATTTCTCTCTTTCCTGGTTTGTTTAATCATCTCACCCAGAATATCAAGTTTCAATTCAAACTCATACTGATTTCTTTGTTCTGTTCCGTTTTCTCCGATGTATTTATCCTTAAGTTTTCCAAGATCGTGAAATTTCACATTTTTTGTTTCCATATCACATAGTATTAAAGTAGATTTCCATTATTTTTCTTGCCTTATCTATTTCTGATTTTGGTGTTTTCTGAGATTTTTTAATAAACCCATGCGTAGCGATAACCAGGGTTTCCTTCTTTTTCCTTTTATCCCAGAAAGCAAATAGCCTGTAGTGCTTTTTATTGAATTTCGTTCTAAACTCCCATATTTCCGAATCCAGCTTTTTGAAAAGTCCGGGATCCGGATAAAATCTGGCTTAATCAATGTTGTAGATGATCTTTATTCGGACTTTGTGCTCCAGTGAATCCAGGAACGCTTCAACTTCATCTGAGTATATAACATTAAAAAAACCAGCCATAATCCGTGTTTGATATGGCAAAAGTATTAAATGTTTCTATTAATAGCAACTATTTCGTTGTTTTTTTTCAGTTGTCGTAAATGACACACAATGGCTGGCATGCGACAATATCAAAAACAGAGTGTGCGGGCGCTGACCCTGATGCACGAAGCGAAGGGGAAGATCGCTATGCGCATTTCAGCCAATGATATAGTGATAGATGAAGCGTTTTAAAAAACAATAATAGCTTCCGGACAAGTTTTACCGTTTATAAACCGGAGATTCGTCCGACCAAGCCTTTTTATTTCGCTTCGCTCATAAAAAGGCAGGCTCACGAATTTAACCCCCGATTCTCGGGGCAGGCATGTAACCCCCGATTCTCGGGGCAGGCCACCGAGTTCTCGGGGCAGGCATTTAATCATCCTAAAGTCCTCCCCTTCCCCGGTCTCACCAGGAAAGTGCTGATCACGGCCAGGGCGAGCGCTATTGCAAAGGTCATGATCCTGGCGGTGATCACTTCATCCAGCCCGCTGCTGATCCAGAAGACGGTGAATGCCACGCCGCCGGCAATGGTGATGAGGGCTGCCCGCCCGTGAAAGCGTTTCCAGAACAGGGTGAGCAGTATCACCACCGAAAAGTTGGCTCCCACCCCTGCCCACACCCAGCCGACAAGCTCGAAGATGAGGTCGGAAGGCACCACGTAGGCAATGATAAGCGCAAGTTCGGCCAGCAGGGCGGTGATGGCCCTGGAGAACAGCAGGTCGTTCTTCCGGCCGGCACGCTGAAAAGAGGGCTTGATGATATTTTCGGATAGTTCAGTGGCCGAGAGGATCAGCAGGGAGTCGGCGGTAGAGATCATGGCGGCGATGGCACCGGTGATGAGGATGGCTGCAATGGCCGGCGGGAAAATGTGCAGGAGTACCGCGGGCATTACGGTTTCCCTGTCGTCGAGGCCGCCGGGCCCGAAGATGGCGATGCCGATATAGCCGATGGCCAGTGCCCCGGCATAGGCCATGATGGTCCATGCGATGCCGATATTCCTGGCACTGCGCGCCTGCCTGCGGTCCCTGATGGCCATGAAGCGCATGCTGAGCTGTGGCTGTCCGCCGAGGTACCCGAAAAACCATGAAAATCCGGTGGCAACGACCACGCCTATCGAAAAGCCCGAAGCAGCCTGTATCATCGAGTTGTATTCAGGCCCGGCCGCCTGCAGGGCTTCCGGTATGCCGGCCGCAAAAAGGCCGGGGGTATTGGCAATATAGATGATGCCGACGATGGGGCCCGCCACCAGGGTGATGATCATCACCAGGGCCTGGATCACATCGGTATAGACCACGCTCCTGAAGCCACCGTAGATGGTATAGGGCACGATCACGGCGGCGGTGATGACCATGGCCAGGTCGCGGTCGATGCCGAACATGGTGTTGAGGGCCTTGCCTCCCCCTAAAAACTGAGCGCCCACGTACAGGAAGAAAAAGAATACGATGGTGAAGCTGCCCGTGAGCCTGATCCACCTGCCCATATCGGAATGCCTTTTGGCAATATATTCGGTAAAGGTGTTTGCCTGGTACTTTTCGGCTTCGTCGCGCAGCCGCCATGCCAGGAAGGACCAGGCGGCGATGATGCCTGCGATGCAGCCGATGGCTGTCCATATCTCGGTAAGCCCCAGCGCATAGGCGGCGCCGGGAAGGCCCAGCAAAGCCCATGATGACTCACCGGTGGCCCTTTCGCTGAGGGCAGCCACCCATCCCGGCAGGTTACGGCCCGCGATGGCATAATCTGAATCGGTCTTCACCTTCCGGCCCTGGTACAACCCCCAGAGGATCAACAGGGAAAGGTAGGCGATCATCACGCCCAGCATGAGTGTGGTGTCGTATTCCATGCCGCTAAAATAAAAAAAAGCGCTGTTCCGCAAAAGGGCCGGCGCCAATCATACAAATGCAATTTTTGTATCTTAGCCTGTTCATGCGTTAATGCAGCGGTATGACATCACTGAGATCCCTGTCGTTTTATGGCATCTGCCTGTATCTGACCTTCCTGCTGGCGGGCCCGCCGGTGTTTTCGCAGGAAGAGAACTACGAATGGTGGAACAATAAGCATAACTGGGACGGAGTGACCAACTGGGCGAAATACCTTATCTATTCGCCGGCCTATATGGGCCCCAATGCCCTGCCGGTACCCGCTATCAGGGATGCCCGGATCGACACGGAGGTATCGCTTGAGGGCCGTGCAGAAATGCATTTCAGCGGCGGCGACAACACGCAGAACGTTTTTATGAAGCTGCATTATCCTTTCCTGGATGGCAGGGTGGCGCTGGAATTTTACGGCGTGCCGGTCGAACACTTCAAAACCGACACCCTTACGCGTGATGAGCGACGGGGCCGCGATCAGGATGCCACCGGCTTTGCCGCCGGCGACCTCTATATCGGCACCCTGGTACAATTGCTGCGCGACCACCGCCTTTGGCCCGACCTGCTGCTGGGCATCAGCCTGCGTACCGCCAGCGGCGGCAACCTGGGCAATGCCCGCTTTACCGATGCACCGGGATACTTCTTCGACCTCTCCATGGGAAAAAGCTTTGAACTGCAGGCCAATCTCAACATCCGGCCCTACCTGATGGCCGGGTTCTATGTATGGCAAACCAACCGCGACGACTACCGGCAGAACGATGCTTTCCTTTACGGCCTCGGGCTTTCGCTAACGGGCAACAACATGTCGTTCAACACCGCCCTGGGAGGCTATAAGGGCTATATCGGCAACGGCGACGCCCCCATGGTCTTCAGGGCACATGCTACCCGGAAATTCGGGAACACCCACCTGAAAATCTCTTTTCAGCAAGGCTTGCAGGATTTCATGTACAGCACCGCCGGGCTGGGAGTGGTGGTGGTGATTGGGAGGAGGTAGGGTAATTCGGCGGGTGGCGGCAGTTTTTATCTCTTCATGACCCATAGGATCAATCTCGCCAGAAAGAAAAGGATCACCAGAAAAAAGATAATGGCCGCTCCCGACGGGATGCTGAACCAGAAGGCCAGGAAAAGGCCCGTGAAGGTGCCCAGCAGGGCTATGGCAACCGAAAGCAGCATCATGCCGAAAAAACGCCTGACAAACATATTGGCGATGGTTTGCGGAATGGTGAGGAGGGAAATGACCAGGATGATGCCAACAACCCGGATGTTGAACACAATGGCAAGGGCGATCAGTGTCATCATGACATATTTAACCATGTTGACCGGCATATTGCGTGCCCTGGCATATTCCTCGTCGAAAGCGACATACAGGATGTTATTGAACTGCAAAACATAAAAAACCAGCACCAGCAATGTAAGGGCGGCCAGCAGCCAGATGTCGGAAGGGCCCGCGGTAAGGATATTGCCAAAGAGGTACGACATCAGGTTGGGAGCATAACCCGGTGTGATGAAAACAAAGATCACCCCGATGGCCATGCCCAGCGCCCACAGTATGGCAATGGCAGAATCTTCCCTGATCCCGGTCTTACGGGAGGAATATTCGATGCCGAGGGCCGAGAGCACGGCAAAGACAGCCGCTCCCGCAATGGGATTGATGCCAAGGTAGTAGCCGATGCCGATCCCTCCAAAAGAAGCGTGTGTGATGCCCCCGCTGATGAATACCATTCGCCTGGCAACGATGTATGTGCCCACCATGCCGCAACTCACTGCCGCGAAAAAGGCGGTGACCAGCGCATACTGAAAAAACCCGTATGTGAGCAGTTCTCCCATCAGTGCTCATGCGTATGTTTTCCGAGAACGGTATGGGGCACATCCCCGTGGGTAATGATCTGTATCGGGCAATCGTAGGCTGCCAGTTGCTTTTCGGAAATGATATTTGAAGGATGGTAGTGCAGTTTCCTGTTCACGCAGGCAATACTTTTAATATAGGCGGTGATGGTTCCCACGTCGTGCGATACCAGCAGGATGGCCATCTGACCGTTCAGATCCCTGAGTATCTCGTACAGTTCCTGTTCGAAGCGGTTGTCCACGTATGTGTCGGGTTCATCGAGTATAAGCAGCCTGGGTTCCGAAATGAGCGACCGGCAGAGAAAGGCGCGCTGCATCTCCCCTCCCGAGAGGGTACCGATGGTTTTACCCGATAATGCCCCGATGCCAAGCTTCTCCATCCAGTATACCGCCTTGTCCCTCTCGCCTGCAGAATGCCGTGAAACCGCTTTCCGGCCTGCCGGCAGCCCCGACAGCACCACATCCCGCACGGTGATCGGGAATTTCTTGTCGAAGGCATGCACCTGCGGCAGGTAGCCGATGCGGTGGCGCCCGCCAAGTAAATCCCTGTTATAACGTATGCGTCCTGAATCGGGTTTCAGCAGTCCCAGGATCACCTTTACCAGGCTTGTCTTACCGCCGCCATTGGGGCCGATCACACCGATAAAGTCGTTTTCCGTGATCTGCAGGTCTACATCTTCAAGGACTTTCTGCCCGCCCAGGCTGAGCATGACTTTCTCAACTGATAAAAGCTGTTCGCTCATGGCCGGAAAGAGTTTTTCAGGTGGTCGGTAATATTAATGATTTCCTGCGGCCAGTCTTCATTCAGCGGGTTTATCCTGACCACCTCACCGCCGATCTCTTTGGCAATGACGGTGGCATTCCTCACATCGAACTCCTCCTGTATGAAGATGATACCGGCATTTTCCGACCTGGCCAGCCCGATCATCTCTTTGAGATAGGCAGGGGTGGGCTCTTTCCCCTCGTATTCGACCGACACCTGTTCGAGCCCGTAATCACGGGCAAAATATCCCAGGGCCGGGTGGAAGATAAAGAAAGATTTTCCTTTGAATGCGGCGAGTTCTTTTTCCGCGTAGCGGGATGTCTCCCTGATCTCCGCCACCAGTTTTTCATGGTTTTCCTGCAGCTGGCTTTCCCTGCCGGGAAGCAATAACAACAATTGTTCATAAACACGGCCTGCCATGCGTTCCATGAGGATCGGCGACATCCAGATATGCGGGTCGACACCCC